>Ga0068854_100002227_pt1 | contig 11926 bp, 7 predicted proteins | sample KBSCornC42_FD_66590 | JGI IMG/M metagenome (GOLD analysis project Ga0068854, IMG submission 66590) | Corn rhizosphere microbial communities from Kellogg Biological Station, Michigan, USA - KBS Corn C4-2 | ecosystem: Host-associated > Plants > Roots > Rhizosphere > Soil ... | reverse complement strand
GTGACGATCTACACGGACGGGGCCTGCAAGGGCAACCCCGGGCCGGGCGGATGGGGCTGCTGGCTCTCGGCCAGCGGCAAGGAGCGCGAACTGTTCGGCGGCGCCACGCAGACCACCAACAACCGCATGGAGCTCACCGCGGTGATCAAGGGCCTGTCGGTGCTCACGCGGCGCTGCTCGGTGGCGATCTACACCGACAGCGAGTACGTGCGCAACGGCATCACGTCGTGGATCCATGGCTGGAAGAAGCGCGGCTGGCGCACCGCCGACGGCAAGCCGGTGAAGAACGTGGAACTGTGGCAGCAGCTCGAGACGCTGGCCAACGCGCACGAGGTCCAGTGGCACTGGGTCAAGGGGCACGCCGGCGATCCGGGCAACGAGCGGGCGGACGCGCTGGCCAACAAGGGCGTGCAGGCGGCGCTGAACGGGCAGGGCTGAGCGAGCCGGGGCGGCCGATCGTTCGGCGGCATCATCCGTTGGCCAGTTCCTCGCGCGTGTTGATGTTGGCGAACGCCGCGGCGTCGTCCGGCCGGTCGAAGCGCACCGGGGCGGCGTGGCGCGTCAGCCAGGCCTCCACCTTGCGCTCGCCCGCGTCCAGGTAGCGCGCGAGGTCGTCGGCGAGCGAGGTCGACAGCAGGCAGCACACCGGCTCCTGGCGCACGCCCGCGGCGCCGAGGTCGCGCTGCACGACGGCGCCGTCGCGGTCCGCCAGGCCCCGGGCCAGGCGCTCCACGAGGTCGATCGGCAGCCGCGGCGAGTCGCACGGCACCACGGCGAGCCAGGGCGTGGCGGCGGCGCGCAGGCCAGCCAGCATGCCCGCGAGCGGGCCGCGGAAGTCGCCGTGCGCGTCCGCCAGCACGCGCGCGCCGCGCGAGGCGTAGTCCGCGGCGTTGCGGTTCGCGCTGATCATCACCTCGGCGACCTGCGGCGCGAGCCGTTCGATCGCGTGGTCGACCAGCGCCCGGCCATGCCAGGGTTGCAGGCCCTTGTCGACGCCGCCCAGGCGCTGCCCGCGGCCGCCGGCCAGCACCAGGCCGGTGATCGCCGCGCGGGACGGGAACGCGGCCATCAGCCGCCGATGTAGTGCATCTCGACGCGGCGCTCGCCGGCGTGCGGCGGGCCGGCGTCGGCCCCGGCCGTGGCGGCGGTGCGCAGCGCGGAGTAGCGGTCGTCGCGCGCCGCCCAGACCTGGTCGATGGCGCCCGCGATGGCGCGGTCGTCGGCGCCCCCGCGCAGCAGCGCCCGCAGGTCGTGGCCGTGCGTGGCGAACAGGCACAGGTAGAGCTGGCCGTCGGTGGACAGGCGCGCCCGGTTGCAGTCGCCGCAGAAGGCCTGCGTGACGCTGGAGACGAGGCCGATCTCCTGGCCGGTGGCGTCGAAGCGCCAGCGCTGCGCCGTCTCGCCCGCGGCGCTGGCGGGCAGGGCGGTCAGCGGCCCGATCTCGCGCAGCCGCTCGAGCACCTCGCGCGAGGGCAGCACGTCGTCCAGGCGCCAGCCGTTGGTCGAGCCGACGTCCATGAACTCGATGAAGCGCAGCACGGCGGCGTTGCCGTAGCGCGCGTGCAGGGCCCGCGCGAGCGGCACCACCTGGTCGTCGTTCGTGCCCTTCTTGACGACCATGTTGACCTTGACCGGGCCGAAGCCGGCGGCCAGCGCGGCGTCGATGCCGCCGAGCACGTCCTCCACGGCGAAGCCGACGTCGTTCATGCGGCGGAACACGGCGTCGTCGATGGCGTCCAGGCTCACCGTGAGGCGGCCCAGGCCGACCGCCTTCAGCGCGGCGGCCTTGCGCGCGAGCAGCGAGCCGTTGGTGGTCAGCGTGATGTCCAGCGGCCGCCCGTCGGGCGTGCGAAGCGCGGCCAGCAACTCGACCAGGTGCTCGATGTTCTTGCGCAGCAGTGGCTCGCCGCCGGTCAGGCGCAGCTTGCGCACGCCGGCGTCGGCGAACAGGCGCGCGAGCCGGGTGATCTCCTCGAAGCTCAGCAGCTCGGCATGCGGCAGGAACACATGGCGGCTGTCGAACACCTCCTTGGGCATGCAGTAGCTGCAGCGGAAGTTGCAGCGGTCGGTGACCGAGATGCGCAGGTCGCGCAGCGGGCGGGCGAGGGCGTCGAGGCGATCGGCGCCGCGCGCGAGCACGGAGGCGCCCGCCGGCGCGGGGCCGCGTCGCAGGTCGTGGATGGCGATGGTCTTGCCCATGGCCCGATTGTGCCCGGCCGGGCAGCCTCGCATCGGCGTCGGGTCATCGTGGAAACGCCACGGCCCGCGCGGGGCGGGCCGTGGCGCGGGCGCGGGAACGCGCTCAGCGATCGGCCAGGGCGCGCGCGAAGGGATCGTGCGAGGGGCCCAGCGTGCTGGGCGCGGCCGAGGGCAGCGCCACCGGCGTGCCGGCCAGGCGCATGGCGGGCGCGTTCGACACGATGGCCGGCGCCGCCACCGGCGCGCCTCCGGCCCCGCCCGACCCGCCGAAACCCGGCAGGCGCGCGGTCAGCGAGGCCAGCATCGACGTGCCGGCCGCGCTCGGGTTGCCGCCGGCGTCGGCCAGCTCGGGCACGCGGCGGCCGCCGGTGAAGCGGCGCGCCCAGTACGAGACGTTCAGGTCCTCGATGCGCACGGACTCGCCGGTGCGCGGGGAATGGATGAACTTGCCGTCGCCCAGGTAGATGCCCACGTGCGAGAACGTGCGGCGCATGGTGTCGAAGAAGACCAGGTCGCCGGGCTTCAGGTCCTTGCGGTCGACCTTGGCGAGCTCGGGCGCGTTGGCCTGCTCGTCGGCACGGTGCGGCAGCACGCGGCCGAGGCTGTTCTCGAAGACGTAGCGCGTGAAGCCCGAGCAGTCGAACCCCGTCTCGGCGGTGTTGCCGCCCAGCTTGTAGCGCACGCCCAGGAAATTCATCGCCGAGTCGAGGAGATTGGACGTCCCGTCGCGGACCGTCGACATCAGCTGGGTGCTCTTGCTGGCCACCGAGGTGGCCATCGAGTCGAGCAGGCCCTGGTCGTCGACCGGGCGCAGCGCGGGTTGGCGAACCGATTGCGGGGCGGCCAGGGCGCTGCCGACCGGCGCCAGGAGCGCGGTGGAGACGGCCAGGAGCCCAACGATTCGGGGGAGGTGGCGGGACGGCCGCATGGCCGCTGCCCCTCGACGATTGCTTATTCGCACGCGGCGAGCATAACGGATGCCAGCTTTTCGGGTCAACCAGGGTGGACGGCAAAACCTGAGCAAATACAAAGACTTGCATGCCGTTACGCGCTCAGGAGGGGCCCCCCGGGAACGTTTCCGGCCGGTAAATCTGCAACTCGTCACAACGTGTCCGGAATTTCGCTCTGCACCCAGTGACAATCGCCGTCCGCGACACGGGGCGCCCGCAGCACCTGTCGAGCAGGAACCCGATGCCCGGAGACCCGATGAAGAGATCGACCGTGATTCCCGCCGCGCTGGCCCTGGCGGCCGCCCTGGCGCTCGCCGCGACGTCCGCGGACGCCGCCCCCCAGCGCAAGCGCGCGCCGGCGCGTCAGGCCCATCCGAAGCCGATCCCGGTCAAGCCCGTCGTCGAAAACCCGATCGCCGATCTCCCGTTCCCGAAGTTCGACCACGGCCCGCAGGTGGCCTCCACCTGCACCACCGGCCTGGAGGGCGCGATGCTGCGCCTGAAGGAGCTCGAGAAGCGCAAGCCGGGCGCCGACTGGCTCAAGGGCTGGGAGGCGCTCTACGACTGGCAGGAGGACCAGAGCGGCGCCCTGATCTTCCTGCAGAACGTGCACCCGAACCCCGAGGTGCGGCTGGAGTCCGAGAAGTGCGAGCAGCGCTGGTCGGCGTTCCAGACCGCGCTGGGCATGAACGAGCTGGTGTTCCAGGGCGCCAGGCAGACGGCCGCGCTGCTGAAGGACCCCGTCGACAAGCGCGCCGCCCAGCGCGCGCTCGAGGGCTTCGAGGACGCCGGCGTCGGCCTGTCCCGGGACAAGCAGGCGCGCGCCAAGGCGATCGCAGAGAAACTGGCCGCGCTCGGCCAGCAGTTCAACCAGAACATCAACGGCGCTCACGTGCGCGTCGCGTTCACGGAAGCCGAGCTCAAGGGCGTGCCCGAGTCGCTGTGGAAGGACCAGCCGCGCGATGCCGACGGCAGGATCGCGCTGCCCATCGACGGCCCCGCCTACACCACCGTCATGCAGACCGCCGACGATGCCGGCGCGCGCGAGCGACTGTGGCGCGCGAAGACGAACGAGGGCGGCCCGGACAACCTCAAGCTGCTGGCCCAGATCGAACAGCTGCGCCTCGAGCAGGCCCGGTTGTTCGGCCTGGCCAGCTACGACGACTTCGTGCTGCGCCGCCGGATGGTCGAATCCAGCGCGCAGGCCACGAAGTTCCTCGACGAGGTGCGCGCGGCGGCGGCCGACGAGGACAGGCGCAACGTGATCGAGCTGCGCCAGGCCAAGGCCCGCCACCTCGGCCAGACGCTGGACGGCACGAGGCTGCAGCGCTGGGACGCCATGTACTACGCCGAGCGCATCGAGCGCGAGCGCATCGGTCTCGACGACGAGGCGTTCCGGCCGTACTTCCCGCCGCAGGAGAGCCTGCGCTTCGTGATGCGCGTCGCCGAGAAGATGTTCGGCATCCGCTACGACAAGGTCGACAACGCCAACGTGTGGGCGCCCGAAGTCCAGGCCTGGGCCGTCACCGACGTGGCCGGCAACCGGAAGATCGCCACGCTGTTCGTCGACCCGTACCCGCGCGACGGCAAGTACGGCCACGCGGCCACCTGGAACTTCCGCAACGCCGCCACGAGCGTGCCGCGCCAGGCGCAGTCGGCGCTCGTCGTCAACTTCGACCGCCGCGGCCTCACGCTGCGCGAGCTCGAGACGCTGATGCACGAGTTCGGCCACACGCTGCGCAACAACCTCTCGGCCACGCGCTACGCGAGCGACGCGGGCGAGAACGTGGCCCAGGACTTCGCCGAGGCGCCCTCGCAGATGCTGGAAGACTGGGTCTACGACAAGAAGGTGCTCAAGGTCTTCCAGGAGGTCTGCCCCGCGTGCAAGCCGGTGCCCGACGAACTCGTCGACAAGGCGCGCGCCGCGCGCGACTTCGGCAAGGGCATGCAGGTCGCGCGGCAGCAGCTGTATGCCGCCTACGACCTCGCGCTGCACGGCCCGTCCGCGCCCGACCCGATGGAGACGTGGGAGAAGATGGAGGCCGCCACGTCGCTGGGCTACGTGCCGGGCACGACGTTCCCGGCCGGCTTCGCGCACATCGCCGGCGGCTACGGCGCCGGGTACTACGGCTATCTCTGGAGCCAGGCGGTCGCCGCCGACCTGCGCACCGCGTTCGCGGCCGACAAGCTCGACCCCAAGGCCGGCGCACGCCTGCGTGCCACCGTCCTGGCCGAGGGCGCCCAGAAGCCGCCACAACAGGTGGTCAAGGAGTTCCTCGGTCGTGACGGCAGCCCGCAGGCATTCTTCGACTGGCTGAAGAAGTAGGCCGGCCCCTGGCCGTCGACGGCGCGCCGTCGACGGCCGTCCCGCCAACGACAAGGGCCGCCGAAGCAGCCCTTGCAGCCGGGTTCGGCGCCTACTACAGCGCGTCGGACGCGAAGTCCGCCAGGCGCGAGCGTTCGCCGCGCGCCAGCGTGATGTGCCCGCCGTGCGGCCAACCCTTGAAGCGGTCGACCGCGTAGGTCAGGCCCGAGCTGCCCTCGGTGAGGTAGGGCGTGTCGATCTGCGCGAGGTTGCCCAGGCAGACGATCTTGGTGCCCGGGCCCGCGCGCGTGACGAGCGTCTTCATCTGCTTGGGCGTCAGGTTCTGCGCCTCGTCGATGATGACGAACTTGTTGAGGAAGGTGCGCCCGCGCATGAAGTTCAGGCTCTTGACCTTGATCTTCGAGCGCACGAGATCCTGCGTCGCCGCGCGGCCCCATTCGCCGGCGCCGCCGTCGCCCTTGGACAGGACCTCGAGGTTGTCGTCGAGGGCGCCCATCCATGGGCCCATCTTCTCCTCCTCGGTGCCGGGCAGGAAGCCGATGTCCTCGCCCACGGGCACCGTCACGCGCGTCACGATGATCTCGCTGTAGCGGCGGTCGTCCATCACCTGGGCGAGCCCGCAGGCCAGCGTCGCCAGCGTCTTGCCGGTTCCGGCGGTGCCGGACAGCGTGACGAAGTCGACCTCCGGATCCATCAGCAGGTTCAGCGCGAAGTTCTGCTCGCGATTGCGCGCGGTGATGCCCCACACGGCGTTCTTCGCATGCGTGAAGTCGCGCAGCGTCTTGAGCACGGCGGACTTGCCCGTGATCTCGGTGACACGCGCGTACAGCGGCGCCTCGCCGGGCGTCTCGAGGTAGACGAACTGGTTGATCAGCAGCGACGGCACCAGCGGGCCGACGATACGGTAGAACGTATGGCCGCCCTGGTTCCAGCTCTCCATCGTCTTGCCGTGCTTGTCCCAGAAATCGGCGGGCAGGGCGAGCACGCCGGTATAGAGGAGGTCGGCGTCGTCGAGCGTCTTGTCGTTGAAGTAGTCCTCGGCCGGCAGGCCCAGCGCGCGCGCCTTCACGCGCATGTTGATGTCCTTGGACACCAGCACCACCTCGCGCGGCGCGTGCTGCTCGACGAGCGCCTGCACGACCGCCAGGATCTGGTTGTCGGCCTTGCCCTGCGGCAGGCCCGACGGTGCCTTGGCCTCCAGGAACTGGGTCTGGAAGAAGAGCTTGCCGCCGGCCTCGCGGTGGCCCGTCTTCGACAGCGGGATGCCGGCCACCGCGTCGAGCGAGCCCTCGGTGGCCAGGTTGTCGAGGTCGCGCGAGACCTGGCGCGCGTTGCGCGCGACCTCGGTCATGCCCTTCTTGTGGTTGTCGAGCTCCTCCAGCGTGATCATCGGGAGGTAGATGTCGTGTTCCTCGAAGCGGAACAGCGAGGTCGGGTCGTGCAGCAGCACGTTGGTGTCGAGCACGAACAGCTTGGGCGGGCCGCCGGCGCGGGCGCGCCTGCGGGCGCCGCCCGGCGCGGCCTTGGGCTTGGCGGCCGGCACCGGGGCGATCGGATAGGCGGCGGGCGACTTCACCGGCAGCCCGGGTGACGACGCCGGGGCGCGTGCCGCGGGCGCCGCGGCGGGGCGCGGCGCCGCCTTGGCGACGGCCGTCTCCGCACGGTCGTCATGGAGATCCAGCAATTTCTGCTTCGGTTCCGCGCCCTTCTGGCTGCGGCGGCTCGTCTTCGGAGCCGATTGCGATTCGTAGTCAGCAGCCGACAGAAGAGCTGCGCGAGTGGCGGGAGGCTTCGGAAGTGGCATGTAGGGGCGTACGAGTCGCGGAGGTTGGGAAATGAACAAACAAAAAAGCCGCGCAGTCACCTGGGCGGCTTTCGTTGCTTGGATGTGCGCGTTCGAGGGTCACGGGCATGCGAACCATTATGCACATTCCCGGTGGCATGTCTGCAGCTCGGTTGTCTAGACAGGAAGGGCCCGAATTTCCGGGGTTGGCAAGGCACCTGCGGCGACTTCGAAGAGGGGCGTCATCGCTGCGCGCAGCGAAGCTGCAGTTGCAGGATCCACCCCGGTCATGCGGCCTGGTTGGCGGAGGTGGATCCTGCGACTGCGCGCAGGACGACACTCCGCGCGCGATCGCCGCGCCGCATCCGGTCAGCCAAGACCGTCATCCTGTGCGCAGGATGACACCTCGCACGCGATTGCCGCGCCGCGTCCCGTCAGCCAAGGCCGTCATCCTGTGCGCAGCGAAGCGAAGTCGCAGGATCCACCCCGGTCATGCGGCCTGGTTGGCGGAGGTGGATCCTGCGACTGCGCGCAGGATGACACCCCGCGCGCGATCGCCGCGCCGCATCCGGTCAGCCAAGACCGTCATCCTGCGCGCAGCGAAGCGCAGTCGCAGGATCCACCGCGGTCGATGGGGTATGGCGCAATGCCGGTCACGGCAGCGGGCCGGGCGTCAGGGCCATGCCCGCAGGGTCATCGCGGTCGCCCCGGCCGGCTCCGTCGATGGGCCGCTGTCATTGACGATGTGGCGGATCGTGCCGTTGCCGCCCAGCGAGACGGTGACGAGGCTGTGCAGCCGCACCCCGGGCGTCGCGGGCACCTCGAACGCGCGCGCCGCGACGACGTGGGTGTTGCGGTGGTCGATCGCGAAGTAGCAGTAGCTGCCCAGGCCCCAGGCTTCGTGCCGCTTGACGTCCGCGCCCACCTTGTAGGCGGCCCAGCCCTCGCCGTGGCCGCTCGTCCAGCCGGCCTGGCCGGGAACGTCGTAGGGCATCTCGTTCTGGAAGAAGATCGTGCGGCCGTCCTCGCCGTTCCACACCACCTGGTACCGGCGGAAGTGCTCGACGAACAGGCCGGTGGCCAGCACGCGCGCACCGCCGACGGCGACGCCGGTGTCGGCCGGGTTGATCGTCCAGCCCGGCTTGACCTCGCCGTGGTCGGCGCGCCAGGCCCACACGTGGTCGACGAGCGTGTCGTCGGCGTCGACCACCAGGCTCGTCGTGGCCTGGCCGGCGACGGCGCCTCCGATGCGGAAGAACACGTCCTGCACGCTGATCGGGTCGGCGTCGTGACGGACATGCGAGCCGGGCGTGCCGACCGCCAGCAGCACGTCGCTGCGCGTGGTGCCGGCGTCGAACAGCAGGCCGGCGAGCCGCACGCCGTCGACGTCGGCCACCGTCATCGGCGTGACGCCGCCCACCGGCTGCAGCGTGGGAAAGCCGAGCCCGAGGACGACGGTGCCGGCGCGCGCGACGCGGATCGTCTGCTCGATCGGATAGACGCCCGGCGTGAACAGCAGGTCCAGGCCTTGCGCGAGCGCCGCGTTGATCGTGGCGCCGCTGTCGCCGGGGTGCGCGACGAAGAAGCGGCCCAGCGGCCGGGACGTGCCCGGCGTCGGCGTCCCCGGGCTCCAGCTCGGGCCGGCGGCGTCGTGGCGCAGCGCGGGCAGGAACACGCGGTACCTGCCCTCGGAATCGATGTACAGGTAGGGCTTCTCGCGCGACACGGGCGTCGTCGCGAGCGTGGTGACCGGCGGCGTCGGGTAGGTCGTCGGCGGCGCGCCGCGCACGCCGGAGAACACGGTGTTCCAGCCCTTGCCGGACCAGCCGCCCACCGCGCTGTCGCGCGTGTACCACTGCTGCTGGCCGCCGGTGGCGACGGCGCCGTCGACGCGGCTGTCGGCCAGGTAGCCGCCGCTGGAATAGCCCTGGCCCGGCTGGCCGTCGTTGGACGGACTCACGTGCAGCGCCCCGAGCACGTGCACGCGACGCATCGGCGCCGCCTGCGAGACGGCCCACGTGGTCGTGCCGCCCGCGGGCGCGACGGCCAGGTTCTCCACCGAGCGCCAGAAGTTGATCAGCGCGTTGCCCGGGTCGCGGAGGTTCCAGCCGCTGTCGGCGAGCACGTTGCCGGCGATGCGCACGTCGTCGGGGTCGCGTCCCAGTCCCTGGACGGCGGTGTAGTAGCCCACGCGCGCGACGACGTCGTAGCGCCCGGGCTTGAACAGGAAGGCGTGGCGCTGCGGGCCGAATTCCGCTGCCGGGCTCAGCCGCTGTGCCTCGAAGGCGGTGTCGAGCGCCGACTGGATCGCCGCGGCCGGCATCGATGTGTCGAACACCTGCACGTTCGGACCGAAGTCCGGGGTGTCGGAGGTGTGGATCGGCGCGGACGCCGGGGCGGCGGAGCCCATCGCGGGCAGCAGCGAAAGAAGGGCGATGCAGGTCGTCGGGAGGCTGAACGCCATGGGTCTTGATGGCAGCGGAGGCACGGCGATTGTGGCTGCGCATGAATGCGCTTTCAAGCCCGGGGCAAGCTCGGCGCTGCCCCCGCGGTCCGGCGTCCCCGATCAGCCCCCGCAGATGGCCTCGACGTCCGCCCGGCTGCGCGCGATGTGCGGCCCCAGCTCGCGGTGGCCGTCGGCCGTCACGAGGATGTCGTCCTCGATGCGGATGCCGCCGAAGTCGGCATGCCTGTCGAACATCGCGTAGTCGATGAAGTCCGCGTGCCGGCGTTCTGCCTGCCAGCGCTCGGTGAGCCAGCGGTTGATGTAGACGCCCGGCTCGATCGTGACGACGAAGCCTTCCTGCAGCGGCCGCGCCAGGCGCAGCGACTTGTGGCCGAACAGCGTGCTGCGCGAATACCCCTCGCCGTAGCCGACGTCGTTCTCGCCCAGGCCTTCCATGTCGTGCACGTCCAGCCCCATCATGTGGCCCGTGCCGCACTGGAAGAAGATCGCGTGCGCGCCGGCCTGCACGGCCTCGGCGGCATCGCCGCGCATGAAGCCCAGCGCCTTCATGCCTTCGACCATCACGCGACATGCCAGCTGGTGGACGTCGCGATACGGCACGCCCGGCGCGACGCAGGCGATCGCCTGCGTCTGCGCGCCCAGCACCAGGTCGTACAGCTCGGCCTGCAGGCCGGCGAAGCGGCCGCCGACGGGGATCGTGCGGGTGATGTCGGACGCATAGCCGACGGGCGAGTTGGCGCCGGTGTCGTTGACGATCAGCTCGCCGCCCTTCAGCCGCACCGAGTGGTCGTGGTTGTGCAGGATCTCGCCGCGGCTCGTGAAGATCGACGGGTAGGCCAGGCGCCGGCCGTGCGCCAGCGCGAGGCCTTCCATCGCGCCGACGATCTCCTGCTCGACGACGCCGGGCCGCGCGAGACGCATCGCGAGGTGGTGCATGTCGCGCGTGACGTGGAGCGCGTTCTCGATCTCGGCGATCTCCGACGTCGACTTGACGGCGCGCAGCGCGATCACGGCGAGCGTCAGCGCGCGGCTGGCGGCGGCGTCGAGCCGTGCGTCGGGCAGGCCCAGCCACGCGGCGAGCGCGAGGCGCGTTTCGCCGCGGAACGGCTTGAGGAAGTGGACGTCGCGGCCGCCCGCGCGGGCGCTCGCGAGCGTGGCGGCGAGCTGGGCGTTCGTCGCGCTGTCGCCGATGCCGGACTGCGCCGCGCGTTCGGCGACGCTGGGCAGCGGTCCCGTCCACACCAGGTGGTCGATGCCGATGTCGTCGCCGTGCAGCGTGGCGGTGCCGGCGTCGATGTCCAGAAGCAGCGTGAGCTCGGGCTGCTGCAGGCCGCAGAAGTAGAGGAAGCTCGAGTCCTGGCGGAAATCGTAGGCGTTGTCGCGATAGTTCATCGGACTGTCGACGTGGCCCGGCAGCAGGACGAGCCCGCGCGCGCCGGCGTCGCGCAAGCGGGCGAGGAGGGCGGCGCGACGCGCCTCGTAGGTGGCGGCGGGGAACATGGACATGGCGGTCATCTCGAGTTTCGGCAGCGAATTGCGTGAATTATCACGAGGACCCGCCGCAGAAAGTTCGGTCCGATGTGGCTTCTAGGCGTTACCTCGGGCGCGGCCAGGCGCCCGCGCTGCGAGAATCCGGCCCCGAAGCATGGATCCCGGCCACGAGCCGAGGCTCCATCGAGACCACCGTTCCCGCCACCGCTCCCACCCATGGCCCTGCACCAACTCACCGACGAACAGATCAAGACCTGGACACGCGCGCAGAAGGACGAGTGGTGGCTGACGACCGTGTATCGCGGCGACATGCCGCAGCTGACCGTGCGCTCCGCGATCACCGGCTTCCTGCTCGGCGGCATCCTGGCCGCCACGGCCATGTACATCCTGGCCAAGACGGGCATCGGCATCGGCGTGGGCCTGACCTCGGTGCTGCTGTCGTTCGCGATGTTCCGCGCGATGTCCAACGCCGGCCTCGCCAAGGATTTCTCCGTCCTGGAGAACAACTGCACGCAGTCGATCGCCACGTCGGCCGGCTACGTCATCGCGCCGCTGGGCGCGGGCCTGACGGCCTACATGGTGATGACGGGCAACGTGCTGTCGTGGTGGCAGATGATCGTCTGGCTGATCGTCGTCTCGATCACCGGCGTGCTGATGGCCTTCCCGATGAAGCGCCGCTTCATCAACGAGGAGCAGATGCCGTTTCCCGA
>Ga0068854_100002226_pt1 | contig 11930 bp, 12 predicted proteins | sample KBSCornC42_FD_66590 | JGI IMG/M metagenome (GOLD analysis project Ga0068854, IMG submission 66590) | Corn rhizosphere microbial communities from Kellogg Biological Station, Michigan, USA - KBS Corn C4-2 | ecosystem: Host-associated > Plants > Roots > Rhizosphere > Soil ... | reverse complement strand
GCGCTCGGCCTCCATCATGTGCCGCAGCCACAGGAGATGCGCGAAGGCCGAGGTGGTGCCGTCGCGGCTGGCGATCGACCGGGCGACCGCAGCCGGGTTGCGCAGCATCAGCACCGCGCGCGCGGCGATGCCATGCTCGGCCAAGGTCTCGACGATGGTCGGCACGAACCGGCACTGGCGCGGATCCTTGATCGCCATCAGCCGCGCGTCGCCGAACGCGGCCGTCACGGCCTCCCAGATCCGGTCCTTGCGCGAGCGTAGCGCCGAAGCATCGAGCCTGGAGAGATCGAGCGGACGCGGATCGAACCAGCTGGAACGGGCGACCCGCAAAAGCTGGTCGTCGGCCTTCACGATGGCCTCCGACTCCCAATAGCCGCGCGCATTGTCGGCGTGCGCGTCGATCGCATCGGCAGGCAGCGCCGCGCCGAGATGGCCGATCAGCCGCGCGAGCGCCGAAGTACCGCTGCGATGCATGCCGAGCACCAGGATCGCGGTGCGCGCTTGGCTGTTGTCGGGCCGCCCCAATCTCGTCTCCGTTGCCGTCGCGGCGACGGTTAGCGGCTATGGCCGGACCGGGGAAGACTATTCGTCGGGCGCGTCCAGCATGGCTTCGTCGCACATGACCTCGACCCATCGCCGCGCGGCGGCCACGGTCGCATCGGGCGCTTCCGCCTTTAAAGTCGCCGGTGCCGGCGCCTCTATGCCGGCGGCGTGGCGCAGGAACACCGACATGACGTGCGCCACCCCTTCCTCGGTCACGTTGCGCAGGTCCTCGGCGAAGTAGCGCGCACCCGCGGGAGCGCCGGTGATGATCTCATAGGAGGGGAAGTAGAAGACGCCGGGATGGTCCTCGGCGATCTCCTGCGCCGCGGCCCGGAGCACCGACTTCGAATAGGTGGTCGCGGCGAGCACATGGTTGCCGCTCGCCGTCGCCGCCAGCGGCACCGGCGAGACGGTGAGGATGATGCGCGCACCCGGATTGACGCCGCGAAGCCGCGCGATGAAGGCGGCGAGATCGCTCACGACCTCGCCCGTCCGGAAATTGTGGAAGCGGTGGCGGCCGGCGTCGAACACCCCGCCCGACACGCCGGGACAAAGCGGAAACACCGCTCCGTCGACTGTCGACACCCATCCTTCGGTCAGCCCCAGGGTGAAGACGAAGACGTCGAGCGTCTCGAACATCTCCCGGACGCGGGACAGGTGATGGGTACGATCGGCGCGCAGTTCGGCCTCGCTCGCGAAGCCGCCCGGCTCGATGGTCGGGCGAAACGGGTCGACCAGGCCGCTGCCGCCGGGCGCGGGCCAGATATCCTCGGCCGGGGTGAAGGCGCCATAGGCCCGGTCGAACAGCTGGAGCAGCTGCCGGGCAGTGTAAATGTTGCCGTAGCGCGCGCTGTACAGGCCATAGCCGTGGCGCTCCGCGACATGCGGCGGCACGATCGGGTGCGCGCTCTCTGTGACCAGGAAATCGAAGCCGCTGTTCTTCAGGTGGCGGGCGATGTTCTGCGCAAAGCAGCTTCCCGCGGTCGCGACCTTGTCCTCGCGGGCGAGGGTGAGGAAAGCGCCCGCGACCGGATCGATCGCCGGGCCTTTGCCAGCCACCGAGCGGCGCCAGAACGCCGTGGCGGGCATGTCGCGATAGGGATGGGACGTCACATCGCCTCCAATCCGCGGATCACCGCTTCGCCATAGGCGGCATTGCCATGGGTCGCATCACCGGCAAGATGCGGCAGCAGGAAGCCGTTATCATCCTGCGTCTCGCGCGGAACGGGCAGGAAGCCCAGCCCCAGTTCGGCGCAATAGCCGGCGATGATGCGCGAATGGAGCCGCCATATCTTGTAGCGCAATCTCGGCGAAGCGACGCCCAGCGCCGCGATGCCGCGATCCTTGAAATAGGCATCGGCCTGTGCGGCGATAGCGGCGCTGTCGGCCAATGGCGGTGGGGACTCGAGCTGGATGGCAGCGCCGGCCACCCGCCTTATCGCACGCAGCCGGGCTCGATCGCGCGCCAGTCCGTTCTCCAGGGCAGCGCGGACCAGCGCCTCCGAAAGAGGCTCGGCTTCGGGATCGAGCGGCGGCCCGTCCTCGCCGGACAGCAGGAAGTCATAAGGTCGGGGGTGGCGAATGAGCGCGAAGCCGTTGTGGACATTGCCGCCGCTGGCCGATGCGACCAGCGGGTCGTGCCGCGTGATCTGATCGCCGATTGCCTCCGCCAGCGCGGGAGCGAACCTGGCCTCGTCGCCGTCGCCGACCAGTTCGGGCGCATATTGCGGTTCGATCGTGTGGATCACGCGTGTCCGCAGCCGCTCGGGATCGGCCTCGCGCCTTATCTTCGCCGCCGCTCTGATCGCCGCGACATGGCTCTGGCCTATGACGAGGATGGCCCGGCTCATGGCACGACGGTGGCCCCGCCGAGGACATGGTCGCTATCGAACGGCAAGATCGCGATCTCTACCGACGACGCACCGGCCGCGGCGGCACGCAGCCGCTCGCGCGGCACCGCCAACGAGAAGCCATGCCGTCCGTCACCAAAGCCGTGCGGCACCAGATCAGGCCGATCGCGATCGGCGACCGCCACGCCGAGCGCCTCCCGCCCCAGCCGCGCCTCGATGGCGAGCTGCGCTGCGGGAAAGGCGCGGGCATGCGCCCAGCCTTCGAAGATCACCGTGTCGCCGTCGGCGCGGACGTCATCGAGGCAGCCATCCACCGCCGGCCGCGGGAAGGCCGACATTCGAGGCGCGAGGGCCGGACCGCCGACCTTCGCCGGTTGTACCATCCCGCTCTCCTGGAACATCGCCACCACCAGGCCCAGCATGCTGATCCCGTCGAAATAGTCCAGCCGCCGATTGCGCAGCCGATTGAGCACGGCGTCGCGATCGACCGATTGCCATAGCGCCAGATCGCCTTGCGCTTCGATCGTCGCGGCAAGTGCGGCACGGATTGCCGGAACATGGTTGATCGAGAATTGCCAGTTGCCGAACACCGGCGGCGCCCCCGCGCCCGGCAGGACGGGATCGGTCTGCGGCGCGTCCGGGCCCAGCCGCGCATCCCAGCGCTGCAACGCAAAGGGCAGCGCCAGCAATTCCGGGGCGCAACGCTCGATGATCCGATAATGGAGGAGCTCGATCTTGCGCTCCTCTGGCGTCAGCCGGAAGGCGAGCCGCAGCAGCGCCGGCGCGCCGAGCGGCACCACCGGCTGGCGCTCGAACGATTTGATCGCCCGGATCGCCCCGAGCCAATTGGGTATGCGATTGCGGTAGTAGAAGAGGTCGGGAAGATCCGCCTCGGACGCGCCGTTGCGCCGTGACTGTTCCATCTGTCCGGCAAGCTGCACCGCGAGCGCCTCGCGCGCCTCGGCCCGTAATATGCCCATCGGATCGAACGGCGCCTGCAGCCGCACCATCGCGATCGGATCGAGCCCTTCTGCCGGCAGCGGCTTCTTCGAATAGGCCTTGAGCACTTCGCCCATATGACCGGTGATCAGCGTCTCGGTGGCGATCCGCTCGCCGAGGATCAGGTCCCACCCGCCGACCATGCCGTCGGTTTGCCAGCTCTGCGCCATCAGCTTGTTGAAGAAGCGCTCGACCGTCCAGTGCGCCGGTTCATCGCTGCCATGCGGCGGCTCGCGCCGATGGGGAAGGCCCAGCGCCGCGGCGATGCCCGCGCCGGCAATCACGTCGGGATGCCCTGCATAGCCTCGGGTGAACAGCCGCAGCCTATCTTTGAGACCGCTCGCCAGGCACAAGGCGAGGATCACCCGGCTGTCCTTGCCGCCGGTAATCGGCAGGTCGATCGGCCCGTCCGCGGCGATGCCGAGCTGGATCGCCGCCTGGGCCTGGGCGATCCCCTCGCCGAGCATGGCATCGAGCGCCGGTGACCAGCCGCGCCCCTCCTCGAAGCGGACGATCGGAGATGCTGACGGATGGCTGGCCATGCCGTCCGGCCCGAAGCTCAACAGCTGCTCCTGCGCGAGTTGCGTCACCGCGCGATAGGCGGTGGCGGTGCCGACGCGATAACCGATCGCGGCGAGCCAGGTCAGGCCTGACGGATCCGCCATTCGGTCGCCGAGCACTGCCGCTACCAGCCCGGCGCGATTGGCCAGCACCGGCGTTTCGGCGGGTCCATGGAACAGCTGATGAAGCCCCGCCTGATCGGAGAAGGCGGTGAGCGTTCCGTCGGGATGCAGCCGCGCTACGGCATATTCCCCGGCGATGTCGTCAGGCCATGGCGCGCCGGGATGATCGAGCAACTGTGCCACCGCCGCGGCATCGAGCAGCATCGGCCGTCCCGAAACGATACGCCAGATCAAGCCATGGATGACGCACACACCCTGGCCGGGCTGCTGCCATAGCTGCTGAGCGGCCGAGTAGAAGTGCGTGCGAGTCGCGAAGGTGGCGAAATGCCAGCGGCCCGAAGCCGTTTCGACCCTGCCGCGGACGGTCGATTCGGGGGCGATATGGACTTCGCGCGACAGCAGTGAATGAAGATCGCCGGGCTCGAGCCCGGAAGCGGCCGGTTCCCGCCAGAAGACAAATGAAGCCATCGCCAATGCCTTAGCAGCGGATACCGGACGAATCGAGCAGGGCGCGGAAATCCGCCAGTTCTCCAGAATCGAATAACCCGGCTGTTAGGCCGGGTTATTCTCTGGAGGATTCTGACTAATGACCTTCTTGGTTTAGCCCTTCGCCCCGACAAAGCAAGCGCGAAAGCGCAGAAGGGCACAAAGTTTTGCCCATGCGGATGGTGCGGGCGGTCGGAATCGAACCGACACTCCTTGCGGAACCGGATTTTGAGTCCGGCGCGTCTACCAGTTTCACCACGCCCGCACGGCGCTGAGCTATAACGCCTCGGTCGCGGCGTGCAACCGCTCAGCGCGCCAGCGCCGAGCGAATGATCGCTTCGTAGATATCGGTCAGCGCGTGGAGATCGGCGATGGCCACGGCCTCGTCCAGCTTGTGCATCGTCGCGTTGCACAGGCCGAACTCGACCACCGGGCAGAGCCGCGACAGGAAGCGCGCGTCGGAGGTGCCGCCGGTGGTCGACAGCTCCGGGGTGAGGCCGGTCACCCCGGCGATGGCGTTCGAGATCAGCGCCGAGAAATCGCCCGGCGGGGTGATGAAGCTCTCGCCGGAGATCACCGCGCGGATCGTCGCGGCGGGGGCGTTCGCCGCGACCGTCGAGCGCACCAGTTCGACCAGCTGTGCGCCCGTATGCTCGTCGTTGAAGCGGATGTTGACCCGCGCCTTCGCCACCGCCGGAATCACGTTGGTCGCGCCGTTGCCGACATCGACGGTCGTAATCTCGAGGTTGGACGGCTGAAACCAGGCGTTGCCGTCGTCGAGATGCAGGCCGGCCAGGGCATCGAGCGCCTTCACCAGCGCCGGGATCGGATTGTCGGCAAGATGCGGATAGGCGACATGGCCCTGCGCGCCGCCATTCTCTATCCAGATATTGACCGATCCGCGCCGGCCGATCTTGACCATGTCGCCCAGCCGATGCGTCGATGTCGGTTCGCCGACGAGGCAGAGATCCGGGCGGACGCCGCGCTGGTTCATCCAGTCGATCAGCGCCACGGTGCCGTGGGTGGCGGGGCCTTCCTCGTCACCGGTGATGATCAGGCTGAGCGTGCCCGGCTGCTCGTCGAGACGCGCCGCGGCGGCGATGAAGGCGCCGATCGCGCCCTTCATGTCGACCGCGCCACGGCCGTAGAGCAGATCACCGCGAAGCTCCGGCACGAAGGGATCACCATGCCAGCCGTCGCCCGGCGGCACCACATCGCTATGCCCCGCAAAGGCGAAGTGCGGCGCGCCCTGCCCGCGCGTCGCGAACAGATTCTCGACCGGGCCGTCGGGAGCCTCGCCGGCGGCGAAGCGATGGACGGTGAAGCCGATCGCCTCCAATGCCTCGGCGATCACCGCCATCGCGCCGGCATCGGCGGGCGTCACGCTCGGGCAGGCGATCAGGCGCTTGGTCAGCGCGACGGGGTCGATTGCGTTCACCATGTCGCCCGCCTAGCGTCGCGCGTCCGTTATGCAAAGAGCCGTGAGACCCCGATGCCGAAGATCGATCTCGACGCGATCCCCCAGACCAACGCCACCGGCTACCCGCCGATCTACGCCGGCGTCGTTCAGGATCGCTGGTCTCGCCGCCTTGCCCCCGCGGCGGGGCTGATCGATTTCGGCGTCAGCCACGTCACGCTGAAGCCGGGTGCGTGGTCTGGCCAGCGCCACTGGCACGAGGGGGAGGACGAGTTTGTGGTGATGTTGTCGGGCCAGGCTGTGCTGGTCGACGACAAGGGCCGGACGCCGATCGGCCCGGGCGATTGCATCGCCTATCCCAAGGGAGACCCCAACGGCCATCACCTGATCAACGAGAGCGACGCCGATTGCGTGTTCATCGCGGTCGGCCGTCCCTCAGCGACCGACTGCCATTATCCCGACATCGACATGCACCTCGACGCCACCAAGGGCCGCCAGGTGCGCAAGGACGGCTCGGAATTTTGATGCCAGCTACGCCTTCTCCGCCGCGCGTTCGAACTTGTCGATCACCCAATGCTCGCCTGCGGCGCCTGCGCTCCACTCGACCATGAACGGATGGTCCCAGACCGCCGCGCAATAGTCCGACGCCAGCGCCGGTAGGGGGATCGAATAGGTGCGGAAGCGGGTGACCACCGGGGCAAACATGATGTCGACCGCGCCGAACGCGCCGAACAGATAATCGCCGCCCTGGCCGAACTGTTCCTTCGCCTGGTCCCACAGCGAGGTGATGCGCTGGACATCGGCGGCCACCTCGGGCGTGAGCGGTTCCGGCGGATAGACATGTCGCATGTTCATCGTGTGCTGGGACCGCAGGGCGGTATAGCCGGCGTGCATCTCAGCCGCCATCGAGCGCGCGAGCGCGCGCGCCTTGTCGGCCGCCGGCCAGAAGCGGTCGCGCCCGACCCTGTCGGCCAGATAATCGATGATCGCCAAGCTCTCCCAGACGGCGGCGTCGCCGTCCCACAGCACCGGCACCTTGCCGTTGGAAGCGGCGAACTCGGGCGCCTGGCGACGGACGTCCCAGTCGTCGCCATAGAGCGAGACGACCTCCTCCTCGAACGGCAGGCCCCCCTGCTTCACCGCCAGCCAGCCGCGCAGCGACCAGCTCGAATAGACCTTGTTGCCGATATAGAGCTTAAGCGTCATGGCGAGCCTCCATGGTGGATGCGACGCCCCTTAGCTCAGGATTGGCGGCTTTCCCACCCATTGGGCTCAGGAAGAGATCGCCTCCAGGATCGCGGCGCGAAGCTCGGCGATGCCGAAATCCTTCTCGCTCGACGTCACCAGCAGGCGCGGATGCGCGGCGACATGCTTGCGGGCCTCGGCCTCGGTCTCCGCGGTCACTGCCGCCAGCTCGCTGGCCTTGATCTTGTCCGCCTTGGTCAGGACGACATGATAAGTGACGGCGGCCTTGTCGAGCATCGTCATGACCTCGCGGTCGACGTCCTTGATGCCGTGGCGGCTGTCGATCAGCACCAGGGCGCGCTTCAGCACGACGCGGCCGCGGAGATAGTCGTTGACCAGGAATCGCCACTTGCGGACCATGTCCTTGGGCGCCTTGGCGAAGCCATAGCCGGGCATGTCCACCAGCCGCATCACCGGCACGGCGCCCTCCTCGGGTGCGCCGACATCGAAGAAGTTGAGCTCCTGCGTCCGGCCCGGCGTGTTCGAGGTCCGGGCGAGGCTGTTGCGGTTGGTCAGCCGGTTGAGCAGCGACGATTTGCCGACGTTCGAGCGGCCGGCGAAGGCCACCTCGGGCGCGTCGGCGTCGGGCAGGAACTTCAGGTCGGGTGCGGACTTCAGGAAGCTGACCGGTCCCGCGAACAGCTTGCGCGCGGGCTCGATCAGATCTTCGATCGGAACCTCAGGGGGTCCGTCGTCGCTCATTTTTTCTTCACGGTCACGACGGCCGCAGAGGCTGGCGTCTCCATCATCGGATGCTTGCTGTAGAGCCATGCCTGCTGCGCGATCGTCAGGAAGTTCGAGGTGATCCAGTAGACCAGCAGCCCGGCGGCGAACGGCGCCATGACGAACATCATGATCCACGGCATCAGCGACATCACCTGCTGCTGTGCCGCCTCCATCGGCTGTGGGTTGAGCCGGAACTGAAGCCACATCGAAACCCCGAGCAGCAGCGCCAGCACGCCGATGCCGAGAAAGGCCGGCGGGGTGAAGTCGAGCAGGCCAAACAGGTTCAGGATGTGGAGCGGATCGGGCGCGGACAGATCGCGGATCCACAGGATGAAGGGCTGGTGGCGCATTTCGATCGTCACCATCAGCACCTTGTAGAGCGCGTAGAAGACCGGGATCTGGACCAGGATCGGCAGGCAGCCCGCGAGCGGGTTGACCTTCTCCTCCTGGTAAAGCTTCAGCATCTCCTGCTGGAGCCGCGGCTTGTCGTCCTTGTAGCGCTCCTGCAGCTCCTTCATCTTCGGCTGTACGCGGCGCATGCCGGCCATCGAGCGGAACTGCTTCTGCGCGATCGGGAACATCAGGCCGCGCACCAGGAAGGTCAGGATGATGATCGCCACGCCGAAATTGCCGACCAGCTTGAACACCTGATCGAGCACCCAGAAGATCGGCTTCTCGATCACCCGGAACCAGCCCCAGTCGATCGCGCGGCCGAACTGTTCGATGCCCAGCGTCGCTTCATAATTGTCGAGCAGCTTCACTTCCTTCGCGCCGGCGAAGAAATGCTGGCTGACCGAGGCCGCCTTGCCGGGTGCGATGATGACCGGGCGACCGGTCAGGACCGCCTGATAGACATGCGGCGACGGCGACAGGAAACCGGCTTCCACCGGCGAACGCTGATCGGGCACCATCGCCGTCAGCCAATATTTGTCGCTGAAGCCTAGCCAGCCGCCCGTGCTGGCGAAGCGCGAGCCGGCGGTTCCTGCGGTGTCGAGATCCTGCGCCTTGACGAAGTCTACCGTGCGGTCGTTGGCCTTGGAGATCGCACCGACGCGATTGGTCCAGCTCCACGGATCGCGGGAAATCCCCTCGCGGGAGACCAGCCCGTAAGGCCGGGCGGCGACGGCGCTGGCGCCGCTGTTGATCAGCCTCTGCGTGACCGTGAACATGTAGTTCGCATCGACCGCGAACACCGTTTCGAAGCGCTGCCCGCGGCTGTTCGTCCAGCTCAGGGTTACGGGCGTCGAGGGCGTGAGTTTCTGGCCGGTGGCGGTCCATAGGGTGTTCGGGCCGGGTGCGTCGACACCGTCACCGGTCCAGCCAAAACCGGCATAATAGGAGCTCGGCGCGCCATTGGGAGACAGCAGCCGGATCGGCGGTGCATTCTTCGCCACCGTCTCGCGATAGGCCTTGAGTACCAGATCATCGATCCGCGCGCCCTTGAGGTTGATCGAACCGGCGATCTTCGGCGTATCGATCGCGATACGCGGCGTATCGCGCAACACGACCGCGCGCGCGCGAATCGCGCCCGCCGTTTCCGCGACGGGGCCGGCGCCGGGCTGGGGCAGCACCTGCTCCTTGCCGCCTTCGATCTTGGTGACCGGCGGCTTGGCTACCGGGAAATACCGGTCGCTGAGCGCGGTCCATCCGAACAGGACGATCGCCGACAGAACGATCGCGAGGATCATGTTGCGCTGGTTATCCACCAAAAACTCCCGGAAAACTGTCGATGTTCAGGGCACCGGATCATGGCCCGAGCCACCCCAGGGGTGGCATCGGCAAATCCGGCGGAGCCCGAGCCATCCGCCTTTGAGCGCGCCATAGCGCGAGACGGCCTCGATCGTATAGGCCGAACAGCTCGGCACGTAGCGACAGGTCGGCGGCAGGATCAGCGATGGGCCCTTCTGCCAGGCCTTCGCCAGCAGGATGATGACCCGTCCGATCACGCCGGCGGCCTCGGCGAAATCTTCCCCAACGCTTTCAGCAGCTGCGCGCGCAGATCGGCGAAATCATTGTCGAGACCGCCGGAGCGGCCGATCAGGACATGATCGGCACCGGCTATGCCGGCGATCGGCAGCAGCTCGCGGGCGAGCGCGCGGAAGCGTCGCTTGATGCGGTTGCGGACGACCGCATTGCCGATCTTCTTGGTCACGGTGATGCCCAGGCGCATGACGGGATCGTCATCGCCGCGCGGCCTTACCAGCAGCACGAAACCGGGCATTGGCGCCCGCCGGCCGCCATTCGCCGCCAGAAAATCCGCACGGCGCCGAAGCACCGCATACGGAGTCGCGTTCAGGCGGACAGCTTGTTGCGGCCGCGCGCACGGCGAGCGGCCAGCACCTTGCGGCCACCGGGGGTGGCGCTGCGCGAACGGAAACCGTGGCGCCGCTTGCGGACCAGGTTGCTCGGCTGGAAAGTGCGCTTCATCGTATCTCGCCTCAAATTCAAAACAAAAGGGCCGCCGAACAAGTGGCAGCCGCTAACGAGAGCGCGCTTAGGCAAAAGCCCGGCGCGAGTCAATCAATGTGCACGGCACCGGCGATCGACAAGACCACGGCAGAATTCGTTTCGGCCGATGGCTCCTTTTCGTTTCGCATGCGTTCGGAGGCGCAACACAGTCTTAGCCTGGAGACCGACATGCGCCGTTCCGCCCTCTGCCTGCTCATGCTGCTGCCGGCGCTCAGCGCCTGCCATTCGAAGGTCGACGATCGGCTGAAGGCGATGGAGGATCGTCTCGCCAAGGTCGAGCAGTCGATCGGCGAACACCAGGCGATTACCCTCAAGCCGGGTCAGACCGGCTATGGCCTTCTCGCCACCGATTTCGGCCGAGTGGCGGTGGCGCTCGCCGATGTCCAGCCCTATGCTGGCGGCTCGCGGATCGTGCTGGATTTCGGCAATCCGACCACGGCGCGGCTCAGCGGCATGACGGCGAAGGTCGAATGGGGCTCGAACGACGCCAAGGGCTCGCCGATGACGCCCAGCACGGTGCAGTCGCTGAATTTCGTGGCGCCGGAGCCGCTGCCGGCCGGCAGTTGGCATCAGTATAGCATCGATCTTCCTGGCGTCGCGCCGACCTCGCTTGGCTGGGTGAAGCTCTCGGCCTTCGACAGCGGCCAGGTGGACCTGCTCAGCCAATAGCCGAAAAACCTCGACAATCCTTTCACCCCCGCCGATAGAACAGCCCGGGAACATCGGGGGCTGGTCTATGGTGGCGCATGTCGCGACGGTCGCATTTCTGGGGCTGGAGGCCCGCGCCGTCGAAGTACAGGTGCAGGTCGCGCCGGGGATGCCGGCCTTCGTGGTAGTCGGGCTGCCGGACAAGGCGGTTGCCGAGAGCCGGGAGCGGGTGCGGGCGGCGCTGTCCGCGATCGGCCTCGCGCTGCCCCCCAAGCGGATCACCGTGAACCTGTCGCCCGCCGACCTGCCGAAGGAGGGCGCGCATTATGATCTGCCGATCGCGCTGGGGCTGCTCGGCGCGATGGGCGTGATCGATGCCGAGACGCTGGCCTCCTATGTCGTCGTCGGCGAACTCGGGCTCGACGGCCGCGTCGCCCCGGCGCCGGGCGTACTGCTCGCCGCCCTGCACGCGTCCGAACGCGACCTGGGCCTCGTCTGCCCTTCGGCGCAGGGGTCCGAAGCCGCCTGGGCCGGCTCGATCGAAGTGGTGGCGGCGCCCGATCTGCTCGCACTGATCGGCCACTTCAAGGGCGGCGCACCGCTCGTGCCGCCGCAACCGGGCACCGCCGACGCTCCCGTCATCCTGGCCGACCTCAAGCAGGTAAAGGGTCAGGAAACCGCCAAGCGCGCGCTGGAGATCGCCGCGGCCGGCGGCCATAACCTGCTGATGAGCGGACCTCCCGGCGCGGGCAAGTCGCTGATGGCAGCCTGCCTTCCCGGCATATTGCCCGAGCTCACCCCCGCCGAGGCGCTGGAAGTGTCGATGGTGGCCTCGGTCGCCGGCGAGTTGCAGGGCGGGCGGCT
>Ga0068854_100002224_pt1 | contig 11931 bp, 10 predicted proteins | sample KBSCornC42_FD_66590 | JGI IMG/M metagenome (GOLD analysis project Ga0068854, IMG submission 66590) | Corn rhizosphere microbial communities from Kellogg Biological Station, Michigan, USA - KBS Corn C4-2 | ecosystem: Host-associated > Plants > Roots > Rhizosphere > Soil ... | reverse complement strand
TGGTGGGTTCGGCGCTGATCGATCACATCGCCAATGCCAAGAACGACCAGCAAGCCATCGACGGCGTGTTGAGCCTGTGTGCGGCGCTGTCGGAAGGCGTGCGTAACGCCCGTAAGTAAGCGCCCGGCGCTTTCAGCTTTTTCCGCTAGGCTTGAGGGTGGACATTGCGTCCTCCCTCAACGCACTTCATGCCTATTGCCGTCTAACCGCCTGCGCAAGCCCCGCATTCCTTGCCCTCCCGGTCGTTAAGTTAGTCGCATCAGAAGTCATTCTTGGCTCTTTGGAGTACATCATGGCATTTGATCTCATTACCGCTGCGGATCGTCGTCATTCAACGCTGCAAAAAGGTTTCAACCTGCGCTGGCCGCTGGGCAATGTGCAGGGTGAATCGTCGTCGAACGGCGCCAACTTGATTTATCTCTGTTACAGCCCCCAGGACATCATCGACGCCGCCGCCCAGGCGTTGGCGATCCCCGATGGCCGGATTACGGTGCGCAGCGGTGGCCACTGCTATGAGGGTTTTGTCGCGAACAAAATGCCCGACAGTCCCAACGAAGTGCTCTCGATCATCGATATCAGCCAACTGAACCAAGTGGTCTACGACGCCACGGGGCAGATTGCCTCACAACTGGTGCCCGCCTCGCCTCATCGCTACAGCTACCGCCTGGAAGCGGGCGGCCAGAACTGGGATGCCTATGTGGCGCTGTACAAACTGGCCAACACGAGCTTGCCCGGCGGCTCGTGCTATTCGGTCGGGCTGGGTGGGCATATTTGCGGCGGTGGCTACGGGCTGCTGTCACGCAAGGATGGCCTGGTGTGCGATTGGTTGAGCGGCGTCGACATCCTGGTGCCGAACGCCCAGGGCAACGGCCTGGTCCCTGTGCATGTCGCCCGCAATAGCACCCAACAGGACGAACTGGATCTGTTCGCCGCCTGCTGCGGCGCAGGCGGCGGGCAGTTCGGGATTATCACCAGTTACTACTTCGAACGTTTGCCACAAGCCCCCAAGGAAGTGCTGTGGCTGGTACTGGAATGGGACTGGTCCCTGCTGACCAAGCCAGCCCTCGACAGATTGCTGGCGGCCTATCAGGGCTGGTTTGCCCGCAACCAGGCCAACCCGGACACCTGGGGCCTGGCGACCAAACTGGAGATGCGCCATCAGAACACTGGCAACGTCACGATGGATGTTCATTACGTGGACAAGCAGGGCGAGCTGAATGATCAAGCGCCCTTTGAAGACTTTGTCAGCTCGATGCTCAATGCCATTGGCATTCCCGCTACCGAATGCCTGAATCCTTCCCCAGCGACCCACTTGCCACGCAGCAACCCGCCAGGGCCGACGATCAATTCACTGGCGTCTGCCCTGGCGGCGACCCGTCGAATGGATTGGCTGCATTGCCAGCAGACACTCAACGGCTCAGGGCCCAACCAGCGTGGCCGGTATAAGTCGGCCTACCAGAAGGGTATTTTCACCGCCACTGTGCTGCAGGCGATCTGGGACACGCTGACGTGGGACGATCCCGATAAACGGCTGACTCAAAGCCTGATCCAGATCCAGTCCTTCGGCGGGCAAATCAATCAGGCCAGCGCCGCCGTGCGGCGGGAATCATCGGTTGCACAGCGTTCGTCCTACTTGAAGTGGCAACCACAATGCTACTGGCGTGACGAAAGCAGCGCTTCGGATCAAGCCCATGCGCAATGGATCCAGGGACTGTTTTTCGCAGCATTTGCCAGTGACAACGGCGTTCCAGTCAATGCCCAGTTCGAAGGGTGCTACATCAATTACCCCGACCGCGACATGCTGTTTATCGACGGCGATCCCAGCAAGGGACCCAACCCGCAGTGGTACAAGATCTTCTTCCCCGACCTCATGATCGAAAGCCGCCTGCGCCGCACCAAGCAGCGCTGGGACCCGCTGAATGTGTTCCGTAACGAGATGTCGGTGCCCTGAGCCAAAAGGAAAAAGGGCGACCGCAAGGGTCGCCCTTTTTTACAACTCGATCCGCTCGACTTTACCCACCAGCAACACGTAGGAAAGCGCCCCGAGCAAGGCCAGCACCGCGATGTAGGTAATCGCCGGCGCAAACGAATCACCGCTGGCCAAAAAGCCGATCACAATCGGTGTGGCAATCGCCGACAGGTTGCCGATGAAGTTGAACACCCCACCGGTCAGCCCCAACAGGCGCGCCGGTGCCAGGGTCGACACCAGCGACCAGGTAATCGACGCCAGGCCATTGCCAAAGAACGCCACCGCCAGGAACGCAATCACCCAGGCCGTCGAGTCCACATAGTTGGCGCCGATGATCGCCGTGGAAATCAGCAGCCCGCCAATGATCGGCAACTTGCGCGCAACCCCCACCGACGCACCGCGACGAATCAGCCAGTCGGAAAAGATCCCGGAACACAGCACGCCGACAAACGCCGCCAGGAACGGCAATGATGCCAGCAGGCCGGACTTGATGAAGTCCATCCCGCGATATTTCACCAGGTAGGTGGGGAACCACGTCAGGAAAAACCACAGCGTGGAATTCAGGCAGAACTGCCCCAGGTAGATGCCCCAGAGTTTGCGCTTGCTCAGCACGATCCCCAGGTCGACCCAGCTGAACGGGGCCTTGGCGGTTTTTTCCTGCATGTCCACCAGGCCGCCGCCTTCGCGGATCAGCTCGATTTCAGCGGCGTTGGCGCCTTTGAAATCCTTCGGCTCGCGATACACCGCGTACCAGATGATCCCCCACAGGATGCCAACGCCACCGGTGACGACAAACACCATGTGCCAGCCGAAGGCGTGTTGCAGCCAGGCCAGTACCGGCGTGAGGAATGCCAGCCCGACAAACTGCCCGGAGGTATAGAAGCCAATCGCCGTGGCGCGTTCGCGCTCGGGAAACCAGGTGGTGACCACGCGGCTGTTGATCGGATACGCCGGGGCTTCCAGGGCACCCACCGCCATGCGCAGCACGAACAACGCGATAAAGCTGGCAGCGAAGCCGAGCATCACGGTGGCGATGGACCACAAGATCAGCGCGGCGGTATAGAGAATGCGCGGCGGCACGCGGTCCACCAGCCAGCCGCCAGGGATCTGCATGGCTGCGTAGGTCCAGCCGAACGCGGAGAAAATCAGCCCGACCTGAACCGGGTCGATGCCCAGTTCGCTGGTCAGCGCCGGGGCTGCAATCGACAGGTTGCTGCGGTCGAGGTAATTGATCACCACGGTGATGAACAGCAGCACCATGATGAAAAAACGCTTTTTGGTAGGCGTGACTAAAGACGCCTGCCCGGTGAAGGATTCAGGGTGCATGGGGGTTGCCTCTTCTTATGTTTATTGAGGGCTTGCAGGAGCCGGCATCCCGGCTCCTGCAGGGTGCTTACCACTCGGCGAAGCTGCCGTCGGCATGCCGCCAGATCGGGTTGCGCCAGCGGTGGCCGATGGCCGCGCGCTCGATCACGTATTCCTCATTGATCTCGATGCCCAGCCCCGGCCCGTTGGGGATCTTCACGAAGCCCTGGTTATAGTCGAACACACCGGGGTCGCGCACATAGTCGAGCAGGTCGTTGCTCTCGTTGTAGTGAATGCCCAGGCTTTGCTCCTGGATAAACGCGTTGTAGCAGACCGCATCCAGTTGCAAACACGCCGCCAGGGCAATCGGACCCAGCGGGCAGTGCAGTGCCAGGGCCACGTCATAGGCCTCGGCCATGTTGGCGATCTTGCGGGTTTCGGTGATGCCACCCGCGTGGGAAGCATCGGGCTGGATGATGTCGACATAGCCTTCGCTGAGCACACGCTTGAAGTCCCAGCGCGAGAACAGGCGCTCGCCCAGGGCAATCGGGGTGCTGGTCAGCGGCGCGAGTTCCTTGAGCGCTTCGTAGTTTTCGCTGAGCACCGGCTCTTCGATAAACATCAGCTTGTACGGATCCAGCTCCTTCATCAGCACCTTGGCCATGGGCTTGTGCACACGGCCATGGAAGTCGACGCCGATGCCGACGTTGGGGCCGACCGCATCACGCACAGCGGCGACGTTTGCCAGGGCCAGGTCGACCTTTTCGAAGCTGTCGACGAATTGCAGTTCTTCGGTGCCATTCATCTTCACCGCAGTGAAGCCTCGAGCCACAGCCTCTTTGGCAGCGCGGGCGGTGTCGGCTGGGCGGTCACCACCGATCCACGAGTACACGCGGATCTTGTCGCGCACCTGGCCGCCGAGCAAGTCGCTGACGGACACGCCGAGGGCCTTGCCCTTGATGTCCCACAGCGCCTGGTCGATACCGGCGAGGGCGCTCATGTGCACCGCGCCGCCGCGATAGAAGCCGCCGCGATAGAGCACGGTCCAGATGTCTTCGATGTTGCGCGGGTCTTTGCCGATCAGGTAGTCGGACAGTTCTTCGACCGCTGCCGCCACGGTATGGGCGCGGCCTTCGACCACGGGCTCACCCCAGCCGGTCACGCCCTGGTCGGTCTCGACCTTGAGGAAGCACCAGCGCGGCGGGACGATAAAGGTCGTCAGTTTGGTGATTTTCATCTCTTGTCTCTCTTATAGATGCAGCGCCAGGGGCGCGGAACTTGATGTCAGCTCAGGACTTTCCAGGCGGCGACATAAGCCTGGGCACGGCTCGCTACCTGATCCACTGTCATACCCGGTTTGAACAACCCGGAACCCAGCCCGAACCCTTTGGCGCCGGCATCGACAAACACCTGCATGTTGTCCGGGGTAATGCCGCCGACCGGCAGCAGCAAGGTGCCTGCCGGCAGTACCGCCAGCCACGCCTTGATCACCGCCGGGCCCATCTGCTCGGCGGGGAACAGCTTCAGCACGTCAGCACCTTCGGCCAGGGCGGCGAAAGCTTCGGTCGGTGTCGCCACACCTGGCGACAGGAACAGGCCTGCGGCTTTCGCCGCTCGCAGCACCTTGGCATCGCTGTGGGGCATCACGATCACCTGGCCACCGGCCGCCTTCACCTGCTCGACCTGCTCAGGCAGCAACACCGTGCCTGCGCCGATCAGGCAATCGGCGGGCAGGCTGTCGCGCAGGGTGCGGATGCTGGTGTAAGGATCGGGCGAATTCAGCGGGACTTCGATCACACGAAACCCGGCCTCGTACAACACCTGGCCGACGGCCTGGGCTTCGTCCGGACGGATGCCGCGCAGAATCGCGATCAAACCGTTTTGTGCGAGTGCGTGCTTGAGCATGTCAGGCCTCCAGTACAGGTTGAGTGAGCCCGGATGCCACCGCCAATTGCCACAGCCCGCGCTCGGTGGCTTCCTGCGCCAGGCTGACGTGGGCGAAGCCGCAGAGGGCGAGGGCGCGTTGATAGCGGGCGCAGAGGGGCGCGGCGCCGACCAGGATGATCGGCTTGTGCCGGGCACTGCCGGGCAGGCCGGCGAGTTCATGGCCGATGAGCAAGCCGGAGAGGTAATCGGGCTGCTGCTCGGCAGTGAGTTCAGCGGTGAGGCCCAGGGTGCGCGCACTGAAAAGCGTCGACAGCACGCCGCGCTCGCCGTCTTTGGACAGCGCCACCTGCACGCCGCGGTCAAAGGCGTCAGCCTGGAATTGCGCGGATTGTTGCTGGGTACGCCCGAGGATGCTGTGCTTGCTCAACACCGCAAACAGCTCGCCGGTCATGAAGGTGTCGAAGTGAGTGATGCAGCCATCGACCACCTCGACCCACTTGGAATGGCTGCCGGGCAGGCCGATCAACCCATTGGTGCTCAGCCCTTGAAGCACGCCCAGCACTTGGGTTTCTTCGCCGCGCATCACGTTGGGCAAGCCGATCTGCTCGATCACGCCCGGCACGATATGCACATCCACGCCACGCAGGCTGCGCACCTTGTGCAGCGCCTGGCCAAGGCTGGCGACATCGACAGGGGTGTTGCGATAAGCCGCCTCGCTCCAGCCCTGGGCACTGCCGACCATGCCGCAGGCAATCACTGGCAAACCGGGCTCGGCGTCGAGCCAGTCACCACACGCCGCATCGAACGCCAACTCGAAGCCATCGCTGCAACGCACGCCAGCAATGTCCCGAGGTTCATTGGGCAAATGCATGATGCCCCACGCCAGCGAGCGCTGTTCCAGCACTGCGCCGGTGGGGCCGAGTTTATAAGCACGAAGGGAACTGGTACCCCAATCGAGCGCGATCAATTGCGCCTGCATCGCTTCACCTGCGTTCTGAGCGGATGCAGCGAATATAAACCTACGGCGGATGAAGTCTCAATATATAAATATCAATCCCATATTTAGGGATTTAATTTAAGAAAAAGCTGACAAGTTCAGCTCCCGCATCGCCCCCATCCAGACGGCATAGTCCGTGTGGTCCTTCAGATCATCGCCGGTATCGGGGTGCAGGAACACCACCAGGCCATTGCGATGGATCACCAGCCACGGCAACACCACACCGATGTATTCCGGGTCGAACGCCAACTGGCAGCTCCAGTCCGGGTGCGGCCCTACAGGCCGCTCGTGCACACGGCCCATGCGCAGCGGGAACAGTTTGGCAGCGTCTTCACACAAGGTGCGTGCCTGTTCGATAGTGTTCGCGTCGAAGTAGATATGGGCGTGATAGCCCTTGATACGTTGCATGACGGACTCCGGATCCAATATGCGCCAGATGCTAGACCGCAATCGATGGCAGGGCCAGTCCGGTCAGCGACTGCGCGCTGCTGGCTTGCTCGGCCACCAGCCAGTCGACAAACCGCTCCACCAACTGCCCTCGGCGTTTGCGCTGGGGTTGCACCACGTAATAGCCGAAACGCGAGATCACCGTGTCGTGGATCGGTCGGCACAGCCAGTTCTGCTCCAGCAGGTTGTCCACCAGATGGCGCCAGCCGATGGCCACGCCCTGGCCGGCAATCGCAGCCTGGATCAACAGGGTGTAGTTATCGAAGCGCAACTGGCCGGGGGTGGGCGCAGTGGTGATGCCCAGTTCGCGAAACACGCCACTCCAGTCGAACCACTGGCTGTTGTTTTCCTGGCGCAGGTGCAACAACGGAAAATCGTGCAAATTTTGCTTAGTCAGTGGCGTGGCCTGTTCTTTGAGCCACTGCGGGCTGCACACCGGGAACACTTCCTCGTTGAACAGCCACAGGCTATCGCCCTGCTTGAAACGGCCGTCGCCAAACAGTACCGCCACATCAATATCGCTGCGCAAGGTCGCGTGGTTGCGTTCGCTAGTCACCAGGCTGACGTCCACCTGGGGGTTGGCCTGGTGGAAGCGGTGCAAACGCGGCATCAACCAATAAGCGGCGAAGGCGAAGTCGGTCGCCACTTGCAGCACTTCATGCTGATCCTGCTGGGTAATCAGGCTCAGTCCCTGGTTGATGCCCTGCAAACCGCCCTGCACATGCTCGAACAACAGGGCGCCGGCATCGGTCAACTCAATGCCACGGTAGATGCGATCAAACAGGCGGATCGCCAGTTGTTCCTCCAGGCGCTTGATCTGCTGGCTGATCGCGGGCTGGGTGGTGCCCTGTTCCATGGCAGCGGCGGTAAAACTGCGGTGGCGCGCCGCTGCTTCGAACGCGCGCAGCAGATCGAGGGACAGGTCGCCAAGAGCTTCATACATAAGCGGTGCTTATCCTAGACATTGCTTTTCATGGGCTTTACCCCATTTTCCATGGGCTGCATGCTCATTCGCATAAACACCGCCTATGGAATGCCGATAGATCATGAAGCGCAAGAACATTCTTTTCATCATGGCCGATCAAATGGCCGCGCCGATGTTGCCGTTCTACGGACCTTCCCCCATCAAATTGCCCAACCTGAGCCGCCTCGCCGCACAGGGCGTGGTGTTCGATGCCGCGTACTGCAACAGCCCGCTGTGCGCACCGTCGCGCTTTACCTTGGTCAGCGGTCAGTTGCCGAGCAAGATCGGCGCCTACGACAACGCCGCCGATTTCCCCGCCGACGTGCCGACCTACGCTCACTACCTGCGCCGCCTCGGCTACCGCACCGCGCTGTCGGGCAAGATGCACTTCTGCGGTCCCGACCAACTGCACGGTTACGAAGAACGCCTGACCAGCGACATCTACCCCGCCGACTATGGCTGGGCGGTGAACTGGGACGAGCCGCACGTGCGCCCCACCTGGTACCACAACATGTCGTCGGTGCTGCAAGCCGGCCCGTGCGTGCGCACCAACCAGCTGGATTTCGACGAAGAGGTGGTGTTCAAGGCCCGGCAATACCTGTTCGACCATATCCGCGAAGACGGCGAACGACCGTTCTGCCTGACGGTATCGATGACCCACCCGCACGACCCGTACACCATTCCCAAGCCGTTCTGGGACCTGTACGACGACGCCGACATCCCCCTGCCTGCAACGCCTGCCCAGGCTGATCTCGACCCCCACTCCCAGCGCCTGCTCAAGGTCTACGACCTGTGGGACAAACCGCTGCCCGTGGATAAGATCCGCGATGCGCGCCGCGCCTACTTCGGCGCGTGCAGCTACATCGACAGCAATGTCGGCAAGCTGCTGCAGACCCTGGAAGACACCGGCCTGGCCGATGACACCATCATCATCTTCTCCGGCGACCACGGTGACATGCTCGGCGAGCGCGGGCTCTGGTACAAAATGCACTGGTTCGAAATGGCCGCGCGCGTACCGCTGCTGGTCAGTGCGCCGGGGCAATTCGCGGCGGGCCGAGTGACGCAAGCCGTGTCCACCGCCGACCTGCTGCCGACCCTGGTGGAACTGGCCGGCGGCGAACTGGACCCGCGCCTGCCGCTGGACGGCCGCTCGCTGGTCCCGCACTTGCAAGGGCAGGGCGGGCACGACGAAATGTTCGGCGAATACATGGCCGAAGGCACCATCAGCCCGCTGATGATGATTCGCCGAGGCGCCTACAAATTCATCTACAGCGAAGACGACCCTTGTCTACTGTTCGATGTGCACAACGACCCGCACGAGCGGGAGAACCTCAGCCAGTCACCGGAACACCGGCCACTGTTCGAGGCGTTTTTGAGTGAGGCGCGGGCCAAATGGGACATCCCGGCGATCCACCAGCAGGTGCTCGCCAGTCAACGCCGTCGTCGCCTGGTATTCGAGGCACTCACCCAGGGCAAGCTGAAGAGCTGGGATCACCAGCCACTGGTGGACGCCAGTCAGCAATACATGCGCAACCATATCGACCTCGACGACCTGGAGCGCAAGGCACGTTATCCACAACCCTGCCAAAACCAATAAATACAGAGGGAAGGCCATGCAAAAGTTGACTGTGATGTTGAGCCTGTTGGTACTGACCAGCGCCAACGTGTACGCGGACGCCAGTTGTGAAACGGTAAAAATGGCCGATCCGGGCTGGAGCGATATCGCAGCCACCAACGCCATCGCCGGTTTCCTGCTGACCGGCATGGGCTACAAACCGAAGGTGGACACCCTGGCGGTGCCAATCACCTTCGGCGGGCTCAAGGACGGCCAGGTGGACGTGTTCCTCGGCAACTGGATGCCGGCACAGCAGGGCTTCTACGACAAGTTCGTGGCCAATGGCGATGTGGTGCAACTGGCGAAAAACCTCGACGGCACCGAGTTCACTCTCGCTGTGCCCGACTATGTGTGGGACGCCGGGGTGCATGATTTTGCCGACCTGAACAAGTTTGCCGACAAGTTCGACAAGAAGATCTACGGCATCGGCTCCGGCGCGCCGGCAAATATCTCGTTGCAGGAAATCATCAAGAAGAACGACTTCGACCTGGGCCAGTGGAAGCTGGTCGAGTCCAGCGAACAGGCGATGCTGGCCGAAGTGTCGCGAGCGGTGAAGAAACAGAAATTCGTCACCTTCCTCGGCTGGACCCCGCATCCGATGAACGTGCAGTTGAAAATGCGCTACCTCAAGGGTGGCGAGAAATACTTTGGTGACACTGGCAGCGTGTATACCTTGACCCGCAAGGGTTACGCACAGGCCTGCCCGAACGTAGGAAAACTGCTGACCAACCTGAGTTTTACCCAGGAGATGGAGAACGGCATCATGGCCGAGGTCGCCAACAACAAGGTCAGCAACGCCGATGCGGCGAAGGCGTGGATCAAGGCCAATCCGGCGGTATTGGATAAGTGGCTTGAGGGTGTAAAAACACTGGACGGTAAAGACGCACTCCCTGCAGTTAAAGCCAGACTCTGAGGCCTGATGCAATTCAAATGTGGGAGGGGGCTTGCCCCCGATAGCGGTGTCTCAGCCATGGATGTATCAACTGACACACCCTCATCGGGGGCAAGCCCCCTCCCACATAGGCCCTGTGTGTACTGATACTCTGATGCAAACCTTCCGATCCGAGTCCGCGATGCCCCGGCCCAACCGCCACACACTTTTTCCCTTCCTCAGCTGGCTCCCGCGCCAAACCCGTGCCAGCGTCGGCCGGGATGCAATCGTCGGCCTCAGTGGCGCAGTCCTCGCCCTGCCACAGTCGATTGCCTACGCGCTGATTGCCGGTCTCCCACCCGAGTACGGCCTGTACGCCGCGATCATCCCGGTACTGATCGCTTGCCTCTGGGGTTCGTCCTGGCACTTGATCTGCGGGCCCACGGCGGCGATTTCCATTGTGCTGTACGCCAGCGTCAGTCCATTGGCCGTGCCGGGGTCACAGGACTACATCACCCTGATCCTGCTACTGACCTTCCTCGCCGGCGTTTTCCAGTGGCTGTTGGGCATGCTGCGCTTCGGCGCGTTGGTAAATTTTGTATCGCACTCGGTGGTGCTCGGGTTCACCTTGGGTGCCGCCGTGGTGATCGCCCTCGGCCAGTTGCCCAACCTGATGGGGCTGGATCTGCCAAGCCAGGCCACCGCCATCAATAGCTTGTTGGCACTGATTCATCACAGCGGCGAATGGGACCACGCGTCCCTCTTACTGGGGTTTGGCACGTTGCTGGTCGGCGCGCTGCTCAAGTACCTGGTGCCTCGCTGGCCAACGCTGTTGATTGCGCTGGCACTGGGCAGCCTGGTGGCGTGGCTGTGGCCAGCGATGTTCGGGCACGTAGCGCTGGTCAGTTCGTTTGTGGGCAAACTGCCGCCGTTCAGCCCGTTGCCGATGGACCTGGACATGCTCCTGCGCCTGCTGCCGAGCGCCGTGGCGGTGGGCATGCTCGGGTTGGTGACCAGCCTGTCGATTGCCCGCTCGTTGTCGGCGCGCTCACAGCAATTGCTCGACGCCAACCAGGAAGTCCGTGCACAGGGTCTATCCAATTTCGTGGGCGGATTTTTCTCCGGCTACCTGTCAGCCGGCTCGTTCACACGTTCCGGCCTCAGCTACGAGGCGGGCGCCTGCTCGCCGTTGGCCGGGGTGTTTTCCGCGTTATGGGTGGCGTTGTTCGCGTTATTTGGCGCGGCCCTGATCGCCCATATCCCGATCCCGAGCATGGCCGCGAGCATCTTGCTGATCAGTTGGGGGCTGGTGGACCGTCGCGGCATTCGTGCGCTGTTCCGCGTCAGTCGCGCCGAGTTTGTGGTGATGAGCTTGACGTGTGTGGCCACCTTGTTGCTGGAGCTGCAAACCGCCATTTATGCAGGGGTGCTGGCGTCGCTGTTTTTCTACCTCAAGCGCACCTCCCAGCCACGGGTACAACAGTGGCGAGATGGCGATGAGGATGTGCTGCGCGTGGGCGGCTCGATCTTTTTCGGCGCCAGCCATTACCTGCAAGTGCGTCTGCAAAGCCTGCAGGGCGAGCGGGTGGTGATCGAGGCGCAGCAGATCAACTTTATCGACTATTCAGGGGTGGAGATGCTGCACCAGGAGGCTCGGCGCTTGCGTGGGCTGGGCCGCAGTTTGACGCTGCGCCGGGCCAGGCCGCAGGTGGTGGAAGAGTTGAGAAAGCTGGAAGGGGCCGACAATTGCCCCATCCAGTTCCAAGACTGAAAACGATCAACAATGTGGAAGGGGGCTTGCCCCCGATAGCGGTGTGTCAGCCATGGATGTATCAACTGACACTCCCTCATCGGGGGCAAGCCCCCTCCCACATTT
>Ga0068854_100002216_pt1 | contig 11955 bp, 10 predicted proteins | sample KBSCornC42_FD_66590 | JGI IMG/M metagenome (GOLD analysis project Ga0068854, IMG submission 66590) | Corn rhizosphere microbial communities from Kellogg Biological Station, Michigan, USA - KBS Corn C4-2 | ecosystem: Host-associated > Plants > Roots > Rhizosphere > Soil ... | reverse complement strand
AGCGAAGGCGCGCGATGACGACCCCTTCCTCGACAGCCGCCCCGTCCGGCGCGGCGGCCCCGGCCGCCGCCGCGGCCGACGAGCGCGTGCGCAGCCTCGGGCTCTGGCGCCGGCTGCTCGGCCGACCCGAGTCGGGCGCGCTGTCGGGCACCGTGCTGGTCTTCCTCGTGTTCGCCTTCGCCGCCGGCGGCTCCGGCATGTTCTCCGCCGAGGGCATCGTCAACTGGGGCACGGTCGCCGCGTTCCTGGGGGTGATCGCCGTCGGCGCGGCGCTGCTGATGGTGGCCGGCGAGTTCGACCTGTCCATCGGCTCGATGATCGGCTTTGCCGGCATGCTGCTGGCGGTGCCGTGCCTTTACTGGGGCTGGCCGGTGTGGCTGGCGGTGCTGTTCGCGCTGGCGGTGGCCTGCGCGCTCGGCGCGCTCAATGGGTGGCTGGTGGTCAAGACGGGCCTGCCCAGCTTCATCGTCACGCTGGCCTTCTATTTCGTGCTGCGTGGCCTCAGCCTCGCGCTGTCGGTCATGCTGACGGGCAAGACGATCCTGTCCAGCAACGGCCCGAGCATCCTGGCCGACATGATCGCGGCCGACCCGGTGGTGCACGCGCTGTTCCAGGGCCACGTGCTGACCGGCCTGTTCAACGTGATGGCCCATGCGGGGCTGATCGCCGCGCGCGACGACGGCACGGCGCTGGCGATCGGCGTCCCGAAGGTCGTCGTCTGGTGGCTGGCCCTGACGGCCGCGGGCGCCTTCATGCTGGCGAAGATGCGCGTCGGCAACTGGATCCTCGCCGTCGGCGGCGATCCCAACGCCGCCAAGAACGTGGGCATCCCGGTCGGGCGAGTGAAGATCGGGCTGTTCATGCTGACCGCGTTCTGCGCCGTGCTGTTCGCGATCCTGCAGGTGGCCGACGCCGGCTCGGCCGCCGCCGACCGCGGCCTGCAGAAGGAGTTCGAGGCCATCATCGCCGCGGTGATCGGCGGCTGCCTGCTCACCGGCGGCTACGGCTCGGTGATCGGCGCATCGCTCGGCGCGCTGATCTTCGGCATCGTGCAGATCGGCATCGGATACACGAGCATCGACAACAACTGGTACCGCGTCTTCCTGGGCGGCATGCTGCTGGTGGCGGTGCTGTTCAACAACTTCGTCCGCCGGCGCGTGGCGCTCGGCCGGCGCTGAGGGGCGGAGACCGCATGTCCGACATGATCCTGCAGCTCGAGAACGTCTCGAAGTACTTCGGCCCGGTGATCGCGTTGTCCGGCGTGACGCTGCAGCTCGCGCGCGGCGAGGTGCACTGCCTGCTGGGCGACAACGGCGCCGGCAAGAGCACGCTGATCAAGATGCTCGCGGGCGTGTTCGCGCCCGACGAGGGGCAGTACCTGGTCGACGGCAAGCCGGTGCGCTTCCGTTCGCCGCGCGAGGCGCTCGACGCGGGCATCGCCACCGTCTACCAGGATCTCGCGCTGGTGCCGCTGATGAGCGTCGCGCGCAATTTCTTCATGGGCCGCGAGCCCAAGCGCCGGCTGTTCGGCGCCCTGCCGGTGATGGACCACGCACTCGCCGAGCGCACCGCGGCCGAACGGCTGGCCGAGATGGGCATCCGGGTGCGCGACGCCGGCCAGCTGGTCGGCAACATGTCCGGCGGCGAGAAGCAGTGCCTCGCGATCGCGCGTGCGATCCACTTCGGAGCCCGCGTCCTGATCCTCGACGAGCCCACCGCCGCCCTCGGCGTCAAGCAGAGCGTCAACGTGCTCAAGCTGATCGCCCGCGCACGGGCGCGCGGAATCTCGGTCATCTTCATCACCCACAACGTCAACCACGCCTACCCGATCGGCGACCGCTTCACGCTGCTCAATCGCGGCAAGTCGATGGGCACCCATGCCAAGCCCGGCGTCTCCAAGGAGGCCGTGCTCGACATGATGGCCGGCGGCGCGGAGATGAAGACGCTGATGCACGACCTCGACGGCGTGACGATCTGACGGCAACCCCATCATGAGCTTCCTGAACATCCCCTCCGGCCGCCGCTTCGACCTGGCCTGCCTCGGCCGCCTCGCCGTCGACCTCTACGCCCAGCAGGTCGGCGCGCGGCTGGAGGACGTCGCGAGCTTCGCCAAGTACCTCGGCGGCAGCTCCGCCAACATCGCGTTCGGCGCGGCGCGGCTGGGCCTGCGCGCGGCCATGGTCTCGCGCGTGGGCGACGAGCAGATGGGCCGCTTCCTCGTGGAGACGCTGCAGCGCGAGGGCTGCGACACGTCGATGGTGCAGGTCGATCCCGAACGCCTGACCGCGCTCGCCATCCTCGGCCTGAAGGATCGCGACACGTTCCCGCTGCTGTTCTACCGCGAGAACTGCGCCGACATGGCGATCGCCGCAGACGCGATCGCCGAGTCCTTCGTCGCCGACTGCCGCGCCTTGCTGATCACCGGCACGCACCTGTCGCAGCCGGGCGTGCGCGCCGCCTCGACGCGCGCGCTCGAGCATGCCGGCCGCCACGGCACGCTGCGCGTCCTCGACATCGACTACCGCCCCGTGCTGTGGGGCCTGACCAAGCGCGGCGACGGCCAGACGCGCTTCGTGCCCGACGCGCGGGTCACCGCGAGCCTGCAGGAGATGCTGCCGAGCTTCGACCTGCTGATCGGCACCGAGGAGGAGTTCATCATCGCCGGCGGCGTGCCGGGCGACCTGCCGGCGTCGCTGCGCCGCGTGCGCGAGCTCACGCCCGCGGCGATGGTCGTCAAGCTGGGACCGCTCGGCTGCTGCCTCGTCGCGGGCGCGGTGCCCGAGCGCCTGGCGGACGCCCCCACCTGCGCGGGCGAGCGCGTCGAGGTGCTGAACGTGCTCGGTGCGGGCGACGCCTTCGCCGCCGGGCTGATGGCCGGCCTGCTGCGCGGCGAGGATTTCGCCAGCGCCGCGCGCCTGGCCAACGCGTGCGGCGCGATCGTCGTCTCGCGCCACGCGTGCGCGCCCGCGATGCCCACGCCGGCGGAACTGGCGCACTGGTTCGGCGGCCGGCGCGGGGCCGACGTCGCCGCGGACGCGCAGCTCGCGCATCTGCACCGCGTGACGGCCCCGCGGGCGCGCTGGGACGAACTCAACGTGATGGCATTCGACCATCGCAGCCAGTTCTTCGAGCTGGCGCGCGCAGCCGGCGCCGCCGAGGCGCGGCTGCCGGCGCTCAAGCTGCTGCTGCTGCGCGCGGCCGAGCGCGTCGGCGCGAGCCGCGGCCTGCAGGGCCGCATGGGCGTGCTCGTCGACGACCTCTACGGCGAGGACGCCCTGCACGCCGCCACCGGCCGCGGCTGGTGGGTGGGCCGGCCCGTGGAGCTGCCCGGCTCGCGGCCGCTGCGCTTCGACGGCGGCCCGTCGCTGGGCACGCGGCTCGTGCAGTGGCCGCGCGAGCAGGTCGTCAAGTGCCTGGTGCTGTACCACCCGGACGACGCCGTCGACCTGCGGCTGCAGCAGGAATCGCGGCTGCAGGAAGTGTGGGCCGCGACGCGCGACTCCGGGCACGAGCTGCTGCTCGAGGTCATCCCGCCGCGCAATGGCACCGATGCGGCGCAGGTCGATGCGGCCGTCCTGCGCGCCGTGCAGCGCCTCTACACGATCGGCCTGAAGCCCGAATGGTGGAAGCTCGCGCCGATGCGCTCGGCCGGCTGGAACGCGCTCGCGGCGCTGGTGGCCGCGCGCGACCCGTACTGCCGCGGCGCCGTCATCCTGGGCCTGAACCAGCCGCTGGCCGACCTCGCCCGCGACTTCGCCGCGGCCACGCATCCCGTCGTCAAGGGCTTCATGGTCGGCCGCTCGCTGTGGGCGGAGCCGGCGCGCGACTGGCTGTGCGGCGTGCTCGACGACGAGGCCCTGGTCGCCGCCGTCGCCGCGAACTTCGAGACGCTGGTCGACGCGTGGCGTGCGTCGCGCCCGCCCGCCGCGCAGGACGCACCGGCGTGCGCCCCGATCCACGACATCGCGCAGCCCGCCCTGCGCCCGGCCTGAAAGCCCGCCGATGAAGACGATCCGACTGACCCTGGCGCAGGCCATCGTGCGCCATCTCGCGGCGCTGCGCGTCGAACTGGACGACGGCAGTGTCGTGCCCTGGTGCGGCGGCGTGTTCGCCATCTTCGGCCACGGCAACGTCGCCGGCCTGGGCGAGGCGCTGCATGCGTCGCGGGCGAGCCTGCCCACCTGGCGCGCGCACAACGAGCAGGCCATGGCCCACGCGGCGATCGCGTACGCGAAGGCGAACATGCGCCGCCGCGTGCTGGCGGTGACGACCAGCATCGGCCCCGGCGCGACCAACCTCGTGACCGCGGCCGCGCTGGCGCATGTCAACCGGCTGCCGGTGCTGCTGCTGCCCGGGGACATCTTCTGCTCGCGCGCGCCCGACCCGGTGCTGCAGCAGCTCGAGGACTTCCACCACGGCGACCTCAGCGCCAACGACAGCCTGCGTCCGGTCACCCGCTTCTTCGACCGCATCGTGCGGCCCGAGCAGATCCTGACCGCGCTGCCGCACGCCGTGCGCGTCATGACGGATCCGGCGTCGTGCGGCCCGGTGTGCCTGGCATTGCCGCAGGACGTGCAGGCCGAGGCCTTCGACTGCCCCGAGAGCTTCCTCGCGCCGCCGACGCTGCACCTGCGCCGTCCCGCGCCCGACGGCGCCGAGCTCGCGCGTGCGGCCGCCCTGCTGCGCGCCGCGCGCCGGCCGCTGGTCGTCGCGGGCGGCGGCGTCCTCTACAGCGAGGCGGGCAGCGCCCTGGCTGCGTTCGCGAAGACGCACGGCGTGCCCGTCGCCGAGACGCAGGCCGGCAAGGGCGGCCTGGCCTGGAACGACCCGCTGAACCTGGGCGCGATCGGCGTCACCGGCTCGCCGGCGGCCAACGACGGCGCACGCGAAGCCGACCTGGTGCTCGCGGTCGGCACGCGGCTGCAGGACTTCACGACCGGCTCGCACAGCCTGTTCACGCAGGCCCGGCTGCTGAGCCTGAACGTGCAGCCGCACGACGCGCACAAGTGGCATGGCGAAGCGCTGGTCTGCGATGCGCGCACGGGCCTGGCCGCGCTGTCGGCCGCCGTCGCCGGCTGGCGCGCGGAGGACAGCTGGACCGCGCGGGCGCGGCACGCGGCCGCGGCGTGGAACGATCGCGTCACGGCGCTGACGACCGCGCCGGCCGCGGACGACCTGCCCTACGACGCCGACGTGATCGGCGCCGTGCGGGATTCGGCCGCCGACTCGCCCGCCGACGACATCGTCGTGTGCGCCGCGGGCACGCTGCCGGCCGAACTGCACAAGCTGTGGCGTGCCGCGGCGCCGGGCAACTATCACGTCGAGTACGGCTACTCGTGCATGGGCTACGAGATCGCGGGCGGCCTGGGCGTCAAGATCGCGCGGCCGGAGCGCGAGGTCGTCGTGATGGTGGGCGACGGCTCGTACCTGATGATGAATTCGGAGATCGCGAGCTCCGTGATGCTGGGGCACAAGCTGATCGTCGTCGTGCTCGACAACCGCGGCTACGGGTGCATCCAGCGCCTGCAGGCCGCCTGCGGCGGAGCGAGCTTCAACAACCTGCTGGACGACTGCGTGGCCGCGCAGGGTGCCGACGCGCGCATCGACTTCGCCGCGCACGCGGCCGCGCTCGGCGCCGACGCCGTCCACGTGCCGGACATCGCCGGACTGCGCGCGGCCATGCGGCGCGCCCGCGCCGCCACGAAGACGCAGGTGATCGTGATCGACACCACGCACGCCCGCACCACCGACGACGGCGGCTGCTGGTGGGAGGTCGCCGTCCCGCAGGCCTCCGCGCGTCCCGCCGTCGACGCCGCCGCCGCGGCCGCGCGCGAGGCCAAGCGCGCGCAGCGCCCCTGATTCCCCCTTCACCGAAGACGACCTGCCATGACCTGGAACATTCGCATCGGCATCAACCCGATCTCCTGGAGCAACGACGACCTGCCCGAACTCGGAGGCGACACGCCGCTCGAGACCGCGCTGCGCGAAGGCGCGGAGATCGGCTACCAGGGCTTCGAGCTGGGCAACAAGTTCCCGCAGGAACCGGCGGCGCTCAAGGCCAAGCTCGCCGAATACGGCGTCGCCTGCGTGAGCGGCTGGTACTCCGGACGGCTGGCCGAGGGCACGCTCGCCGACGAGATCGAGGCCTGCCGGGCGCACATGGCCAAGCTGCAGTTCAACGGCTGCAAGGTGGTGGTCTACGGCGAGGTGGCGGGCTCGATCCAGGGCCGCATCGACACCCCGCTCGCCAGGCGGCCGCGCTTCATCGACGACGCCGCCTGGGCCGCGTATGCGAAGCGCCTCGACGAATTCGGCGCCCACCTGAAGGCGACCTACGGCCTCACGCTCGCCTACCACCACCACATGGGCGCCTACGTCGAGTCGCCGGAGGACATCGACCGCCTGATGGCGCTGACGGGCCGCGACGTCGGCCTGCTGTTCGATACCGGCCATGCGTACTACGGCGGCGCGACCGACGTCGCCGCGCTGCTGCGCCGCCACCTGCCGCGCGTGGTGCACGTGCATTGCAAGGACGTTCGCGAGCAGGTCGTGCGCAGCGCACGCAACGATGGCTGGAGCTTCCTGACGGGCGTGATCAACGGCACGTTCACCGTCCCCGGCGATGGCGTGATCGACTTCGACGCCGTGTTGCGGCTGCTGCACGGCGGCGGCTACGAGGGCTGGCTGGTCGTCGAGGCCGAACAGGATCCCGCCGTCGCGCCCAGCTACGCCTATGCGAGGAAGGGCTACGAGACGCTGCGGCGCATCGTCGACGCCATCGACGGAAAGCAGCGGTGATGACGAGCAAGCTGTTGCTGAAGGCGCGGCGCGAAGGCCGCGAGATCGTTTCGGTCACGCCCGAGCAGGCGGGCTGGAAGCATGTCGGCTTCCGCGCGCTGCGCCTGGCCGCGGGTGAGTCCGAGGCACTGGACACGGGCGAGCGCGAGCTGTGCGTGGTGGTACTGAGCGGCACGGTCGACATCGAGGTGCAGGGCGCCGTGCATGCGGGACTGGGCACGCGAGCCAGCGTCTTCGACGACATCGCGCCCGCGGCGCTCTATGTGCCGGCGGGGCGTTCGCTGAAGATCGTCGCCACCGGCGCCGCCGAGGTCGCGCTGTGCAGCGCACCCGGCGACGGCGCCGAGCGCGCGGTGCGGCGCCTCGATCCCGCCAGCATGCGACGCAGCGTGCGCGGCCGCGGAACCAACACGCGCTACATCTGCGACATCCTGCCCCACGACGACCCGACTGCCGCGCACCTGCTCGTGGTGGAGGTGCGCACGCCGGCCAGCCATTCGTCCAGCTACCCGCCCCACAAGCACGACGTCGAGGCGCCGCCGACGGAAACGCAGCTCGAGGAAACCTACTACCACCGCGTCGATCCGCCGCAGGGCTTCGCCTTCCAGCGCGTCTACACCGACGACCGCAGCCTGGACGAAGCGTGCGCGGTGGAGGACCACGACCTCGTGCTGGTGCCGCGCGGCTACCACCCCGTCGTCGCGCCGCACGGCTACGAGCTCTACTACCTGAACGTGATGGCGGGGCCGCAGCGGCTGTGGGTGTTCCGCAATGATCCGGCCCATGAGTGGATGCTGGCGGCACCGACGCCGTGAGGTCGACACGTACACGCCAGCACCGCTGTCGAAGGCCACATCGATGGTCAGCCGCGTTGCGCAGCCGGGCGCGACGCTGACCCTTCGACGACCGCTTCCGGCGCGGTGCCAGGTCGGTTGTCGACCCGTCGCGGACTTCGAGGATGCAGAACTCGGCGCCAGAAAGCCGACGTCCGACGCATCAGGGCCTCGACTTCGGTTTCCGACCAAGAACGGCAGCTGAACGCCTTGATCGACGCTGCCCAGACCTGATCATTCAAGAGGCCTGTGAAGCCTCGACTCAAGCACGCGGTCGATTTCAAGCCCGCCGCACCACCCCCGCGAGTCGCCGACAGTCGGCCGGCAACCGGCTCGGATCCACGTTCGTCACCCCCAGCAGGAGCCCGTTCGCGCGAGGCGTCAGCACATGCCACGGAGAGAGCGGGACAGGCGCCAGACCCAGAGGCAGTGCGCGAAGGGCGACATCGGTATCTTCCATCGAGCTCGGCAAGCGCGCCACGACCGCCATGCCCGCGGTCGCCTGGACCTCGAGCGCACCGGCTGCATGTTCTTGAAGGCACGTCACCAACGCCCCGCGCCTTTCGGCATAGACCCGTTTCATGCGGCGCAGGTGCCGCAGGTAGTGGCCTTCCTGCAGGAAGCTGGCGACTGCCAATTGGACCGTCGCCGCCGGCGCCGGAGCCAGGCATGCCGCCAGTTCGCCAAAGCGTTCCGACAACGAGGGCGGGACCACCACGAATCCCAGCCTGAGGGCCGGGCTGATGGTCTTGCTGAACGTGCCGATGTGGATCACCCGTTCGCTGGTGTCGAGCGAGGCAAGCGCTGGCGCGGCACGCCCCTGCAGCTGCAATTCGCTCAGGTAGTCATCCTCGATGATCCAGGCCTCGTTGCGCCTCGCCCATTCGAGAAGGGCACGCCGTCGTGCCAGCGACATGGTCATGCCCAGCGGTGCTTGCTGCCCTGGCGTGACCACCGCCAGCGCCGCATCGCCTGCGCAAGCTTTTCCCGCGTCGACATCCAGGCCCTCCGCATCCACGGGCACCGGGACGGTTTTCAGGCCGGCCTTTGCGAGTGCCGTGCGCGTGAGCGGAAAGCCGGGATCTTCGAACCACGCCTTCTGACCCTCCAGACCCAGGCCGCGGGTGACAAGTCCCAGCGCGCCGGCAAACCCGGCGGTGACGAGCAGTTGGGAAGGACTGCAACGCAGACCGCGTGCGATCGCCAGGTACGCGGCTATCTCGCGGCGCAGCGCCGGCAGGCCGCGTGGGTCCGGGTAGCTGACGGGCGCCGCGGCGCTGCGCCTGGCCTCACGCACCATGATGCGTGACCACAGCTTGTAGGGAAACACGTCCTGCCCCGGCACGCCCATCTGGAAGACCTGCGGCGTGTTGCCGAAGTCGTGGAACAGATCCAGCATCGGTGTCGGCTCCGCAGACCACGTGCGTGCCGGAGAGGGTCGCGGGCGTTCGCCGACGCGCGTCCCGGCCGCACCCATCCCGACCGCCAGTTGCTCGTCGATGAGGCGCTCGTAGGCGATGCGCACCGTGCCCCGGGAGACTCCCAGTTGAGCCGCCAAGTCTCGCCAGGACGGCAGCTTGGCGTGAGCCTCCAGCCGGCCTGATTCGATCGCCTCCCGGATCGAGGCATAGATTTGGATGGACAACGGCGTCTTCGCCGCACGGTCGACACCGATGGATAGAGGAGCCATCCCTCATGGTGCATCAAGACTGACAGATCTTGGCCCTTTTCTTTGACCAGCGGAAGGACCATTCTTCGTCCACGGCATGTGTCGTTCACACCAAAGGAGAACCGAGATGACCCAACGCATGGATTACAACGCCGCCACCCCGGCCGGCATGAAGGCACTCGGCGGCGTGTATGGCCACGTCATGCAGTGCGGCCTGCCGAAGGCCTTGATCGATCTGGTCTTTCTCCGCGTCTCGCAGATCAATGGTTGTGCGTTCTGCATCGACATGCACTCGCACGAGTTGCTGCAGGAAGGCATCGATGTCAAGAAGCTGGTCCTCGTGCCCGCCTGGCGGGAAGGCGGCAGTCTGTTCAGTGCGGCCGAGCGGGCGGCGCTTTCGTGGGCGGAGTGCGTGACCCTGGTCGACCGCACCGGAGTTCCGGACGACGCCTACCAAGCGGCCGCCTCTGCTTTCGATCCGAAGCAACTGGCCGATCTGACCATCGCCATCGGCCTGATGAATGCCTATAACCGGATGGCGATCAGCTTCCGGGCCACGCCCGCAGCCGCAGCTGCTGCCGCAGCGAAGTAAGCCTGGTCAACGCAATGACGTTCAGCAACATGAAGCACCGAATGCTTGCCGCCTGCGTGGCGGCGATCGCCGTGACGGCATCGCCGGCAGGGGCACACCAACCCGGCCCCGGCTCCAAGGAGCATCCCGAAACAGTCACGCCGTTGTTCAAGCATGACCTGCCCAACGTGCCCGGCAAAGCGATGGTCACGGTTGAAGTCAGTTTTCCACCCGGTACGGCGGCACCGCCTCACACGCATCCGGACTCGGCGTTCCTCTACGCCTACGTGCTGTCCGGCGAGATCGTCAGCGCGGTCGATGCAGACCCGCCCCGCGTCTACAAGCCCGGTGACAGCTGGTATGAGGCGCCTGGCGCCCGCCACACGATGACACGCAATCCCAGCATGGACACGCCCGCCCGCCTGCTCGTGATCTTCATCACCAATCCGGACGAGCGCCAACTGGTGCTGCCCGACCACCATCAATAGTGGACCAGGAGCCAACACGGTGCACCCAACCTCCATTGCCGGCATCCGAATTCCGGACAGCACCTTGGCGCGTGACATCACCGAATTGATCCGTGACACGGAGAGTGACATGCTCTTCCATCACTCGCGGCGCGTCTTCGTGTGGGGGAGCCTGATCGGGCGACGAGAGGGATTGAAGTTCGACCCTGAACTGCTGTATGCCGCGGCCATGTTTCACGACATCGGCATCACTCCGAAATTCCACCAGAGCCCATGGCGCTTCGAGGTCGACGGCGCCAATGCGGCGCGCGACTTCCTGCGCAGCCGAGGAGTCGACGCCGACCAGGTCGAGAGAGTGTGGCTTTCGATCGCACTGCATACAACACCCGGCATACCGGAACACATGCATCCGGAGATCGCACTGGTGCAAGCGGGCGCCGGGCTCGACATGACCGGCCGCGGATATGGTGAGCTCACTCCCGAGGAACGCGCGGAGGTTGCCGCTGCTTGTCCCAGAAGCGACAGCTTCGCGGCCGAGGTCATCGATACGTTTTACGAGGGTCTGAAGCAGCGGCCCGCCATCACGTTCGGGACGTTCAATGACGACTTCCTCGCTTTCAAGGATTCGTCCTTCCAGCGCGCCAACCTCTGCAGCCTCATCCTTCGTTCACCTTGGTGCTGCGATGAACACGGCCGCCGCATTTCCTCGACGCCGGACGCAGGAGCGCACGCATGATCCGGCGCGTCGCGCGAAGGCTGAGACACGTCGACGGCGCCGGGCTTTCCATTCCCGGTTCGCACGGGAGCGAGGCGTCGTCCGGCCGTGGCGTCTCACGCCGCGTCGAGGAACGGGATGGCCACCCTGGCCACGGCCTCGGAGGCAGTGTGTCGGCGATCTCCTGCGACGAGTGGAAGCGTTCGCGGCAGTGGATGTAGCCATATGCCCAGCGCGGCATCATCGGCGTGGCGCCGGAAATCGCGCGGTAGCGAGCTTCGATGGCAGGTTCCGCACCGAGGCATCACGCTCCGGCGCGTTCGCTGGAGCGCGCCTCCGCCACGGCTTCCCCCCCGGAAGTTCGCGTGCATGTCCTGAGTTGAAGCCGGGCACCGGGCAGTGCCCGGAAGCCGCCGGCTGATCCGCGAAGCGGTCGTGGCGGATCGCAACCACGCTGGCTCGGTCGCTCGATCGGAGGGTCGCTGACTCGTCGTTCTCTGGCTCTTTGCGGGTCACGGCAATTCTTTGCCGACCCGTCAGGGGCTCCTGACTGTCAACGGTGGCTTGGTCTGCGGTTGATCCCCAGACGTTGCAGCGACGAACTCGCGGAAGCCAACGCTCGGTCTGGCGCACCGTCAGATGCGCTGCGACCTGGTGGCCATCGCCACCACCGCCATTCCTGCGGCCACCATGAGCGCGTCCTCGATCAGGCCACTGCGCGTCTGGCCGATTCGCGCCATGGCGCGCTTGCGCCCGGCGAGAGTTACGAAGGCGAGCGGCACGGCAGTCGCCACTGCGATCGCGGCGCCTGCCTGTCCGCGACCTCGCGGTGCGAGCGCTGCGCCCGCGATCCCCGCGCTCATCGTTCGCGCGAGAAGCCCCAGCGCGACGGTTCGATCGGG
>Ga0068854_100002200_pt1 | contig 11993 bp, 10 predicted proteins | sample KBSCornC42_FD_66590 | JGI IMG/M metagenome (GOLD analysis project Ga0068854, IMG submission 66590) | Corn rhizosphere microbial communities from Kellogg Biological Station, Michigan, USA - KBS Corn C4-2 | ecosystem: Host-associated > Plants > Roots > Rhizosphere > Soil ... | reverse complement strand
CGATAGGTTGCCAACCATGCGGACCCTTACGACCCCGGCCCAAGCCCCGGCACCGGCGCCCACGCCGGCCCGCCGGACCCTGACGCGCATAGCCGTGCTCGGCGTCGCCTGCTCGGCGGCCCTGGCGCTGGCCGCGTGCGGCGGGGGCGGCAGCGGCTCGGCGAAGAAGAGCTCGTCGAACACCGCGGCCGGGTCCTCTCCCGGCGCCCAGACGTCCAGCTCGCCGAGCCCGCAGCCCAGCTTCGACCCCGCGGCCGGCCCCATGATGACCGCGGCCCAGCTCCCGAAGAACTGCGCCGGCCTGGTCACCGACGCCGACATGCAGCTGGCCCTGGGCAACCCCCTCAACGGCGGCGACTACTTCCAGCCCTTCGCCCCGACCGCCGCCAAGCAGCTGGGCCGGGTCGTGTGCCAGTACGGCGTCGTCCAGGACAACAGCGGCAAGATCACCAGCAACCAGGTCGAGATCCAGCTGGCCGCCTACGCCGACGCCGCCACCGCCCAGAGCCACGGCGCCGCCACCGTCGGCACCCTGGCCGGGCAGGGCGACCAGTACGCGCAGATCTCCGTCGGCGGCCACCCCGCGACCTACGTGACCGAAGCCGGCAAGGACGCGATCCTGGTCATGTACGACGGCAACCGCACCTACCTGATCACCACCCAGGAGGCGCTGGTCAAGGGCGACGACGCGAAGGCGTTCACCCTGAAGATCGCGCAGGCCCTGTACAAGCACACCACCGCGAACCTGCCGGCCACCACGCCGACGAGCGGCGGCGCGACCCCGAGCGCGGGCGCCTCGACGCCGGCCACCCCGGGCGCCCCCGGCGCGTCCAGCTCGCCGAGCGGCACGGCTCCGGCGGGCGGCAGCTCCGCGCCGCCGAGCTCCCCGGCTGCCGACTGAATGGTCTCGCGGGTGACGCAGTTCGGTTGAGTTAAGCGCGTCGCTGGCGGTTGGCGGTTGGCGGCTGGCGGCTGGCGGCTGGCGTTTGGAGGGCTGGCGGCTGCAGGATCGCGGATCGCGTGGCCATCCTCAGTAAGCCCGCACCGCCACATCGCCCAACGCCCGAGCCGACCCCACCAGCCCCTCCGCCGTGGGCGGCCAGTTCGGCGTCGAAGCATGCTCCAGCCCGGCGGGTCCGGCGGCGAACGCCAGCAGCACGTTGTCCGTCACCCGCGTGACCACGGCGCGCGCTGCCGGCGGGGCCGGGGCCAGGTGCAGGCAGTCGCCGCTGATCACGCACGGCCAGTACGTCGTCCCCGCGTCGAAGACGCCCGCACGCGAGGCCGCCACGTAGTACGTCGTCGTGGCCATGCCGGCCCGGCCGTTCACGAACCTGATCGGTATGGCCGCCAGCACGTCCACGTCCGCCGGCGTCGTCGGCTGGTTCACGTCCACCTGGTCGTACTCCCCGCCGACCGTGTTCCGCAGCACCTGGCCGGCAGTAACCCCGGTCCCGGCGAACAGCCAGGACGCCGGGTGCAGCACCCGCAGCGACCCGCTCGCGCCCAGGTATCCGTAGCCCTCGCCGGTCAGCGCCGCCTCGGGCCGGTTCAGCGGCGGCGCGGCCCAGTTCACGGTCGCCAGCGAGGGTTCGCGCGCGGCCAGCGCGTCGCCGGCCACCATCCGGCGGATCACCACCCGCCGGTCCGGTCCCAGCGGGGAACCGGCGAGGCGGGCGGCCGTGTACACCGCGTTCGCTCCGAAGAACGCGATGTTCACCCCCGCCTGCCGCGCCGCGACAGCCCCGTCGTACATCCGTTTCGTCCAGTACTCCGAGTGCCCGCCGGTGACGATCCCTTTGTGCCACCACAGCTGCGCCGGGTCGTGATCTGTGTCGATGTCCGTGAAGTAATCCGTGTCGATGCCGAGCTTCTCGATCTCCCGCACCAACGGCAGTTCGTACTGGTACGGCGAGTAGTACCCGCCGTCCTCGTACGGCCGATCGAAACTCACCTCGGTGCTCGCTGCCGCCTTCCGCGGCGAGTTCGCATAGGCCGAGTGCCCGCCGAAGGTGTTGTACGCCTGATACGTCAGCACACTGGCCTGGAACCCTAAAGGCGCACGATCCTCGTCGGCACGCACCACCAACGGAATCGACGACGCAGTCTGCCTCGGCGCCCGCACCACCAGCAGGTAGTACCCAGGCGTCCACCGCCCGGTGATCCGGAAGGTCAGCGTGGGCTGCCACTGCGCCACCGTCAGCAGGTTCCCGCCCGAGACCGCGGCCTCCGGCTGCGGCTCCAGCGTGATGCCTGTGACCTGCCAGATCAGCCGACCACCCGCCCCGCCGTAGTACCCCATGCGGTACGCCGACAGCGAAGCTCTCGACAGCGGCGCCAGCGAACTGAGATACGCCGTCACCGTGTCCCCGCACTGCGCGCTGTCCCGGTTGAGGTAACCGTTAACGCTCCCGGCGCGCGTTCGCTTAGCGTCTTCCCACCCTGTCGTCCCCGCCAGGGCGTTCTCTTTACGCAACCACCCGCGGGCGAGCCCTAAGGGACAACCAGCCTTACCGTCGCCTGCGGACAACGCGATCTGATCACCAGAGCCATAGCTGTAGCTATAGCCAGAGCCGGTGTAGGACCCCAAGCCTCCAGGCACAGCGGTCTGCCCCGGCAGGTCCGCGGCACACACGACGACGGCCGCCGCGGCCAGCCCGAATCGCACGAGCCGCCACACGTCCCTCAGCACACCTGGCTCCGTTCTCCGCGCCCGCCGTGCGCTGGGCTGGAGCCATCTTGGACCAGCGACCCGGCGCCGACTCCGAAGGCACGCGAAGCATTTTCGGCGTCGCGTCGAGCCCTCTCCCGAGCCCTACCCCTCGGTCCGCTTGGGCGGCCCGATCCCGACGTCGCTCTGCGAAGCCGCCGTGGAGATCAACGCCTGCGCGGTCGGCGCCGGCCGATGCACCGACGGGTACCGCTTCCCCGCCGGGCCCTGCGCATAGACCCGCAGCACGTTGTCCGTCATCGCCGCCAGCAGCTTCGACGTCCCGGGATTCACCGGCCGGTCCCCGCACATCCCGGCCATCTGGCAGTCCCAGTACGTCATCCCGCCGGCGAACACCCCCGCCCCGGACGGATCGGTGTAGTACGACATCGTCGCCATGGTCGACTGTCCGCTGAACACGATCGGCACCGCCGCGACGACGTCTATGTCCGGAGGCGTCGCGGCGAGGTTCTTCACCGTGTCGTACTCGCCGCCCAGAGAGTTCTTCAGCACCTGGTCCTTGACGGCCCCGGTCCCGGCGAAGATCCACGAGTCCGGCTGAAGCACCCGGAACGCACCACCGTCCGCACCGAGCTCCCCATAAGCCGGACCCACGATGGACGCTTCCGGCATCTGCAACTGGGGGGAATCCCAGAGCACCGTCGCCTGCGAAGGATCGGACTTCGCCAACGGATCCTCATTGGCATAGCGATAGACGACCATGCGCCGATCCGGACCCGACGGCGCCGCCTCCAAACGCGCGTGCCAATAGATCTCGTTGGCGCCGAAGAAACCGATGTTGGTTCCCCTGCCCCGCGCATAGAGCGCCGCGTCGTACATACGCCGCGTCCAGTACTCGGAGTGACCGCCGATCAGCAGCGCCTTGTGCGCGGCGACCTGACTAGGCCGTTCGTCCACGTCGATGTCGGTCGTGTAGTCGACGTCCAGACCGATCTTCTCGGCCTCCTGCGCCAATGGGATGTCGTATAGAAAGGGCGCCTGATAGCCGTCGCCGTTGTACGGACGATCGAACGAAGCTACGCGCGAGCGGTCCGAACGCTTAGCGGACTGATCCTTAGGGCCGTAATAGAGGCTGTACCGCCCGTAGTTGTTGTACGCCTGGTATGTAAGTACGGACGCCTGCAACAGCAACGGAGAACTTCCGGTACCCGGCGCGCCGTTCCCCGAACTGTCGTCCCGGATGATCAGCGGTATGGCGTCCCCGGAATCATGCGGCTTGGCGCGCACCACGAGCAGGTAGTACCCCGGCGTCCAGGCCGGCGTGACCGGGATGCGCTCCGCGACCGGCCACGAAGCCTCCACCGTGTACGTCGGCGCCCCCGAGTTCTTCGTCGGGCTCGCCGTGACCGGAACACGCGGCGAGGTCCACACCGCGCGGGCACCGGCGCCGCCGTACCAGCCCATCCGATAGGCGGTGACCGAGGCGGAGGACACATAACCCGACAGATGCAGCGCCAGGGTGTCCCCACAGGCCGCGCTGACGTGGTCCAGGTATCCCGCGACTATGTCGGTGTCCGCATCGAAGCTGGAGCGCCACGAGGAGTCACCCGGCTTGGCGTTCTCCTCCTTGACCCAGCCGGCCGGCCGGGCCATGGTCGCGCACGGAGCGGTGGACGGCCCGGTACGGTCCGGCGGAAGCTTCCCATAGGGGTTCGGCTGCTCCGGGGTCTGCGAGGTGACCTTCACCGGAGGCCCGGCGCTCACCACGGCCGGGGCCGAGGCACCGGTGCAGCCGTAGCCGAGGGCGAAAACCGCGGCGGCGAAGGCGGCGGAACCGGTGACGGTTTTCCAGCGCGCCGGCCCCTTAGCGTTTCCCAACGCGGTACCCCGCTCGTCCATTCGTTTCCGTTCTTGATGGGGGCACGAAGCCGGTACCTCAAAGCGTGCAGCGCCACGTTAGCCTTCTGCTGACGGCGACCGCGAACCCCAGCTGAACGGAGCCCCCATGCACAAGGACCAGCCGACCACGCTCAGCGTCGGCCTCACCGGCGGCATCGGCTCGGGCAAGAGCGAAGTCCTCAAAAGGCTCAAGGCCCACGGCGCCACCGTGGTCGACGCGGACCTGGCCGCGCGCCGGGTCGTCGAACCCGGCACCGACGGCTATGACGCGGTCGTCAAGGAGTTCGGTTCCGAGGTGGTCGGTCCCGACGGCGCACTCGACCGCGCCAAGCTGGGCGCCGTCGTCTTCGCCGACCCCGAGCGGCTGGCCGCGCTCAACGCCATCGTGCATCCCAGGGTCGGCGCGCTGATGGCCGAATGGGCTGATGCCGCCCCGCAAGGGGGCATCGTCGTCTACGATATTCCGCTATTGGTCGAGGGTGGGGCGGACCGCGGGTATGCGGCCGTGATCGTGGTCGACGCCGATGAGGAAGTCCGATATGCGCGACTGCTCGCCAACCGCGGCATGTCCCGAGAGGACGCCGCCGCGCGGATGGCTGCGCAGGCGTCGCGGCAGGACCGTCTCGCGGCGGCTGATTACGTCATCGCAAACAACGGGTCGCTCGAAGACCTCGATCAGGAAACGGATCGAGTCTGGTCCGAACTGCTTACACTCCGCGATTCAACCATCCGATAGGTTTGCCCGGTGACATCCCTTCCCACGCAGTCTGCTGAGCCGCAGGTGTCCGAGCCCCAGCCCGCGGCGGATGGCGCCACTGCCACCGATGCCCCGGCTGACCTGCGCAAGCGTCCTTCATTGCCGGTCGCCCTGGTGCTCGCGGCGCGGCCGCGGCAGTGGGTCAAGAACGTGCTGGTCCTGGCCGCCCCGCTGTCGGCGGCCAAACTGGGCCACGCCGACGTGCTGCGGACCTCCGCGATCGCGTTCGTCGCGTTCTGCTTCGCCGCCTCGTGCATCTACTTCATCAACGACGTGATGGACGTCGAGTCCGACCGCCGCCACCCCAAGAAGCGCTTCCGGCCCATCGCCGCCGGCTGGGTGCCGATCCCGACGGCCGTGGTCGCCGGGACGATCAGCGGCCTGGTGGGCCTGGGTGTGGCGGCCATAGCGAACTGGACCACGGTCCTGGTCGTCGCGGTCTACATGGCGCTGCACATCGTGTACTCCATGTGGTTCAAGCACGTGCCGGTCCTGGACCTGGCCATGGTCGCCTCCGGCTTCCTGCTGCGCGCCATCGTCGGCGGCGTGGCGGCGAACCTGGAGCTGTCCCAGTGGTTCCTGCTGACCACCGGGTTCGGCTCGCTGTTCATGGTCGCCGGCAAGCGCTACTCCGAGATGGTGCTCATGGGGGAGGACGCCGCCTCCTCCCGCAAGTCGCTGCAGGAGTACTCGCAGACCTACTTGCGGTTCGTGTGGCAGGCCGCGGCCACGGTCACCATGATCACCTACTCGCTGTGGGCCTTCCAGCTCGCCACCGCGGCCAACGGCATGGTCGCGCACAAGTCCGCCAAGCCGTGGCTGGAGATCTCGGTCATCCCCTGGGTCTTCATCTTCCTGCGCTACTCGATGTTCATCGACACCGGCCGCGCCGGGGAGCCCGAGGACGTCGTCCTGAAGGACCGCGTCATCATGGGTATCGGGGCCGTGTGGCTCGTGGTGTTCGCCACCGGCGTGATCCTGGTCGGCGCGCGCGGCTGAACCCGGCGGGCCCCCGGGCCCCCGGGCCAGCCAGCCCGCGGGCCCGCACAGCGGTACTGAAGTCGAAATGAATAGGGACGTGAGAGACGTGGCCGTGCCACAGCAGAGTTCACCCGGCGCCGGGGTCCACCCCGAGCGCCTCTACGGCTGGGGCATGACCAGCCCCTCGGTCGCCGACGTCGCCGACCCCACGGCGATCGACCAGCTCGCCGAGCTCGTCGCCGGCGCGGGCCCGCGCGGCGTCATCGCCCGCGGCCTGGGCCGCTCCTACGGCGACCCGGCCCAGAACGGCGGCGGCCGGGTGGTTCGCACCACCTCGCTCGACAAGATCCTGAACATCGACATCGAGCGCGGGATCGTCACCGCCCAGGCCGGCGTCAGCCTGCACCAGCTGATGAACACCATGCTGCCGCTGGGCTGGTTCGTCCCGGTCACCCCCGGCACCCGCTACGTCACCGTCGGCGGGGCGATCGGCGCGGACATCCACGGCAAGAACCACCACAGCGCCGGCACGTTCAGCCAGCACGTGCTGTCGATGGACCTGCTCACCGCCGACGGGCAGCTGCGCACCCTGACCCCGGCCACCGAGCCCGAGCTGTTCTGGGCCACGGCCGGCGGCATGGGCCTGACCGGGATCGTCACCCAGGCCACCATCGCCTTCAAGAAGGTCGAGACGGCCCGCATCAAGGCCGACATCTGGCGCGCCCCGGACCTGGACGGCGTCCTGGCCGAGCTCGCCGCCACGGACGAGAAGTACCCCTACACCGTGGCCTGGATCGACTGCCTGTCCACCGGCCGCAACCTCGGCCGCTCGGTCCTGACCTGCGGCGACTTCGCCAAGCTCGACGAGCTCCCGGCCAAGGTCCGCAGGGAGCCGCGCAAGTTCGCCCCGCTGTCCCTGGGCAAGGTCCCGCCGGTCCCGGTCAGCGGCCTGCTGAACAAGATGACCGGCCGCGCCTTCAACGAGATGTGGTTCCGCAAGGCGCCGGTCCGCAAGGAAGGCGTGATCCAGGGCGTCGGCGCGTTCTTCCACCCGCTGGACGGGATCATGGAGTGGAACCGCGTCTACGGTCCCGCGGGCTTCCTGCAGTGGCAGTTCGTGGTTCCCTTCGGCGCGGAGAACACCCTGCGCCAGATCGTCGAGCAGATCTCCGCCCACGGCGCCCCGGCGGCCCTGACCGTGCTCAAGCGCTTCGGCGAGGGCAGCCCCGGCTACCTGTCGTTCCCGACCAAGGGCTGGACCCTGGCCCTGGACTTCCCGACCAACACCCCGGGCCTGGCGCAGCTGCTGGACGACCTGGACGACAAGGTCCTGGACGCCGGCGGCCGCCTGTACCTGGCCAAGGACTCGCGGATGCGGCCGGAGCTGATGGGGGAGATGTACCCGCGCCTGGAGGCGTTCCGCAAGCTCCGGGCCGAGATCGACCCGCACCAGGTGTTCATGTCGGACCAGGCCCGCCGCCTGCACCTGTAGAGGTCCCCGTATAGCGACGCTACGCAGGGCTCCATAGAGCGTTTCCCTCCCTATAGGGGGATTCTCCAGAGCTCGCGGTAGTTTCTCCTTGAGGGCCTCCGCAGCCACAACGGATAGGAACAACGGATATGAAGGACTCCCTGGGCGCAGCCCAGTCACTGCTGGTACTCGGCGGCTCCTCGGACATCGCCATGGCCACGGCCCGCAAGATGGCCGCCGCGCGCACCGAGAAGATCTTCCTGGCCGGCCGTCCCTCCCAGCGCCTGGAGGACAACGCCGCCGAGCTGCGCAAGCTCGGCGCCACCGTCGACGTCGTCGCCTTCGACGCCGCCGCCACCGACGACCACGACAAGGTGCTGTCCCAGGTCTTCGCCACCGGCGACATCGACGTGGTCCTGATGGCCTTCGGCGTCCTCGGCGACCAGGCCGAGGACGAGAAGGACCCGGTCCGCGCCGCGGCCGTCGCGCACGTGAACTACACCGGAGCGGTCTCCAGCGGCATCGTCGTCGCCCAGGCACTGAAGAAGCAGGGCCACGGCGCCCTCGTGGTGCTGTCCTCGGTCGCCGGCGAGCGCGCCCGCCGCTCGAACTTCATCTACGGCTCGTCCAAGGCCGGCCTCGACGCCTTCGCCCAGGGCCTCGGCGACAGCCTGGTCGGCACCGGCGTGCACGTGATGGTGGTGCGGCCCGGCTTCGTCGACACGAAGATGACCGAGGGCAAGGAGAAGGTCCCGCTGTCCACCACCGCGGACGCGGTCGCCGACGCGATCATCGCCGGCCTGCGCCGCGGCTCGCACACGGTGTGGGCACCGGGAGCGTTCCGCTACGTGATGTCCGGCCTGCGCCACGTCCCGCGCCCGATCTTCCGCAAGCTGCCGCTGTAGGGCTCTGCCACACTCGGAGCGGCGCCCGGCGGGACTCTTCCCGCCGGGCGCCGCTCTTGTCTTGCCGTGTGAGATCTTCACCTTTTAGTGTCATCGGGTGACCGGCCGCTTCGGGACCTCGTTGAGGTGGAGTGAGAGTCATGCTCTGCGACGCGTACCGGCTGTTCGCCGAGGCGTTCGCGTCGGTGTTGACCCAGCGCGGCCATGACGTCGTCGGCATCAGCTTCGACCCGCGCGCCCTGCCTGACACGGCGACGAGTACCGCAGACATCTGCGTCGTCGACTTCGGTGTGCCCGCGTCCGATCTGCCGGCGCTGGTGGACGCCGCGAACCTGCACTGCGCGAAGCTTCTCGCGCTGACCAGCGAGGAGAAGGCCGGGCCGTTGCACGCGCTGATCACCGCCGGTGTCGACGGACTGATCTCGAAACGGCGCGGGCTGGACGAGATCGTCACGGCGATGGACCGCCTGCACACCGGCACCGGCTACTACGATCCGGTGCTCGTCCGTCATGCGGTGACGACGCGGCGGCCGAAACAGGGGTCTGTGACGCCCGAGCTCACCGGCTCGTTGACGCCCCGGGACCTGGAGGTGCTGCATCAGCTCGTTCGGGGTGCCTCGACCGGTGGCATGGCCGCCGCGATGGGGATCTCGGTGACGACCGTGCGCAGCCATACGCAGGCGGTGCTGAGCAAGCTGGGCGTGAACTCGCGGCTGCAGGCGGCGGCGTGCGCGCTGAGCTATGGGCTGGTCGAACCGCATGCCTGATGCACCGCATGCCTGAAGCAAAAGGCCCGCATGCCTGAAGCAAAGGCCGGGGCAGCCGATCCTCCCACAGCTCGGCCACCCCGGCGGGGCCGCGTCCTGCCGGCAGTGTTCAGGACGCGGAGCTTTCTAGACCCTCGCCAGCGGCGGCCGCGAGGTACTGCGCCGCACGGGCGTCGGGACCGGCTCCGGGAAGTGGTCCTCCGGGCGTTCGACGCCGAACCTGTCCCGCAGCGTGCCGAGGTCGTACTCGGTCCGGAACAGCCCGCGTCGCTGGAGCACCGGCACGACCTGGTCGACGAACGTCGTCAGTCCGCCCGGCAGGATCGGCGGCGCGATGGTGAAGCCGTCGGCGGCCCCGGCCTGCGACCACTCCTGCATCGAGTCGGCGATCTGCTCCGGCGTGCCGGCGACCGTGCGGTGGCCGCGTCCGCCGCCGAGGCGCGCGACGATCTGGCCGACGGTCAGCCGCTCGCGGATCGCCAGGTCGGTGATCTGAATCGTCGCCCAGGAGCGCGTGAACCCGTGGTCGGTGAGCTTCTCCTCGCGCGGCAGCAGCCCCGCGGGGATCGGGCGGTTGGGGTCGAGCCCTGATACGTCCACGTCGAGCAGATCGGACAGCTGGCTCACTCCGGGCTCGGTCACCTGCAGCTCGGTCAGCTCCCGGGCCAGGCGCCGGGCCTCGGCCTCCGTGGACCCGATGACCGGCGCGATGCCCGGCATGATGACCGGGACGTCGGCCTCCCGGCCGTATGCCGCGGCGCGCGCCTTCACCTCGTGCGCGAACGCCGCGGCGTCGCCGAGGTTCTGCTGGGCGGTGAGCACGACTTCGGCGTACCGGGCGGCGAACTCCTGGCCGTCGGCGGAGGATGCGCTGTGGACCAGCAGCGGCCAGCCCTGCGGCGTGCGCTGGACGTTCAGCGGCCCTCGCACCTTGAAGAACAGCCCGGTGTGCTCGACCTCGCGGATGCGCTCCGGGTCGGCGTAGCGGCCGCTGCGGCGGTCGTGGACCACGGCGTCGTCGGCCCAGCTGTCCCACAGCTGCGTGGCGACGTCCAGGAACTCCGCGGCGCGCTCGTAGCGGACCGCGTGCTCGATCGGCTCGTCGAGGTTGAAGTTGGCGGCCTCGGCCAGGCCGCCTCCGGTGGCGATGTTCCAGCCGGCGCGGCCGTGCGAGATGTGGTCCAGCGAGGCCAGGGTGCGGGCCAGGATGTAGGGCTCGTAGAAGGTCGTCGAGGCGGTGGCGATCAGGCCGATGTGCTCGGTGGCCGTGGCCAGGGCGGTGAGCAGGGTCAGCGGCTCCAGGCCGGCGGCGACGGCGGCGTCGGGGCGGGCGCGGACGGCGAGGCTGTCGGCGAGGAAGACCGCGTCGAACAGGCCGCGCTCGGCGGTGCGGGCGAGGTCGATGTGGTAGTCGACGTCCAGGGCCCGGTGACCGCCGCTGTCGGGGTGGCGCCAGGCGGCTTCGTGGTGGCCGGGAGCGTGCAGGAATGCGTTCAGATGGAGCCGGCGTGGATGGCGTGCGGGCATGGCGGTGCTCCCCGGAAATGTGATTCTTCGGTCGGCGGAGATTATGGGCTTGCCGAATATTTCGGAGACAGAGATTAATCTCTCGGGAGTGGCTGAAGGCCAGCTCAGAGGCGACGTGGCCTCATGCGCACGCAGGACAGATCGCGCTCGCTGTCCGGCGCAGATCGACGTGACGGCGAGCCACGAGAATGGTGGCGCGTCTCATGTTCTGAGAATGGCATCAGGTTCGCGACAGCGTCAATATCGCGGGATATCCGTCTCAGTATTCGGCAGGGTCCGCTGCGCACATCGATCGCCGAAGCGGCGCCGAAGTGGCCCAGGGGAGCGAGCCATGATCGGCCCTACCGCCGGCCGGCGCGCGAACCGTAGTGTTCGGATCATGTCTTACCCGTCACCTCGCTACTTCGCCGACCACGGCGAAGTCAGCGCCACGTTCCGGACCTCCGATGCCGATGCCGAGCTGACCATCGGCGGCGTCTCGCGCGTCAGCTTGCTGTCCACCGGCGAGACCACGGGCGGCCTGTACGGTCTGTACCGCTGGGACATGCTCCCGGGGACGCTGAAGGTCCCAACCAGTGGCGCGCACTACCACCGGACCTTCTCCGAGTCCTTCTTCATCCTGAACGGCAGCGTCGCCCTCTACGACGGCCAGACCTGGCGCGAGGCGAACGCGGGGGACTACCTGTTCATCCCGCCCGGCGGCATCCACAGCTTCGCGAACTCCTCCGGCGAGGCGGCCTCGATGCTGGTGCTGTTCGCCCCCGGCGCGCCGCGCGAGCCGTACTTCGAGGAGCTGGCGGCGATCAGGGCCGAGGGGCGGGAGCTGTCAGAACAGGAGTGGACAGAGCTCTACGCTCGGCACGACCAGTTCATGGTCTGATCCGGTTCACGGTCTGATCCGGCCCGAACCCTGAAAATCGCCCTTGACCTGCACGAATCTCTCCTCATCCGCCCGATCGCTCACAGCGAACAACTCCCCGGGAACACCAGCCGGCTCACAGACATTGAGTGAGTC
>Ga0068854_100002199_pt1 | contig 11994 bp, 12 predicted proteins | sample KBSCornC42_FD_66590 | JGI IMG/M metagenome (GOLD analysis project Ga0068854, IMG submission 66590) | Corn rhizosphere microbial communities from Kellogg Biological Station, Michigan, USA - KBS Corn C4-2 | ecosystem: Host-associated > Plants > Roots > Rhizosphere > Soil ... | reverse complement strand
CTCGGGCTTCGCGCCTTTCCAGCTCGGCGGACGCCCGTCGAACAGCCAGCGCTCGAGCCTCGCTGCATCCTCCAGTCGAACGCAGCCGTTGCTTTGCAGCCGCGCCGCGTCGTCGATCTTCTCCTTTTCGGGCGTATCGTGCAGCCAGATCCCCTGCGTATTGGGGAACATGAACTTCATCCGGCCCATCGAATTGGCCGGGCCTGGCTTCTGGCGCATGCGGATGGGCTTTCCGGCGGCGACCGCGTGCCAGTCGACCGACATCGGGTCGATCGGGTGGGCGTCCGGGCCATTGCCGGAAAGCACCTCGTAGCCGTGCTGATTGATGTACGCCCGGCCGCCCTTCAGCACACGCGGCGCAAGGAGCTTCGAAGTGAGATCGGGCGGCGAGTTCCAATATGGGTTCAGAGCGACGTAGCGGATGAATGCGTTCATCATCGGTGTTTGCGCGACCGGGTCCGGCCGTCCCGCCACGACGCGCATGGAGTCAACCACCTGGCCGTTCTGGTACATGTACAGCCGCGCTGCGGGCGGATTCACGAGCACGTAGCGGCCATTTCCCGACGGAAGTGCGCGCGCTCGCTCCAAATTGAGCTCGAGGAGGCGGCGCTGTGCATCGTTCGCGTACAGGCGGCTCGCGATCGCGGCGCGCAGTTTCGCATAAATCGGATTCATCCAGCCCATGGTCTGGACGTAGTCGGAAAGCGAATGCGCGTGCGCGGCATCGGCGAGCAATTCGCCCGCGGACGGCGGCGTGGGCTTGAGCTGCGGATCGACGTACGTGATTCCTCCCGGGTCATGCTTCTGGTCGCGCGCGTATGCGACGAAGGCTTCGCTCAGCATCGTCTCAGCGCGCTGCACGGCCGCAGGGCTGCCGCCGCGCGCATCATCGACCGCCCGGCCCAGCGCCTTCACATTGTAGCGCCTCGGGTTGAGGTGGTCGGCCTGCGCCGTCGCAAGCAGTGAAATGAGCTGCTGCGCCGCCGCGCCCGACGTCGGTGCGAGCCACAGCGGCGCGCCACCCCGGCTGCGGTAGAAGGCCGCGATTCCCTCATCGGATTGAACCGCCGCGGCCGACGCTGGAATGCCAGGGATCGCCAGGCCCGCGACAGCGGTTCCGGCGACGAGCCCCGCAACGAACAGTCCCTTGAGCGGCCGAGCACCGCGCGCAAGCTTTGCCATCATTGTCCACTTCGTCTCTCAAAAATGCGCCCGGAGCGCCCGCCGGCGTCATGAACGCACAAATCGAGGAAAGGGTTTATCCGGCTCTCGAGTGAACCTGCAATGTCTCGGTAAATGCTCGTTTTACAGCGGGTTAACGGTTGCGCATAAAAAGAAGCGCCGGCGATTGCCGGCGCTTCTCCTCGCGAAATGCGATTGGCTTGTTAACGGCGTCGGATGTCGACGTTCCGGACATAGCCGCGATAATCGACGTCGCATCTCCACGACAGGTCGGCCGCGGCATTGTAACCGTAACCGAGCGAGCCATAGGCGCCGACGCCGTACGGGCCGTAGCCGTTATAGGCATAGCGACCGCTGCTCGCGAGACCGTTGATGCGCATTCCCCTGCGGGTCGGAGTCTCTCGGGTGACGCTGAGGACGCGCCCGTAGCTGGCGGTCGGAATGCCGACCAGCGATCCGAGGATCGCGCCGAGGCTGGTGCGGTTGGACAGCCGGTTCTGAACCGCCGCCGTGCACTGCGACGCGGCGACGCTCGGGTTCACGCCGTAGGCGCTGTAACGGTTGTAGCTGTTATAGCTGTTATACGGATAATATTGCGCCGAGGCGGGCGCCGCTCCGGCAATCGCGGCGATCCCGGCCGCGCCGGCCAGCATTCTGGTCATCATACGCATGGCTCATATCCTCCTTCCATACGGTTGGAGCCTTTGGGCATAAGAACGCTTCGGCGGCGGCCGCGGGGCGGCGCTCATCCCGTCCCCGGCGCGACTCGTCGTGGTAGCTTGAACGCCAGTTTAACGGATCGTCAGAGCGAAGCTAAGTCGCTGACTAGCCAGCATTTCACCTCACCCAAGCTGCTCTTTTGTGGTATAAGTCGACTCGGGGACTTAAGGGGAGGAATGCGATGGAAAGCTCATTTGGGAACTGGCGCAGCGCGGCGATCGGGCTGGGCCTTACGGTTGCGATCGTCGGCACCGGCCTGGCGCTCGCCTTCTGGTAAATAAAAAAGCGGCCCAGCGCAGGTCGCGCCGAGCCGCCTCGATTGCTCTTCAGCCGGCTTAACAGCCGCGCGTGTACCACACGACGCCATTGCGATGGTGCCGCCGCGGCTTGCAATAATAAGAGGAGCGGTAGCCGTAGCTCCGGTATCCGTAGCTGTAGCTCGGATAGGAATAGCCGTAACCGTACGGGCTGTAGCTGTACGCATAGGGCGAATACCCATAGCTCGGGTACGAATAGCCGTAGCTGTAGGGGCTGTAGCCATAACCGTAGGGCGAAGCGCCGACGCCCACATAAATCTGGGCAGCAGCCGGGCTCGCGGCCAACGCCGCTGCGGCAGCCGCTGCCGAAACGATCAGCAATTTACGCATGGGAACTTCCTTCCGTTGGCTCGCGGGAATCGCAGGATTCGCGAGACTTCCGCCGATAAACGAAGCGCGATGGGCGATGTTGCGCCAATTCGGGCGGGCCGAGGCTTGGCAGAGCCGGGTGGCAGAGAAAGATGTGAGCCTGGCTGGCCTTCGGGCTAAAACGCTTCCGCCGGGATCGCCATGAGGCTTTCCGCACCCGCCTCGATCTTGCGCCTGAGCGCCGTGGAGACCGGCAATTCGCGCTGCGCGTAGAAGCGCGCGGTCGTCAGCTTGGCCTCGTAGAAGTCGCTGCCCTCCTTGCCTCCGCCGCGGGCGATCGCGTCCGTCGCCGCTCGGGCCATCTTGAGCCACATCCAGCCGAGCGTGACGAGGCCCATCAGGTCCATGTAGGCGTAGGCCCCGGCGCCGGCATTGTTCGGGTCGGCCATGCCGTTCTGCGCGAGCCACATGGTCGACGACTGAAGGTCCTGAAGGGCCGGCTCCAGCGCGGCTGCAACACCCGCGGGATCGCCGGCCTGTTTCGCATCCGCAATGTCCCGCCCCACCAGCTCGAAATAGGTGCGTACCGCCCGGCCTCCTTCGCGCGGGAGCTTCCGGCCGACGAGGTCCATCGCCTGGATGCCGTTGGTTCCCTCGTAGATCTGCGCGATCCGAGCATCGCGGACGAACTGTTCCAGCCCATGCTCGCGGATATAGCCGTGGCCGCCGAGCACCTGCTGTCCATAGACCGCGGCCTGGAAGCCCTTGTCGGTCAGATATCCCTTGATCACCGGCGTCACGAGCCCGAGCAGGTCCTCCGCTTGCTGGCGCTCGGCTTCATCCGGAGAGCGCCGCATCAGGTCGACGAGGAGCGATCCCCACAGGCACAGCGCCCGGCCGGCCTCGTTCCACGCCCTCGATTCCATCAGCATCCGCCGCACGTCGGGGTGGACGATGATCGGATCGGCCTTCGCGTTCGGGTCGCGCTCGGACTCCTTGAGCGCTCGGCTCTGCCGCCGCTCGCGCGCGTAATTGGCGGCGTTCTGATAAGCGACTTCGCCCTGCGCGAGGCCCTGAAGCCCGACTCCGAGGCGCGCGGCGTTCATCATGATGAACATCGCCTGGAGGCCCTTCTCCCCCTCCCCGACGATCCAGCCCTTGGCGCCGTCATAATTCATGACGCACGTCGCGTTCCCGTGAATGCCCATCTTCTTTTCGAGCGCGCCGCAGGAGACGGCGTTGCGCTCGCCAAGGCTGCCGTCGTCGTTGACCAGGAATTTGGGGACGACGAACAGGCTGATGCCCTTGACCGTGTCCGGCGCCCCGGCGCGCTTCGCGAGCACGAGGTGGATGATGTTCTCGCTAAGGTCGTGCTCCCCCGACGAAATGAAGATCTTTGTACCGGTGATCGAATAGGTGCCGTCGTCGTTCGGCTCGGCGCGCGTCTTCAGCAGGCCGAGGTCGGTCCCGGCATGCGGCTCGGTGAGGTTCATGGTGCCGGTCCATTTGCCCGTCACCATGTTGGGCACGTAACGCTGCTTGAGCTCGTCCGACGCTTTGACGACGAGCGCAGCGATCGCACCGCTGGTCAGCCCCTGGTACATTTCAAAGCTGTGATTGGCGGAAAGGACATATTCGCCGATCGCCGTCCCGATGACCTGCGGCAATCCCTGGCCGCCGAACTCCTCCGGCGCGGTCAGCGTCGGCCATCCCGCCTCGACCCACTGCTTCCATGCTTCCTTGAACCCGGGCGGCGTGGTGACGGAGCCGTCATCAGCGCGCTTGCAGCCGACCTCGTCGCCTATGCGATTCAGGGGCTGCAGGACTTCCTGGCAGAAGCGGCCGGCTTCCTCGAGGATCGCTTCGACCACGTCGGGCGACGCGTTGGCAAAGCCCGGGAGGTTCGAATAGCGAGAGATGTCCAGCACCTCGTCGAGGATGAAGCGGGTCTCGCGCACCGGCGCCGTGTAGGTGGGCATTCGCTTACCTCCGTGTCAGCAGCGTCCTATTGCCCAGGCGGTTGTCCGTCCAGCCGCTGTAAATGTCGGCTCGTGTACATTAGGTACGCTACCGAAAGGATCGATGATGAAGCGCCTGATGATCCCATTGCTGCTGATGACTGTCGCGCCGGCGCCCGCACCCGCGGCCTCCCCGCCGCCGAGGAGCGAGACGGCCGTCCTCGCCGGTGGATGCTTCTGGGGGATGGAGTGGGTGTTCGAGCATGTGAAGGGCGTTACGGGCGTCGTGTCCGGCTATGCCGGCGGAAGCGCGGCGGACGCGACCTACGACAAGGTCAGCTCGGAGACGACGGGCCATGCGGAGGCGGTGAAGATCACCTACGATCCGTCGCAGATCAGCTACGGCAAGCTGCTCCAAATCTATTTCACCGTCGCGCACGATCCGACCGAGCTGAACCGCCAGGGGCCGGACGTGGGCACCAGCTACCGCTCGGCCATCTTTCCGCAGACGCCCCAGCAGCAGAAATTCGCGACGGCGTACATCGCCAAGCTGAACTCTGCGCACATCTGGCGCAAGCCGATCGTCACGCGAATCGAACATGGCGGCTTCTATCCGGCCGAAGGCTATCACCAGCATTTCGCCGAGCAGCATCCCTATTTCCCTTATATCCTCGTCAACGACCGCCCGAAGATCTCGGCGCTGCAGCGGAAATTCCCCGCCATTTACAAAAGCTAAGACAGCTAAGCGGTTAAAATTTCACACTTTATTCAGCGTGGGGGCGACAAGGAGCCGACCTCACCCTATATGGCGTGCGACAGACGCACACGGGTGGCCGGGGACCCAGAAAGCATGCTGACGACCAATCCGTTCGATGATGACAAACTGCACGAGGAGTGCGGAATCTTCGGCATCTGGGGCGCCGACAATGCGGCGAGCTTCGTCGCCCTCGGGCTGCACGCGCTCCAGCACCGCGGGCAGGAAGCCGCGGGGATCACCAGCCACGACGGCAAGCATTTCCACTCCCACCGGGCGATGGGTCACGTCGCCGGAAACTTCGACCGTGACGACGTGATGCGGCGGCTGCCCGGCCGAACCGCGATCGGACACGTTCGCTATTCGACCACCGGCGAGACGGCGCTGCGCAACGTGCAGCCGCTGTTCGCCGAGCTTGCGGAGGGCGGGTTCGCCGTTGCCCATAACGGCAATCTGTCGAACGCGATGAAGCTTCGCCGGACGCTCAACCGCCGGGGTTCGATCTTCCAGTCGACCAGCGACACCGAGGTGATCATCCATCTCGTCGCGACGTCCCACTGCACGACGACGCTCGACCGTCTGACCGACGCCCTGCAGCAGGTCGAGGGCGCCTATTCGCTGGTCGTGCTGACCGACGACGGGCTGATCGCCTGCCGCGATCCGCTGGGCATCCGGCCGCTGGTAATGGGCAAGCTCGGCGAAGCGACGATCTTCGCCAGCGAGACGGTCGCGCTCGACGTGATCGGAGCGAGCTTCCTTCGCGACGTCGAGCCTGGCGAAGTCGTCCTCGTGAACGACAGCGGCATCCGGTCTTTCCGCCCGTTCGAGAAGGTCGCGCCGCGGCCATGCATCTTCGAGCATGTCTACTTCTCGCGCCCGGACAGCGTCGCCGAGGGTGTCTCGGTCTACGAGGTCCGCAAGAACATCGGTGCCGAGCTGGCGCGTGAGGCGCCCGTCGAAGCCGACTATGTCGTGCCGGTACCCGACAGCGGCGTTCCGGCGGCGATCGGTTTTTCGCAGGCGAGCGGAATCCCGTTCGAGCTGGGAATCATCCGCTCGCACTATGTCGGCCGGACCTTCATCCAGCCGAGCCAGGAGGTACGGCACCTCGGCGTCAAGCTGAAGCACAATGCCAACAGCGCGCTGGTCGCCGGAAAGAGCATCGTGCTCGTCGACGATTCGATCGTTCGCGGCACCACCTCGGTCAAATTGGTGCAGATGATGCGCGATGCGGGGGCTCGCGAAGTGCACATGCGCATCGCCTCCCCGCCGACCCGGCACAGCTGCTTCTATGGAGTCGACACGCCCGAGCGCGCGAAGCTGCTGGCAGCACAGATGAGCGTCGAAGAGATGCGCAATTATATCAACGCCGACAGCCTGGCCTTCGTCTCGATCGAAGGGCTTTATCGGGCGCTCGGGCAGGAGCGCGACGAAGCCCGGCCGCAACGCTGCGACGCGTGCTTCACCGGTATTTATCCGACCACCCTCAGCGACGTGTCGGAGAGTGAGAAAGGCGTGCCGCTGTCACTGGTGGCGAGCCGCTAACCGCGCGCCGAACAGTCCGGAGCCCTGGCGGATCGTCCACCGCTCACCTCCATACGAACTCGCGATTACGAAGGCCGCGGCGGTCAGCGCCCAGGAGACGATCGTCTCCTGCCAGTTCATCGGACTTACCTTGCCGCTGGCGACGACCGGCCCCCAGACGAGAATCGTGATCAGCGCGATCTGAAGCGCGACCAGGAGGGCGGCGAGCCGCGCCAGGATTCCGCTCACGATCGCAACGCCCGCCGCGACATAGGCCGTGCCGGTGAAATAGGCCCAGAACACATGGCCGGGAATCCACGAGGGGATGATCGGAGCAGTAAGATTGAGATAGGCGAAGTGCGAGAATCCGAAGGCAATCAATCCGAGGCCGTAAAGCGCGCGCGCAACCCGCAGGCCGGCATTGCCTGCGACAAAACGGAATCGCCACTGCTTCGCGTCCGCAGCGAAGGCGACATAAAGCACCCACGCGCCGGCGATCAGCACGGCATTCTCACCGTTCGTTTGGTAGGAAACCTCGACAAGCGGCTGGCGGATGATGAACGGCACTTTGAACAGGAGTGTCCAGATGATCAGGAAGATCAGCAGGACGAGCGCGGCCGGCGCCGCGCTGCGCCGGATGAGCAGGCCGGCTCCGCACGCGAGCAGGAGAATGTCGCAGGCATAAGCGAGAAGCTGCCTGTCCGTCAGGGATTTAGGCACGCCGGCCAGGATCGGCGCAAATGCGCCGTCGGCCAGCCCGACGATTCCGACGGCGGCAATCGTCAGCGCGAAAAACAGGTGAGCCGCGGTTTTCCAGTGCATTGCCCCCTCCCCCCCTTCATCCGGACCGCCAGGTCTGGACCCCGGCGTCTACGGCACTACTACTCCCGGCCATGGCAGAATCGAAGCCGCTGGACGGCAAACTTGCACTGGTGACCGGTGCATCGCGCGGAATCGGTGCGGCGACGGCCGAGGCGCTTGCCGCCGCGGGCGCCCATGTGATCCTCGTCGCCCGGACTCCGAGCGCGCTCGAGGAGGTTGAGGATCGGATCCACCAGGCCGGCGGAACGGCGACCATCGCGCCGCTCGACCTCACCGAAGGGGAAAGCATCGGCAAGCTCGCCGTCGCCGTCGCCGAACGCTGGGGAAAGCTGGAAGTGCTGGTGCTGAACGCCGCCATGCTCGGCTCACTCACGCCGGTGCAGGACATCGATCCGAAGGAATATTCGCGGCTTTTGAGCCTCAACCTGCTGGCAAATCAGGCGCTGATCGCGGCCTTCGATCCGCTGCTCAAGAGGGCGGACAAAGCGGATGTCGTTGCGCTGACGTCCTCGGTCGGTGCCGAACCGCGGGCGTTCTGGGGCGCTTACGGTTCGTCCAAGGCCGCGCTCGAGACGCTGCTTGGCGCCTACGCGGACGAAACGGAACATACCGGCCGCGTCCGTGTCCACATCGTCGATCCGGGCGCCACCCGCACCCGCATGCGCGCGCTCGCTTTTCCCGGCGAGGAGCCCGACAGCATCAAACCGCCGGAGGTCGTCGCGGATGCCATTGTCGAGCGGCTGATCGCCGAGACCTCCACGGGCGAAAAGATTCGCGTCGACGCCTAGCGACCGGGAACCCTTTCTCCGCCGCCGTCATCCAATCGGTCGGCAACAACAGGGAGGATCCCCAATGACACGCACTGCCCTCTTCATCGCCGCCGCGAGCGCGCTTGCAATCTCCGCGCCCGTCGCCGCGGCCGCTCCGACCGACCCGCAGATCGCGCACATCGCCTACACCGCCGGCAATCTCGACGTCGAGGCCGGCAAGCAGGCGCTCAAGATGTCGCACAACCCCGCCGTTCGCGAGTTTGCGCAGGAAATGGTTCGCGACCACACGGCGGTGAACCAGAAAGCGCTCGCGCTGGTGAAAAAGCTGCACGTGACGCCGGAAGCGAACCCGACCAGCGCCGCGCTAACCAAGGCCGCCGACGCCGAGCGGACGAAGCTGAGCAAGCTCCGGGGCGCCGCGTTCGATCGCGAATATGTCAATAATGAAGTTGCGTTTCACAAGACGGTCAACAACGCACTCTCATCGACTCTCATTCCCTCGGCCCACAATGCCGAGCTGAAGTCGCTGCTCCAGACCGGCCTGACGCTCTTCAAGGAGCATCAGGCTCACGCCGAGATGCTTGCGGCGAAGCTGAAATGAGCTTTCTCCCGCGGCGAAGCCCCCTGTGCGCCGCGGTTGTAGGCGCGCTGCTGTCGGTCGGACTCGCGTCGCCGGCAGCAGCCGCTACGCACGTGGTGGTCATCGATCAGATGAAATATGCGCCGGTGCCGCCTCTCAAGGTGGGCGACGTCGTGACATTCGTGAACAAGGACATGTTCCGGCACACGGTCACGGCGTCGAACAACAGCTTCAACCTCGACCTGATGCCGGGCGCCAGCGGGAGCCTGCACATCAACTCCGCGGGTCACGCTGTATTCTATTGCAAGTATCATCCGGGGATGCGCGGGACTATGGACGCGAAATGAGCGTCACCGGGACCCTTGCGCTCGATTATGCCGCAATGGCCGACATCGATCTGGCGCGCTGCTGCGCGTCGGGCGACGTTGCCGCCGTTCGGCACCTCGTGACGGCGAACAACCAGCGCCTGTTCCGGACGGCCTGGAGCATTCTCAAGAACCGCCAGGAAGCGGAAGACGTGCTTCAATCGTGCTACGCAAAAGCGCTCCCGGCGCTGGGCGCCTTCGAGGGCCGTTCGTCGCTGACGACGTGGCTGACCCGAATCACCATCAACGAGGCGCTTGCACGTCGCCGGACTCAGGAACGCCGGCGCAAACATCTCGAAGCGGAGGGCGTACAGGTGCTCGAAACCTATCGTGAGCAGCTGGCCAAGGGTTCGCAGGCGCCGAGCCCCGAAGCCGAAGCCGCGCGCGACCAGCTGCGTTCGATCCTCGAGCGGGCGATCGCGGAGCTCCCGGAGAATTTCCGCACCGTCTTCGTGCTCCACGAGATTGAAGGCGTGTCGATCGAGGACGCGGCGGAAGCGCTCGAAATTCCGACCGGCACGGTCAAGACGCGGCTGATGCGCGCTCGCCGGAAGCTGCAGAAAGCGCTCGCGCCGGAAGTGCGCAACGCGCTGACCGGAACCTTCCCCTTCGCGGGGCTGGACTGCGCCCGACTGACCGAGCGCGTGGTCGCCGACTTCCTCGAGCGGCAGACGAAGCAACCCAAGCCCTAAGCCAAGGAAAAGCGAGCGAGCCTGCGGGACGGATCGACTTCGTCGAGTCGAAGCTTGACCGGCTGGCCGATCGCAAGGCCGTCGACGCCTATCCGGGTGATCACTGCGGGGTTGGCGATCTGAACCTTCGCACCGCGGGAATCGATGTCGATCACCGCGCCCTTGAATTCGCGGCCGACGCAGCCGGCGAGCACCACCGCCTCGGCCAGCTCGAGAACCGCGGCGTCCACCTGTGCCGCTTTGGCGTCGGCGCGATTCATGACCTCGGGCAGCCGTTCGAACGCTGCGGTGACGGCATCCGGAACCTTGCGGCCTTGGGCAACGGCCAGCGCCGCTTCGATGACGAAGCGGTCGGCGAGCCGGCGAAGCGGCGCGGTCGCGTGGGCATAGGTCGCCCGCATCGCCGAATGCCACGGCCGCTCGCCCTCACGATACGGCGCATAGCTGGCGTGCGTTCCTGCGCGGCGAACCGCAAGCATGAACGCGGCCTCGTTCGGATCGTTTGGATCCAGGCTGCGCTCTCGCTCTTCGAGGCTCGTTTCCTCCGGCCAGGATACGCCGAGGGCGCGAGCACTGTGCCGCAACCGCTGGATCGCCCAGCCATCGGGTTCCGGCATCACCCGGAAGAGGCCGGTCTTATGGCGATAGAGCGCTTCGGCGACGGCGAGGTTGGTCGCAAGGGACAGGGCGGCATTGGCGTCTTCCGCCGCGGTGACGGGACGGAATTCGAGCGAAAAGCTGCCGTCGGCTTGTTCGACCACCTGCTGTTGCGGCGGATCGACCCGGGCGGCTCCGCGCGCCTGCTCGGCCGCTTCGACGCGGCGGGCCAGCTCGGCAAAACCATCCGGCAGGTCACCGGCCCGAACGGTGGCATAACCGAGTTTGGCCCCGCTTCGAACGATCGCCCGCTCCGCTCCGTCGAGGCTCGAAGCGCCATCGCTCGTGACTCTCACGACGAAGATGATTGCCGGTTTGGGTGCATCCGGCAGCAGGCTCGCGGCGCCTTCGCTGAGCACCGGAGGGTAAAGGCCGAGCCGCTCGTCGGGCATGTAGATGGTTTCTCCGCGCCCCCATGCTTCGATGTCCACGGGTCCGTCTGTGGGAACGAACCAGGCGACATCGGCGATGGCGTAGCGCAGGATGAGATCGCTTCCCGACCGCTCGATCGCGAAGGCCTGATCGAGATCGGTCGAGCTAAGCGGATCGAGCGTAACGAACGGAATGTCGGTCCGGTCGATATGGTCCGATATGGGCCGCCGCGCAGCCGCGTCGGCCGCCGCTTCGACTTCCGCGGAAAAGGCCCCGGGCAACTGAAACTGGGTGCGGATTGACGCGAGCCCTTCGCCGAGAGCACGCGCGCGGTCGTAGAGCGCCTTCAACACTTGACCATCGCCACCGGAGCGACGCCGATCTCGCCTCCGCGGCATCCACCATCGAAGCGCTCGGCGCGGCTGCGATAATGCTTCAGGCGAATATCGATGAAGTCCCTGAAGCTGCCGGTGGCGAACGCCCGATCCGCGCGCACCAGATGGTCTACTCGGGTGCTCACGAGGTCCAAGCTATGAAGCTCCGGACTTCTTGTCGAGCGGCTCCATGAAGGTCGTGCCGCGAAGCGCCGGAACGTGCTGATCGGCACCTTCCCGTTCGTTGGGCTGGATTGCGCCCGGCTGACCGAGCGCGTCATCGAGACATTCGTCCATTCGTCAAAATAAGCTGATCCATGATATGAATGCGCCGCACTGGCCGGGAACAATAAGGGGACGGGCATGGCGGAGCGTGAGAAGGGCGGCGAATCCGACCGCAGGTCGGGAGCCGAGCGGCGGTCCGGCGACGATCGCAGGCAGGAAACGGATCGGCGAGCGGACGAACGTGCAACCGAGCGCCGCGCCGCCAGCCGAAGACAGAAAACACGGCGCGCCGACGACAGCTGAGTCGGAAGTTCAGGCCCCACAGGATCAGCGGGGCTTGTCCAGCGGCACGAGAAAGGTGACCGAGCGAAGC
>Ga0068854_100002184_pt1 | contig 12033 bp, 10 predicted proteins | sample KBSCornC42_FD_66590 | JGI IMG/M metagenome (GOLD analysis project Ga0068854, IMG submission 66590) | Corn rhizosphere microbial communities from Kellogg Biological Station, Michigan, USA - KBS Corn C4-2 | ecosystem: Host-associated > Plants > Roots > Rhizosphere > Soil ... | reverse complement strand
GACCGCAAGTTCGGCATCGAGACGCTTTGCCTTCACGCCGGGCAGATCCCGGACGCGGCCACCGGCGCGCGCGCCGCGCCGATCTACCAGACCACCTCGTTCGTCTTCGACTCGGCCGACCACGCGGCGAGCCTGTTCAACCTGCAGACCTTCGGCAACGTCTATTCGCGCATCTCCAACCCGACGGTGGCGGTGTTCGAGGAGCGCATGGCCGCGGTCGAAGCCGGGCGTTCCGCGCTCGCCTGCGCCACCGGCCAGGCCGCCGAGGTGACGGCGATCCTCACGCTGTGCAGCTCCGGCGACCACATCGTTTCCGCTTCCACGCTCTACGGCGGGACGCACACGCTGCTGCACGTCAACCTGAAGAAGCTCGGCATCGAGACCACTTTCGTCGACCCCTCGGAACCAGAGAATTTTAGAAAATCAATAAAACCCAATACAAAACTTCTTTACGCCGAAACGCTCGGCAACCCGCTCATCAACATCGTCGACATCGAGGCGGTGGCGAGGATCGCGCACGAGGCCGAGGTTCCGCTGGTCGTGGACAACACCGTGCCCTCGCCGTACCTGTGCCGGCCGATCGAGTGGGGCGCCGATGTCGTGGTGCACTCGGCCACCAAGTACATCGGCGGCCACGGCACCACCATGGGCGGCGTGATCGTCGAATCGGGCAAGTTCAACTGGGGCAACGGCAAGTTCCCCGAGTTCACCTCGCCCTCCCCGGGCTATCACGGGGTCATCTTCCACGAGACCTTCGGCGACTTCGGCTACACGATGAAGGCGCGCATGGAGATCATGCGCACGTTCGGCCCGGCGCTCGCGCCGATCAACGCGTGGCTGCTCCTGCAGGGGCTCGAGTCGCTTCACGTGCGCATGGAGCGCCACTGCGAGAACACGCTCGCAGTGGCGAAGTTCCTGAAGGAGCATCCGCGAGTCGCGTGGGTGAACTATCCCGGATTGCCCGACAACAAGTACTTTTCGCTCGCGAAGAAGTACCTGCCGAAGGGCGCTTCCGGATTGCTCAACTTCGGCATTAAGGCAGGGAAGCGGGGCGGCAGAGAGGCCGGCGAGCGCTTCATCGAGGCGGCGCAGTTCATGAGCCACCTCGCCAACATCGGCGACGCGAAGACGCTCATCATCCACCCCGCCTCCACCACCCACCGCCAGATGGACGAAGCCGACCAGATCAAGGCCGGCGTCACCCCCGACATGGTGCGCATGTCGGTCGGCCTCGAGACGCTCGACGACATCCTCTGGGATATCGATCAGGCGTTGATGGAATCTGCGAAATGCTGAGTTGGGAGATCGTGGAGCACGGCAAGCCGTTGCAGAAGGCGGTGAAGGAGACGCCTAAGCCGCAAGGAACCGAAGTGCTAATGCGCATCACGCGCTCGGGCGTCTGCCACTCGGACATCCATATCTGGGACGGCTACTTCGACCTGGGCGGCGGCAAGCGCTTTTACGTGAAGGAGCGCGGCTGCGTGCCGCCGTTCACGCCCGGGCATGAGCCCTTCGGCGTGGTGGAAGCGCTCGGGCCGCGGGCGCGCGGGGTGAAGGTCGGTCAGAAAAAGCTCATCTACCCGTGGATCGGCTGCGGCAAGTGCGCGGTGTGCAAGGCCGGCCAGGACAACTACTGCGTTTCGGGAAGCCGCTTTCTCGGCGTCAACCGTCCCGGCGCCTATTCCACGCACGTACTGGTCCCCGGCCCCAAGTACCTCCTCGACACGGCCGGCATCGACGATTCGTTCGCCGCGACCCTCGCCTGTTCGGCCGTGACCGCGTACAGCGCTGCCAACAAGCTGCCCAAGCTCGACAAGGGTGATACGGTCGCGGTGCTGGGCTGCGGCGGCCTCGGCCTGATCGCCATCTCGGTGCTGAAGGCGCGCAGCAAGGCGGCCATCGTCGGCTGCGACATCGACGACGCGAAGCTCGCCGCGGCGAAGAAGCTCGGCGCCAAGAAGACCGTCGACACACGCGCCGCGGACGCTCTGCAGCAAATGCAGGGCATCGCGGCCGCGATCGACTTCGTCGGCAGCCCCGCCACTGCGTCGCTCGGCATCGCGGCGCTGCGCAAGGGCGGACGCTACGTGCTGTGCGGCCTCTACGGCGGCGAGCTCACTCATCCGCTGCCGCCGATAGCACAGCGTGCGATCGGCATCGTCGGCTCCTACGTCGGCAGCCTGCAGGAGCTGAAGGAAGTCGTTGCGCTCGCCAAAAAGCGCAAGATCCGTCCTACTCCGATCGAAACGCGATCGGCGGAACAGGCCAACACGGCGCTCGAAGAGCTCAAAGCCGGCAAAGTGCTCGGCCGGATCGTGCTCGACTTCGAATCAGTAGCGGCTCAAGCGCCGTAAAATACGGCGCTTGATATGACGACCCCCTTCTCCTGGAACAACCCCTACGCCTGGCCGCGCAAGCCGCTGCTCGCGGCGAACGCGGTCTCGACCTCGCAGCCGCTCGCTGCGCAGGCGGGCCTGCAGATGCTCGCTGCCGGAGGCAGCGCGGTCGACGCGATCCTCGCCACCGCGATCACGCTGTCGCTCGTCGAGCCGGTGTCCAACGGCATCGGCTCCGATGCCTACGCCATCGTGTGGGACGGCCGCCGGCTTCACGGGCTGAACGCCTCGGGCCGCTCACCCGCGGCATGGAGCAGCGATTTCTTCGCCGGCCTCAAGTCGATGCCGGTGCGCGGCTGGAACAGCGTGAGCGTGCCGGGCTGCGTATCGGCATGGACCGAGCTCCACGCCAGGTTCGGCAAGCTGCCGTTCGAGAAGCTGTTCGAGCGCGCCATCGGGTATGGGCGAGAGGGCTTCCTCGTCTCCCCGACGATCGCCGGGCAATGGGACAAGCAGGTACCCGAGCTGAAGAACCAGCCGGGGTTCGCCGAAGCGTTCATGCCGAACGGGCGCGCGCCGCGGCCCGGGGAGCGCTTCACCTGGAAGAGCCACGCCGATGTTCTCGAGCAGATCGCCCGGACGCGCGGCGAGGCGTTCTATCGCGGCCCGATCGCGGAAAGAATCGAGGCCCACGCCCGCAAGCACGACGCGGCGATGCGCGCATCGGATTTCGCCGCCCACAAGAGCGACTGGGTGACTCCGCTCGAGATGGACTACCGCGGCTATACGCTGCACGAGATCCCGCCAAACGGCCAGGGAATCGTGGCGCTGATCGCGCTCGGCATCCTCGAGCATTTCGATCTTCGCTCGCACCCCGTGGACGGCGCCGACAGCATCCACCTGCAGATCGAGGCGACCAAGCTGGCTTTCGCCGACGCGTGGCGCTACGTCGCCGACATCGACCACATGGACGTGCGTCCCGGCGCGCTGCTCGACAAGGAGTACTTGAAAGCGCGCTCGAAGCTCATCGATCCGAAGCGCGCGCAGAGCTACGGCCCGGGCGCCCCGCCCAAGGGCGGCACGGTGTATCTCACCGCGGCCGATGCCTCGGGCATGATGGTTTCCTACATCCAGTCGAACTACATGGGCTTCGGCTCCGGCGTGGTGGTCGACGGCGTGTCGCTGCAGAACCGCGCCGCCACCTTCGTGCTGCAGAGCGGGCATCCCAACTGCGTGGGGCCGAGGAAGCGGCCTTACCAGACCATCATCCCCGGCTTCGTCACCAAGGGCGGAGCTCCCGTCATGAGCTTCGGCGTCATGGGCGGGACCATGCAGCCGCAGGGGCACGCGCAGGTCATGGTGCGCATCGCGGAGTACGGGCAAAGCCCGCAGGCCGCGTGCGACGGCCCGCGCTTCCGCTTCGTGCAGGGCATGGACGTCAGCATCGAGGACGGCGGATTCGAGGCGACGGTAGTCGAGGAGCTGCAGCGCCGCGGCCATCGCATCGTCACCATCGACGATTACAACCAGTTCGGCAGCGCGCAGCTCATCTGGAAGCTCGACGGCGGCTACTTCGTCGCGAGCGATCCGCGCCGCGACGGCCAGGCTGTGGGTTTTTGATGCTGAAGATCTGGGGCAGGACGAACTCGGTCAATGTGAAGAAGGTGCTGTGGGCGGCCGAGGAGCTCGGGCTCGAGTACCAGCGCATCGACGCCGGCCTGCAGTACGGCGTCAACAAGACGCCCGAGTATCTGAAGATGAATCCCACCGGCCTGGTGCCGACGATCGACGACGACGGCTTCGTGCTGTGGGAGTCGCACTCGATCGTGCGCTATCTCGCCGCGAAGCACGCCACCGGCCGGCTCTCGCCCGCCGACCTCAGGCAGCGCGCCGACGCCGAGCGCTGGATGGACTGGACCTACACGTTCCAGAAGGAGTTCCAGCGTCCGATCTTCTGGCCGCTGGTGCGCACGCCGCCCGAGAAACGCGATTCCGGCGCAATCGAGGCCGCGCGCAAGATCTGCGCCGAGCTGCTGAAGATCCCCGAGCAGTCCCTCGCCGGCCGGCGCTACCTCGCCGGAAACGAGCTGACGATCGCCGACATCCCGCTCGGCTGCCACGTGCAGCTCTGGATGCGGCTGCCGCTCGAGCGCCCGGAGCAGCGGCACCTGCGCGCCTGGTTCGAGCGGCTGTGCGAGCGCCCTGCTTTTCGAAAGATCGTCGACATACCCCTTTCCTGAGGGCTCGGCGCTAGCGCAGCGCCGCCGTGCGCGCCTTCTTGTCCTCGCGCGCAAGCTCCTTCACCCGCTTGTAGAAGGCGGCAAGGTCGCCACCGTTCTCGGCCAGCAGCCGCTCGAACGCCGGCACCAGCTCGGTGTATACGGCGATCGAGACGAGGAAGGCATTGGTCGGCTCGGCGGGCACGATGTTGCCGAACTGCGCGCGCAGGGCCTCGAACTCGCGCGCCTTCAGGCGTCGCTTCTCGTCCTCCGGGATGTCGCTCTTGTAGACTGCCTCGAGGCGCTTGCGCGCTGCCTCGACGCGGGCGGCGAGCTCGCGGCGGCGGCTCTGCGCCGCGCTGAACGCGGCGAACTCCTTCTCGCGGCCCTGCGCGCGCAGCCAGCGGCGCACGCCCTCCTCCTCCACCGAGACGGCGAACGACTCGTTGAAGGCGGTGTCGTCGCGCGCATAGGCCACCTGGTGCGCGAGCTCGTGAAACAGGAGCCGCGCGAGCTGCGCGTCCGGGAAGCGGATGAAAGTCGAGAGCATCGGATCGTCGAACCAGCCGAGGGTCGAATAGGCCGGCACACCGCCGACGTAGACGTCGTTGCCCGAGAGGCGGAGCTTTTCCGCGTGGCGCCGCGCGTCGGCCTCGGCGAAAAAACCGCGATAGCTCACGCAGCCGACGAAAGGAAAGCACTCCTGTCTTGCCTCGGTCGAGAAGGCCGGGGCCGCGTAGACGTTCCACGCCACGTACGGCCGCCCGAGCTCGGCATAGGATTCGTAGCTGCCGTTGCGGGGCAGCGCGAGCTCGCGCGAGGCGAATTCGCGGATCCCGCGCGCGAGCTCCAGCCGGCCGCGGAGATCCTGCGGCGTGCCCGGGTCGGCGAGCCAGGTTTCGACCGGCCGCGCGGCGCGCATGATACTGAGCTGGCCGCCGATCGCCTGGGCGTAGTACTGCATCGACTCGCAGCCCGAAAGCAGGAGCGCCGTCGCGAGAAGCGCGGCCCGGATCACTCGAATCGTCCTTCCTGCATGAAACGCTCGACCTGGCGACCGACCGACCCGGACACGATGAGCAGGCTGTGGCCGAGCGGGACCAGCACCCGCGCCGCCATGCCGTCGACCACAGTCTCGTCGACCCGTACCACGCCGTCGTTCGGACCCGGCAGGCGGCCGAACGCGCGCCCGAGGCCGAGTGGCACGGTTCCGGCCACGACGCCGAGCGGCGCATCGCGCTTCCACACCGCCTCGCGCTCGTGCCAGAGCTCGCCGCACCCCCCCATCATCCAGCGCCCCACGCGCGCGCTTCCCAGCCTGCGTCCCGCGAGGCACCCGCGCACCGGCGCGCCGAGCAGGATGAGCGAAGCCACCGGCTGTTCGGGATGTGCGTTCAACATCTCCAGAGCGAGCACGCCGCCCAAGCTATGCCCGACGAAGTGCGCCGCGCGTCCTTGGACCGCCTGGCGCGCAAAGCGGGCAAGGCGTGCGACGTTGCCCTCCAGTAGGCTGCGGCCGCGGTAGGTGAATACGTGCGTGGCATAGCCCGCGCGCGCCAGCCGCGCAGCAAGGAGGGCCATTGCGGCGCCCGGCATCCACAACCCCGGTGCGAGCACAACGTCGCGCGCCACTACTCCTTCTCCGAGCGCGCGAAGATGGCGCTGGCGCGCGCGATGCGCACGCCGCCTGCGACGAGGTAGCAATCGGCAAAGGCGAGCCGCGCGCCGATGCGCTGGATACGGACCTCGGACTCGATCCAGTCGCCGATCTTCGCCGAGCCGGCGTAGTCGACCGACAGCTGCACGGTCACGAACCCGCCCGCCTTGCCCTCGAGGCGCGCTTGCATGGCGTAGCCGAGCGCGAGATCGGCAAGCGTCGCGAGCACCCCGCCGTGGCAGATGCCGCGCGAATTGGCGTGCTTCTCCTCGATGCGCAGCCCTATCGAGAGCGACTCGCCGGCGCTTCGCTGGTAGAGCGGCCCGACCAGCGCGTTGAAGGGGCTGAGCCGCGGGATCGGGCGCCAGCCTTCAGGAACGGCGTTCATCGGGCTCGATTCTAGCGGTCAGCAACAGGGCCACCCCGACGCACAGGGGTGGGATTCCGAACAGCGCATAGGTGGCGCCGTAGGAGGACGTGACGCCGAGCGCGAAGTGAAACAGCGGCGGCGTCACCACCACGCCGAGAAAGGTGAAGAACGACGAACCGCCGGTGACGTCGCCGATTCGCCCTTGCGGCGCGAGCCGCGTCAGCTCCGCAAGAAACACGCCGTTCCAGCCCACCGCCGTGACGCCGAGCGCGACCGCGAACGCGAACAAACCCCAGAGCGGCCAGCTCGCGCTTGCGCCAAGCGCGCAGAGCGCTGTCATGCCCATTCCAACGCCGAGCAGGCCGAGCGTGCTGCGGCGGGTGAGCAGGTGATCGGCGACGATGCCCCACAGCACGCGCCCGGCGACGCTGGAGAGCTGCGAGACCGCCATCACCATGCCGGCGAGCACCAGCGAAAGTGCGAACGACTCGGTGAGGAAAGCGACGAGATAGGCGACCAGCGTAATCTGTACTCCGCCGTAGACAAACGACGTGGCCGCGAGTTGCATGATCTTCGGCTCACGCAGCACGAGCAGCACGGGGGCGAGCGCCGAGCGCAGCGACGCCGGAGCGGCGCGGTCGCGCCCGGCGTCATATTGCTTGCGCAGCGGCGCGATCACCAGCCCGAACGACGCGCAGACCGCGCCGATCACGAGCGCCGCGCCCTGCCATCCGAGGCCGAGCACGAGGATCGGGACCGCCGCGCCGGCGATCGCAGTGCCGAGCGGCACTCCGGTCTGCTTGATGGAAAAGGTGAGCGCCAGCATTCCCGGCGGCGCCGCGCGCGCGAGGATCACCGAGCTCGCCGGCGTGGCAGGACCGTAGCCGAGGCCGATGAGCAGCGCGCCCACGAGCACCGCGAAAAGCGCGCCGCTCGCGGCGATGGCGAGGCCGCAGCCGCACAGCAGCATCCCGACCTGCGACACACGGATCGGACCGAAGCGCTCGACCCAGCCGCCAGCGGTCGCGGTGCCGATCATCGAGCCGAGATAGGCCGCGGTAACGAAGTAGCCCACCTCCGCCGGCGCCGCACCGAGCAGCGGCGCGGCGACCGGCGCCATGACCGGAGCGCAGTACATCGTCGTCGACACCAGCGTCTGGATCGCGAGCGTCGCGGCGAGCGGCAGCGCGACGTTCAGCTTTCGCGCGCCTCGGCCTGGGATGAGCGCACGGAGTCGAGCAGGGCCTGCGCCCGGTACGCGACCGGATAGTCGATCATCTGGCCATCGACCTGGATCGCCGCCGCGCCGCGCGCCTCGGCTTCCTTGAAGGCGGCGACGATGCGCTCGGCGCGCGCGATCTCCTCCCCGCTCGGTGTATAGGCGCGGTTGACCGGGCCGATCTGGTCCGGATGCACGCACAGCCGTCCCTGGAACCCGCCGCGACGGCTGCGCTCGAGCGCGCGCTCGAACGCCCCGGCCTCTTTGAAGTGGAACCACGGGCTGTCGATCGGCCCCTCCAGCCCCGCCGCGCGCGACGAAAGGACGATCCTCGCGCGCGCCTCGGCGAGCTCGGACTCGTCGAGGCTCACGGTGAGTCCCAGCTCGTGGGCGTAGTCGGCTGCGCCGAACGCCACCCGCTTCACCCGCCACGGCCCCTTATAGGGCCGAAGGCTTCGCGCCTGGATGACCCGGTCGATGCGCTGCACACCGGCCGCGGTCTCGATCTGGGGAATGAGGTCGATCGAGCCCTCGGCGATGCCGCGCTCGCGCTCGAGCGCCGCGAGCAGCCAGTCGACCGCATGCAGGTCGGCAGCGCTCTCGACCTTGGGCAACAGCACGCCGTCCACTCGCCCGTGGATCGTGGCCGCGAGATCGGCGTAGCAGAAGGCGCTCGATGGTGCGTTGACGCGCACGTAGCCGCGGGATTTGCGCGGCTTGGCGAGTGCGTCGGCGACGGGCTTGCGCGTCGCTTCCTTGTCGGAAATCGCAACCGAATCCTCGAGGTCGACGATCACGGCGTCGGCCGCGAGGCTCAAGGCCTTCTCGACCCGCCGTGCAACGTTGCCGGGGGCGAAAAGAAGCGAACGCAGCAGGGGCATCGGCGCTTTCTCCCTATTCGAGGAGCTTTCGCTCGCTCCAGGGCGGATAAGGCTGCAGCGTCGACGACTGCAGCCATTCCGGCCACACGACTTGCGGCTTGCCGTGCTGGATCTGCACCACCGCAGGCCGAGCCGCCCTTTGCTCGCCGGTCTGCGGATCCACCTTGTAGCCGCCAAGCACGGTGTCGGTCTCCATCTCGGCGAGCGTTGCGCGCAATTTCTCCTGCTCGAGCGATTTCGCCCGGCGTACCGCCTCGGCGAGCACCGTGCCTGCGGCGTGCCCCTGGGCGGCGGCGAACGTAGGCGCGGCGGACCATCGCGCCTCGAACGCCGCGGCGAACTGCTGATTACCGAAGGTCCTGAACTTCGGATCGTATTCCTTCGTCGCGAGCGTGAACTCGGCGTCCTGTCCCACCATCCGGATGAAGCGCGCGTCGGCCGCGCTGCGCGCGAAGAAAAGCCGCGGCGCGTAGGCGAGCTTCTTCAGGCTGCGCACAATGTCGGCGGCGTCGCGCGGCTCGCCGAAGACGATCCACGCGTCCGCGCTCCCCTTGTAGACATAGGACGCGAAATTGGAGTCGCCGGCGCCGTAGGCCTGGACGTCGCCCACGTCGATTCCCAGCTTCATCGCGCGTTCGTGCGTGGACTCGGCCATCTCCTGAACCGCGTGGTCGGCGCGGGCGAGGATGAACGCGCTCGTAATCCCTGCCGCCTTCGCCACCTCCACCACCCCGACGCCGTAGGCGGAGTTGGACATCGTGCTCTGAAAGAGGTAGCGCGGCGAGCGCTTGTGGACGGCGAGGGAGGGCCCGGCGCCATTGATGAGCACGCGGCGGGCGCGCTCGGCCTGGGCGCTCGCCATGATCGTCGCGGCCGAGCCGTAGGGGCCGATCAGGAGGTCGGCCTTGTCCTGGATCAGCTCGGCGTAGAGGTCGCCGCTGCGCCTCGCATCGGACTCGTCGTCGAGCAGGCGCAGCTCGACGCGCCGGCCGAGCAGGCCGCCCAGGGCATTGACTTCGTCCTGCCACAGGAGCAGCGCTTTGCCGTAATCGGCTGCGAGGTCAGAGAGCGCCCCGGTCTGCGACACGGCGGCGCCGACGATGATCGGCGGCGGCTGACCCCAGGCGGGGAGCGCGATCAACGCCAGTAGAATGCTTATCAGGAATGACACTACCCCATCTCCTCGCCGAGATTGTAGGCGCTCGCAACGTCCTCACCGACCCCGCCCAGACGAAACCCTACTTCACCGACTGGCGCCGGCAGTATTCCGCGCCGGCCGAGTGCGTGGTCCGGCCTGCAGCCACCGCCGAGGTGGCGGCGGTGGTGGCGCTGTGCGCTCGCGAGGAGGTCGCGGTGGTGGCGCAGGGCGGCAACACCGGCCTGGTCGGCGGCTCGGTGCCCACCGGGACGCGCCGGGAGATCGTACTGTCGCTCGGGCGCATGAACCGGATCCGTTCGCTCGACCCGCTGAACGACACGATCACCGTCGAGGCGGGCTGCGTGCTGGCAGCGGTGCAGCAGGCGGCCGAGGACGCGGGGCGCCTCTTTCCGCTGTCCCTCGCCGCGGAGGGAAGTTGTCAGATCGGCGGCAACCTGTCCACGAACGCCGGCGGCGTGAACGTGCTTCGCTACGGCACGGCGCGCGAGCAGGTCCTCGGCCTGGAAGTGGTGCTGGCCGACGGCCGCGTGTGGGACGGATTGCGGGCCCTGCGCAAGGACAACACCGGCTACGACCTCAAGCAGCTTTTCCTCGGCGCCGAGGGAACGCTCGGCATCATCACCGCCGCCGTGCTGCGGCTCTTCCCCCGTCCGAGCGCCACGGCGACCGCCTGGATCGCGCTCGACAGCCCGCGCGCCGCCGTGGAGCTGCTCGGCGGCCTGCGCGAGCGGCTCGGCGAGCGCCTGTCGGCGTTCGAGCTCGCGTCCCGCGCCTGCGTCGAGGCCGTGCTCGCGCATTCGCCCGGGTTGCAGGATCCGCTCGCGGCGACGCATCCCTGGTATGTGCTCGCCGAGCTCGGCGACAGCGGCGATCCCGCAGCGCTGCGCGAGCGCGTGGAGAGCGCGCTCGCCGACTGCGCCGAGCAGGGCGCGTTGCGCGACGCCGCGCTCGCGCAGAGCGGCGAGCAGTCGCGCGAGCTGTGGCGCATCCGCGAGACCATCCCGGAGGCGCAGTTCACCAACGTCAAGCACGACGTCTCGGTGCCGGTGGCGCGGATCCCGGAGTTCATCGACCGTGCCGGCCGCAGCCTGCGCGAGCGGTTCGGCGAGATTGCCATCTACTGCTTTGGCCACGTGGGCGACGGCAACCTCCACTACAACGTCGGCTCCGAGGCGCTGATGGCGCGCCGCGAGGAGGTCAGCCGCGTGGTGTACGACGCGCTCGACGCGTTCGGCGGCTCGATCTCCGCGGAGCATGGTCTGGGGCAGCTCAAGCGCGAGGAGATCCGTCGGCACAAGCACCCGCTCGAGCTCGAGCTCATGCGCAGCCTCAAGCGCACGCTCGACCCGGGGGGACTGATGAATCCCGGCAAGCTGCTCTAACGGGCGCGCGTCAGCACGAGACGCTGACGGGCATTGGCGCCGAACAGCTCGCCCGTGATGCGCCCCTCCTGCAGGCGTCCTTCGAAGCGCTCGCCGTTCGCCTCCCAGGCGATCTCGCGCCCGCGCAGCGTGGCGCGCGAGGCGGTAATCTCGCGTCCGTTTAGTCGGCCCTCGAGCTCGATGTCCTGGAAGTTCTGGTGAATCCGGATGCGGCTCGCGTCCGCCTGCCACACTCCGCGCACCTCGGCCGGCACGATCCAGAGATACAGGCTGCTCTCGTCGCCCTGTCCGGGGTGGGGCCCCGCGACGTGCATGGTCTCGCGGCCGTCTGGCCGCCACCCGGTCATCGTGAACGAGTGCGACACGATCCGCGTGCCCGGCTGCAGGCGCTGGAGAAACCTCGGCTGGAGGCGATTCATGAGGTCGGGCAGGAGATAGACGGTGACCACGCTCGCGGCAGAGATGTCGGCCGCGAGCACGTCGCCCTGCACGAACGAGACGCGGTCCGTCACGCCGGCGCGTGCCGCGTTCTCGCGCGAGCGTTGCACCAGGCCCGGGTCGAGCTCGATGCCCAGGCCGCGGGCGCCGAACTTCTGCGCCGCCGCGATGACGATGCGGCCGTCGCCCGACCCCAGGTCGGCGACGAGGTCGCTTGGACGCGTCTGCGCGAGCGCGAGCATGCGATGCACCACCTCGTCCGGGGTGGTGATGAACGGCACGGTAAGCGATTCCTCCGCGGCGCACAGCGCCGAGGAAAAGGCGAGCGCAAGAAGCGCCAGGCGGCCGCTCACGGCATCAGGCGCTCGATCG
>Ga0068854_100002183_pt1 | contig 12035 bp, 9 predicted proteins | sample KBSCornC42_FD_66590 | JGI IMG/M metagenome (GOLD analysis project Ga0068854, IMG submission 66590) | Corn rhizosphere microbial communities from Kellogg Biological Station, Michigan, USA - KBS Corn C4-2 | ecosystem: Host-associated > Plants > Roots > Rhizosphere > Soil ... | reverse complement strand
CGAGAAAATCGCGTTCTCGAACCCCTACGTTTCTATCGACGGAACCTATCTTGTGAAGGCCGATAGTAAATTCCATCGAGCCTCTGCTCTGGATACTGGCGGAAACCGTATCGCCGTAGGAAAGGGTGCGGCCTATGACCTATTCTTGTCCCGCACGTTGAAACACGCAGAGCTCGTTCGTGCAACGACGTCATCAGGTGCCATCGATATATTTATGGAGCTTGAGTTAGAGGCAGCCGCCGGGGTACGTCAGCCACTCGAGCGCTTCGCCAAATCCAGCACGGGCGTGCGTGTGCTGAAGGATAATTTCACTGAAATACTTCAGGCGATAGCAGTGCCGAAAGTAAGGTACGCCGCAGCGGAGTACGTCCAGAACTTCATTGACCGCCGTCTGCGAAGCGGCTTTGTCGCCGAAGCGTTTAGCGACAGTGGTGAGCGTGACGCCCGTGTTTTGCGTCCTGCCGAGTAGTTTTCAAATCAATGAAAGGTCCGCCCATCGAGGAATCCTCAACTTTGGAGCGAAACTGGGCCTTGGCTGTCTTGACCTTACGCATCGCTTTTTACAGAGCAATGCGTTTACCGTTTTTTGTAGGTCCCACGCCGGGATGCAATCTGCCAGATGACGTGGCGTAATGAAGTTCGATCAGGGCAATCAAACCCTTTTAGGGCACCACCTGATCTATCTCGATCAGGAAGCGTTCGTTGTGGGTCTACTTGCGCTTCTCGGCGTACACGGCATCGGCGAAGGTCATTTGCTCCATCGAAAACCGCGCCGATTGGAGTTCGGAGATTTTGCCAAATCAGGAAGTGTTTTTTCAGAACTTTCCTAGATTTCGCAAATAGTTCTTGTCGTCTGCTTTGATTAGCTGTGTGCATCGACATCTCATCTGTAGCAAGGTATCGCGGCCGCTGGAAGTGGTTCGGCAACGGCCAGAGCACTTGTCCAAAAGAAGCGTCCATTACGACATTAAATGCCTGGGTTTTATTGTTACGGTGTAGCTGAATCCGAACCTGCCCATCCAGCGGCAGTGCTCGTTCTGCATGGAAGTCAGCAGCAATTAGAAGACGTCCTTTGTCGTGAGGTGGAGGGGGCGTTTGAGGTTCTGCAGCTAGATGTATCAGGCGCTGAAGCAATGGGCCGGCTTACTCGGTGCTGAGTGTGTGCTAAAGGCTGCAACGGGTCAGGTTCCCAATTTAGGTCTTCTGGCCACGAACTGCATGGCAAGGTCTCTGGGTGGATATGGGGGTGCCATATGTGGGTGCTTCCAGTTCTGTAGTGCTCATGTATAGGTGCCTCAAGTTGTCGCTGCGGGGCAGTGCCAGATGCGCAAGTTGAGACAACGTCTTGCTCTATCGGGGCCGGCTTTTTTCGGCGCCGTGTGGAGGTTTCAGTGGGCGGTGGATCGGGCGTCACAGCGGTGTCGTCTTCGGCTCGCCGAGGCGCCACGTTTTCAATGTCGCCGTTGGCAGGATCTGCGCAAGACGATGGTGCTGCGTCCGAGGTTTTCGTTACGCGCTGCACCAGCCGTATTAACGTTCGAGGCGTAACTTTAAAACGCTTCGCTACGCACGTCGGCGGTATCCCCTGATCCAGAAGCGCTTGCGCCTCCAGACACTGCTCGGTGTTCATGGATGGAAACCTTCCCACGTGTTGGCCGCGCGCACGGGCAGCCGCCATTCCCGCTCGCGTGCGCTCACTGATCAGCGAACGTTCAAACTCGGCCAGTGCGGCCATCATATGAAACACCAGTCTCCCGCCTGAAGAACTGGTGTCGATGTGCTCACACATTGAGCAAAAACGAATTTCGCGTTTACCCAGTTCTTCCAGTAGCTGGACCAGATTGACTAGGGAGCGCCCTAACCGATCAAGCCTCCAGACTACGAGTTTGTCTCCTTTGCGTAGGCTCTTAAGTGCTTTAGTCAGCCCAGGACGTTTTCGGACGCTCCCGGATATGCCGCTGTCTGTGTAAATAACGTCGCAACCTGCGCTTTTTAGGGCCTGGATTTGTAAGTCCAGGTTCTGTTCATCAGTTGAAACGCGTGCATAACCAATCTTTTGGCCGAGTCGTGTGGCTTTCATGTCTTTCTCGTGGGGTAGTGCGCGCCCGCCGAACCGATGCCGGGTCCCCACACGGCACGTCCTCTTCACCTAAAAGGTGATTCGTCTTCGGCAAGCTCGCCCCCATCTTGACAAAAAGGGGTCCCATGACGCGCGGCTCCATCCCCTTCTGCTTGCTTCCCATTTCATTGCGTTTTTTCAATTTTTTTTCATTTTTTTTCAGCATTACAGATAGGACCCCTTCACGTATAAGTCAATGAATTTAATGAGTTATGAGTTCTACTTGCCAGTTGTATGTTGGCGCCAATTTTGTGACGGTATGGGTCTCGGACCTTAAACGGCAGGAATAGTTCATTGGGGGGGTTATGGCGCAAGCAGGTGGCACTGAAAGAACCAAAAGAGCTCAGACGCTTTTAGTTCGAGTCGGTAATTTGCGAGAGCTACATGATGCTTATGGCGGCGAGTTTTGTGCGGCAGCGATGGTCTCCGTTCAAGAGCGCCTCATGCACTGCGGAGTTTTGCCTGATGCAATGCTACTTGAGCATGAGTTTGTCGTTGTCGATTTGAGGTCGACGGTCGTTCACCATCTTGTGTGCGAGCATCAAATCGATGGGGTGATGCAGCGTGTCCGAGCGCAGGTAGCTCGCGAGCCGGTGGAGTGCGGTATTAACCGTGCATACCTGCGCGTGTTTGTCGATGTGCTCTATGCTGCAGTGCATGGGGAAAGTTCCGAGCTTCTAGAACTAGCTCTGGGTGACCTCGTGTCTAGGCACGCTGATATCGCCGCCCTCCATGAAAACCGTCATGCCGCATTGCGTAACGATATGCAGGCTGCATGTTCACTGCTGGACGAGTTACGAGCAGGGAATCTGATTTTAGGGTTTCAGCCCATCATGTTGCTTGATAAGACCGGTGATGCTGCATGCCTTTACAGTGAAGCTCTGCTGCGCCGTTCATCGCCAACTGATGCTCGTATCTATTCTTGGCCAAATGCTATTCAGGCGTTGGAGCGCCTGGGGTGGATCAGCAGACTTGACGCAAGTGTTGTGTGGACCGTAGTGCGTTTGTTAGAGCGATATCCGCTTCAGCGTATAGGTGCCAACCTATCCGCGGCCAGTTTGCACCGCGATGCTTGGTGGAATGTATTGCTAGCTTATTTGAAGGCAAATCCTACTGTCGCATCCCGCTTAACGCTTGAAATTACTGAAACAAGTGCCGTTATTGATAGCGGTTACGCTTTGACATTGATCGCCAAATTGCAAATGTGCGGCACGCGCATCGCACTCGATGATATGGGGGCAGGACACACCACATTAGAGTTTCTCTCAAGTGCCCGTGCTGACGTGGTCAAAATAGATCGCTCAATCCTGCTTCGCTCGCGGGAATTGCAGCATTCTCCAGACCTGTTGCGCAATTTGGCCAGGGTGTGTGCCGACTACAGTCCCTGCGTTGTAGTGGAAGGAATTGAGAGTAAGACCGAGCTTCAGACCGCGCGATACGCTGGAGCTAAAGGTGTTCAGGGGTATTGGATTGAAAGGCCAAGTATTCAGCCCGACTGGCTAGTCATTCAAAAGCACGCAGTGGTGTTGGATGCCTACGCTCTAGTCGCAGGCTCTGCAAAAGAAGCGCTTTTTCAGCCGCATTTTTCTCCTCGCTTATCTGCGTCCAAATCTCTTGAAAATTGGGTGGGCGCTGAGACGCTCAGCTCAACACCATTGAAAAATACGTCAATCCAAAGCCCATCGGCCAAGCCTGCTTATGGCTTTCGTGGAGTTTGATCATGTCGACTATTTCGCGCCGGAGTGCGCACACAGGTTACTTATTAGCTTGTACACGGCCAAGTGGGGCGTTGAGGCCTTCTGTGTGTAGCGCTTAGCGCTTGTAGCGCGTTTTATCAGCACTTTTCTGCCGGTGCATCTCCGACGCTGTGGATCGATGCGTGCAAATCCCAGGTCGTCGAAATCATAACTTTGCGTTTCCGCAAGAGATGCCCAAGTCGCTGATGCTTACAGGAATCGAATTCTGTCATGCATATAACCCATACGGCACTTCATTGTGGCACCCCGTTGCACTGCATTCGGACTTCAATTGAAAGTTTTAGCAGTTATGTGAACTTGTGAAGATTGGGTAACAATACGGCAGTTTTATTCGTGGTGCGACACTCGGAGCAAAAAAATGATCGATTCAGCGGTGGGTGAGTTACGTTCTCAAGATTTTTTAGTTTGCCTGCCGTTTTTTATTTATTCTTTTTCTCTTGCTGCTTATGTTGCTTTCGCATCAGAGTTTTTGAGGGGTATGAAGCGTTCGGCTGCAGCGACCCTCGTTGCCTATCCAAAAGGCGTATCCAGCCGTCGATATTTGTGTCCTGCCTTGCCCGCTCTGAGATGCACGGTGGGCATTGGAGCAACTAATTCTGGCTTTGATTTTTCACCAAGTAATCCAGCGTAGCGGCTGTTCGAACGGTGGGTATTTAATTTCATTGGAATCAGTGCGCCCACTTAATCGTTGTTGGCGAAATAACCCATCTCATTAATGGAGGAATGTGACTTCGATAGTTTTGTGCGCAACCTTGCGGTTTTACGAGCGACTGCGCTGATTTTTAACGACCTGACATGGGCGCCTTTGAGCGGGCAAGCACACAATTGAGAGTCAATTATGAAACATATCAAGAATCATCAAGCAACTGACCAACGCTTAGCAGACCTTCGATCAGGTTGGATCGGACCATGGATAGCTAGCCAATCAGTCACGGCAGTGCGGCGTTCTAAAATCTCAACTTTACGCCGAAGATCGAGTGTGCCGTCGAGTCGTACTGAAATCGCCAGATGGGTTGTTGGACTATTGGTGCTTACGTCGACCTGTAGTTTAGCTTCGCAAGTTCAGCAGGCGGATCAAACAGCGAGCGAATCAATGCTGAGTCTGCACCAACTGTGGTTGATGACTGACTCGCCCGGCGGCCGGCTGGAGATCGAACGTCCAACGCTCCCCTTTGAAGTGTCAGGAGAGGATGCACTGGATACATTGTCGCTTACTGACGCGCGCCGTCGAGCGGTGGACGAAAGTTATGCCCTCGGTTCATCGCATTCAAAGGTGCAGGCTGCGACGGAGCTTGAGCGCGCATCTTATTCAGGTCTTCTGCCGTCACTGGATCTGCGCATGGCGCGCGGTCGCGAAACGTCCACGCCTTCGTCGCGATTGGACGATCTCACCGGTAAGCCGTTGGCTACCAGCACGCAAACCCGCAAGGATGTCTATGCGGTAATTAGCCAGCCGCTCTTCGATCTGTCAGCCGTGGCGGACATTCGTAATGCCGCAGCGGTAAAGCGTGCGAGTAGCGCGAATGAGGATGGCGTGCGCGGTGACGTCAACTATGACAGCACTTCTGCCTTCTATAGTGCCGTAGAGGGCGCGCTGGTCCTCAAACTGTCCATTGCACAGCAAAAGCGCCTTGAGAGGCTGGGGGGTTGGGTCATTGCGCGAGCTAACGCTGGGGGGGCTAGTGGTGCAGATCGCGATCGTATCCAGGCGCGTGTATTGGCCGCCAAATCATCCGTGCAGGACGCCATCGCTCAGGCCAACCAGGCCAATATTACCCTGAGTCGAATCACGGGCAGTATGCCGCGCTCGTTGGTATTGCCCACCTTGGCTGAAGCACAGCCGGTGGGGACTCTCGAAGACGCCCTTAGCCTTGTATCCACAGGCAACCCAGCGGTGCTGACTGCACGTGAAAACGAGGAGGCGGCCAGACAAGAGCGTCGCAAATATCAGGCGCATTTTTTACCGGTAATCAAATTTGAGCTGTCGCGCAACAACGTTGCCAACTCTGGAGGGATTGAAGGGTGGCGCGACGATCAGTTAGCCGCGGTTGTGCTGACCATGCCTTTGTTTTCGGGCGGGGCAGACTATTTCAAGCAGCGGGCTTCACTTGCCAAGCAACAGGGCTATGAGTACGACCGCATGGATGCCGAGCGCGATGCGCGGCGCAACTTGCAGATTGCGTTCAGCGGCTTGGCAGCTGCGCGTGAAAAAATCATGTCATTGCGGCAACAAGCCCAAGCACAAGCTCGCGTAGTCAAGGCCTTTGATGCTCAGCTCTCCTCTACAACGCGCAACCTTTTAGACGTATTCGACGCCTATCAACAGTATCACCAGTCTCAGTTGGACTTGGTACACACCAGTGTGCAGACCGTCTTGTTAGAGCAGCAGATCCTGCGGGTTACCGGACAACTTGCGGCGAACCCTTTCAGCACAATGACTGCGATAAAGGAATAAATCATGGCCGGTGGCAGCTCTTCATCTCGCGAACAAAACTTCTGGCCTGGGTTTGTTGATGCGCTCACTAACGTCGTGCTCGTCATGGTGTTTGTGGTGGTTGTATTCGCTATTTCCATGTTTGGCAGCATGCTCAAAATCACTAAAGCGAACATTGAAAAGCAAAACGCTCAGGTCGAAGCATTAGCAGGCGAAGCACGTTCTAAAGCGCTTGCTCAAGCTCGCATAGAACACGAGCGAGTTGAACGTTTACAAGAGGAGAATCGGCAACTGATGGCTGATCTGGGTGCCGCGCAACAAGCGTTGGCGCTTACACCGGTGGCTGAGGGAGCCGGTTCTTCCACTCGCATTGAGCCGCCTAAATCGCCAGTGGTGATCTCAGGTAAGAACCCCGTTATTGATGTCAGCTACGCATTGGGTGTGACAACGCTGGAGCAAAAGCTGATTGATGCGCTCGATACGGCGATTGGAGGCTACGAGTCCGCTGGTCGGTGGCAGTTGTCGCTGCAGTCGTCCGCTGCTGAGCCATCACCCAGCGAGGCTCGCCGTATGGCGTTTTACCGCATAGCGATGCTGCGCGACCACCTGGTGTCCAAAGGGATGTTGCCCAACCGTATAGAGACTTTGATTCTCAACGCCCCGGCCACTGACGGGCGGAGCCATGTGACCATTCGCATACGGAAACAACAATGAAGCCAGACTTAGGTCAACACGCAGACATGGCTTCTCGGAACACACAACGTGCGAGCGAGCGCTGTGCGGGCCGACAACGCCGGCAAACAGCAATACTGGCCGAGCTGCGTGCGCCGCGCGTATGGGTGGTGGGGTTAACCATTATGGTTGCATTGCTCATCACGTGGGCTGCAGTGGCGCCCATACGGATGGTGGTGCGGGCTGAGGGGCGCGTTATTCCGTCAACACGCAGTCAGGTTGTGCAGCATCTGGAGGGCGGTGTCGTACTTTCAATTGATGTTGCTGAAGGCGATATCGTGCAACAAGGCGATTTGCTCGCACGTATCAGCGATGTCCTGGGGAACTCGCAGATGGGCGAACGCCGAGTACGCGAACTGGCCCTTATGGCAAAAGTGGCTCGTCTTAAAGCTGAAGCCACCGGCGAAGAGATGAACCCAATCGCTGTGCCTGAAAAATCAGAAAGTGATGCGGCACAGGCTATTAGTATCGAGCAGGAAGCTTTGCTCGCCAGGCGTCAACGCCTTGATCAGGATCAACGCGTCGCCTCTGAGCAGGTTACTCAGAAACGCTCCGAACTCTCAGAATTGACCAGCCGACGTATCAATCTGAGCGCCGAACTCGATCTGGCCCAGCGTCAGTTGCAAATAGCGACTGACATGCTCCAGCGCGAGGCTGCTTCAAAACTTGAGGTGCTTGAGTCGCAATCGCGCGTACAGCGTCTGCGCTCTATGATATCGGACGCTGATACTTCAATTCCTAGGCTACGTGCAGCAGTTGCTGAGGCAGAGGGGAGGAGTCAGGAAGTGCAATCACGCTTTCGGGCAGAGGCTCGCACTGAGCTAACAGCCGCCCAGACCGACCTTCAGAGAGTTCAGGAAGAGCTCAAGGCCAGCAATGACCGCGTGGAACGTACTGAACTGCGCTCGCCCGTGTCAGGAGTCGTCAACCGGGTTAACGTTTCCACCGTGGGTGGTGTGGTGCGCCCAGGTGATGCGCTGTTTGAGATTACCCCGTCAAGTGGTCGCATCGTCGTTGAGGCTCGCGTAAAGCCTGCTGACCGTGCCGAACTGCATCCAGGGCTTCTCGTGCACGTGCGGCTGTCTGCCTACGATTACGCTTCCTTTGGTGTCGCCGAAGGACGCTTGACCGAGGTCAGCGCAGACACCATGCCGGATGAGCGAGGAGAGCGCTTTTACCGCGTGCGCATAAACCTTGAGGGCGAGCGCAACCCTTTCGCGGGTCGCCCCATTGTGCCCGGGATGGTTGCAACGGCTGAAATCGTCGTTGGCAGCCGGACAGTGCTCGCTTATCTCTTATCTCCGCTGAACCGTTTTGCACGAACTGCGCTAAGCGAGCCACGCTGAGTCCAGATGCTCTGAAAACCGAATACTTGAACTATTACAGAATACGAGCCAAACCATGAAAAAACTTAACGCAATCTACCGGCGGTACCTTTTCTTAGCATGGATGCCGCTTGCGTTGGCGGGCGTAGTTGGCGTGATTTTTCACGAGTTCGTCATTCACTCTATTCTGACTAACGTCATCCTCAATTGCATTATTTTGGGGACGGCACTCGGCGGTGCGTTGCTGATGATGCTTCGTATCCGAGCGATCCGGCAAGAGTGGCAAGTTTTTGAGCAGTTCGTAGTGGTGGATCCCGAGCCGGATTCGCTCGCTGAGCGTATGCAACACAAATCCGTTGCCTCCCGTTTGCTCGCCAGCCTCGGTCGTATCCGACGTACGCAAGAGGCATCAGCTATTGAGCAGTCGCAGATACAGGAAGAGTTGGAGGATGTTTACCGTGTCTTGGAAAGTCGCCAGGAGGCCGCCCAATACGTTGTGGGGCTGATGATCGCGCTAGGCCTGCTAGGAACCTTCATTGGTCTGTTGGAAACCTTGGTGGCCGTGGGTAACTTGATTGGCGGCTTCGCTACTACAGATCCATCTCAAGACATGGATAAGGCCCTGGCCACACTCATCGGTAATCTCAAATACCCTCTGACCGCAATGGGTACTGCTTTCAGCGCCTCGATGTTCGGCCTGCTTTGCTCGCTGATGCTGGGGATCATGATGTTGTCAGTGCGTGCTTTCCAAGTCGAGTTTTTGCAATTTGCGCGTACCGTTGTAGACGGAATTACTGTCCATGCTCACACGCCGCTTCATGAAGGAACGCCAGGGGCGCATGTCGATGATGAAACCCTTTGGATGCATCGCGTCGCCGATTTACAGCAATCACATCAAAATTTGCATGGAGAAGTTAGAGAGGTCGTCCTGCAAAGCAAGCGCAATGAAGACCGTCAAGCGCTGCTGCTGTACAGCGTCGAAAATTTGGTGTCGCTTGCACAACATACACAGGAAAAAACCGCGGCGATGGAGGAGCATCTTTCGGTGCTGCCGCAGTTGTTAAGCAAAACTGAGGTTGGACATCAATGGACCGGTCAACTGATCGAAACTGTTGTGCAGTTGCAGCGCAGCGGGGACCTGCAACATCAGGGCTTGGTTAGTAAATTGACGGATCAAATGAGTGAGTTTGTATCGAAGACTGAACATGCACACGCAGAGCAGGCGCGAAACGCGCTTAAAACCATTGTGGGGGTGCTTGATCAACGCTTGGCGGCTACTGAGGCTCAGAGCACTCAAGCCGCAGCAGTGACGCGATCGGTACTTCAACAGCAACAACTGCTAGAACATGTCTTTAAAGGTTTTGGTGAAACCAATGCTTCCATGCGCGCACAGATGGAGCGAGTACATCAGGACTCCCTTGCCCAGGCCCAAGTACTGCAAGAGGTCACGCGAACAGTCGCCGTCGCAATAGCGGAGGCGAAAGTTCAGGTGCAGAAGCTCAGCGAAGTCCTCTTTAACCCGCGTAGTGATGCACAGTGCGATCAGGTTGCCTATGAAGTTGCACAGGGTACTGAACGTCTAGAGCGCGAATTGCGCGTTGGACTGTCGGCGATCCTGAGTGCGCTACGTGATATAGCGCGAGCTACACACCCTGACTCTGCACAGGAGATAAGCTAATGTCCGAGTTGAAAATGATCAGTCGTCAGGATGGCAAGTTCAAACTGCCCTTCAATCAGGCTGATATTGCGGGCATATCTGTGTCGGATGTCGATTTGGTCGTGGTGCTCAAAAACGGCGAGCGTGAAGTGCTGTTGGGGGGGGCACTCGACGCGATGACAGAAAACCCACCTTCTGTGCTTTTTGCTGATGGGAGCACGCTTGCGACGAGCAAGCTGCTGAACCTGGTGAGCGAATTCGGCACCTCTGCTGTGGCATCACCTCTGGCCGTCGGAGGCGTGAGCCCTGTGCCCGCGGAAACTCCTAAAGACGCACCACAAGAGCACCAGGCGTCTTCGCAAACCGCGCAGGAGGCCGAACAAGCAGATTCAACTCCACCAGCAGTTGCGATTACCCAGACTAGCCCGGCCGACGCCACCTCCGAGGCGCTCAAGTCAGTAAGTTCGCAACCTCACCGCCCCGAGATCGCGCAGCCTTTCTATGAGTCCCATCCGCAACAGCTGATACTTCCGCCCGAAAGGGCTGCCAGTACTCCGGTACCCGTACACAGTGTTGGTGCTGCGGAGGTGCGAGGTATATCGCTGTTCAACGTTGTCGGTGTACGTCAAGACGGTGCGACACTCTATGGAGCAGGTGGCGATCCCGCGACTGCTTTAAATGGCAGTCTTGAGGCGCAATCGGCGGCTGAGCACCTTGTCGGTACTTCTGGCAATGACGTGATTTATGGCGACGATGCACAACGTATGGGCGTCGGTTTTGCCAAAGCTATGCAGATCACCGTCAGTAACAGTGCGAGCGTTAACAGCTATTCAGTGGCTGGACTTCCGAGTGGTTTCAGTTTTGAGGGGGGCAGTGTTGATGCCAACGGTGTTTGGCACTTGAGCGTGCCTGCATCCCGAACAGGTTCTTCCTTCGACGGCACTTACGAGATATCGAGCAAGTTGCTTTACCCCAATACCTTGGCTACAGACAGTACCGGTTTCGCTCAAAGCTTCGTTATAACGATCGACGTTTCGGTCACTGATCTGTCGCACCAAACGGTCAACTTTAAAAAAACCGCAACGGTGATCATCAAGGATGTTAATACCTCCAGCGATTTATTGGTCGGTTCACTGGGTACGGATTTCACACTGATACTGCCAGCCCATGGTCTGTCTAACGTCATAGACGCCGGCGCTGGTAACGACATCCTGTATGGCAGTGCTGCAAACGACACGCTGGATGGGGGGACGGGCGCGGACTTGATGGTGGGTGGCCGTGGTAATGACACTTACGTTGTCGATGATGCGGGCGATAGCATCGTAGAGGCAGTCGGCGAAGGCACCGACACGGTATTAGCCTCGGTCAGTCATATACTCTCGGCAAACGTTGAGAATCTTACATTTAATAGTAGCACCGCTGGTTTAGTGGGCACAGGTAACGCGTTGGCGAACGTAATGACAGCCAACGATGCGGGCAGTATTTTGCACGCTATGGTGGGGAGCGACACTCTGATCGGCGGTGCCGGTGACGATACGCTAGATGGTGGCAGCGGCGCGGATGCCATGGCCGGTGGGGCCGGTAACGATACCTATGTGGTCGACGATATTGGCGATAAGGTCACTGAGTTGCCGGGCGCCGGTACGGACCTGGTTCTAAGCAGTATTTCGTACACCCTGTCGGATAATGTCGAAAATCTCAAGTTGGTGGGGACGACGGCTAAATTGTCCGGTGGAGGCAACTCGCTGGCCAACGTGCTCACAGCCAACGATGCTGGAAGCAGCTTGTATGGTATGGCGGGTGACGACACTCTCATCGGTGGGGCGGGCAATGACATCCTTGATGGTGGTAGCGGTGCTGATGCAATGTCCGCGGGCGCGGGCAACGACACCTATATTGTTGATGATGCCGGCGACAACGTTATCGAAGCTCAAAACGCTGGCAACGACACGGTGATATCCAGCATCAATTACGTGCTTGCTGCGGGTAATAACGTTGAAAATTTGACCCT
>Ga0068854_100002178_pt1 | contig 12039 bp, 7 predicted proteins | sample KBSCornC42_FD_66590 | JGI IMG/M metagenome (GOLD analysis project Ga0068854, IMG submission 66590) | Corn rhizosphere microbial communities from Kellogg Biological Station, Michigan, USA - KBS Corn C4-2 | ecosystem: Host-associated > Plants > Roots > Rhizosphere > Soil ... | reverse complement strand
GCCTTCGAAGCCGCCTGGCGCCATTTCGGACAGCCAGGACCGGTGATCGCCTTTCTCAATATGCACAATGAAGCACTCGACGCCCGACCACTCCATCTAGCGGTCGAGAGTGATGAGGGTCTTGAGCGAGTTGAACAACTGCTCAAGCAGCTCACGCTCGAGGTTTAGACGGAGAGCATGATGCGAAAGAAGCGCCAGCCGGAAAGCAGTAAGTCTCGCAGCGACAGGCTGGAAAAGAGCATCCAAGACCGAAAGGACGAAGCGTCCGCTGAGGACAAAGCTCTCGACGCCGCGGTCCGCAACAGCATCAAGTTCCACGGCGCCTGACAACAGGAGAGCAAACATGAATGATTCCGATCGCGCGAGAGGCAAGAGCTTCACGATCTTTCGCTCGGCGGCCGAAGAGGCCGAGATGAAGAATGCGGAGCAGGATTGGACCAATGAAGGCGGACACATGAGCTCGACCTCGGGCCGCGTCATCCACCGTTCCGCTGAGGATCTCCCTTTCGTTGCCGTCCTCTCCCACCACGGCAGCGAGCGCACGGAGCACGGCTTCGCCACGATGCGTGAAGCGGAGGCGTTCATTAAACGCAACACGCCCGTGCCGGAGCGGACGCTGTCGAAACTTTACGATCGGCCGGCGTCCGACTGTTGAAGGTCCGGGTCGACCTTCATCGAACCACGATGGCGCGATCGTTAGGATGCTTCCATGGAACACGTCCCGAATCCTTACCTTGAATTCCGCAAGAGATTTTTGTGGCCCGTGGAGAGGCGGGAAGCCAGCTTCAACAATTTGCTGGCCCTCAAAATCACCAATCTCGTTGGTACGATGTGGTGTGCTTACGCTTTCGCTTGTCTTGCGCTCATAAGTCTTCCGGCGGCAATCAGGGCAGGCACTCCCACGCTGATCGCTTGGATTGCCCAAACGTTTCTGCAGCTGGTCCTGTTGTCAATCATTATGGTTGGCCAAAGAGTGGCCGCCGCCAAGTCGGACCGTCAGCTGGAGCATACCTACAATGATGCTGAGCAGTTGCTGAAGGTTAGCGACGCGATGCACTGTCTGCTCAAGCAGAACACGAAACTTACCGAGGAGATCAACGAGGTGGTCCGCGATATCCGCAAACCCCGCCGGGTAGCTGGCAGCGGTGGGCGAGGGCCGTCCGCCACTTTGGCGGGTTCGTAATTGGCTGAAGCCTGAAGTGAGTCGAATACAGAGCTAAGCCGTCCGTCCGCGCTCTGCCGAATTCGGCCATTGGAGCGCCTTAGCGCGCTCAAAACATGCGGAGCCCATCGGTTTGCCAAACTTCCGGTTCTACAGCTGCTTGGCCCGCCGGAGCCCCGAATTCGAGGTTAGCGACGCTCCCGCCTCATCCGTGGTTAGCGGGGCCTGGACCAGCTCATGCCTATTTAGAGGGTCCCAGTATCTGGTCTGTGGAATACACCGAACAATAAACAAACTCGCGGAAGCAGCTTCTCAAGCCGAGGACGCCACGTGGCCCAGACAGAAGGTCACAGTGGCGAATGTCCGTTTTGGGTCGAAAACGGACACTAGCCCCGGGCTAGAACGCGCGAATCCAGCCACGAAAAGTCGCGACAATGTCATTTATGTAAAGCCGAGTTCGAGTCCTCAATCGTGGTAGGACCACTCGGCAACATCCGCGATTTCGGAGAACAGTGACGTGGGCCCGCGTTGAAGCGGGTCCAAAGCCGTCGCCCGCTCTTCCACCCAATCGAGCCACTCCGCCAGCGGGCGGTCGCCCACCATTGCATCGGCGGGCGCTTGCGCGCGCAGTTCGGTGAGCAATAAGCGGGCCGCACGAACCTCCTGGGCTGCGCGCGCGAACTCGACAAATCGGAGCCAGCGATTGGCGTCGCGTTTGCGGCGTCGGCGTTCCTCTTCGGCCTGGCGGCGACGCTCCTCGGCCACTCTGACTTCCTCTTCACGTTGGCGCCGCACCTCGGCGAGATGCGGACCCATCGCCAGAACCGTCGCGGCGATCTCAGGGAGGAGGGAGTCGATTGGGTGCGCATCGCTCTCCAGCCATTCACGCTTGAGCCCACCTCGGCTCCAGGTGTGAATGACGACGTGCAACCGACCGGTGCCCACGAGCTCGGTAACAAGCCGAGATCGATCGGCCTCCCAACGCTGCTCGTCCTCGTTCAGCGGGCGCTTCACCTGTTTAAGCTTTTCTCGAATTTCTAGATCGATCTGCTCACCGGCCACGGTGATAAGGACGTGGCCTTGTTTGTCTCCATCGGCGACGACTGCGCCACCTTTCTCCAGGGCCCTCAGCAACGCGTGAAACACTCGATGCATTTTCTTCTCGATGTCGGTGAACTCTGGAACCGATCGAATTTGGCGCACCCAGGGATCGCGTTCACGCGCAGCCTCTCGACGCTGGCGTTCACGTTCGGCTCGCCATCCGGCAATAACCGGGTGCGCCTTTGCTAATCGCTCCGGCACAGCGATGTCGTTGAGCTGGTCCCGAACCGAGCTGAGGTCCGCCTGAGGTGCTTGAGGTTCGTGTTCGCGCACCCTCACCACGATCGCGGCCGGGATCCCGGTCTTCAATTTGGGAAGTGAAGCCTGTCGAACGGGCGTGCCGGCCGCCTTCTTGGCCCACCAGCCACGCGGCGGATACGGAACGTCCAATTTGCGGCAGATCTTCGCGAGACCATTTCCGCTGAGCCCGTACTTTGCCGCGGCGTGGACCATCGGTGTCGTCAAGACGAGTGCATAGAGCTGTTCGCGAGTCATGAAGGTACCTCTTCGAAAACCGCTCTAGTAAAACGATCGATGGCGGGTAGCATGCGCTTATGGATGAGCTCCCCCTGATCCAGCCAAACGGCTGAGACGAGGCAATCGCCCAACTCTTAGGTGAGTCCCAGTCCAAGATTTCCGACGCCCATCTCGACGTTTGACGCGCTGGCTACATCCTGCGACAAATCAGTGGCTCGGTGCTCGGTGTTGGGGGGCTTATGATCACCGCGTCCGACTTGTACGATTATGTCACGTGCCCGCAGCGAGTGTATCTCGACCATTTCGGGGACACACAACTGCGAGATTCTATTAGTCCGTTTGTGCACCTCCTTTGGGAGCGCGGCTCTGCGTACGAACAGCAAGTAATCGGAGGGCTCGGACCCGAAGAATACGTCTCCCTCAAAGAGCTCCCTCCAGAAGCAAAGGAAGTCGAGACACTGAACGCGTTACGCGCGGGTGTCCCGCTTATCTACGGCGGCCGGATTTCGGCTGACGGACTCGTAGGAGAGCCCGATCTGGACGCGTTCGACGTGGCGAGCTGCGTCGGGATTCATGTACTTTGTACTTGCCATCGTCCCGGCGCTCGATGAAAAATTCGTCCTTCTTCGCCCCGTCAGCCCCATTTTCGATCCGAACGCGGTTCACCTGCTGTCCCTGCTACCGTCAGCGTTCGAGCCTTGAGTCCACCCGCCCTACTCAGACCGGACTTTTCTCAAAGCGTTCAGTGTTCGCCAGAGTCTTTGCACACCACCCAATCGCCAGCGGCTCGACCGTGACGATGAGGGCATTTCCTACGAACTTGTTTCGCGCTCGAGGACAGCGCCGCTATTCGCTGCCAGGCCCCCCGAATAGAGGATCGGTGTCGCTAAGTTATTGTTTTGGGATGGTCATTGCTGGCAGTTAAGGGCCTTGTTGACTCAGGTTGCAAACTGCTGTCTCATTTCGACGCCGAATCTATTTTTGAGGCCGGGGGGCTGCGGCGGTCGTGGGGGCACGGGCGTTTTTCGCATGGCTGCTGTTTGTGCTTGCCACGCTGGTCGCGGCAAGTGCCTTCGCTCAAACTTATTCAACGACGTACACCTACGATGCGCTTGGCCGGCTGACCCACGTTTCTGCGGCGGCCACTGGCGGCACCACCTCCTCAACCTACTCCTATGATCCCGCGAACAACCGAACGCAGGTCGCCGTCAGCGCGCCGGTCACGCTATCGCCAACGACTCTGCCAAGCGGGACTGTTGGTGCTGGCTATAGCCAGACGATCACGGCCGGCGGCGGGACGGGGACGGGCTACAGCTTCAGCTTCACGGGCACGCTTCCCGCGGGTCTGACCTTGAGCTCGGGCGGTCTGCTGTCGGGCACGCCATCGACGAGCGGCACGTCGAGCTTCACCGTCAAAGCCACCGACAGCGGCGGCAATACCGGAACCCAGGCCTACAACCTGACGATCGGCGCGGGCGTCACACTTTCGCCGACAACCTTGCCCAATGGAACGGTCGGCAGCGGCTACAGCCAGACGATCACGGCCAGCGGGGGGACGGGGACGGGCTACAGCTTCAGCTTCACGGGCACGCTTCCCGCGGGTCTGACCTTGAGCTCGGGTGGTCTGCTGTCAGGGACTCCGACGGCGACCGGCGCGTCGAGCTTCACCGTCAAAGCCACCGACAGCGGCGGCAACACCGGAACCCAGGCCTATAGCCTGACGATCGGCGCGGGCGTCACGTTGTCGCCGACAACCTTGCCCAATGGAACTGTTGGAAGTGGCTATAGCCAGACGATCACCGCAAGCGGTGGCACCGGCACGGGCTACAGCTACAGTGTCAGCACTGGCGCGCTTCCCGCGGGTCTGACCCTGACCTCCGGCGGTGTTCTATCGGGGACTCCCGCAACAAGCGGCACCTCGAGCTTCACCGTCAAAGCCACCGACAGCGGCGGCAACACCGGAACCCAGGCCTACAGCATCACCATCTACGCGCCGGTTACGGTCGCACCGGCCAGCCTCCCTAATGGTACGGTGGGGATAACCTACAGTCAGACGATCACCGCAAGCGGTGGCACCAGCACGGGCTACAGCTACAGTGTCAGCGCTGGTACGCTTCCGGCTGGGTTGTCCCTGACCTCCGGCGGTGTGCTGTCCGGTAGTCCAACGGCCACCGGCACCTCGAGCTTCACCGTCCGGGCGACCGACAGCGGCGGCAATGCCGGATCCCAAGCCTACAGCATCACCATCTACACACCGGTTACGGTCAATCCCGGAAGCCTACCGAACGGCTCTGTCGGCACCTCCTACAGCCAATCATTTTCAGCCAGCGGAGGTACCGGCACTGGCTATAGCTATAGCGTGTCATCCGGGGCGATTCCGGCGGGCTTGACCCTTAGCTCGACGGGTGCACTGACTGGCACGCCGACCACCGCTGCAGCCTACAGCTTCACGATCAGAGCGATCGATAGCGGCGGCAATTCCGGCACCCGCGCCTACAGCGTAACAATTGCTGTTCCGTGCACAGGCGTCCAATTCAACAACGCCAGCGAGCCGATCGTGAACGAGGGAAGCCCAATGAGCTTCACGATTACGAAGAGCGGCACCACAAGCGACACCTGCACAGTTGCCTACCGGACCCAAGATGACACTGCCAAAGCTGGCGTAAACTATGTCGCAACGTCTGGCACTCTCAGCTTCGCCGCCAGCGATACATCCAAGAGCGTGTCAGTCTCCACGATAGATGATCATGTCGTCACGACATCGAGCTATTATGTGGACCTGCTGATCTCGTCGCCCAGTGGGGCTTCGACAATCGCAAATGCCACGACATTCGGCGAAATCAAGAACATCGATGTGAACAGTAATCAGCCGCCAGTCGCAAATTCTGATTCTTACACGCTGCAGTGCAATACATCGCATTCGGAAAATGTGACAGCGAACGATACTGATCCCGAAGGTGATCCCTTGACCATCACGTCCGTCTGGTCGGACGGCAGAACGAGTATTTCAATCTTAAACGCACAGCAGGGATTGATAACGGTCAATACCAACGCCCAAACGGGCACTTTCAATGGAAGCTACGTGATAAGTGACGGCCACGGTAACGCAGCCACGGGCCAACTGTATTTGAACGTGATCCACGGCGGACCAGGGGGGTGCTGATGGGCGTGGCGTTCTCCTTTTCATTCGCAGTTCGTACAATTGTCTGGCGCCGCTCGGGGGGACCTGCCGACTGCCATTGCCGTGCGGCGAAGCCGGGAATCGTAACCCAAGCTGTGAGTGCTACGCCAAACGAGTGGCGTCGATCTTTGGTCTTAACTGCGCCTTTTCTCGCTCCAATAAGGTCAATCCGGGCAGGTGGCAGCAGCGCGGGTGCCACCGGTGGAACCTGTGCAACCCCCGGCCTGGCGAGGGGCAAGGGTACGTCCCCAACGGCACCGGCGGCGCGGAAATACGCAGTCCAGACAAGCGGAACCGGCTGTCCTGCCTTGGGCACAGGCACCTTTACGGGAATAATTGGATGAAGTGGCAAGGATCCATCGCGAGCCGAGCGGGTCGCGAAAACGCGCGTCGCCGTTTTAAGCGTGTCGCTTTGTATATTGGGTGTGCTGTCGCGTGGGCCGTTGCCGGATTCGGAACGGCCGCTGCCGCGCCGCCAACCGTGAAACGGTTGACCGGCACACTGATTACGCCGGGGAACGCCTGGATCTACTATAGCTCGGCGACGACGCACACAAACGGCTCGATGGCATGGTCCACGCCGCCACCTGAGATGCAAGCTCTTGCGCGCACGCTCGGCGCCGGACGCCTGAGCAACTCCGAATATGCCAAGAACGTCTACAATTATGTGCACAACAATATCGAGACGGAATTCCGGTTCGGTTTGGCAAAAGGCGCGCGCGGAGCGCTGATCGACCAGTCTGGAACACCCTTCGACCAAGCAGAGCTGATGGTGAAGCTCCTTCGCCAGGGCGGCGTGGCGGCCAACTACCAAGTGGGCACGATTACGCTGAATGCATCACAGTTCGGACTCTGGACCGGTCTTGTGACGGGCCTCAACGAATCGACACAAACCTTCACCGCTAACGCCAAACCGGCGTGCCAGCTCCTCGCGGACGGCGGGATTCCGGCAACGGTCAACAGCGCAACTTCCTGCACTGGCCTCTCGGGCACCCTCACTTCTGTCACGCTCGCGCACATCTGGGTGTCTGCTCTCGGAAATCTCTACGATCCCTCGTTCAAGCAATATGAGCTTCGCAACGGGATCGACATCCCGTCTGCGATGGGTTGCGGGACTGCCACAGCTTCGACCTGCGGTCAGAATCTGATCAACGCGGTCATGAACGGCTCCACAAGCAATAAGATTGTGGGGCTTTCAACAATTGAGACTCCCAACGCGACTGCGATCAACGCGCAAGTCGCCACCCAAACCGGAAATCTCGAGTCAACAATTCTAAGTCAGTACCCGCTCGCGCGGGCAATGGACGTCGCGGGCGGTGCCGAGCTTCTCCAAAGCGACGGCGATGGATCTCCCACCATCCCTTACGTAGCGTCCACGCAATACACCTGGACCGGCGACATTCCCGATCAGTTCCGGACGTCAATCGGTGTGACGATGGGATCGTCGAGCTGTAGCTATGTGATGTATGCAGATGAGATTTCAGGTCGCCGAATTACCTATACGCAAGGGTATTCGGGCGGGCCTCTCTACGTCGACGGTCAAGCAATAGGCTGCGGTGGCGGTCCAATTACCTTTCAGATGAACATGCCGTATGCCGCGTCCTCTGGGCAGTATGGAGACGACACCTTCACGCTCTCCGCAGTCGAACCGGCACGAATCCAGACTCCGTATTGGAGCGACCAGAGTCAGCCCCAACCGGTTGAAACGAGCAACGACGGCTCGACCCCGGTGACCCTCGCAATCTCTTTCGGGAACTCGAAAGTGGCGGGTCAGGAGTTTGCGAGTAATCTCCAGAGTGCTTCGCCCGTCGTACCCGGGCAATGCGTACCGAGCACCTCAACGCCTGTCATCTCGAGAAGCTGCGAAAGCGATTTGCAGTCAGCCAACGCGAAGGCGATACAGGTTTACCGCTCGCTCGCAGCCAAGCTCATAAGCGGCATCGGCAAGGTCGGCATCACGCACCACGCGATGGTCGGTTTTGCTTATAGCTCCCGTTGGCCTGGGACGACGTACTTCAACGTCCAGGAATATTCGAGTGTCGAAAGCCCGTCGGGGGATTCCACGAGGGAGGCTGCTGCCTTCGAGACGGATTCGAGGCTGTTGTCGTTGGCGGAGGGTGCGTTTGGGCAACCGGAGCAATTTCCCCGCGATGCTGCAACCCTGTTTTTCAACACCTTCACCCAATACCCATTGACCGGCGCCTGTTCAGCAGCTTGTTTTCAATCAGCGACGAACAAATTTGTCGAAGTCCCGCCTTCGAAGATGGCGTCGTTTCTTTCCGCCGTCCCGACGACCAACGGAACCGGCTTTGAACCATGGCGCCAGACCCTTCTTCAGCAGGCCGCAAACGCCGGATACACGGTGTTCCTCAACATCGGTGCAGACTCTGAATTTATCTACAAATCCGGCGAGTTCGCCAACACGATCTGGGCGAGCATGAAAGGTGGCGGTGCTCCCGCCGACCCTATCGCGGCAGCCACGCAGCCAACGAACATTGACCTCAAGACAAGACGCGTGCCGGTTGAATTCAGTGCAACGCCTGAAACGGGCGGGGCCAACCTAACCGCTGCACCGGACGTGACCGCCGGCAGGGGCGACTTTCCTTTTGCTCTCCCATTCGAGCGGACGCTCGTGGCAAAGGACCAGCGCTCCTGGCGAGACAGCTGGTACCAGACGGACTACAACGGACCGCCCGTCCAATATGACACAGCAGTCACCCAAGCGACAGCTGTCGAAGCTGGAGAGCCGACCCAACTCGGCGGCGGATGGACCCATAACTATGCGATCATTCTAAACGGACCGTACGGGAACGCAGCGCTCGCCCTTGGAAGCGAACAGGCATCTGACGCGGCGACTGCGATGGCCGGCATTCAGTCGTTGCTGGATTTGGCCAAAATCGGGACGCCGCAGGCCAAGCTCGCGGCGTCCTACCAGTCATTCAACATCATCGGCCAGTTTCTGTGGAACACCTATAACGTAAGCGGCGGTGGCCTCAACGACACATTCACGATGAGAAAGTGTGGTGCGCCCGTAATTGGGCGGCGCGGATCTTCGTCGAATTTGATCCTTTGCTCCAGCGGCCAGCCATCTCCGGCACAATATATTACTGGCGACGGCACGGACTACTACTTTACCTGCTCGTCGGGAGAGATCGACAAATACCAGACTACCACCGACGCACAGTTGCAGGCTTCGCAGTGCGGTGGAACCACCTTTGCTCCTGCGGTGCTGCAAAAGATCGCTTTCCCATCAGGTCTGGGGGTGGCACTGTCTTATCGCTGGGACGTGGTCATGCGGGCCACAACCGCGACCAGATGTTATTTCAATGGCTGCGACACGCCGCAATTTCAGCCGATCGCGAAGGATTTGCGATCCATCTCGAACAGCCTCGGGCGGAGCCTGACATTCAACGTGAACGGTCTGTTCGACGTCAATGGCTATCCGACAGGTTTCCGGATCACGTCAGTCACCACCGACGCGGGCGCGTCAGCCAATTATTCCGTAGCGAATAGTTCGGGCGCCTGCGCGGATTCAATCACCTACTCCACCTCGGTTTACAACCTGACCTGCGACAGCTTCACGGTGACGAACGCGGGCAACGAGACTTATCGATATGAATATAAGGCGGACTCCAACTCTCCCGACCCGAGCATTGTCCAGGTGCCGAACTATCGCGTTCGCCGCATCTATGTGCCATCGAACCAGAGCTCGCCGTATCTGAACGTCGCGTACGACAGCCGCTTGCGTGTCGCGAGTGTTACAGACGCCAATTCCCACGTGAAGAGCACCTATGCGGGCGCTCTGTTCAGCTCGGAAAACTGGAAGCCAGCGGACGTTGTCGATGGAAACGGCAATCGCACGTCGCTGCGCTTCGACGATGATGGGCACCAGATCCAGTCAACTGATGCGCTGGGAAACAGGTCGCAGAATATCTACAACACGTCGGGGCAGCTGCTCCGGACCATCGCTCCGGAAGGCAATGCGGTCGAGTACACTTATGACGTACGCGGTAATCAGCTGACGCAATGCGCGATCGGCAAGGGCCGCGTGAACTGGTCCGTGCTGACCTCGCTCGGCGAACAGACCCCGCAGTGCAGCGCCAGCGCGGGCGATCTCGTGACGACCACGGTCTATATGGAAGGCCCGACCGTTCGAGCCGACCAGTGCAGCAACCCGAAGACCTGCAACAAGCCGCAATATGTGATCGACCCCAAGGGCAACCGCACGAACTATACCTATTGCGCGCCTTCCAACTCCGACTGCACGATCGACACCGGCCAGGTGCGCCGGATCACGACCGGCCTGAACTCCAGCGGTGCCTGCGCGATCGGAAGCACCTGCCCTCTGACAATCTTCGGCTACAGCCCGTTCACCGGTTCTGACGGTGTTACCTTCTACCTGCTGACGTCCAAGACAGAGCAAATCGATTCAACGCACAGCACCGTCACGACTTACGGATACGACACCAGCAACAAGTTCGTGCTGAAGGAAGCGGTCGCGGATTCCGGCGGACTCAATCTTAGGACGTGCTTCAAGTTCGACTCCGGCGGCAATCTGATTTCCAAGACCGAGCCGAACGCCGGTCTTTCGAGTTGTCCGTGAGCGGCGCCGGCAGATGACGCGGCGTCGAAAAGGGGTGGTCGGGCTTCGGGCCGTCGTGGCGCTACTGCTCACCCTGCTCCAGTTGATTGCGTCGTCGCCCGCGTCCGCGCAGGCGGCGTATGAGACGGATTATCGCTGGGATGCGATGGGTCGGCTGACTGGGGTTGTTCAGCCGGATGCCGATGGGGTGAGCCCGTTTGCGTATCCGGCGACGCGTTACACGTGGGACAGCGATGGCCAACTCACCAAGGTTGAGACCGGCTGGTTGTCAGCTTGGCCTGGGAGCACCGTTCCGTCCAGCTGGAGCGGCTTCACGATCCAGAAGACAACGAACTTCACCTACGATCCGGTCGGGAACCGCACCGACGAGCGGCTGAGCGGCGGCAGCGCAGTCCAAGAGGTCACTCAGTATAGTTACGATCCAGGGGACCGGCTGACCTGCACCGCGGTTCGGATGAACATGAGCCCGTCGGCGATCCCGCCGGCGGGCAGCGACGCCTGCCAGCCGGGGACGGCGCTTGGCTATGCGCAGGGGAGCGACGGGCCGGACCGGATCACCAAGAGCATCTATGATGCTGCCGACGAAGTGCTTCAGGTGCGCAAGGCGGTCGGGGTCACCGGCCTCGAGCAGGCGTACGTCACCTACACCTATACGCCCAACGGCAAGCAGCAGGACGTGATCGATGCCAACGGCAATCACGCCAAGCTGACCTACGATGCCTTTGACCGAAAATATCAGTGGCAGTTCCCGTCGTCAGGAACGCCGCCGTCGGGGTTCAACGGCTCGACTCCCGCGACTGCGGTATCGACCGCGGGAAGCGTCAACACCAGCGACTACGAGCAGTGGACCTATGATGCCGATGGCAATCTGACGCTCGACCGCAAGCGCGACGGCCGCTCGGTGGTGCTCAACTATGATGCGCTGAACCGAAGGTACACGCGCAACTACCGCGACGCGAGCGGCACCGACGAACCGGCGGCCAACTGGGTCTATTACGCCTATGACCTGCGAGGTCTGCAGACCGGCGCAACCCTGGGCTCGACGACCGGGGCGGGCGTCACTGACACGTTCGACAATGCCGGGCGGCTGCAGAGCGCGACCGACACTACCGGCGGCGCGGCGCTCACACTCAACTATCTCTATGATGCCAACTCCAACCGGATCCGCATCACGCACCCTGACGGGCAGTACTTCGTCTACGATTACGACCAGCTCAACCGGGTCAAGGACATCAAGGAGAATGGCGGCACCGCGCTGGTGACGATCGCTTATTACAACACCGGCGAGCGGCAGTCGCTGACCAGGGCCGGGGGATCGGTCACCAGTTACGGCTATGACGGCATCTCGCGGCTGACGAGCCTCGCCCACAGCTTCGTCGGCGGCTCAGGCAATGTGACGATCGGCTTTCCGGCCTACAATGCAGCCTCGCAGATCACGACGCTGACGCACGACAACAGCGCGTACATCTACACCGATACGCCGACTTATACCCGGCCATACTCGATCAACGGTCT
>Ga0068854_100002175_pt1 | contig 12044 bp, 4 predicted proteins | sample KBSCornC42_FD_66590 | JGI IMG/M metagenome (GOLD analysis project Ga0068854, IMG submission 66590) | Corn rhizosphere microbial communities from Kellogg Biological Station, Michigan, USA - KBS Corn C4-2 | ecosystem: Host-associated > Plants > Roots > Rhizosphere > Soil ... | reverse complement strand
TTCTTGGTTCTGAGGACCTCAGAACCAGGACCTGAGACGATAGAACCCAGAACCCAGAACCAGAACCAGAACCAGAACCAGAACCAAGAACCAAGAACCAAGAACCAGGAACCGAGAACCCCGAACCCCGAACCCCGAACCCGACAGCGGAGGCTGCAGCATGCGTCGAATCCATCTCCCCATCGCGCTCTTTGCCATCGCGATGGTCGCCGTCCTCGCTGCCCAGCAGCCTCCGCCTCCGCGCGACCCCCAGCGCGAGCTGATGATGAACGTCGCCGACGGCTTCACCGTGGCCGCGGTCGGCGACAACATCATCGCCCGGCCGGTGTCGCAGACGCCCGGCTTCGCGCCGGTCGGCAAGATCATTCACGACGCCGACGCCGCGTTCGGCAACTTCGAAGGCACCGCGATCGATCTGACGCGAACGCCGGCGGTGCCGCAGGCGGAATTCGGCGGCGTGTGGATCATCGGGACGCCGCTGGTCGCGAAGGACCTGAAGACGATCGGTTTCGACGTGATGTCGCGGGCCAACAACCACGCCACCGACTGGGGGCTCGAGGGCATGCGCCAGACCAGCCGCGCCCTCGACGAGGCCGGGATCGTGCACGCCGGCGTCGGCGAGCATCGCGACGCGGCGCGGGCGGCGCGGTTCTTCGACACCGACAAGGGGCGCGTCGCGCTCATCTCGGTCGCCTCCACCTTCACGCCGCTGTCGCGCTCGGCGCCGCCGCTCGGCGAGGCGCCGGGCCGGCCGGGCGTGAACGCGCTGCGGACGACGCGCTATTCGTTCGTGACGCCGGACGAGCTGCGCGCGCTGCGCAAGATTCGCGACGAGCAACCGGCCGGCTCGGTGCGGCCGCCCGAGAAGGAGCCGGCCGACGAGCTCGATCTCTTCGGCGTGCATTACAAGGCCGCCGCCGACCGACGCGGGTTCACCTACACCGTCGATCCGGTCGACGAGCGCGATGTGCTCAAGAGCATCCGCGCCGCCAAGCAGTTGTCGGACTTCGTGATCGTCACCATCCACGCGCACGAGCCGGGCAACTGGAGCCAGGAGCCGGCCGACTTCCTGCCGAAGCTGGCGCACGCGGCGATCGACGCCGGCGCCGACCAGTTCATCGGCCACGGGCCGCATCAACTGCGCGGCGTCGAGATCTACAAGGGCAAGCCGATCTTCTACAGCCTCGGCAACTTCGTCTTCCAGCTCGATCTCCTCGATCCGGTCGGCAGCGACTTGTACGAGCAGTACAAGATGGACGCCGCGACCACCACCGACGGCGAGTTCAACGCGATGTGGAACCGGCTCGTGTTTGGCGGCGACATCTGGTACCAGAGCGTCGTCACGACGACGCGCTTCGTTGGTGGGAAGCTGGCCGAGATCCGGCTGCACCCGATCGATCTGAATTACACCGGCCGCGGCGCTGATCGCGGCGTGCCGAAGCTCGCCGCCGCCGAGGTCGCAAAGACGATCCTCGATCGGCTGCAGAAGTTGTCGCAGCCGTTCGGCACCCGCATCGCGGTCCAGGACGGCGTCGGTGTGATCCGGCCAGCGGCGGGCACGGCCAGCGACGCCGCGCGGTAGTGCGCGCGGCCGCGCTCCTTGTCGTCGCGCTCTCGCTCGCCGCCTGCCGCGAGCCGGCGCGGTCACCCGCCGATGTCGTCGCCGCCACCAACCGCGGCGTCGGGCTGATGGGCCAGTTCGATTTCGCGCAGGCGCGCACCGTCTTCGCCGATCTCGCCGCTGCGCACCCCGACCGCGCCGATCTGCAGGTGAACCTCGCGGTGGCGACGCTGAACCGCCAGCAGGAGGGGGATGATCGTGCCGCCCAGCAGATCCTGCAGCGCGTGCTCTCGGCCGATCCGCAGAATCTCCGCGCCCATTACAGCCTCGGGCTCGTCCTGTTGAACGACGGCCGCGCCGCTGACGCGCTGCCGCACTTCGCGACCGTCGCCGAACGCGATCCAGACGACCCCTACGCGCAGTACTACGTTGGCCAGGCGAAGTTTCAGACCGGCGACAGCGCCGGGGCGCTGGCTGCCTACGAGCGTGCGCTGGCGTTGAGCCCGCGCCTGCGCAGCGCCGCCTACGGATCGTTTCAGGCGCTGCAGCGGCTCGGACGGACCGATGACGCGGGTCGGATGCTCGAACGCTTCCGCGCGCTCGAGACCGACCCGCGCAGCGAGGTGGTCGAGTTCAAGTACACGCGGATGGGACCGCTGGCGAACGCGAGCGCGATCGATGCGCCGCCGCAGCGCCCGGCGCAGCGCCCGGCGGGTCCCGTTTTCGAGGCGGCGGCGCCGCTGAGAATCGTCGGCAACGCCACCGGCATCGTCTGGCATCGCTTTGCGCTGGCGAACCCGCCGAGCATCACCGCCGCCGACATCGACGGCGACGGCACGATCGATCTGTTCATCCCGGCCGCGATCGACGGTGGCGGCGCGCCGCGAAATGCCGTGCTCCTGAACCGCGGCACGAGCGGCTTCGAGGTGGCCGCGACGCATCCGCTCGCCGCCGTGCCGGATGTGACGGCCGCGCTCTGGGGCGACTACGACAACGACGGGCTCGTCGACGTGTACCTGTGCCGGCGCGGCGCCAACCAGTTGTGGCGGCAGACAGCAAAGGGACAGTGGAGCGACGTGACGACCACGGCGCACGCCGACGGCGGCGGCGGCACGACGGTCGATGCGGCGCTCTTCGACGCCGATCACGACGGCGACCTCGACGTCCTGCTGATCAAGAGCGACGCGCCCGACGAACTGCTGAACAATGACGGCAACGGCACGTTCCGGCCGCTCGGCGCGACCATCGGCCTGCGCCGCGATCGCCGCGCCTCGACCGGCGTCGTCGTCGCCGACCTGGACGCCGATCGCGACGCCGACATCGCCGTCATCAACGCGTTGCCGCCGCACGACGTGCTGATCAACGACCGCACGTGGCAGTACCACCGCGGCGACGGGTTCGGCGCGTTCGCGAGCGCTTCGATCGCCGCCGCCGTCGCCGGCGATCTCGACGCCGGCGCGCGGCCGGTCATGTTCGCGAGCGACGCCGACGGGATCGCGCGGTGGTCGCGATCGGCCGGCGGAACATCGGAAGCGACGCGGATTGGCGGCTCGGCGGCGCTGGCGCGGAGCCCGCAGCTCGCGCTCGCTGATGTCGACGGTGACGGCCGGCTCGATCTGATCGGCACCGGATCGGACGGACGGCTGCGCGCGCTGGCGATCAGCGACGCCGGCAACGCGCAGCCGCTGTTTACCGCGGACGCGCGGGCGGTCGCCGGCTGGTCGCTGGCAGTCCTCGACGCCGCGAGCGGTCCCTCGATCGTCGCGATGCCGTCCGGCGGCGATCGCGCGCCGGTGATCTGGCGGCCTGGCGCCGGACGATTCGCCTTCACGACGCTGACGCTCAGCGGCCGCGATCGTACGAGCGCGCAGCTGCGCTCGAACGTGTCGGGCATCGGCGCCGAAGTCGCGGTGCGCGCCGGCTCGCGCTGGACGGTGCCGAATACCTACCGTCAGCAGTCGGGGTTCGGACAGAGCCTGCAGCCGCTGGCGATCGGGACCGGCGGGCTGCCGCAGCTCGATTTCGTCGCGATCACCTGGTCGGACGGCGTGTTTCAGACCGAGCTCGCGCTGGCGCCAGGCAACCGGCGCATCGAGGAAACGCAGCGGCAGCTCTCGAGCTGCCCGGTGCTCTTCGCGTTCGACGGCCGCCACTTCGCGTTCGTCACCGACCTGCTCGGCGTCGGCGGGATGGGCACGCCGACCAGCCCCGGCGTCTACGACGAGCCGCGGCCGCGCGAGAGCGTGTTGCTGCCCGACGGACTGCTCGCCGCGCGCGACGGCCGCTACGAGCTGAAAATCACCGAGCCGATGGAAGAGGTCGCCTACATCGATTCGGCGCGGCTCGTCGCCTACGACCTGCCGCCGGGCGTGCAGCTCGTGCTCGACGAGCGCAAAGCGATTTCGCCGCCGCACGCGACCGGCGAGCCGCGGTTCTATCGACGCGAGCGGCTGCCGGTGCGCGTCACCAACGACGAGCACGAAGACGTGACGCGTGCGCTCGTGGCGGTCGACGGCGCGGCGGCGCCGCCCGGCCGCGTCGACCGTCGCTACATCGGGCTCACCGCCGAGCGAACGCTGACGCTCGACTTCGGCGAGCCACTCGACGCCGCCGCCGGCGATCCGATGTTGATCGCAGACGGCTGGATCGAATATCCGTACGCGCAGACGCTGTTCGCGGCGTGGCAGGCGCGTGCCGAGTACCGCGCGCCGACGATCGAGGCGCGCGGCGCCGACGGGTGGCGGGTGATTCGGCGCGAGTTCGGGTATCCTGCCGGCATGCCGCGCCGGATGTCGGTGCCGCTCGGCCGCCTGCCGCGCGGCACGACCGCGCTGCGGCTCAGCACGACGCAGGAGATTTACTGGGATCGGCTGGCCGTCGGCTATGCGGCGGCAGTGCCCGAGGCCGCCGCCGTCGTCCTGCCGCTGACCTCAGCGGCGCTGGGCTACACCGGGTTCGCACATCGCGACCTGCACCCGCAGCGGCGGCCGTCATACGACTACGATCGCCGCGCGCCGCTCTGGGACGCGCGCCATCAGCGCGGCATGTACACCGCGACCGGCGCGATCACGGAGCTGCTCGCGGCTGAAGACGGCGCGGTCGCCATCGTCGGACCGGGCGAAGAGGCGCACCTGGCCTTCGCAGCGTCGCTGCCGCCGCTGCGCGGCGGGTGGACGCGGCGATTCGTCCTCGACGCGCGCGGCTGGTGCAAGGACATGGACCTGTACACGAGAGACGGCGACACGGTCGAACCACTGCCGGGCACCCGATCGCCCGCCGCCGCGCTGCTGCAGCGGCGCTACACCACGCGCTACGAGTCGGGCCGGTGACGACGGGGCCGTCGTACGGACGCGCAGTCGGGCCGCGCCTTCGCCGCCTGCTCGCGGTGGTCCTCGCCGGTGGTGCGCTGCTCGCCGCGAACTCGATCTATCTCGCGGCGATCACGTTCGCCGAGTGGTCGAGCGGCCGCCAGCTGCAGAACTACTTCTACCAGTACATGTTCCTGGCCCACCTGGCACTCGGCCTGGCCATCGTGCTGCCGTTCGTGGTGTTCGTGACCGTTCACGTCCGCGCCGCGTGGCGCCGCCGCAATCGGCTGGCGTTGAGGACCGGCTACGCGCTGGGCGGCGCGAGCGTGCTTCTTTTGACGACCGGGGTCGTGCTCGTGCGGTTCGGGTTCTTCGAGGTCCACGATCCGCGCGTCCGCGCCGTCGCCTACTGGTGTCACGCGCTGCTGCTCCCGGCGACGGCGTTGCTGTATGTCTGGCACCGCGAGCGCGGCGGCCGCTTCCATCCCGCGCGCGCGCGGGCGTCGTTCAGCGGCGTCGCCGTCGCGGCAGCCGCGCTGCTCGCGATCCACGCGCTGAATCCGCATCCGAAGACCGGCCGGCCGAAGGAAGGCGAACGGTTCTTCTCACCATCGCTGGTCCGCACCAACGAAGGCCGCCTGCTGCCGCTGCGCGTGCTGACCATGAACGAGTACTGCAGGACGTGCCACGCGGACGCGTACGAGGGGTGGTTCCACAGCGCGCACCGCTTCAGCTCGTTCAACAACCCGTTCTATCTCGCGAGCGTGAAGGAAACGCGTGACGTCGTGCAGCGGCGCGACGGCAACAACCGCGGCAGCCGCTGGTGCGCCGGCTGCCACGATCCGGTGCCGCTGCTGAGCGGCACATTCGATACGGCGCGCCTCGAGGAGCCGATCGAACCGACCGGACAGGCGGGCATCACCTGCACGGTGTGCCACGGCATCACCGCGATCAACACCACCCGCGGCAACGGCGACTACCTGATCGAGGAGCCGCAGCAGTACCCGTTCGCCTTCACCGGCAACGCGCTGCTGCAGTACGTCAACCGGCAGCTGATCAAGGCCAAGCCGGCCTTTCACAAGCGCACGTACTTGAAGCCGGTGCATCGCAGCGCCGAGTTCTGCTCGGCGTGCCACAAGGTCCACATCCCCGCGGACGTGACGAAGTACAAGGACTTCCTCCGCGGGCAGAACCACTACGATCCGTTTCTGCTCAGCGCCGCGTCCGGACATGGCGCGCGCAGTTTCTATTACCCGCCGGCCGCGCCCGGCGGCTGCGCCGCCTGCCACATGCCGCTCGCCCCGTCCGCCGATTTCGGCGCGCGGATGTTCGACGGCGCCACCGCGCTGAGCATTCACGATCACCGCTTTGCAGCGGCCAACACGGCGCTGCCGTTCCTGCGCCATGACGCCCGCACGCTCGAGGCGACGGAGTCGTTTCTCGCTGGCGTCGCCCGCGTCGACATCTTCGGCGTGAAGACCGGCGGGACGATCGACGGCGTGCTGCGCGCGCCGATCGCCCCGGCGGGTCCGCCGCTTCGCGCCGGGTCGAAGTACCTGATCGAAACGGTGGTGCGGACGCTGAAGGTCGGGCATCCGCTGACGCAGGGGACGGCCGACTCGAACGAGTTGTGGCTGGCCGTCACCGCGACGAGCGGCGGCCGGGTGATCGGCCGGAGCGGCGCGCTGAACGACGGCGTCGTCGATCCCGAGGCGCACTTCATCAACGTCTACATGCTCGATCGCCACGGCCGGCGCGTCGATCGCCGCAACGTGCAGGACATCTTCGTGCCGCTCTACGACCACCAGATTCCGCCGAGCGCGGCGGCCGTCGTCCACTATGAACTCGACGTGCCTCCCGGCGTCACGGCGCCGATCGAAGTCGACGTGAAGCTGCAGTACCGCAAGTTCACGCGCCTGTTCACGGAATACTCGCTCGGCCCGCGCGCGCCGTCGCTGCCGGTTACGACCATCGCCTCAGACCGCGTCGTGTTTCCGATCGGCGGATACGACGACGTACGGAGCGCGAAGGCTTTAGCCGAGCGAACGGCCGCAGGGACGTCCGGCGTCGAGAACGAACGCTCGGCTAAAGCCTTCGCGCTCCCGGATGCGTGGGAACGCTGGAACGACTACGGCATCGGCCTGCTCCTCGAAGGATCGACCGGCAGCGAGAAGGGCGAACTCCGCCAGGCGGCCGACGCGTTCGCCGAAGTCGAGCGGCTTGGCCATGCCGAGGGTCCGCTCAACCTGGCCCGCGTCTACTACAAGGAAGGGCGCGTCGACGAAGCGGGCGACGCGCTGCATCGCGCCGCAGCGGCGGGCGCGCCGCCGTGGACCGTCGCGTGGCTGAGCGGCCTCGTCAACAAGGAGAACGGCTACCTCGATCAGGCCATCGACGATTTCACGCGCACGCTGACCGCCGGACCGGCGGCCGGCGCGGCGCGGCGATTCGACTTCAGCCGCGACTACGAAGTGATCAACGAGCTCGGGCAGACGCTGTTCGAACGCGCCAAGGTCGAGCGCGGGCCGGCGCGCGCCGTGGCGCGGCGGAGGTTCCTGGAGCAGGCGGCGGCACAGTTCGAACAGACGTTGACGATCGATTCCGAGAACGTCACCGCGCACTACGCGCTCAACCTGATTTACGGCGAGCTCGGCGACGCGGCACGCAGCGCCGAACATGCCGCGCTGCACGCCCGCTACAAGCCGGACGACAACGCGCGCGATCATGCCGTCGCCGTTCACCGGGCGGCCAACGCCGCCGCCAACCACGCCGCGCAGTCGATCGTGATCTACCCACTGCGATGACGCGGCGCGGCATCGCCGTCGGGGTCATCGTCTTCGTCGTCTGCGTGCTGGCCGTCGGCCTCTGGCTGCGACGGGCGCCTTCCGCACCGCCGACTGCGCCGCTGCCGGTTCGCGGCAGTACGTCGTCGGCCGCGCCCCCCGACGTCGCCTTCGTCGACATCACCAAGCAGGCTGGCATCACCTTCTCGCACGAGAACGGCGCCGACGGACAGAAACTGCTGCCCGAAACGATGGGCGGCGGCGTGGTGTTCTTCGACTACAACAATGACGGCCGGCCGGACCTGCTGTTTGTCGACTCCCGCCCGTGGCCCTGGTCGACGCGGCCCCGCGCCGCCGCACCGCCGTCCCGGCTCGTGCTCTATCGGAACGACGGCGGCGGCCATTTCACGGACGCGACCATCGAAGCCGGCCTGGTCGCCGACATCTACGGCATGGGCGCCGCAGCCGCCGACTACGACAACGACGGCTGGGTCGACCTGTTCGTCACCGGCGTGGGCGGGAATCACCTGTTCAAGAACAACCGCGGCCGATTCGCCGACGTCACGGCGACGGCGAAGGTCGGCGGCAGCGACCGGTGGAGCACGTGCGCGACCTGGTTCGATTACGACCGCGACGGCGACCTCGATCTGTTCGTCTGCAACTACGTCCGCTGGTCGAAGGCGATCGACCTCGAGCAGGACTTCCGCCTGGTCGGGATCGGCCGCGCCTATGGGCCGCCGCGGACGTTCGAAGGCACGTTTCCGTTCCTGTACCGAAACGACGGCGGCGGCCGCTTCACCGATGTGTCGGCCGCCGCGGGTGTGCAGGTGAAGAACCCGGCGACCGGCGTGCCGATGGCGAAGTCGCTGGGCGTCGCGGCCGTCGATCTCGACGCCGACGGCTGGCCGGATCTCGTCGTCGCCAACGACACGGTTCAGAACTTCGTCTTCCGCAACACCCGCGACGGCCGCTTCGAGGAGATCGGCGCGCGCGCCGGCGTCGCCTTCGACGCCTACGGCAACAGCCGCAGCGCGATGGGCGTCGACGCGGCCGACTTCCGGAACGACGGCTCGGTCGGCATCGCGATCGGGAACTTCGCGAACGAGATGACCGCGCTCTATGTCTCGCAGCAGGATCCGCTGCAGTTTGCCGACGAGGCGATCGTCGCGGGCATCGGACCAAAGAGCCGCGGCGCGCTGACGTTCGGCGTCCTGTTCTTCGATTACGACCTCGACGGCCGGCTCGATCTGCTGACGGCGAACGGCCACATCGAAGAGGCGATCCAGCAGGTCCAGGCCAGCCAGCAGTACGCGCAGCCGCCGCACCTGTTCTGGAACGCCGGCGCGTCGGCACGTTCGACGTTTGTTCTCATGTCGTCGCCCCGGGCGGCGGACCTGCTGCGCCCGATGGTGGCGCGCGGCGTCGCGGTCGCGGACATCGACGGCGACGGCGATCTCGACGTGGTGCTCTCCGGCGTCGCCGGGCCGCCGCGGCTGCTGCGCAACGATCAGCAGACCGGTCACCACTGGGTCCGGCTGGCGCTCACCGGAACGCGCGCGAACCGCGACGCGATCGGTTCAGTCGTGGAAGTTCAGGCCGGAAACGACATCATCCGGCGCGCGATCATGCCGGCGCGCGGGTATTTGTCGCAGTCCGAGTTGCCGGTGACCATCGGCCTCGGCGACCGGACAACGATCGGCAAGGTCCGCATCCTGTGGGCTGACGGGTCCGCTCAGGACGTGACCCAGGTCGCCGTCGATGCGACGACCAGGGTGATCCAGCCACGCTGACCGGGCGCGCACACGACATCCAAGATCCCGCAGCGAAGCCCAGCCAGGACCGCGAAAGCGCTGAAAAGCAATTGCGTTGCCTCTGAATCTTGTGTAGTGTCCGTCCGAAATCGACTAGTTCGCTCACGGACGGCGTCCGGTCTCTCGGTCTCTGGGTGTTTCGATCACGGAGGAGGCGCATGAGGCGGCTGCACTGCCAGGTTCCCGTGTTGGTTCTCATCCTCGTCTTGGGGTCTGTTGCCGCAGCGCTCGGCCAGACTGTCAGCACGACCACCGGCGCCATCAACGGCAAGATCACGGATGCCAGCGGCGCGGTGATGCCCGGAGTTACGGTCACGATCACCAGCCCGTCGATGCAGGGCACGCGCACCGACACGACCGGTGCCGACGGCATCTACCGCTTCTCCGCGATCCCGCCGGGCGACTACACCGTGCGCTACGAGCTCTCCGGGTTTGAAACCCAGATTCGTGAGGGCCTGCGCGTCGGCCTCGGGTTCACCGCGACGGTGAACGTGGAACTGCGCGTCGCGCGGCTGACTGAGTCGGTCACGGTGAGCGGAGCATCGCCGGTCGTCGACATCGCGACGACGAAGACGTCGACGAACTTCGACGCGCAGCAGCTCGCCGCGCTGCCCAACGCGCGCGACTTCTGGTCGATTCTCGCCGCCGCGCCCGCGATCCAGATGCAGCGCATCGACGTCGGCGGCAGCGCCGCCGGCACGCAGACCGGCTACTCCACGTACGACACGAAATCCGATCAGCATCGGCCGATGGTTGAAGGCATCGTGAACACGGAAGGTACGAACGCCGCCGGGTTCTATTACGACTACGGGTCGATGGAAGAGGTCTCGGTCACGACCGGCGCGAACACGCCGGACATGCCGTGGGCGGGCGTGATGACGCAGTTCATCGCCAAGTCGGGCGGCAACACGTACCACGGCCGTCTCTACGGCGACTACGAGAACGAGAACATCCAGTCGCGCAACATCGACGACGCGCAGATTGCGCTCGGCGTGAAGGGCGGCGGGAACCTCGGACCGACCGACTTGAACCGGCTGCACAGCTACCACGATCTGAACGGCGACGTCGGCGGCTACGTGAAGAAGGACAAGTTGTGGTGGTACGGGTCGCTGCGCGATCAGGATGCGCAGAGTCTGCTGCCGAACTTTCCGGTCAAGCCGTTCGAGACGCACCTGCAGAACATCACCGGCAAGGCGACCTACGCCATCAACTCGAACAACAAGCTGGTCGGCTTCGCGCAGTGGGGCAAGAAGCAGCAGCCGAACCGGCTCGACACGTTCCTGGTCAACGCGACCGCCGCGGTCCACAACAGCGCCGACTCGACCTGGAACCAGTCGTACTGGGCGCACACCTACAAGGTGGGCTGGGACGACGTCGTCAGCGACAAGATGTTCTTCGAGGTGCACGGCGGCCAGTTCCATTACCTGTGGCCAAACCACCGTTATACGAACGCTCCGGCGTACGAGGATCTCGCCACCAACATCGTGAGCGGCGGTAACCAGGACGGGTGGTTCCGCGACATCACGCGCAATCAGATTCTCGGCTCGCTGAGTTATTTCAAGGACGGCTGGGCCGGCAGTCACAACTTCAAGGTCGGCGGCGAGTTCTTCAACGAGCGCTACGACGATCTCCGCGGTCAGGACGGCCTCGGCCAGGTGCCGAACGACGTGCTGATGGTCCTGAACAAGGGCGTTCCGTCCGAGGTGCTCCTGTTCCAGACGCCGTCAGCGTCGTTGAACGGGCTGTGGACCACGGGCCTCTACGCCTCCGACACATGGCGCGCCAACTCGCGTCTGACCTTCACCCTTGGCGTCGTCTTCGACCGCTACCGCAATTACATGCCGGAGCAGGTCGGCCCGCCGGTCAGCGCGTTCAATACCACACAAGTCACGTTCCCGGCGGTGGACAACCTGATCACGTGGAATCTGACGGCGCCTCGAGTCGGGCTCACCTACGATCTGACCGGCAACGGCAAGACGGTCCTGAAGGCCAACTACGCGTCGTATTGGTGGAATCCGGGCACGACCGCGATCAACACGAACGTCAATCCCAACTCGCCCGACTGGTATCGCCGGTATCCGTGGAACGACGCGAACGGCGATGGAGTCTGGCAGAACGGCGAGCAGGCGGCGACTCCCAGCGCGTCCTTCGGCGGGGTCGGCAGCACGCAACTCGATCCGAACCTGCAGGATCAGCGGACGCGCGAGTTCGCAACGTTTGTCGAACGCGAACTGTTCGCCAATTTCGGCGTCCACGCCGGGTTCGTCTACCGGCGGATCGATCAGCTGTCTCAGAGCGATAACCTCAATCGGCCGATCAGCGCCTTCGATCAGCCGATCGCGGTGCCTGTACCGAATCCTGACGGCACCTTCACGCCCAACGGTCCGACGCTTCAGGCGTTCAATCTGAACCCGGTCAACCGCGCGCTGCCGGTCGTCAACTTCCTGCACAACACGCCGGGCGTGGACGACTTCTACAACCTCGAGTTCACCGCCAACAAGCGGATGAGCAACCGATGGTCGGTCAACGCGTCGTACGCGTACCGGTGGAACAAAGACAACTCGAACGCCTACTTCGGCCA
>Ga0068854_100002173_pt1 | contig 12047 bp, 10 predicted proteins | sample KBSCornC42_FD_66590 | JGI IMG/M metagenome (GOLD analysis project Ga0068854, IMG submission 66590) | Corn rhizosphere microbial communities from Kellogg Biological Station, Michigan, USA - KBS Corn C4-2 | ecosystem: Host-associated > Plants > Roots > Rhizosphere > Soil ... | reverse complement strand
CCGCCGCGCAGGCCACCCTTACCGATGGCGACGTACTCAACTTCGCGCTCAACCTCGAATATCTCGAGGCGCAATTCTATTCCTACGCCGCGAACGGCGTCGGCCTGTCCGCCGACCTGCTGACCGGCTCCGGCAAAGTCGGCGCTGCCGTCGGCGCGCGCCAGGCGACCTTCAAGGATCCGGCGGTCGCCGCCTATGCGCAGGAGATCGCAGCCGATGAACGCGCCCATGTCGCGTTTCTGCGCAGTGCCATCGGCGCCACCGCCGTCGGCCAGCCGCAGATCGACATCGGCGTTTCGCCCACCAGCGCCTTTTCCAACGCGGCGCGTGCCGCAGGGCTGATCGGCCCGGGTGAATTCTTCGATCCCTATGCCAACGACGAGAATTTCCTGCTCGGCGCGTTCATCTTCGAGGATGTCGGGGTCACGGCCTATAAGGGCGCCTCGCCGCTGATCACCAACAAGGTGTTTCTCGAAGCGGCGGCGGGCATCCTGGCGGTGGAGGCCTATCATGCGGCGCTGGTCCGCACGACGCTGGACGCCAAGGGAATCGCCGCCCCGAGCCTGGTCGATGCGACCGAGGCAATTTCGACCGCGCGCGACAGTCTCGATGGAACCAGCGAAGATGATCAGGGCATCCGCGCGATCGGCACCGCCAGCAACATCGCGCCGCTCGATGCCAACGGCCTCGCCTATAGCCGCTCGACCGGACAGGTCCTCAATATCGTCTACCTGAACAAGGCAGCGGTCACGGCCGGCGGATTTTTCCCCAACGGCGTCAACGGCACCATCGTCACCAGCGCAGCGAACTGATCGCTCGGCTCCAGGGAGGATTCAGCCATGAACCACGATATCGTTCTCCAAGTCCTGGACGCGTGCGACGCTCGCCGCGCCGAACGCCGGGCCTTCATGAAAAATGCAGGCTTCGCGGTTGCGGGCGCCACCATGCTCGCTGCGTGCAGCAGCAATGACGATGGGCCGGGATCGATGATCACGCCCACGCCTACCCCAACGCCTACGCCCAGCCCCTCCGGCGCGCTCTCCGATCAGGACGTGCTGAATTTCGCGCTGAATCTCGAATATCTCGAAGCGCAATTCTACTCGTTCGCTGCCAATGGCGTTTCGCTGCCCGCCAGCCTGCTCTCCGGGACCGGCCAGGCCGGCACGGCCAATGGCGGGCGACAGGTTACCTTCAAGGACGACGCCGTGGCCCGCTATGCTCGGGAAATCGCCGGCGACGAACAGGCGCACGTCGCCTTTCTGCGCAGCGCCCTCGGCAGCGTTGCGGTCGCACAGCCCATGCTCGATCTGTCCACGGACGTGAACGGCGCCTTCTCAACCGCCGCACGTGCGGCTGGGCTGGTTGGCACCAACCAGGCATTCGACCCCTATGCGAGCGACGAGAATTTCCTGCTCGCCGCCTTCATCTTCGAAGATGTCGGGGTCAGCGCCTACAAGGGCGCCTCGCCGCTGATCACCAACAAGACCTATCTCGAGGCAGCAGCGGGCATCCTGGCCGCCGAGGCCTATCATGCCGGGCTGATCCGCACGACGCTGTACCGCAAGGGTCTGGCGACACCATCGCTCATCGACGCGACCGAAGCCATCTCGAGCGCGCGCGACAGCCTGGACGGATCGAGCGACCTCGACCAAGGCGTCCGCCCGATCGGCAACGCGACCAACATCGTACCGACGGATTCCAACGGCGTGGCGTTCAGCCGCTCCGCCGGTCAGGTGCTCAACATCGCCTATCTCAACAAGGCCTCGGTCGATCGCGGCGGATTTTTTCCCACCGGCGTCAACGGCACGATCAAGCTCAGCGCCGCAAACTGATGCCGCCGTTCGAGGGGGATATAGGCGCTCCCGGGGGCTCGACCGCGATTCACGCGGCGAGCCTTCCCGGCGCGTTTCGGAGCATCGCCGTGCCCGCCGCCGCGGGGTTCTGGCGCAAACTGGGTGCCTTTGCGGGCCCCGGCTATCTCGTCGCGGTCGGCTATATGGACCCCGGCAACTGGGCGACGGGTCTCGCCGGCGGTTCTGCGTTCGGCTATTCGCTGCTGTCGGTCATCCTGCTTTCCAACCTGATGGCGATGCTGCTTCAGAGCCTGTCGGCGAAGCTGGGCATCGTCACGGGCATGGATCTCGCCCAGGCCTGCCGCGCCCGCTATTCGCTCGTGCCCCGGATCGGCCTCTGGCTGCTCTGCGAGCTGGCGATCATCGCTTGCGATCTGGCGGAAGTCATTGGCGCGGCGGTGGCACTCAAGCTGCTGTTCGGGCTTCCGCTCGTGGCCGGGATCGTCGTCACCTCTCTCGACGTGTTGCTAATCCTGATGCTGCAGCGCCGAGGCTTCCGGCAACTGGAAGCGTTCATCGTAGCGCTACTAATCGTCATCGCCCTTTGCTTTGCTGTGGAGCTCGCCTGGGCGCAGCCAAGCATCGCGATGATCGGCGCCGGGCTGCTGCCATCGCCCCGGATCGTCACCGATCCCACGATGCTATACGTCGCGATCGGGATCCTCGGTGCGACGGTGATGCCGCACAATCTCTATCTCCACTCCTCCATCGTGCAAACGCGCGCGTTCGACCGCAGCGAACACGGGAAGCGCGAAGCCATTCGGCTCGCCACGATCGACAGCACGGTGGCACTCAGCCTCGCGCTGTTCGTCAATGCCGCGATCCTGATCCTCGCCGCGGCCGCGTTTCACGGAACAGGCCAGACCAAGGTAGCGGAAATCAGCGACGCCTATGCCTTGCTGGCGCCAGCGCTCGGCGTGGGTTTGGCAAGCACGCTCTTCGCGGTGGCGCTGCTCGCGTCCGGTCAGAACGCCACCATTACCGGGACGCTGGCCGGGCAGATCGTGATGGAGGGCTTTCTCGACCTGCGACTGCCGCAGTGGCTGCGGCGCATGATCACGCGCGGGCTGGCCATCGTGCCTGCCGCTGCAGTCGCGGGCGTGTACGGGGACGGCGGCGTGGCGAAGCTCCTAGTGCTAAGCCAGGTGGTACTAAGCCTGCAACTTCCGTTCGCCGTCGTCCCACTCGTGCGCTTTACTGGCGATCGAGCATTGATGGGGCGCTTTGCCAACGGTCGAGTGATCCGCACCGGTGCGCTTTTTGTCACGACCGTCGTGATCACGTTGAACGGCGTTCTGATAACCCAGATGGTATTTGGTTGATTTCGCGTATTCGACAATTTGCGAGCTGGGTGAGGGATTGAAGAGGCTGGCACTCTCCCGTCATGACCCATCGGAGCGCAGTCAGAGGCGTCTTCTGAACGGCGGATTTTGACGCGACCGGACGGTCAGAGGCCGTAAATCAACGACGCATTCTGGTCGCAAGCTGCCGGAAGCGCGATCGACCTGTCTTGGGACATTTCTGCCGTTCCACTGTCACTTGTCGAACGTCGGCTATTGTCAGAAGCCGACATTGGGCGTTCGCTGAGCCAACTAGTACTCGAACATGCGCAGCTATCGAGCCAAGCGTTTTTCAGACGGCCATTCGGGCCATTGGAGAACGATTATAGAGATGCCGAGGACTGACTCCGCCGTTAAACGCCCTGTCTGGAATGCAGGAAGGACCGTTGGCGCGAAGCGCGCCCTGAAACCGAAGCAAATTTGGGAGATCCGATTTTACCTCAATCAGCGCCGGCGCTTGCGAGATCGGGCGCTGTTCGACCTGGCGATCGACAGCAAGCTCCGAGGGTGCGATCTGGTGCAGTTGAAGATTGGCGACCTCGTCAGCGGCGGGCAGATCCGAACGCGGGCAATCGTGATGCAGCAGAAAACAGGTCGGCCTGTTCAGTTCGAACTTCTCGCCGATGCTCGATCAAGCCTGCTCGCCTGGCTCGATCGGCGGGGCGGCACGGTGGACGACTATGTCTTTCCCAGCAGGATTGACCATAGCGGGCACCTCAGCACCCGCCAGTACGCCCGGCTCGTCGATGAATGGGTGGAAGGGGTCGGCCTGGTGCGGAGCGAGTACGGCACACACTCACTTCGGCGGACCAAAGCCTCCATCATTTATAGGGCGACTGGCAACCTACGTGCCGTCCAGATTCTTCTTGGCCATAGCAAAATTGAGAACACGGTTCGCTATCTTGGGATCGACGTAGAGGACGCGCTGGCCCTTGCTGAGAACACCGAGATTTGACTGACAGGCTCCTCGCCTTCGGCGAGGAGCCGATTTCAATATGCCCGAGAAAGCGCTTCTGGCCGCGGTTCCAGAAAGCGAACGTACCTTGCTTGCGAGCGAGGCGTCGGCACCTCTCCGAACAGATCGCGGCGCAGCGCATATCCGGCTTCTCGCGCCAGATCATCAAGGTTGACGCACGCATCGACGTGCCAACCCGGTGCCCCTTGGCGGGCAGCCTGCACCGCCTCCCGCAGGCTTGCCGCGTTCAGGAAGCGATAGTCATGCTCTTCGCGCATCGCACTCGCCGAATTGCGTCCAAGCTCGGCGACGAAGAACGATGGCCCGTCTCGCCGATTGTCCGGGGCCAGATTCTCGAGCTCCAGTTCGATCCAGCCGTCGAGATGGGCGGCACGCATCGCGCCGGCAAATCGCGACTGGCAATCGAGAAGGAGTTGCTCCTCGCTGGACGCGACCAGCGCATGGACCTCGTGACACTCGAACAGATTACCGTCGCGCATGCCTCCGATTTCCACGAGGTAGAGCTTCATCGTACATCCTTCACGCTTGTGTTCCGATGGCGCGCCCGACATGCACGTTGGTGCAGGAACCTCCCAGCGGCGGGCCGCGTTCCAGCAATCCTTCGAAGCGCACAGCGCGAATAGAGGCTTTCTGTATCCATACCAAGGATCGCCATGACCTGGGCGAACGCATCGCGATCGTCGGTGCCGGCGCCACGGGCACCTATGTGCTGCACGCCCTGCTCCGCAGCGGCGTCGCGCGCGAGATCGTCATGTTCGAAAGCAGCGACGCACCGGGCCCGGGCCTCGCCTATGCCGAGCATCTCAACGCGCCCCACGCCTTGTCGAACATTGCCGGCATCGAAATCCCGCCACTCATCGAGAGCCTCAACGCGTGGGCAGTGCGGCAACCTCCGGAAAAGCTCGACGCCTGGGGCATCCGCGCATGCGCCGGCGACGATCGCGCCTTCTTTCCACGGGTGGCACTGGGTGGCTGGCTCGCCGATCAGTTCGCCATGATCGTCGCCGGCAGCCCCGTGCGGGTTTCGGTGCAGCGGCAAGCGGAAGTGGTGGACGTCGTCGCGATGCCGCAGGGCTGCCGGGTCGACTGGCGCGGCACCGATGGCCGAATCGTGCAAGACCAGTTCGACCGGCTGATCGTGGCGACGGGCTATGGCCCCATCGCGGCGGATGCGACGGCGGCAGCCACGCGCACCGGGGAGCCCCCTGCAGCCATGAGGCGGGGCCCGCAGATCGAACGCTTTGGGGTGCTGGGCTCGTCCCTCTCGGCGATCGACGTGGTGACCGCGATCGCCACGGCGCGCGGCACGTTCGTGCCGAGCGGTGATATACTGACCTATGTGGCCGAAACCCCTTGGCAGGCGACCTTGCTCAGCCGGCACGGCCTGTTGCCGGAAGCGGATTACTGGTTCCCCCATCCCCTCCCCAGCTTGGAGGGGTTCACGCCGGAGACTGCGGCCGCAACATTGCGGGGCGAAGACGGCGATCTTGACAGGCTGTTCGCCCAGTTCGTCGCGGTGCTTCGGCAAGGAGCGCCCGATTGGGCCGCGCGTCTCGATCTTGCCGACGTAACTGCGGATGATTTCGGGGATCGCTACTTCGCCGCGCGACATTCAACCGGTGCCTGGGATTATGCCCGTCAAAATCTGGCCGACGTCCGGAACTGGCATCAGAATCACGATACACCCTTCTGGCGCATCGCGATCCTCAAGGCGCACGAGGTGTTCGCCACGGTGATCCCGTCGCTATCCAATAAGGATCTCGCCCGCTTTCACGGTGGCCTGAAGCGCGCGTTCACCGACAATTACGCAGCCGTTCCGCATCTCTCGATCGAACGGATCCTCGCGTTGCACGACGCCGGCCACCTCGAGGCGCAGGCGCTGGGCAACGCATATGACATAGCGCCGCAGCAGGATGGCACCTGCCTGGTGCGCGCGCCGGACTGGACCGGCACATTCGACGAACTGCTCGACGCCCGCGGGTCTCAGACGGCCGCCCTGCACCACTTCCCCTTCCCCACCCTGCGCCTTCAGCTATGCGCCAGCGCACTGGAAGCCGACCAGGCCTGGAGCAACGGCCTCAATCCGGCAGGCGACCTCACCATGCGCGAGCAGGACTCCTCGCTCGAACGCGTACATCTTTGCGCGCTGCCCTTCTTGCTGGGTAATCGACCGTTCGTGCAGGGACTTGTGGAGTGTGCCGCCATGGCGACCGCGATCAGTGGTGCGATCCGTGACGCGCGCGGCGCGACAGATGCGGATCCGATGTCCGCTGCGGATCTACTGGATGTCCTGGAAAGGCCCAGCGTCATCCTCCCGGACGGGGCGGTGCTCCCGCTGGCCGGCTCGAAGCGATGAAGACGGCGCAATTCCAGCCTTTGACGAACGCTGGAGACGAGCCGTCCCTAGGAACGTGGCGAGCCGCGGCGCTCGGTCAGGCCGCGATCAGAAGCGGTGCCGGGCGTGCCGTGCGAACATAGCGCGCCTGGATGGCATTCAGCGACGACAGCAAACTGAGCACCGCACCCTCGGTGCATGCGAAATCCTGGCGCTTGGTGCTGAGGACGCCTTCGGTCATCAGCGTCTCGAGCGCGGCCCGCGCCCGCGACACGCGGCTTTTGACCGTGCCCAGCATCACGCCGGTGACTTCGGCGACTTCCTCATAGGACATGCCTGCCGCGGCGACCAGGATGATCGCCTCGCGCTGGTCAGGAGATATCTGCTGGAGCGCCCGCATCAGGTCGCGAAGCTCCACCGTCTTATCCTGGCTGGCCGGGGCGGCGAGCACGCGATCCGCCACGAGATCGTTCCATTCGCCCACGAAGCGTTTGCGCCGCGTCTGGCTGAAATAGAGGTTCCGCAGGATGGTGAAGGCCCATGCCTTGAAATTCGTGCCAGCCTGAAACCGGCTACGCGCGGTCCATGCCTTCAGCATGGTCTCCTGGACCAGATCGTCCGTCGTGTCGCGGTTACCGCTGAGACCGCGTCCAAAGGCACGCAGGTGCGGGATCACCTTCTGCAGCTGATCCTTGAATTCTTCATCGGTGAGCGCGGCCGTGCTCGCACCGCCCATATCAGCCTTTTGCATGGTTTCCCCGCCTCGTGTAATGTTGCCTGGTTAAACGTTTCGGAAAGGAAACTGTTCCAAGCGACAGCAGGGCAAAGTCGGCCTCAGTTACTGCCCGACGGGGGGCGTGGCCGCTTCTCGCAATTCAAAGCGTGCTTGTACGCTGATCTAGCAGTTCGCGCACCTTGGTAGCGAGCCCGGCATAGGTGAAGGGCTTGGCGATCAGGTCCACCGCCGGCGCCAGACGACCGTCGCGCATCATGACATCGCTCGGATAGCCCGACGCGAACAACACGCGCAGGCCCGGACGGAGAATATGGGCCCGATCCGCAAGTTCGCGACCGGACATTCTCGGCATGACGACATCCGTCAGCAGCATCGAAATCGCTAGATCCTCGCGCCCCAGCAGCGCGATGGCCGCCGCCCCGTCATCGGCCTCGATCACGCGGTACCCGAGCTCACGCAGAATGCCCGCCGTATAGGCCAGAACATCCTCATCGTCCTCAACCACGAGGATCGTCTCGTCGGCGCGGCCCGCCTCGGGCGCCCCGTCGTCGCTCACCAGTTCGATCACCGCCCCTTGCGCCTGGCGTGCGAGATACAGGCAGACGGTCGTGCCTTTGCCTTCCGTGGAGGCAATTCCGATGTGCCCGCCGGACTGTTTGACGAAGCCATACACCATCGAAAGCCCAAGGCCGGTGCCCTTGCCAACTTCCTTGGTCGTGAAGAACGGGTCGAAGACCTTGGCCATCGTCTCCGGCGACATGCCGGTCCCGGTATCCGTGACGGAAATAGCCACATAGGAGCCGGGCGGGCAATCGCCCGACAGCGCCTCGCGTCGCTCGATATTCTCCGCCTTGACGGTGAGCGTGCCGCCCGCAGGCATGGCGTCCCGTGCGTTCACCGCTAGGTTGAGGATCACATTTTCGAGCTGGTGCGGGTCCACCTCGACCGCCCAGATGCCAGGTTCCGCAACGATCCGCACCGTGATCGTTTCCGGGATCGAGCGCAAGAGCAGCTCCGACATGCCGGCCAGCACATGCGCGACATCGATGGTTTTGGGGGCAAGAGGCTGCCGCCGCGAGAAGGCAAGCAGGCGCTGCGTCAGCGCGGCGGCGCGTTCAGCCCCCTTTAGTGCATTTTCCAGCGAGCGTCGCAGCCGCGGGTCGGCAGCGTCGCCCATGCGCCGCATCGCCGCATCGACATTGCCGATGATGACGGTGAGCAGATTGTTGAAGTCGTGGGCGATACCGCCGGTCAGCTGGCCGACGGCCTCCATCTTCTGCGCCTGGCGCAAGGCATCTTCGGTCTGCCGGTGCTCCGCCACTTCCTGCTGGACGCGCACCTCCAGCGTCTCCGCCAGTTCGCGCAGCCGCGCTTCCTGGTCCTTCGCCTCGGTCACGTCGTAGATGACGCCGATCAGCCGGTACCCCGAGCCCTCGCGCAGCACCTCGCCGCGACGCGCGATCCAGCGGTGCCTGCCGTCATCGTGGCGTACCACCCCGAACACGCCCTCCAGCGTGTCCGCGATCATCCCGCTGCCGGGCGGCGGAAGCAGCGGCGGTTCACCGGCGGCCAGCACCGCATTGATGGTGTTGACCGGGAGCGCGGTTGCGGGCTGCAGGCCCAGCAACTGGCAGAACTCCGCCGAGACGGCTGCGGTGGCAAAACCGTCGATATATTCGAAGGTGCCGACGCCGCCGGCGGACTGGGCGATGCGCAACCGCTCCTCGGTGCGTTTCCGCTCGGTAACGTCGATAAAAAGACCGGTGAAGCACAGCGGTTCGTCGTTCGCATCGAGATGCAACTGGCCGCGCCCGTGCACCCATAAGGTCGATCCATCCGGTGCGGTGACGCGGAACTCCTTGGAGAAGTGCTCCGCGCCGGCCAGGATGCCCGCGATGGCGATCCGGATTCGCGGTCGATCCGCGCTGTGGATGGCCTTGAAGAAGGTGGACGTCGGCAGCACCGACGCAGCAGCCTCCGCGCCTAGCCCGTATAATTCCGCAAAGGCTGGGTCGACCCGCAGCGTATCGGAAGCGATATCCCAGTCCCAGCTACCGCTGGCGCCGACCGCTGCCATGAAGGCGCGGGCCCGTCCATCGCCATAGAAGGGCGATTCAGGCGTCATTCCCAACAACCCGCTCGATGAACTCACCAAGAAGCGCCTTGATCGTTTCAAGCGACGGAAGATCCAAGATCATCGCGATGTAGCCGCGTATGTCACGCTTCCGCACCGCGAAATCAATGTAGAGGAAGAGCACCAGCCCATTGGATGCAGTGTCGTCCTTCACTTCGAACAATGTCGCGCTGTCCCCGCGCAGAATCTCGGGGATCGTCATCGTCAGCGACCGCTTCAGCATGTTGGCCATGGTGGCGAGGCAGGAGTTGAGGATGACGTTGCCGGTTTCGGTGAGCGCCTCGGTTTCCATTTCCAGCAGGTCCGCGCCGGTGAGCGTATCGCCCGTCACGGCACGCGCGAGCTCCAGGCTATTGCTTTCCGGGAAGATCAGCAGGGCGCGGCCTGCAAAGGGACCGCTGAAATCCTGGCGCACCGCCACGAGATCCGAATCCTCGCGTTCGCCGATCAGCCGAGCGGCCCGATGCTGGCTCAGCACGTCGATCGAGGGAACCGAGAGGCTGACCTGATCCCCTATCATCTTTCGGAGATTCGAAGCGGCCCGGCTGACGCCGATGTTCACGATCTCGGTGAGCGCGTCCCGTTCGAGCTCGCCGAGCACCACCGTGTCCAGAGTCACGCCTTTGCCATCCGCAACCGCAGCGCCGCACCCGAAAGAAATGCCTCGATGGCTTCCGCCGTGACCGGCTTGGCGACGAATGCGGCATTCACTTCCCGGGCGCGCGCGATGATCTCGTCCTGGACGTTGGCCGTAATGATGGCCAGGGGCATCTCCGGCCGTCGCGCACGGATCGCCGCGGCGAGCTCCAGCCCGTCCATTTCCGGCATATTGAAGTCGATCAGCGCCACATCGATGGCTTGCGCGTCGATCACCCGCAGCGCCTCGTCGCCACCGCTCGCCTCAACCTTCTGCCAGTCCGGTTTGATCTCCGCCAACGCTTTCCCCGCGACGATGCGCGCTAGCTTGCTGTCGTCGACAATCAACACGGTAACCGGCATGCAAAACTCCGAAATTGAGGCCGGCATGCCCCCGCGCAGCCGATCCCGAAACAACCTTATCACCTCGGGTGACGATTGTCATAGAAGCAGATCAATCAGGTGGCGGGCGGCGAAGCCGTCCGGCGGCGGTACCGCGCGAACCTCAGGCTTTGCAGCCAGCAGCACCTGCAATACTGCCAGATGAAGCCGCTCCACCCCAGCCAGGTCGACATGTGCTTTGGAGCTTTCCTGAAGATACACCAATAGCGTATCGGCGTCCTCGGCGAGGCATCGGCCTTCGAGGTAGATCACATCCGCGTCGAGTCGAACGGTCACGCTGCGAGTTCCCCCAGATCCAGGACAAGCAGGACGCCGCCATCCCCCAGCAGGGTGGTTCCGCTGATGCCGCGCACGCCGGCGAGAAGGCCGCTCGGTGGCCGCACGGCAGCCTCCAGGCGGTCGCCAAAGCCATCCACGCGCAACGCGACGGTTTCACCGGAAGCGCGCGTGACGAGCAGCCGCGCGACGGATGTGCGATCCTCGCAGTCACCCAGCAATCGCGCCAGGCTCAGCACTGGCACTGTCTGCCCGCGCAGGACGCACGCCGTTCCCTCGCCGACCGGCATCAACGCGGCCTCGTCGAGCCGCACGGTTTCCACGACCTGCTCGAACGGCACGCCATAGCGCTCGCTGGCTGCCTCGACGAGGAGGAGCTGCGTGGTGAGCGCATTGGCCGGGAAGCGAAGCCGGAAGCGAGTGCCTTGGCCTAGGGTGCTTTCGACCGTGATGGTCCCGCGAAGCTTTTCGACCGCTGCCCGAACGGCATCCATGCCGACACCCCGACCCGACACCTCGGTAACCTGTCCTGCCGTGGAGAAACCGGGGGCGAAGATCAGGCGAAGTGCTTCCGCATCCTCCAGCCGCTTGGCCGCCTCCGGTTCGAGCAACCCGCGCGTTATGGCAACCTCGCGGATTCTGCCAGGATCGATGCCGGCGCCGTCGTCGACGAGGTCGATCCGTACCGCGTATCCCTCGAGCGCGGCCGCAAGGGTAATGTTTCCCTCCGGCGCCTTGCCCGCGGCACTTCGCTGCGCAGCCGCTTCGATGCCATGGTCGACTGCGTTCCGAACCAGGTGCAGGAGCGGCTCGTACAGGCCTTCCGCAATCTGCTTGTCGACCTCGAGCGTTTCGCCCCTGGTGGCAAAGGTGACGGACTTGCCCAGTCCGGAGGCGATCTCCCGGATCATGCGGGGAAAGCGGCGGAATACCGGCGCCAGCGGCACCTGACGAATGGACTGGACACCGCGCTTCAGTTCGGCCGCCGCCCGCTCTACGGCGCCCTGTGTCGCGCGAAGCTTTGAGGCCAGTTGCGGATCGAACTGCTCCGCTTCCCGGGAAAGCGGCGCGAGGGCGTGGACGGCGGCGAGCAGTTCGGCGACGCCGTCCGCCAGCGCGTCGACCCGGGCCGCATCGACCCGGATGATCGACGTCGCCCCTGCCTCGCGTGCCGGAGCAGTCTTGGCTTCGGGTGCGACAGGATGCAGCTCGACCTGATCGCGCACGAGACGGAAGGCACCCTGAAGCGCCTCGGCGGGCGCGCCGCTCACGCCTTCCAGGATGGAGATACACCGGAATGGATCGATCGCGTCGAGGCTCGGCCAGGCATCCGCTGCGGGTCGGACATCCAGCCAGAGG
>Ga0068854_100002166_pt1 | contig 12054 bp, 9 predicted proteins | sample KBSCornC42_FD_66590 | JGI IMG/M metagenome (GOLD analysis project Ga0068854, IMG submission 66590) | Corn rhizosphere microbial communities from Kellogg Biological Station, Michigan, USA - KBS Corn C4-2 | ecosystem: Host-associated > Plants > Roots > Rhizosphere > Soil ... | reverse complement strand
ACTGGCTTGTAGGTCAGGTTGAGGCGATGAATGAATCCCGAGTCCTTGATCCGCTTGGGAACCAGCTTTCCGTTCACGAAGTCGGCTAGGTTGGTGCAGGGACCGCCTGCGACGACGGCCGGCAACAAAGTGCGATCCGTTGCGTAGGTATCGGTATCGCGGTCGTAGAGACGCTCTCCGCTAACCGTCCAGCATTGCGCGACGCCTGTTCGATTGCTTCCCGCAGCGTTGCGCGGGAACGCGGAGAACGGACCTCTGCCGCCATCGCCGGGGTTCCGTCCGAACCCGAAGAAGCCGATCAGTGTGTTGTCGAACTTGTACCATCGGCCGCCGGCGGTCAGCGTTAGTTTCGGCATGATGTCGAAGGCCGCTTCGCCGAATAGCGCATAGTCGCGGTCGACACGTTTTTGCTGGGTGAGCCACAATGTTCCCGGAAGACCGTTGACGGAAACCTGCGGTCCAAGACCATCGACCCGGTAATCCTGGTGGATGAGGTTCGACTGTCGCTCGTAGAAAGCGCCCGCGATTACGCGGAACCGGTTTTCCTGCGGCGACGCGATGCGGATCTCCTGGCTCAGCTTTTTAAAGTGATCCGTGCCGATGATGAATTGCTGGGGATTGATGTCGCGGTTGCCGGCTGCATCTTCGATGTAGAAATAGGCAAGACCGCGGCCGTAGGAGGGGTAATAGTTCGCGTAGAGGACCTGATAGGCGTCCGCATAATCGGCATAATCGCTAAGGGTATAAGTCGGCCGATCCATGTACGCGCCGGCGTAGGTCACGTCGAAATTGGCGATCTTGCCTTGAACGGTTAGCGCGGCCTGCCAGAACCGATCCTTCCGCACGTCCTTCCTGAACCGGTCGATCTTATAATCGCCGAGGTTCGGGTCGTAGAAGAAGACGCCGTTGGCCTTCATTTTTTGGTACATGAAGGTCGGTTCGGCGGTCCAATTTTCGGCGAAATCGATCTTCAGCGCGGCACGGCCACCATAGGTGTCGACGTCATTGAAATTCTTCTTCTCGAGACCTGCATTCGTCACCGTGATCGTCGGAAGGTCCACGCCCGGGAAGTCGTCCGGGAAGTTGTAATAATCGCGAGACCCTGAAATGTTATCGATGAACCCGGCGTCGTGCTGGTAGAAAGCGACGCCGCGGAACGCGATGTTCGTAGAAAGCGGAATGTTGATCATTCCTTCGAGCTTTCCGCCCACCGACCCGTGGGAAACACTGTTCACCTCGCCGTCGATGCGGCCATACGTGCCGTTAAAATCCGGCTTGTTGGTGATGATGCGGATCGTACCCGCTTCGCTCGACGCACCGTAAAGGGTGCCCTGCGGGCCAGCGAGACTCTCAATGCGCGCGATGTCATAAATGTGAACGTCGAGCGTCCCGCCAATGGTCGTGATCGGCTGCTCGTCGAGGTAGGAGCCCACTGATGGGAGCGACCCCGAGTGGTTGCCATCGCCGCCAGTCGCGACGCCGCGCATGTACACGACCGTGACGCCGGGCTGTGCCGTCTGGAAGCTCACCGATGGCAGCTGTTTCGTATATTGTTCAAAGTTCGAGATGTTCAGCTGATCAAGGCGGCGGGTGCCGATCGCCTGGACGCTGATCGGGACGTTTTGGAGGTTTTCCTCGCGCTTGGTCGCGGTGATGATGATTTCGGTCTGATCAGGCGCATTGGCGTTCGCCTGAGCCTGCTTCGGCGAAGCAGTCACGTCCGTCGCGTTTGTACCCGGCGCAGGTGATTGGCCCGTCGTAGCAGGAGTCTGCGCCAGCGCAGGTGTGGCGAGTGCCGTTGAAGCCAGCAGACTAAGAGTCAGCGCCCGAGCTGTCGTCATCGAATACCCCCATTCGATATTTGTGTCGCCATTGCGACAGAGCCATTGCAGAAAGTCAACGCGCAGTCGGCAAGCGGACGAAGATTGTTTCGCTACCGTTGCGGGAAGGTCGCAGGGGCCTTCGGATAGTTCTGCAACACGGGGCCAAGCGCTTTTTTCAGCGCACCCAGATGCGACTCATATGCGCGCCATTCCTCGGTTGCATCCCGATAGATGGGGCGGCGCACTTGCTCCGAGCTTGCAGTACGCACCGCACGCTCGGTTTTGTAGAATTCGAGAACTTGGGGTTCGAACTCCAGTCCACAATAATCGAGAAGTGCGCGAACTTCGGCCTCGGTGTCATCGACCATCCGTTCGTATATGACGCGGTAGACGCGACCGGGCAGCACGGCGTCGACATGTGCCATTAGCCGTACATAGTCCGAATAATAGCGTCCCATGTCAGCCAGATCGTAACTGAACGCCTGGCCGTGCGCATAATGCTGGCGGAAGTTAGAGAAGCAGCAACCGAGCGGATGCCTGCGCGCATCGATGATCTTCGCATTCGGCAGGATAAGCTGGATGAATGGCACGAAAACCCAATTGTTCGGCAACTTGTCGATGAAGAACGGCCGGTCCGATCGCCGGTGGACAGCCGCGCGCTTCAGATATTCCTTGCCTAGCTCTCGCCGCTCCTGGGCGCTGAGCGTCAGCATTTTCTTGGGGTAGCCGCCGAGGCGCTGGGCAATCGATGGTATTTCGGGCAGCTCGGACGTGCCCTCGACGAGGCCATGGCTGCTGAGAATTTGTTCGACGAGCGTCGATCCGGCGCGCGGCATTCCAACGATGAAGATCGGGTCCGGGACTTCGCAACCGGCAGTTCGTTCCGCAAAGGCCTCGGCAGTGAACAGCTCTATGCAACGATTCACGGTCTGCGTGATTCGCGAAGAGTCGTACGGCTGCTTTTTCAATCGCAGCGCATTCCCGGCCTTATAATGCCGAAAGGCCTCATTCGGCCGGCCGGCATCGTGCATGGCCTTGCCGAGCGCGAAATCGAGATGGAAGCGCTCCTCGTCGGTCAACCTGGCAGAGCTTAGGGCCTTCTCCATGGCGGCGATGTCTTGATCATCGAACTTCACGGTCTTTAGATTGGCAAGGCTCCACCACGCCTCACCCGAACTCGGCTTCAGTTCCAACGCCTTGCGATAGGCGGCAATCCCCTCTTCCTGCTGGCCGATCGTTTTCAGCATGTGTCCGTAGCTTAGCCACACGCCCGGTTGACGCGGCGATTGCTTGAGCACGTCCTCGTATAGCTGAATGGACTCTTCGAAATCACCGAGACGGCCGAGAGTCGCAGCCTTGAGATTCCAGTGGCCAAGATCTTCCGGTTCGTCGACGAAAACCTGCTCGAGAAGTTCGAGAGCCTCGGCCGGCCGCCCCGTTCGGCCGAGCACGAGCGCAAGGTTCGCTCGAGCCGCCGTGAACCCGGGCGCCAGCTCGACGGCGCGCCTCAGCAAATGCTCTGCATCACGCCAGCGCCCAATGCGCGCTGCAAGTTCGGCGAGCATCCTAATCGCAAAAACGTCGAACGGATCGTCGTGAAGGTGCGGCTTCAGGATCCGCTCGGCGATGTCGAGCCGGTTCTCGTTCAAGGCCATCGCCGCCTCGATGAGGCGCGGATGCCAATGCGTGCCGATAGGTAATCGCGTCGCCACGGCCGTACCGTAGCGCCAAGCTTGACGCGCCGCTATGCGCCGGTTCGATGATCTATTTCGAAGACCTGAAGGTGGGCGCCGAAACCGAATTCGGCTCGTACGAGGTCACGCGCGAGGAAGTGCTGGATTTCGCGCGCAAGTACGACCCCCAGCCCTTCCATCTGTCGGACGAGGAAGCGGCCAAGACGCACTTCGGGCGAATGTCGGCGAGCGGATGGCATACTGCCGCGATGACGATGTCGGTGATTGCCCGGCATGTCGTCGAACATAAGCAGGCCGGGCTCGGTTCACCCGGCATCGACGAACTGCGCTGGCGACGACCGGTCTATCCCGGGGACAAGCTGCACGTTCGTGGCCACATCCTTGAGAAGACGCCGTCGCGAAGCCGGCCCGAAATGGGCTCTTTTCGGACGCAGACGATTGTCACCAACCAAAGCGACGAAGTCGTAATGACCTTCGTCTCGATCGTCTTGATCCGGCGGCGCCCAGCAGATTAGGCTTATTGCGGACGCTCGTCCGACCGGTCGCGCGAGCGATGACCGCTGTCAGAACGCTCACTGCGCGTCACCGTCGAAGCGCGGCTTTCTGAACTGCTGCGTCGCCAATTGCCCGAGCCGTTATTGGTCCAGTTGCTGGTCGTGCCAGCTGAGCTCTGCCGGTTGCGCCAACGGGACCTGTCCCAACCGCTCCAGTTTTCACCTGTGCTCGGGGTCGTCCCATTGTTTCGGCTTTGCCAGCGCTGCCGGCGTTGTTCCCAGTAGCGGCGCTGATCGTCAGTCCACTCGCGACGGTTCCGGTACCGATCGTATACGTAGATGCCCGTGCCGGGGTAGTAATAGTCTCCGTACCAGCCAAACGGATCGTAATATCCGTAGCCGCCGTACGGATAGCCGTAGCCGTAACCGCCGTAATAGCCGCCGTACCCGCCCCCGTAACCGATTCCAATGGAGACGCTGCTGCGCGGATAGCCGTAGCCGTATCCATCATAGCCGTAGCCATCGCCGTACATATCGTAGGCACAGCCGGTCAGCGCGATGCCGCTTACTGCCGCAAGGGCGGCCAGCCGAAGTCGTGGAATGCGCATATCGAGTCTCCAATACTCAGGAGGTTACGATATCTCGTACGCGCCCGTCCAAGTGAATGGCGGCTGAATTATTGTTAAATGCGGCCCCTCAACCGGCGATGCCCGACTTTGCCTTGGCGCGGCGGGTCTTCGCCTGGTTTTCCGGATCGAGCGCGCCGGTGACGCGCACCGCACGCTTCGGCTCATGCCAGATCTGCTGATAGGCAAGATAACCGAGGATGCTCGCGATGAGCAGGAAGATGGCCACAGCGAGCCCCGCAGCATGGCGGCTCTCAAGGTTCGGCTCGGCGGTCCACACCAGGAACGCCGCGACGTCCTTGGCCATCTGATCGACCGTTGGCTTGGTCCCATCCGCATAGCTCACCTGCCCACTGCTGGTGAGCGGCGGCGGCATCGCGATGTTCAGATTCGCGAAGTACGGATTGAAGTGCAGGTTCTGCGGCGTCTTCGCGTCGGGGAACTTCTTCAAAAGCTCCTCGCCCTTCTCGTTCTTGTATCCGGCCTGGTTCGTGTAGCCGGTGATCAGCGAATAGACGTAGTGCGGCCCGCCCTCACGCGCCTTGGTGATCAGCGAAAGATCAGGCGGCAGTGCGTTGTTGTTGGCTGCACGCGCCGCTGTCTCGTTGGCGAACGGTGCCGGGAAGTTGTCCGACGGCAGCGCCTTGCGCGTCGCCGCCTCACCGGTGTCCGGGTTGATCGACGGGACCTGGGTCTTCCAATCGGACGCGATCTTCTTGATCTCGGCGTCATTGTAACCGAGCTGCTTCAGGTCGCGGAACGAGACCATCTTCAGGCTGTGGCAGGCCGAGCAGACCTCCGAATAGACTTGGAAGCCACGCTGCAGCTGCGCCTTGTCGAACCTCCCGAACGGACCGTCCGAGGAGAAACGTACCTCCTTCGGCTCCTTGTGGAATGCCTCCGCGGCGAGCGGCGCCGGCGGGTTCTGGAAGTAGGTCGCAAGGTTGCTGAAGAAGGAAATCAGCAGGACCGCCGCGAAGACGGCCCCGATAAATCCGAGAATGAAGCGAAGCATGTCCCTGCTGTCCCCTTAACCGGCCGTCGCCGTCGAGCCGCGTCGCGGCGCCTTCTGCCCCACAGGAGCCGCCTCCGCCGCCTCACCATGCAGCACGCTGTCCGAAATCGAGATCGGCAGCGGTAGCGGCGTCTCGAAGGCCGAGACCAGAGGCAGGATCACGAGGAAATGGATGAAGTAATAAGCCGATGCGGCCTGGCCGAGCGCGACGCGCCACCAGTTGATCGGCGCACCGCCGATATAGCCGAGGATCAGCACGTCGATGACCAGAAGCCAGAAGAAGCGCTTGAACACCGGGCGGTAAGAACCCGAGCGGACCGGCGACTTATCGAGCCACGGCAGGAAGAACAGCAGCAGGATCGACGCGAACATCGCGAGCACGCCCCACAGCTTCGCCGGGAGGATGAAGTCGACCGTGAAGGAGCGAAGGATCGCGTAGAACGGCCAAAAATACCATTCTGGCACGATATGCGCCGGCGTCGCGAGCGGGTTCGCCTGGATGTAATTGTCCGGGTGGCCGAGGTAGTTCGGCACGAAGAAGGTGACGAGGCAGTAAGCGAGCAGCATTGCGGCTGCGAACCAGCCGTCCTTCGCCGTATAGAACGGGTGGAACGGCAGCGTGTCCTTCTCGCTCTTCACGTCCACGCCGGTCGGATTGCCTGAGCCCGGAATATGGAGGGCCCAGATGTGCAGGATCACGACGCCCGCGATCACGAACGGAAGCAAATAGTGAAGCGAGAAGAAGCGCGTCAGCGCGGCCTGGTCGGGAGCGTAACCGCCGAGCAGGAAAACGCGCAGCGGCTCACCGATGATCGGGAAGGCCGAGAAGAAGCCGGTGATGACCTGCGCGCCCCAATAGCTCATCTGCCCCCAGGGGAGGACGTAGCCCATGAAGCCGGTGGCCATCATCAGCAGGTAGATGACAAGGCCGAGCATCCACACCAGTTCGCGCGGCGCCTTGTACGAACCGTAATAGAGGCCCCGGAAGATGTGGATGTAGGTCACCAGGAAGAAGAAGCTGGCGCCGTTCATGTGGGCGTAGCGAAGCAGCCAGCCCGCGTTGACGTCGCGCATGATCAGTTGGTTCACCGAGGTGAACGCCCCGTCCGTCGTCGCGTAATAGTGCATCGCCAGGACGATGCCGGTCACGATCTGGACCGTCAGGAAGATCCCGGCGAGGACGCCAAAATTCCAGAAGTAATTGAGGTTGCGCGGCACCGGATAGCCGCCGCCGATCGCGCCGTAGACCAGGCGCGGAAGGGGCAGGCGCTCGTCGAGCCAGCGCATGAACGGGTTCTTGGGTTCGTAGGGCTTGGCCCAGGAAAAGCTCATCTCTGTTGGCCCCTCAGCCGATCTGCACGATGGTCGGCGACGTGAACTTATATTCCGGCACCATCAGGTTCTTCGGCGCCGGTCCCTGCCGGATGCGGGCGGCGGTGTCGTACATCGAGCCGTGGCACGGACAGAAGTAACCGCCGTACGGACCCTTGGTCTCACCCTCGCCAATGCCGAGCGGCACACAACCGAGGTGCGTGCAGACGCCGAGCGTAATCAGCCAATTCGCCTTGCCAGGCTTGGTCCGCTGGGCGAGCGTTTCGGGATCGCGAAGGTCAGACAGCGAAACGGCGTTCGCTTCCTGGATTTCCTTCGGCGTCAAGTTGCGGATGAACACCGGCTGCTTCCGCCACTGGGTCTTGATCCCCTGCCCCGGCTGCACCTTGGAGATATCTACCTCCGTCGTCGCGAGCGCGAGGACGTCGGCCGACGGCGACATCTGGACCAGCAACGGCGCAAGCGCGGCAACGCCGCCTACACCGGCGAAGCTGACTGCGGCGACGTTCAGGAAATCGCGGCGGCGGACACCATCACCGCTCGAATCTGCGGTTGCGGGAACCTCAGCTGATTTTGCCTTGGTGGCCATCATACCCCTTTTGTGACGCTTGCTTGCTTTTCGATGCCGGGACGGCACCTAGGCGAAGTCGTGCCGGACGGCTGCCCAGCGCGGTTGGCGGGCCTGATAGCGAGCGGTTTTGGCGATGTGAAGGGGCCGAAAGCCCGTCTCCGGTGGATAACGGAAATCAGGCGTCAGGAGCGATGCCGCTTCGTGGTTTTCTGATGCTTCTTGTCGCTCTTGGACGCTGCTTTCTTCGATCCTCCCTCAGCCTTTGGGGCCTTGGAGTGATGCTTGGTCGCCTTGCTTGCCTCAACCTCGCTTTGCAGCAACGCCGCGCAATCCTTGTTCCGAAGGAGCTGCGAATAGCTCATCTTCTTGCAGCGGCGCTGGTCGGACTTGCTCAGGCTCTTGGCTGGCTTGGCCTTGCGGGTGCTCGGCTTCTCTCTGGTTTGCAGCGCAGTTCGGCACTTGCTGTCGCGCTTGAGCTGACGCTCCCTGAGGCTCTTGCAGTGGCGCATCTCGGCCTTGGTCAGGCTCTTCACCGGGCGAGCCTTCTGCGCGGCCGATTTCTTCTTCGGCTCCAACGCCTCTTTGCATTTGCTGTTGTGCCTAAGCTGCCGTGCACTGAGGGCCTTGCACCGCTTCAGCTCCGACTTGCTCAGGGAGTGCGTGGCACGTTTCTCGCTGTTCGCCGCGTGATGAGTCCCGACCTTGGCCTTGGTGCGGCCTTTCTTCGACTGAGATTTGGCTGACGAAGACTTGGGCTTGGCGGCCGCCGAGCTTTTCGAACGACGTTCCAGCGTAACGTATCCGCCGGTGTCGACCCAGCGATGGGAACCGCTTGTTTGCGGCGGAGGCGCCGGCGGAACGCTTTGGGGCGGCGAGTCCGATGCGGTCTGCTGGGCTGAAACGGGAGGCGCGAAGGCCGTGAAAGCGAAGCTAGCGCAGATCAGTGCCGCGCGACGCAGTAGCGATTCCATGCATCCACCATAACTGCGGTGGACGCGCTGGCCAGTCCCTTTTCAAGGCTGGCCGGAAGTCGCGTCCCCGCCTCAGAAATGGTGGGTGCAAAGTGCCAGCAGCAGGATGATCGGGATTGGGATGCCGATGAACCAGAGCAGGATGGAACGCATAACTTACGCCTCCACATTGCCCGCTCGGGCGCAACAATGGTCCGGCGCTGGAACGGTTCCGTCAGGCAGTCACGTGAGCGGTCGCGTCTTCGGCGTGATGCTCGCGACGCCCCTGAATCGCGGCGCGCAGCATGATGGCGGCGGCATAGAGGACGACCACCAGAACGAGCCAGCGAAGGACCTCCAACGGCATGGTGACGACCAGATAGGCGGCAACGAACACTGCAGGAATGCTACCGATCGTCAGCCCGATCACCACTCGAAGGTCGAGGTTTCCGGTCTTGATGTGCCGGATCCCTGCGCTCGAGCCCATCAGCGCCGCCGCACCCGCCATGATCGGGAAGCATAGCCGCGGATCCATGCCCATCAGGCTAAGGACGACGAGCGTCGGGGCGTAATTGCCAACGCCATAATTCAGCAGGATTCCGAAGATGAAATTGGCCGCGATCGCGAGGATCGTGAGGGCGATCGGCAATGCGGACGCGGTTCCGCCCCCAGGGAAAATGTGAAGATTGGTCATGCCGTATGCGAGGGCGGCCAGCAGGAGCCCCGTCGCGACGATGAGCTGGACGATCCAGACCCGAGTCCGATGGACGAGCGGCGCGCCGATCATGCCCCCGACCGTGCACGCAAGGACGCAGCCCGTGAGCAGAATCGGGTCGACCTTCACGCCGAGCTGGAAGAGGAAAATGATCGACTCCAGCACGGCCGGCACGGTGAGCCCGACCAGGATGGTGGGAGGAATGAGGCGGTCTGCAGTCAGTTGCCGGAACTTCAACCAGGCCGTGGTCGGAGCAAAGCTACCGATGCCGAGCGTGTCGAAGAAGCTGACCACCGCACCTAGGGCGACCGTCTCGACTGTAGGGCCTGCCCTCTTCGTGACTGCAGCTTTGATCAGCACGATCGAGAAGATCAGGGTCGCAAGGACAATCGGCACCAGAAGCGCGACAAGCATCTTGTTTCTCCCCGTTGCCAGCAAGATGCTAGCGGATCAGCCGCCGCGCACAACCGCGACGCCGAGCGGTGAAATATTCGCTGCCCTCCTGACTCAAGCCCGCGCCTCGGGAATCTGTGACTCCCAAGCTCGAATCGCGCTGTTGTCGCCTGGTCTTCCGGGCCTGCTGCTTTTGTTCGGGCGTAACTGAAGCGAGAGCGAGGGCAACATGGCGAGCAGTGCGGACAAGATCCTGTCGCGGATCAAGGATGAGGAGATCGACTGGGTCGACCTCCGCTTCACCGACCCCAAAGGCAAGTGGCAGCACCTGACGATGTGCTCCAACGTCATCGACGAGGATGCGCTGACCGACGGTCTGATGTTCGACGGCTCGTCTATCGCCGGCTGGAAGGCGATCAACGAGTCAGACATGATCCTGAAGCCGGATCTCGATGCGGCTTATGTTGATCCGTTCAGCGCGACGCCGATGATGGTACTGTTCTGCAACGTCGTCGAACCGTCGACTGGCGAGCTCTACGGACGCGACCCGCGCTCGACCGCCAATCGCGCCGAAGCCTATCTGAAGCAGACCGGCATTGGCGACACCATCTTCGTCGGCCCGGAAGCCGAATTCTTCATGTTCGACGACGTCCGCTTCGAGGACGGCTACAACGCCAGCGGCTTCAAGATCGACGACATCGAGCTGCCGACCAACACGATGCGCGACTATGAGGGCGGCAACCTCGCCCACCGGCCGCGCGCCAAGGGCGGCTACTTCCCGGTCGCGCCGGTCGACAGCGCCATGGACATCCGCGGCGAGATGGTAGCGACCATGCTCGAGATGGGTTTGCCGATGGACAAGCACCATCACGAGGTCGCGGCCTCACAGCATGAGCTCGGCCTCACCTACGGCGGCTTGGTCGAGACCGCCGATCGGATGCAGATCTACAAGTACGTCGTGCACATGGTCGCGCATGCCTACGGCAAGACCGCGACCTTCATGCCGAAGCCGATCGCCAAGGATAACGGCAGCGGCATGCACACCCACATGTCGATCTGGAAAGGCGGGAAGCCGCTCTTCGCCGGCAACGGCTATGCGGGCCTCAGCGAAACCGCGCTCTACTTCATTGGCGGCGTCATCAAGCACGCTCGCGCGCTGAACGCATTCACCAACCCGACGACCAACAGCTACAAGCGCCTGGTCCCGGGCTTCGAGGCGCCCGTGCTGCTGGCTTATTCGAGCCGCAACCGCTCCGCCTCCTGCCGCATTCCATACGGCGCCGGCGAAAAGGCGAAGCGGGTCGAGTTCCGCTTCCCTGACGCGCTCGCCAACCCGTACCTCGCTTATTCGGCGCTGCTGATGGCGGGCCTCGACGGCATTCAGAACCGCATCCATCCCGGCGACCCGATGGACAAGAACCTCTACGACCTGCCGCCGCAGGAACTGGTCAACGTCCCCACCGTCTGCGGGTCGCTCCGCGAGGCGCTGATCAACCTGCAGCAGGACCGCGCCTTCCTCACCCGCGGCGACGTTTTCAGCGAGGATCAGATCGACGCTTACATCGAACTGAAATGGGAAGAAGTCATGCGTTGGGAAACGACGCCTTCCCCTGTCGAATTCGATATGTATTATTCTTCGTAAAAAGGCGCTAAACTACGCCTTTCGGGACGCCGATGGGGGGAACCCTCCCACCTTCCCTTTCCTCCCATCGGCATCACTCCACATCACAGTGCACGATTCCGTAACCAAGCGGGGACTATCAAAGCGCACCCGCGGGGAGGGAGTGCGTACGGATGAATATCAGGGCCCAGATCTACGGCGGCGTGCAGCCGGCCGAAGAGCCCCTACTGCCGACCAAGAGGCCCAAGGGCGCCAAGGCGGCCGAGCTCGACAGCATCAAGGTCCCGCGCGAGTCCCGTCAGCGCAGCAACAGCCGTGGTGAAGATCGCCATCGCCTAAGCGGCGAAAGCGCTCGCGTCAGGTACGACGGCCGCAATTATGACGTCGAGCTGATCAACCTGTCGGGCGGCGGCGCGATGATCGCCGGCAGGCTGCGCCCGCTGATGTGGGATCACGTCAACCTGCACCTTGGGACGCATGGCGACATCGAGTGCGCGGTCCGCTGGCTCCGCGAAGGTCGCATCGGCCTCGAATTCGCGCATGAAACGCAGCTCGGCTGGCCGTCCGACCAAGTCGCTACGGTGCTTCGTCACGTGATTGAACGAACCTTCCCGCACATCGATTTCGCTGCCGTCGAGAATAAGCCTGCTCCGCCGCTCAAGGAGGCGAAGATGGAGCCAGCTGACGACGGCCGCTGCGCGCCGCGCCACCCGTTGATCTGGAACGGCGTGCTCCATCACGATTATCAGAGTAGCAACGTCCGCATCCGCAACATCTCCGAGACTGGAGCGATGATCGAGACCGACGAGAAGGTCCGTGT
>Ga0068854_100002157_pt1 | contig 12077 bp, 10 predicted proteins | sample KBSCornC42_FD_66590 | JGI IMG/M metagenome (GOLD analysis project Ga0068854, IMG submission 66590) | Corn rhizosphere microbial communities from Kellogg Biological Station, Michigan, USA - KBS Corn C4-2 | ecosystem: Host-associated > Plants > Roots > Rhizosphere > Soil ... | reverse complement strand
CCGTAGGAGTCTGGGCCGTGTCTCAGTCCCAGTGTGGCTGATCATCCTCTCAGACCAGCTACAGATCGTCGCCTTGGTGGGCCTTTACCCCGCCAACTAGCTAATCTGACATCGGCTTCTCCAGCCGCGCGAGGTCTTGCGATCCCCCGCTTTCACCGTTAGGTCGTATGCGGTATTAGCGTAAGTTTCCCTACGTTATCCCCCACGACAGGGCAAATTCCGATGTATTCCTCACCCGTCCGCCACTCGCCACCCACAGTATTGCTACTGCTGTGCTGCCGTTCGACTTGCATGTGTTAGGCATGCCGCCAGCGTTCACTCTGAGCCAGGATCAAACTCTTCAGTTGAAATTGCAGTCAGCATTGCTGCTGACAAATTACTTTAGAGAGTGAAACCAAGCTGCTTTGATTACTCAAATTTGACCGATTTCTCGGTCGACTTGATGACGCTCTTGATTCGATGGACGTGTTGTCCACCCCAAGGCGCCCACACAAGTCACCTGCGCACACTGTCAAAGATCGAATTCTTGCTCAGCGTTTCCGCTTTCGCGTCCCGAACATTTCGTCCGAGAGAGCCGCCTACTATACAACCATTTTCGTATCCGTCAACACCTTTTTGAAAACATTTTCGAAAAAGTTTTGCCGGTATTTCGCCCTTCGATCTCGCCAGCGGCGGCACCAATCGAAGGGGGGCGAATCATACATCCGATTTCCGATTCGTCAACACCCGCGAAACGACTTTTTTGCTTCGCCTTGCCAACGACCCGGAAGGTCGCCCTTTGCCGCACCGCAGCGTTTCCGGCCGCACGACGAAGGGCCGCGAATCCTACAACCAATTCCCGATTCGTCAAGCCCCCGGACGCAGCTTTCCTGCAGGCGCCGAGCAGCGCGATACGGGGCTATGCGGCAACCAAACGAACCCGCGCGAACGAACGCTTGCCGATCTGCAGCAGATGCTCGCCGCCCGCGGCGAGCGTGCGTTCGCGATCCTCGACCACAGCGCCGTCTATACGCACCGCCTTCTCGTTGAGCTTGCGCGTGACTTCGGAGTTGCTCGCCGCAAGCTTAGCCGCGACGAACAGCGGCGCGACGCGGATGCCTTCCGCCGGCACGGCGACGTCCTGCAGCGGCAGGTCGACGTCGACGCGCTGTTCGCGCACGAGCGCATTCCATTGCTCGATCGCGCGTTCCGCCTCGGCCGCGCCCTGGAAACGCATCGCCAGTTCACGTGCGAGCGCGAGCTTGGCGTCGCGCGGGTGCAGCTGGCCATCCGCAACTTCGCGCTTCATCTTTTTGATGTCCGCCGCCGAACGGTCCAGGCTCAGAAGCTCGTACCAGCGCCACATCAGCTCGTCGCCGATCTTCATTGTCTTGTTGACGATGTCGATCGCCGGCTCGTTGATGCCGATGTAGTTGCCTAACGACTTCGACATCTTGTGCACGCCATCGAGGCCTTCGAGCAGCGGCATGGTCAGCACGATCTGCGGCAGCTGGCCGGCCTCTTCCTGCAACTGGCGGCCGACGAGCAGGTTGAACTTCTGATCGGTACCGCCAAGCTCGACGTCGCATTGCAATGCAACAGAGTCGTACCCCTGCACGAGCGGGTAGAGGAACTCGTGGATCGCGATCGGCTGATTACCTTTGTAGCGCTTGGCGAAGTCGTCGCGCTCGAGCATGCGCGCGACGGTGTGCTTGGCCGCGAGCTTGATCATGCCGGCCGCATCCATCCTGCCGAACCATTCGGAATTGAAACGCACCTCGGTCTTCTCGCGATCGAGCACCTTGAACACCTGGTCGGCGTAAGTCTTCGCGTTGGCCTCGATGTCCTCGCGGCTGAGCGGCTTGCGCGTGGCGTTCTTTCCGGTCGGGTCGCCGATCATGCCGGTGAAGTCGCCGATCAGAAAGATCACCTGATGGCCGAGGTCCTGGAACTGGCGCATCTTATTGAGCAGCACGGTGTGGCCGAGATGCAGGTCCGGCGCAGTCGGGTCGAAGCCAGCCTTGATCCGCAGCGGCCGACCGAGCTTGAGGCGCGCCTCGAGGTCCTCGCGCTTGATGATTTCCTCGGCACCGCGGCCAATCAGGTCCAGGGCCGCTTGGATTTCCGTTGACATCGTCGTATTCACCCGATTTTCGTGCAAAGTATACTTTTCCAGACGATCCGATCCGTTCAGTTTCCGCCAGATCGAAGTTAAAAAATCATTATTCGAGAAACCCGCCGGAAATCCTTGAAAAACAAAGGATTGACGCACGGTTTTCGACTGGATATGGTACGGCCTGTTTTGTCGGAAACTGGCCGTGAACCTGAACCAAAACCACTCTTGTGCCAAGCGCACCGCCCCACGGAACGGCGCAGCCGACGCGTCCACGAATGCAGCAAAGTGGACTTTTATACAAAATCTCGCGAAGTCACCGCTGTCCTGGCGACGCAGGCATGTCGTGCTTGCCGGCGCCATTGCCGCGGTGCTGATCACGGCCGGTGCGACGATCCCGACCTGGGCGCTCGCGATGCGCGATTCGGGTAACGCGCCGCGCACCACACTCGATCTTCCACTGCCGACATTATCGCCCGAAGACGCGGCCTTGTCTGCCGCGATCGACGCGGCCAATAGCGACCCGCTCAGTGATGACAGCGCCTGGCAGGTGGTCAAGGTCAAGTCCGGACAGACGCTCGCCGATATCTTTCAGCAGCAGAACCTCAATGCCACCGACCTCGCGCGGTTGCTCGACGATCCTGGCAACATGCGCTGCCTGCGCAGCATCCATCCGGGCGACGAGTTCGCCTTCCTGCGCAACGACGACGGCAGCCTGCGCGCGATTCGCTTCGACCGCGACGACCGCACGCGCGTAATCGCGAGCTTCACCACCGACGGCATCAAGCAAACCCCGCTCGATCGCAATATCGAGCGCCGCACCCACGTTGCCCATGGCAGCATCGATTCCTCGCTATTCGGCGCGGGCGAAGCGGCCGGCATGAGCGACGCGATGGTGCTGCAGCTCGCCAACGCGTTCGGCTACGACATCGACTTCGCCCAGGACCTGCGCCAGGGCGACAGCTTCACCGTGCTCTACGACGACGTCTACCGCGAGGGCGAGCGCCTGCGTGACGGCGATATCATCGCCGCGACCTTCGTCAACAAGGGCAAGCGCTACTCGGCGTTCCGCTTCACCAACAGCGCGGGCGAGACCAGCTACTACAGCGGCGAAGGCCGACCGCTGAAAAAGACCTTCCTGCGCACGCCGCTCGATTTCTCGCGCATCACCTCATATTTCTCGGTCGCGCGCATGCATCCGATCCTCGGCACGATGCGCGCACACAAGGGCGTCGACTACGCTGCGCCGCAGGGCACGCCGATCCGCTCCGCCGGCGACGGCAAGATCGCCTTCCGCGGCTGGCAGCCCGGCTACGGCAACGTCGTCATCGTCCAGCACAACCCGCACACGACCACGCTCTACGGCCACATGTCGCGCCTCGGTGGCTACCAGGTCGGCCAGCACGTCGCGCAGGGCTCGACGATCGGCTACGTCGGCATGACCGGCCTGGCCACCGGTCCGCACCTGCACTACGAATTCCGTGTCGACGGCCAGCACCGTAATCCGCTGACGGTGACGACGCTGCCGCCGGAGCCGCTGCCCGGCGTCGAACTCGCGCGCTTCCGCAGCCAGACCCAGCCGATGCTGGCGCGGCTCAACAAGCTCGAGGCCACGCAACTCGCTTCGGCGAAATAGACACCGGCGGCAGACGTTGAACCGTGAAGTCTTGAATAGTCGAACTGCCGAGAAGGAAAGCGGCATTCTTTATGAAGTCTTCCGGCGTGTTTTTCGCGGCTTCCTCGCAGCGTTAGGCTTTTGAGAATCGCATGGCCTCGCTGTACCTCGGCCTGATCTCCGGCACCAGCGCCGACGGCATCGATGTTGCGCTGGCTTCGTTCGCGCGCGGGCCGAAGCTGCTCGCCAGTCTCACCCATTCGTATCCCGACGATCTGCGCCGACGCATCCTCGCGCTCGCGCAGGGCGACGGAAGCATCGCTCTCGATGAGTTCGGTGCGCTCGATGTCGAAATCGCGCGCACATTCGCCGCGGCCGCGAATAATTTGCTCAAGCGTGAAGGTGTCGATGCGAAGAAAATTCGCGCGCTCGGCTCGCATGGTCAGACCGTGCGCCATCGCCCGCTCGGCCCTGCGCCTTACACAATGCAGCTCGGCGATCCGAACGTGATTGCGGAGCTGACCGGCATCACCGCGGTCGCCGACTTCCGCCGCCGCGACATCGCCGCGGGCGGCCACGGCGCGCCGCTCGCGCCCGCGTTCCATGCGGCGATGCTTGCGCGCGATAAGAAGACCCGCGTCGTGCTCAACCTCGGCGGCATCGCCAATATCACGATCCTGTCAGGCAACGCAAAGCAGCCGCTGCGCGGCTTCGACACAGGCCCGGCGAGCTGTCTGCTCGACGCATGGATCGGCAAACATCGCGACCAGCCCTACGACAAGGACGGCGTGTTCGCCGCATCCGGTCACATCGACGAAACGCTACTCACGCGTCTACTGTCGGAGCCGTACTTCGCCGAGCCGCCGCCGAAAAGCACCGGCCGCGAAGTGTTTCATCTGACTTGGCTCGCCAAGCACCTGCGCGGCCTCGCGATCGCGCCGAAGAACGTACAGGCAACGCTGGTCGCGCTGTCGGCGATCACGATTGCCGACGCGATCCGCACGCAGGCGCGCGACACGCGCGAAGTCTGGGTCTGCGGCGGCGGCGTGCACAATCCAGTGCTGATGGCCGCGATCGCGGAGGCGCTCGCGCCGGTTCACGTCGCGAGCATCGCCGACCTAGGCATCGATCCCGATTTCGTCGAGGCGATGACCTTCGCCTGGCTTGCGCGCGAACGACTCGACAGCCGCGCCGCGCCAAACGTGCATACGGTCACCGGTGCGCGTGGGGCGCGCGTCCTCGGCGGCGTCTATTACGCAGACGGCTAAGTCGTCGACGATTTCACGTCGAAACGCGCGAATTGCCCACCCAGCGCAAGCAGCAACAGCAGACCTGGCACCGCGCAGGCAAGGCTCACGGCAAAATAGACAACCCAGCCGTAGTCTGCCGCAACCCAACCCGCGAGCGGGCCGACGAAGATGCGCGCGGCCGAATCAAGCGCGCTGAACAGCGCGTACTGAGTCGCGCTGAACCGTTTGTCGCAAAGCGCCATCAGCAGCGCGACGAATGCGCCAGTACCGAGGCCCGAAGTGAAATTCTCCGCCGCCACTGCGGTCACCAGCGCCGGATAACCCTGCCAGCCGAGCGCGATGGCGAAGAATCCGAGCGCGCCCAAGCCCTGCAGCACGCCGAAAATCCATAGCGCACGACGCAGCGACCAGCGCTCAAGCAGCAGGCCGCCGGCGAAGGCGCCGACGACGGTCGCTGCTAACCCGAACACCTTGTTGACCCAGCCGACATCGCTCAGTGCATAGCCGGCGCCGCGCAGCAGAAATGTGCTCGATAGGCTCAACGCGAACGCATTGCCGAGTTTGTAGACGAGAATCAGCGCGAGCCAATGCAGCGCCTTGGTTCGCGCAAGAAATTCGCGCAATGGCTCGACATAGGCTTTCACAAGGGAATGCGCGGATTCTTCGGCAACGCGCCGCTCCGGCGCGATCAGCGTGCCGACGATGCCGATGGCCATGAAAGCCGCCATTGCCAGATACGCAAAGCGGAACCCGTAGGAACCGGCAAGGATCAGCGCAAAGCCGCCCGAGACGACCATCGCGATGCGATAACCGCCGACGCCTAGGGCAGCGCCGAGGCCGCGATCCTGCGGCAGGAGCTGATCGGCGCGATAGGCATCGACGGCGATGTCCTGCGTTGCCGACAGCGTCGCCAGCACGACTGCAAGCACGGCGATCGCCGGCAGCGAGGTTTGCGGCGACAGGCCTGCGATCAGCACGAGAGCGACGACGATGCCAAGCTGCGTCCACAGCATCCAGCCGCGGCGCCGGCCAAGAACCGGCAGTGAAAAACGATCGATCAGCGGCGCCCAGAGGAACTTGAACACGTAGGCGAGCGCGACGAGCTTGATCGCGCCAATGGTCTTGAGGCTCAAGCCGCTGACCGCGCACCAGGCCTCGAGCGTCGAGAACGACAGCGCCACGGGCAGGCCGGAGCCGAATCCGAGCAAGGTGATTGCGCTGAGCGTGCGCGTGCGTTGCGCGCCAGCCGGCACGTCGATACGCGGCGGTGCATCCATCACTGGTAGTCGACCAGCATCGGCGCATGGTCGGAAAAGCGCGGTGCGGGAATGATCTCGCAGCTCTTCACTTTCTTGCCCATGCCCGGGGTGACGATCTGGTAGTCGATGCGCCAGCCGACGTTGTTCGTGCGCGCCGCGCCACGCGCCGACCACCAGGTATATTCGACCGTGTCGGGCTTGGCGACGCGGAAGGCGTCGTTCCAGCCGGTCCGCGGCGGCGGTGTGAGGCCGTCACCGTGCGCGTCGGCGATCAAGCCGTTGAGCCAAGCACGTTCTTCGGGCAGACAGCCGGAATTCTTCTGGTTCGAGGTCCAGTTCTTGATGTCGTTCTTCGCGCGTACGATGTTCCAGTCGCCGCAGAGCACGTAGTCGCGGCCGGACTTGAGCCACTCGGCGAAGATCGGCTTGAGCCAGTCCATGACCTTGAACTTGAAATCCTGCCGCTCCTCGCCCGAGGTGCCCGACGGAATGTAGAACGAGACGACACTGAGCTTGCCGAAACGCGCCTCGATGTAGCGACCCTCGTCGTCGAACGGCGCCCAGCCGAGCGCGGTGCGCACTTCGTCCGGCTCGCGTTTCGCGTAGATCGCGACACCGCTATAGCCCTTCTTCGTCGTCGCGTCGCGGTAGAAGCAGTGATGGCCGTCGGGGCGAAACATTGGATCGCTGAGCTGATCCTCCTGTGCCTTGGTCTCCTGCAGGCAAACGACGTCGGCGTTCTGCTTCTTCAGCCAGTCGAAGAAGCCCTTGTTCGCGGCGGAACGGATGCCGTTGGCATTGAAGGTGATAATGCGCATCGTGGATGTAAGACTGAAGTCGAGAGGCGATAATACATCGCATCACCGTCCGATCCTGCCTGCACATGCTTCCCCATCAGCGATCCTTCCTCGACCTCGCCCTCGCCAAGAATGCGCTGCGCTTCGGCGAATTCACGCTCAAATCGGGCCGCGTCAGTCCGTACTTCTTCAACGCCGGCTTGATAGCTTCCGGTGCAGCGCTGGCTACGCTCGGGCGCGCCTATGCGCAGGCGGCACTCGACTCAGGCGTCGCCTTCGACATGCTGTTCGGACCTGCGTACAAGGGGATTTCGTTGGCGACCGCCACATCGATCGCGCTCGCCGAAATCGCGCAGCGAGACGTACCGATCGCGTTCAACCGCAAGGAGGCGAAGACGCATGGCGAAGGCGGCGTGGTGATCGGCGCGCCACTCGCCGGCCGCGTGCTGATCGTCGACGACGTGATCACCGCGGGCACGGCAATCCGCGAGTCGCTAGCGCTGATCGCGGCGCACGGGGCGACGCCCGCCGGCATCCTGATCGCTCTCGATCGCCAGGAACGCGGCCAGGGTGCGCTCTCGGCCGTGCAGGAGGTCGAGCGTGAATTCCGCATACCGGTGATCGCGATCGCGCGCCTCGCCGAACTGTTTGCACTGATCGACGCACGTGCAGAACTCGCCGTACATCGCGAGAAGATGCAAGCCTACCGCCAGGCCTATGCCGCCGCTGAATGAGGCGGCGGCACGCACCATCTGCGCACACACGAACCTTGTATGCTTGACGAAACGGAGATCTCTTCGACATGCGCCTCCCCATCACGTTCGCATTGATTCTCGGCCTGACGATGGCCGCCTCGCTGGCCTGGCCGCAAGGCAAGGCACACAACCGCTATCGCTGGACCGATTCGCATGGCGCCGTGCAATACGCCGACTCGCCGACCGCGGAAGCACTGCAGGTCGGCTATGACGTCATCGACAGCCGCGGCAACGTGGTCAAGCACGTCGACCGGGTCAAGACTGCCGCGGAAAAGAGTGCGGACGCAAGCGCGGCCGCTGCAACGGCGCAGGAAAAACGGCGTGCCGCCGAAGCAGCGCAATCCGACCAGCAAATGCTGCGGGCCTATACCTCCGAGCAGGCCTTGATCGACGCGCAGACGGGCCGTCTCGCTGCGATCGACCAGGAACTCGCCAACGTCAAAGTCAGCGAGGCGATCCAGGAAAAGAGCCTGGCCGAGCAACTCGTCTACGCATCGACGTTCGAACGCGACGGCAAGCCGGTGCCGCCGACGGTCAAACAGCAGATCGAAACCTTGCGCGCCAATGTCGCCGCGCAACAGAAGTTCACCGCGAACAAACTTGCCGATCGCGCCGAATCCGAACTCAGGGCGAAGGCCGAGCTGGCCCGCTATCGCGAACTGCGCGCCGCGCAGCAGAAGACCGACGCGCAATAGCAAGGAACGCGGGCGGGCATAGAGCAGAGCCCGACGAATCGGGCTCCAGCCTCAGAACGGCAACTTGAGCTTCGGATTGATCGCGAGCAACTGCGCACGGAATAGATTCTGCACGCGTTTGAGCACTTCCATGCTCTCCGCATCGAAACGCAGCACGAGCACCGGCGTCGTGTTCGAAGCGCGCACCAGGCCCCAGCCGTCTGGCCAGTCGGCACGCACGCCATCGATCGTGTTGATCTTCGCGCCTTCGAACTTCGCTTCCCTCTGGAAGCGCTCGATGAACTTGTAGTGCTCGCCTTCGGTGAGCTCGATCTTGAGCTCCGGCGTGCTGACGCTGTTCGGCAGTTCCTCGAAGATCGCCTGCGGCGAACGCTGTTGCGCATCGCCCGAGAGGATCTCGAGCAGCCGCGCACCAGCATAAAGGCCGTCGTCGAAGCCGTACCAACGCTCCTTGAAGAAGAAGTGTCCGCTCATCTCGCCGGCCAGCGCCGCACCTGTCTCGCGCATCTTGCCCTTGATCAGCGAATGCCCGGTGCGCCACATCAGCGGCACGCCACCGGCCTTCTCTATCACCGGCGCGAGCTTGCCAGTGCATTTGACGTCGTAGATGATCGTCGCGCCCTTGTTGCGCGTGAGCACGTCGCGCGCGAACAGCATCAGCGTGCGATCGGGAAAGATCACCTCGCCCGCGGGAGTGACGACACCGAGGCGATCGCCGTCGCCATCGAAGGCGATGCCGAGGTCGGCCTTGATCTGCTTGACCGTGAGGATGAGGTCCTCGAGGTTGTGCAGGTCGGACGGATCGGGGTGGTGGTTCGGAAAGTTGCCGTCGACCTCGCAGAACAGCGGCACGACGTCGGCGCCGAGGCGCTCGAACAGTTGCGGCGCGATCGCGCCCGGAATACCGTTGCCGCAATCGACGACGATCTTGAGCGGTCGATGCAGGCGCACGTCGCTGGCGATGCGTTCGATGTAGTCCGCATTCAGATTGCGCTTCTCGAGCTGGCCTGTGCCAGTCGCAAAATCCTTATCGGCGATGCGTTGATAGAGTTTCTGGATCGCGTCCTCGGCCAGCGTCTCGCCGCCGAGCACGATCTTGAAGCCGTTGTAGTCGGGCGGGTTGTGGCTCCCGGTCACCATGACTCCGGAGCCGAGATTCAGGTGATGGGTGGCGAAGTACAGTACCGGTGTCGGTGCCGCACCGATGTCGGTCACGTCAGCACCGGTCGAGCGCAGACCGTCGATCAGAGCCGCAGACAGGCTAGGCCCGGACAGGCGCCCGTCACGGCCGACTGCGATCGTCTTCAGCCCGCGACCCGCCATCTCGCTGCCGATAGCGCGGCCGATCAGGCGCGCGACGTCGGCGTTCAAGGTCTTGCCGAGCACGCCGCGAATGTCATAGGCGCGGAACATGCTGCGGCTGACATGAATGTCCTGCTCTTCAACAGGAACGACGGGCTTGGCAGGTTTGACTGCGGTTTGAGCTGGCGACATCGACATGGGCTCCTTGGGAAGTTCTTCCATGGTGGCCAGGCTTGCCGCCTGCTTGCGCCGCAGCAACGAATCGAATGCCACGCGCCAACCAACCAAGCGGGCATAGAACATCATTCCGCCTGAAGCCAGGCTCAACAACGCAAGCAGGCCCAGCAGAAGCAGACTACGAGGCGTCATGATCAGCGACGTTGGCGGCACGTTCGCTACGCGGAAGAGACTGTTCGCCACCTGTTTGTCGGCGTTGTCGGACAGTTGATCCGTTGCCGAACCGATGCTGACAAGCTTCGTGCCGCCCGCTCCGGCACCTTGACGCAGCTCGAGCCTGCCCGCCCCCGGTTCGAATTTGCGGAATGCTGCAAGGATGGGTTCGAAAGGCAGCGTGGCATAGGCGTAGGCCAGGATTTCATGTTGACTCGTCACCGGCAGCGCGAACACGAGCACACGCTTGGCTCCTTCGCTCATAGCCGACTGCGCAGGCGCCGGCTCGTGGCTGCGGCTCGCTTGCACGAGCATTGCCGAACGCGCATAGCCCGTCTTGGCGAAATCCCCAGCCAACACGTCGGAAATATCGGGGCGATGAAAATCGATGGCGATCAGCTCGGGCATCACTCCTTTCATCGCCTGAGTCGCGGCGTCGCGTCCGTTCTCCCAGGATTCCGCAAGCGGCGTCGTAACCGCGCTACTCGCCAGTGCCCGCTGCAAGCGCGTACGTGTCTCGCCCACGAGTTGGCCGAGCGCCTCAGCGGCACTGTCGCGCAGTGCAGCGATTCGCTCCAGGTCGCGTTGCTCGGTCTGGACCAACCACGCTTGCCAGGCGAAGAATCCGCCGAGTATCCACAGCAGAAGGGCGCCGACGAGCATCGCGTAGCGAGCCAAGCCCGCGTTTCCCGCTGCTTCCTGTTGCGCCGGTTTGACCGCAGCGTCTTCGCCTTGCCGTTTTTCGCCCGCCAGTTCGGCGTCGGATAAAACGTCAGGTTTCTTTCTCGCCAGCCAAGTTCCCACGCTCGATCTCCCCAGTGTCGTTCCGGGGCGGCAGCTGCGGCTTACACGCTGCCGGAGTGACCGAATCCGCCGACGCCGCGTTCACTGGCATCGAACTCTTCGACCACACGAAATCGCGCATGCGCGACCGGCAAAAAGACCAGCTGCGCAATGCGTTCCCCCGGCTCGATGGTATAGGCAGCCGCAGCGCGATTCCAGCACGAAATCATCAGCGGTCCTTGGTAATCCGCATCGATCAAACCGACGAGATTGCCGAGTACGAGACCGTATTTGTGACCCAGTCCCGATCTCGGAAGAATAACTGCGCAGTAGTTCACATCTCCGACATGAATAGCGATGCCGGTCGGGACCAGCACGCTCGCGCCCGGCTCGAGTATCAGCGGCGCATCGAGCGCTGCGCGCAGATCCATGCCCGCCGATCCCGGTGTTGCTCGCGCAGGCAGCGGGATTTCCTTGCCAAGCCGCGAATCCAGGATTTTCAGTTCGACGTCGATCATTTGCCGCGCATTCTCGTGCGCCGCGGGGTGCGCGCCTTGGATCGCGCTCGACCAGTATCTTTTCGATTCCCGTTTGACGATTCCCAATCCGCGTATTTTTCCGCGATACGCTCGACGAGCTGACGCGCGAGCGCGAGTTTGTCGGCGCGCGCCAGGCGTTCGGCACCGTCGCGCGAAATCAGCAGAATCTCGTTTTGGCAAGCATCGAATCCCTCGCCTTCGCCGACCTTGTTCGCTGCGATCAGATCGAGTTTCTTGCGCTCGAGCTTGGCTCGCGCATAACCCTCGATGTTCTGCGTCTCGGCAGCGAAGCCGACGACGTAGGGTCGTTGCTTCAGCGCGGCGACCGCGGCGAGGATGTCGGGGTTCTCGTTCAAGCTTAGCGTCAACGCGCCGCCGGTTTTCTTCAACTTGTGCACGGCGACTTCGTGCGGACGAAAATCGCCGACCGCTGCGGCACCGATATAGATATCACTGTGCTGCGCACGCGCGAGCACCGCCTCGCGCATGTCGCGCGCGCTGCGCACGTCGACGCGCGCGACGCCCGCTGGCGTCTGCAGATGCACCGGTCCGGCGACGAGTTCTACGCTCGCACCCTGCTCCATCGCGGCTTGGGCCACG
>Ga0068854_100002153_pt1 | contig 12088 bp, 7 predicted proteins | sample KBSCornC42_FD_66590 | JGI IMG/M metagenome (GOLD analysis project Ga0068854, IMG submission 66590) | Corn rhizosphere microbial communities from Kellogg Biological Station, Michigan, USA - KBS Corn C4-2 | ecosystem: Host-associated > Plants > Roots > Rhizosphere > Soil ... | reverse complement strand
GGGATCGCGCGGCACTGTTATGATGGCCACGCCGACCCCCTCGACGTGCGAACTCTGAAGCGGATGCTCGCGATCGTTGCGCCAGATGTGGCCGTCGTTGCTGTACCGGACCGGAGTCCGCTCCGAAGCGAGCGTCGGGATCACCTTGCTCTGATGGACAAACAGCAGGTGATCGACGTCCACGGTGTTCTCCGCCACCCATTGCGGCTGCAGCCGGACGTTGGGAGTCTTGTGCACCGTGTGCGGCCAGACGGGCAGGTACTCTTCGTCCTTGCTGTAGTCGCACGGCGGATCCCACATCGGCGCGCGGTGCAGGACGTCGTGCCACATCCAGACGATGCCGCTGGTCTCGGCCGTCGGATAATTCCTGAGGGCGCGGTTCGCGCCCGACGGGCGGCCGTCGGAGGGGACCAGCTTATTTCGGCCGTCGCACCCCCACTCCCACCCGTGGTAGGGGCACACGATCCGGTCGCCGCGGACGTGCCCGCCAAAGCCGAGGTGCGCCCCCATGTGTGGGCAGAAGGCCGATTGTAGGACCGCTTCGCCACCTTCTGTGCGGTAAAGGACGAAGTCCTTCCCGAAATATTTGAGCGGGCGAACGACCCCGGGCGCGATCTCATCGCTCCACGCGACCTGGAACCAGCCAGTAGGATAGGATTTCCGATCCCAGCCAATAAGTTCGGGCATCTCGTCCAGATAAGCGGGAGCGCGATCGAACGAAGTGTCAATGGGGACGGTGCGATCGACTACCGCTTTGCTCGTCGTTGCTTTGACCTGGGTGGATGCCATGTCCGAATCTCCGTTAATGCCTGAACCCGCGAGCATCTCGTGCGACTTGACGATGAGCCCGCCGCGCGCGGCGACGGGCGCAACGCATTTCAATGAAGAGGGTGAGCACAGATTGCTAGAAAGGCAACCCGTCGACATGCAGTCCGCCCTGCAAATTCGCGGGCGGCCAAAGATGAGAGCGCATTTGGCGTCCAGCTGCACGAACCGATGTGGACGCCGGGGCGCTTCCGAGCATGCTAAATTAGTAGAACGCTGGGCCTTTCGCTCGACCTTGGGGGAAGCAAGCGATCTTGGACGCGTCCCCCGCTCCGCTGCTGCGGAGGGAACCGCTGCATGTGTAGGATCCCACCGGATCAGTCGGCAGCGTTCGCAAATGTGCAGGTGTTGCTGCAGAAAAGGGCATTGCTGGTAGAAGGCAAATAGCCCTTGGAAAATATCATTGCCTAACAACCGGTCGTTTGCTCGATGATCGGACATCTGTCATTGGGCTGCGGAGACGGCGGGCCTGGCTCGAGATGAACTGCAGTGGATTCTCCGATGGCACGGAGGCACTGCGTCTCGTCGAGAGCGCTGCACTCGGGTTGAATCGCCAAAGAAGGAAGGGTGATGGACGACGTCTTTATCTTTGATCACGTGCGTACGCCCCGGGGCAAGGGTCGTTTCGATGGCGCGTTGCACGAAATCGCACCCGTGCAACTCGTGTCCCAGACACTTCGGGCGCTACGCGATCGCAACGGTCTGGATACCGCATTGATTGACGATGTCGTCATCGGCTGCGCGCAGCCGGTGAGCGAACAGGGTGGCGTGCTTGCTCGCGCGGCGGTGCTTAGTGCCGGCTACGCGCAGTCGGTGGCCGCGCAACAGATTCATCGATTTTGCGCATCCGGTTTGGAAGCGGTCAACAATGTCGCCGCGCAGATCGGCGCCAGGATGGCTGGTGCCGGGATCGGTGGCGGCGTTGAGTCGATGAGCCGGGTAAAGCTGGGGTACGACACCGGTGCGTGGGTTGCCGATCCCGCGATCGCAATCCAAAACTACTATGCGCCGCAGGGGATCGGCGCGGACATCATCGCCACGCTCGAGGGGTACAGCCGAACCGACGTCGACACCTATGCCACCGAAAGCCAGCGCCGCGCCGCTGAGGCATGGGACGAGGGGCGTTTCGACCGCTCGGTCGTTCCGGTTTGCGACGTCATGGGTGATGTGATCCTGACTCATGACGAGCATCGGCGCCCGGGGACGACTGTTGAATCGCTGGCCGGTCTCAAGCCTGCATTTCCCGGGCTCGCCGCAGCCGGTTACTCGCGCATCGTCAAGGAGCGATATCCCCAGATCGAAGAACTCGTTCACGTCCACACTGGCGGCAACTCGAGCGGCATCGTCGATGGTGCCGGGGTAGTGCTGATGGGCAACGCGGAGTTCGGCCAATCGGCGGGCCTCAAGCCGCGCGCCAAAATCCGTGGCTGGGCGACGATTGGCTCGGAGCCCACGATCATGCTGACCGGTCCGGTAGCAGTAGCGCAGAAGGCGCTGAAGCGTACGGGCATGCGCAAGGAGGACATCGACCTCTGGGAGCTCAACGAGGCTTTTGCCAGCGTTGTCATGCGCTTCATGGACCACATGGAGGTCGATCACGCGACAATGAACGTCAACGGCGGCGCGATCGCGCTGGGTCATCCGCTTGGCGCGACCGGCGCGATGATCCTCGGCACCGTGCTCGACGAACTCGAGCGCCGGGGGCTCTCTACTGCCATGACGCTGCTGTGCGCCGGCAACGGCCTCGGCATCGCCACCATCATCGAACGGGTCTGACACATGACTGATAGCTATCGCCACATTCGGGTGGAGAAGGGCGCGGACGGCATCGCCCTGGTCGTTCTCGACAATGCCGACGAGACGATGAACGTGGTCGCCGACCGTTTTATTGCTGACATGGACGCGGCCATCACCGAGCTAGGCGCGGACCCCGCGATTACCGGGGTGATCGTCACCTCGGGCAAAAAGGCGTTCATGGCCGGCGCCGACCTGAAGCTGATGGTCACCGCTTTCGGCCGGATGAGCAAAGCGGACGCCTACGAGTTCAGCCAGAACGCGACGCGGATGCACCGCGCGCTCGAGACTATGGGCAAGCCGGTCGCCTGTGCGCTCAATGGCCTGGCGCTGGGCGGCGGCTTCGAACTCGCGCTCGCGTGCCACCATCGCGTGCTGGCGGACGACCCGAAGGCGATTGTCGGTCTACCAGAGGTGACGCTCGGCTTGCTGCCCGCGTCAGGCGGCACGCAGCGAATGGTGCGGATGCTCGGGATGGAGAAGGCGCTGGATCTCCTGCTAACCGGCAGGTCGCTTCGGCCTGCCGAAGCATTGGCCATCGGCCTAGTGGACGAACTGGCCCCTGCCGATCAGGTGGTGGAAAAGGCGAGAGCGTGGTTGGCTTCCCAGCCCGAACCATCGCAGCCCTGGGATCGGAAGGGCTTTTTCATCCCGGAAATGCGGGGGATGATGATCCCGGAGGTCGGCATGAGTGCCTCGATGGCCGCCGCCCGCATCGTACGCGATAGCGGCTACAATGTTCCCGCCCCCTCGGCGATCCTGCAGGCGGTGTTCGACGGCATGCAGATGCCGATAGACAGGGCGCTGTCCCTGGAGAGCAAGCATTTCGCTAATTTGCTGGCCGATCCGGTCGCGCGAAACATCATCCGCACGACCTTCATCTCCAAACAGGCCGCGGAAAAGGGGGCTCGCCGACCCGCTGGCGTGCCCAAGACGAGCTTCACAAAGATCGGCGTGGTAGGCGCCGGCATGATGGGATCGGGCATCGCGTTGGTCGCGGCTGCGGCCGGCGTCGAAGTCGTGCTCATTGACCGCGACCTGGTGGCCGCCGAGAACGGCAAGGCCTATTCGCGCAAGGTGTGGAGCAAGCAAGTATCCCGCGGACAACTGGCTGCCGACAAAATGGATGCGATGCTCCAGCGCATCACTCCGACCATCGACTTCGGCCTGCTCGAAGGCGCGCAACTGGTGGTGGAGGCGGTATTCGAGGATGCCAGGATTAAAGCGGAGACGACTAGCAAGGTCGAGGCGGTCATCCCCGCGGACGCAATCTATGCATCGAATACGTCGACCCTGCCGATCGATGGCCTCGCCGATGCCTCGCAGCGCCCGGGCCAATTCATTGGCATGCACTTCTTCTCGCCGGTGGACCGGATGGGTCTCGTGGAGGTCATCATGGGGCGGCGGACTGCGCCGGAAACGCTCGCCAAGGCGCTCGATTTCATCGCGCAGATTCGCAAGACCCCGATAGTCGTGAACGACAGCCGCGGGTTCTATACTAGCCGCGTCTTCCAGACGTTGATCTTCGAGGGCGCGGCGATGCTCGAGGAGGGTGTCGAGCCTGCGCGGATCGAGAATGCGGCCAAGTCGGCCGGCTTTCCGGTGGGACCGCTGGCGCTACTAGACGAGGTGACGTGTGATCTGCCGATCAAGATTCTTGAGCAGGCAATCGAGCAGAAGGATCCGAACTACGTCCCCCGCGGCGGCGTCGACGTGCTAAGGAAGATGATCGCAATTGGACGCGGCAGCCGCAAGGGTGGGGCGGGTTTCTATGAGTATCCGCAGGATGCGCCCAAGCGACTCTGGGCGGGGCTGGCTGAACATTTCCCGCCGGCACCCGAGCAGCCCGAACAGAGCGAACTGAAAACCCGGTTTCTTTACGCGCAGGCCATCGAGACCGCGCGTTGCCTCGAGCAAGGGGTGCTGGAGACCCCGCAGGACGCCGATCTCGGTTCGGTCTACGGTTGGGGCTTCCCAGCGTGGACCGGTGGCACACTCAGCTTCATCGACACGGTGGGGATCGAGCTCTTCGTCTCGGAGGCGGATCGCCTCACGCAGGCCTATGGCCAGCGTTTCGCTCCATCGGCCTGGCTCCGGGGGCGGGCTGCGGCGAAGACCAGCTTCTACCCCCCTGCCCAAGCGCCTGCCGGTCCCGCGCGGGAACTGGAGCACGCGTGATGCAGCGGCTGATCTTCGAACCGGAGCACGAGCAGTTTCGCGATTCGGTACGACGCTTCATGAAGGCCGAGGTCGGGCTGAACTGGGAGAAATACCGCCGCGAAGGGATGGTTGATCGCGCGCTCTACACCAAGGCGGGGGAGCTTGGACTGCTCTGCACATGGGCTGACGAGCGCTACGGCGGCGCCGGCATGGACGATTTCCGGTTCGAGCAGATCATCATCGAGGAGAACGTCGCCAATGGCGATCTGGGGTTTTACATCAACTTGCACAGCAACATCGTCGCACCCTACATCGCCAAGCTGGGGTCGGAGGAGCAGAAGGCGCGCTTCCTGCCAGGCGCTGTGTCTGGCGACACTATCCTGGCTGTCGCCATGACCGAGCCGAGCACCGGCAGCGACCTCGCAGGCATGCGGTCCCGGGCCGAGGACCGCGGCGACTATTGGCTGCTCAACGGCGCCAAGACTTACATTTCGAACGGAATCCTGGGCGACGTGGTTGTCGTCGCCGCCCGCACCGATCCCGATCGCCCACACGGCATCAGCCTGTTCATCGTCGAGCGGGGGATGGAAGGCTTCGAGCGCGGTCGCAAGCTCGAGAAGATGGGTCTGAAAAGCCAGGACACCGCCGAGCTGTTCTTCAGTGACGTGAAGGTGCCGAAGGAAAACCTGCTCGGCGAGGCGGGCATGGGTTTCAAGTACCTCGCGCGGTTCCTCGCCCAAGAGCGGCTGGTGGTCGCGATCGGCTCCCTCGCCGCCGCGCAAGCCGCGTTCGCCGAGACGCTCGAATACGTCACGACGCGCAAGGCCTTCGGCCGTCCGATCGGCACATTTCAGAACAGCCGCTTCACCATGGCGCGCATGCGGGCTGAGATCGACATGGCGCAGACCTACGTCGACCAATGCGTGCTGCTCCTCAACAAGCGGGAATTGAGCGCGGAGGACGCGTCCGCAGCGAAGCTTCTCGCCAGCGAATTGGAAGGCCGCGTCTTGGATGCATGCGTCCAGATGCACGGCGGGGCCGGTTACATGGACGAATTCCGCGTCAGCCGCATGTACACGGACGCGCGAATCACGCGGATCTTCGCCGGAACCAGTGAAATCATGCTTGAGATCATCGGTCGCTCGCTCGGCCTAGACGAGCGCAAGCTGGCGTCAGGCGCGTGACATGGGGCGGCATCCCCTGTAGCGCCGCGTCGTAACCGACGAGGTGACGTGAACCGGGCGACGGATGACCTGACCGCAGACGTCATCGTGGTAGGCGGTGGCAGTTCCGGCGCAGTCGTTGCCGCGCGCCTGTCGGAAGATCCGCGACTTCGCATCCTGCTTCTCGAAGCGGGCGGGACCGGGCGCGGACGGATGGTGCAACTCCCTGCCGGCTTCTCGCGGATGATCGCCAACCCGTCTTTTGACTGGATTTACGAGACTGTTCCCGATCCGACCCAGGATGGACGCGAGTGGATCTGGTCGTCGGGCAAGATGCTGGGCGGGGGTAGCTCGCTCAACGGTCAGGTCTACATTCGTGGCACGCGCGCTGACTATGATGCGTGGGCTGCGCAGGGGGCGACGGGCTGGGCTTTCGACGACGTCTTCCCGTACTTCCTGCGTTCGGAGCACTGGCATGGGCCGCCGAGCCAGGCGCATGGTTCGTTCGGCCCGCTTCACGTGGCCCCGGTGCGCGACCCCCATCCCCTTTGTCGCACATTTCTGCAAGGGTGCCGAGAGATAGGAATACCGACGCTCGCCGAGCACAACGACGGCAGCGCGTTCGGGGCGTTCATCGCGCAAACCAACCAGCACCGGGGCTGGAGATGCAGTACCGAGAGGGCCTATCTCCGCCCCGCGCTCGGCCGGCTCAACTTGACTGTCCTCACTCAGGTTGAAGCGCGGCGGGTGATCGTCGAGCAGGGACGAGCGACTGCCGTGGAGTTTATGCAGGATGGAAGCTTGCGCCGGGCGGTCGCCTCGCACGAGATCATCGTATGTGCAGGGTCGCTGGGATCGCCGGCTCTGCTCATGCGTAGCGGGATCGGCCCCGCTCCAATGCTTCGCCAGCATGGCATCGCACCGCTGCTCGATCGGCCCGCCGTCGGCAGCAACCTGCAGGAGCATTCATGCATCGGCATGAGCAAGTTTGTGAGCGAGCCGACGCTTAACATGCAGCTGGGCCGGCTATCGATCATACGACACCTCCTCAGCTTCTCGATCCGTAGACGCGGGCCGCTTAGCTGGCCCGCCATCCAGGCGATGGCTCTGGCGCGGACGACGGGCACGCAGGGCGACCCGGACGTGCAACTACACTTCAGTCCGTTGGCCTACACCATCCCGGACAACGCTCGCAGCCCCATAGGCTCGCCGATGGCAAAGCGGCCCGCGGTGACGATTTCGGCGTCCATCTGCAGGCCGGAGGGGAGAGGGCGGGTAGAGCTTGGTGTCGACCAGCGACCGCGGGTCGTGCACCAGCTTCTTGGGAACGAGGCCGACGTGAACACCCTCATTCGCGGGCTCGAGCTCATCCAGCGAATCTTCGAAGCGCCGACGTTTGCTGCCATAGTCGAAGGACCGCGCCTTCCAGAAACTATCCCAAATGATCGAGCGGGATGGCTGGAGCACCTGCGTCGATATGCTTTCCTGACTTGGCACCCCGTGGGAACCTGCCGCATGGGTTCAGACGACGCTGCCGTGGTCGATCCCCGGCTCCGCGTGCGCGGGATCGGCAGTCTGCGTGTGGCGGACGCGTCAATCATGCCCGTGACGACCAGCACCAACACGAACGCACCGGCAATCATGATCGGCGAGCGCGCCGCGGACCTCATCCGGCAAGCGCGCTGATCCCTACCGGTGCTCCGACGCCGATGCATGGAGACAAACCGCTAAGCGGTCGCGGCTTGCGCCGCGTCGCCCCAGGCGAAGAGGCTTGTCATGCCGCCGTCAATGAGGAGGTCGGTGCCGGTGATGTAACACGCGTCGTCGCTCACAACCCACTCCGTCGCCGCTGCGATCTCCTCGGGCGATGCCGCCGCGCTTGAGCGGAATGCGAGCTACAGTTTGATCGATTGACGATCCCGCCTGCCATTCGAATTCGGACATCGCCGGCGGCATTGCCAGTTAGCCCGGTCAGCACCATTGGACTCAGGCGTCCGAGCCCTGCCGCTTGTGCGCCAAAATTCGTGACACTTTGGCGATCCGAGATGTCCAAGGGTTGGATGCGACGTCGTAGCCACCGGCCGTCAGCGTGGCGGTCGCATCGCCGGGAATTTGAGGATCGATATTCGCGAGCAACAGCCGATGGCCGCTGCCCGGCCGCCTGGCCTAGGCAATGCGAACCTGCGCGAGCCGAGCACGGCGACCACTTGTGGCTCATCCCTCTCCGTTCCCATGTCTTTCGTCCTCTTTGGCCCGATGGCATTCGCGTGAAGAGCCATCCGATGAAGGCAAGCCCTCAATGCAATGATCAAACGCGTGGTGCTGCTAGGCATTTCGACGAGCTTTTTCGCCTTTCAACCGCCTCTTTGCACCGTTGAGCATCACCGTTTCCCCGGTCCCATTGACGGTTCATCCGTTTTTCGGGCGGGATGATCGCTTGACGCAACGGCGAAACCTCACATAAGAGCAACCGAACATTCGTTTGGTGCCGGGGACAGGGCTTGAGTGTGAGCGATACGACAAATCAGGCGGACGAGGTTCCGATCGAGGTCGGCGGGACCGTGATGCTAACGGTGCAAGGTGGCTCGGGGAAGCCGTTACTGATCCTGCACGACGAACTCGGTTATCCGGGCTGGATGGGCTGGAACGCTGCCTTGAGCGCTACGCGCGCGCAAATCATCCCGCTGCAACCGGGCTTTGGCCGCAGCGACGCGCTGCCTTGGCTGCGCGACTATCGGGACCTCGCCGCGCACTATGCGCGTTTCGTGCGTCAGGTTGGCACCCCGATAGACGTGATCGGCTTCTCGGCAGGTGGATACCTCGCGGCGGAACTCGCCGCGATCGATCCGGGCCTGTTTGACAGGATAGTCCTAGTCGGGCCGCTGGGTGTCCGTCCGACTACAGGGGAGATCTACGACTTCCTCGCGGTGACTACTCGAACGCACGTCGCGGCCACCGTCAGCAAGCAGGACGCGCCGGAGTTCGCCAAGATCTACGGTGGCACAATGGGGGCAGAGCAGTTCATGCTGTTCGAGGCCGCGCGCGCCGAGACATCGCGTCTTGGCTGGGAGCCCTTCATGTTCGATCCGGCGCTACCAGACATGCTCAACGGAGTTCCCAATCCCGTACTGATTGTTCGTGGGACCGAAGACATCATCTGCCCGCAGGGATGCGTCGACGTCTATGCAGCTGCCTTGCCAAGCGCTCAAGTCGCCATGATCGATGGCGTTGGCCACCGTCCCGAGATCGAAGACCCCGACGCGTTCCTTGGGTTGATCAAGAACTTCCTGGCCTGAGGCGAAAAGGATCATATCATGCTCATCGGCTATTTCACCGAACAGCCCTATCGCGGCGTTACGGAGGAACAGGTGCTGCGACACGGCAGCTACTTCGGTATCTCGAACAGCAATTTTGATCGCCAGCTCGGGGCTGATCTATACAACGAGTATCTGGACGAATTCTGCTACGCCGAGGACCTGGGCTTCGATGCAGTCTGCCTGAACGAGCATCATGGCAATCCATTTTGCATGAGTGCTTGCCTCAATATTTCGGCAGCTATGCTGGCCAAGGCAACCGAGACCGTGAAACTAGTGCTCATTGGCAATCCTTTGCCTGCGCATCACAACCCGCTTCGCGTGGCCGAGGAATTGGCGCAGATCGACCTGGTATCACGCGGTCGAGTCGTCGCTGGCTGGGTGCGCGGGTCGGGACCGGAACAGTTCTTCAACAACAGCAATCCCGCCATCAACCGCGAGCTGTTCGAGGAAGCGCATGACTTCATCATCCAAGCCTGGACGCGTCCGGGACCTTGGCGCTACGAGGGCAAGCATTTCCACTATCGCCACGTGAATCCCTGGGCGCTGCCGTATCAACAACCGCATCCGCCGACGCTGATCCCAGGCGTGCTTAGCCTGGAGACTGTCGAGTGGGCTGCGGATCGCAACTATCCGTACTTGGGGCTCGGTACTTCGCTGGCGCCGACGGCGGAACTCTGGGACATCTACGCTGACCGCGTCGCCAGCCGCGGTTATCAGGCTGGACCCGAGAACTTCGGCTATCTCGGCATGGTGGCGGTCGGGGACACGGAAGAGGAAGCGGTCGAAATGGCGCGCAACTTCCTATTCGCCAAAGGTAACGGGCTGTTCGCGCGGGCCGAGCACACGTTGCCGGCCGGTTTCAACTCGGCCAGCGCGATCAAGCGGCTGTCGAGCAACGCGAGCGGCGGCTGGCTTGGCCTTAACCGCGACAAGATCATGGGTGAGGACCACGGCAAGGCCGACCTGTCGCCCGAGGAGTTGCTCAAGATCCGCGGCGAAATCGATATCGCGCTGGAGAAAATGCGCGAGAATTACCAGATCATAGCCGGTACGCCCGAGCAGGTTAAGGCGCGCATCGAGACCATCCTGCGCGTCGCGCGTCCTGGACATTTCGTCTTCATGAACGTGCAGGGCGACGTTGACGCCGAACGGCGGCGGAAGAACATGCGCCTGATCAGCGAACACGTGATCCCCCACATGCGCCAGCTTTCGGAAGAGCTCGGGTTGTCGAGTCAGTTCGAGGTCAAGCCAGGAAGTCGCAGGCTCGCACCGGGGCAAGCGCGGATACAGACGACCTTCCCCGAACTGCTCCCCGCGCAAAAGGCCAAGGCAGCGTGATTGCAAGCGCTCGGCGAGTGAGTGGGTCCTAAGTCCAATCGGGACGAACGGCCTGATGACGCTCGCATCCGGGAGGTGCGCCACCTGCTTCATGTCGCCCTCCGCCCCAGGCAAAGCTTGCTTGAATCGAAAGATCAGGCGAACAGCGCAGCCAGTGTTTCCCGGTCGCCCACGAAGGGATCGCGGCCGTGGGGAACCTGGAGGTGGTTCCCCAGCATGATATCGCCGCCCTGCCACTGCCATCGCCTGATCAATGACTCGACGGTGTCCTCGATAAAAGCATGATGACCCTCCCCATATCTGACCGCGGATTTCCAAGTGCCTGGAAGCTCACCATTATTTGACTTAAGCGGAAAGACGGCGCTCATCACCGGCGGCAACGGCGGTCTTGGACTTGCCTACGCGAGGGGTATGGCCAAGCAGGGTGCCAGCATCGTCATCTGGGGCCGCAATGAGGAAAAGAATAGGCTGGCCGAAGCGCGGCTCCTCGAAGTGGGCGCGCCGCGCGTGCTGTCGCAGGTCGTAGATGTGGTCGACGAGCAGAATGTTAAGAGTGCATTCGCCGCAGCTGTCGCATCGAGCGATGGGCGAATCGATTGTGTGGTTTCGAACGCTGGCCATGGAGCCTCCTACCCCGTGTTATCGGAGATCCCGACAGAGGCCTGGCACAGTATTCTGGCTGTCCATCTGGATGGCGGGTTCTATGTGGTGCGCGAGGCGGCCGGGCACATGCGCGAACGGGCGCTTGCTGGTGGAACCGGCGGTTCGATCCTGATCTGTGGCAGCCTATCCTCGCTGGGCGGCGCGCCAGGCCTCGCACCCTACTCAGCGGCCAAGTCGGGACTGCTCGGGCTGATGCGCTCCGCCGCGGCCGAGCTTGCGCCACTGGGTATCCGGGTCAACCTCGTAGCGCCCGGATTTATCAAGACCGATATCGCCACCGACCCCGCGCTGATCGCGCGAATGACTGAAATGTCCCCGATGAAAAGGGTGGGCGAAACTGCCGACCTTGAGGCGATCGCCGCCTACCTTGCGAGCGATTCGGCCTCGTTTCACACCGGTGATGTGATCACCATCGACGGAGGAAGGATGGCTTCGCTGTTCTGATCGCCAGTGACACAGCGAAGATCGGGATGTGTTATGGAGGGCGCGCTAAGCCCCACAGCTTCGTCGAAACCAGCACGTAAAAGGCCCGCTCTGCAGGAGGATACGATGAAAGTCCGTCGTCCCCGCTTCGATTTCTCGAAGACCCCCGCGCACTGGTCGAGGATTCCGGAGCACGCTCAAGCCTGCAACGCATCCTCCCTGTGGATTCCTTATCTCGAGCGATTCCTCAACCGCGTGCTGACCATGGTGCTTTCCCAACATAAGGACAGCGGCAAGATATGCCCTGAGTTGCGGGGCGAGGTCCGCACATTCATCCGTCAGGAGTCCAATCATTATTCGCTGCACGATCAGTACAATACCATCCTTAAATGCGGCAAGTACGAC
>Ga0068854_100002148_pt1 | contig 12103 bp, 8 predicted proteins | sample KBSCornC42_FD_66590 | JGI IMG/M metagenome (GOLD analysis project Ga0068854, IMG submission 66590) | Corn rhizosphere microbial communities from Kellogg Biological Station, Michigan, USA - KBS Corn C4-2 | ecosystem: Host-associated > Plants > Roots > Rhizosphere > Soil ... | reverse complement strand
CTCATGTCGCGGTGGCGGGCCAGGCGACTGTTCTGTCTTCGGCTGACCTGCTTGCGAAAACGCCAGCGGCGCCGCTGTGGCTAATCCCGCGCTTGCCGCCATGAACTTCAAATACTCACGTCTTGAGGTCCCTCTATCTCTCATGATGTTTGCTGCCTCCGCGCGCATCCGGTTTGGGACATGCGGGAAAAGATTGTACTCCGTTGATCAAGTCCTTCGCAGTTGCTTGCCTGCGACTTACTTGAGGGCTCGCGGACTGACGGTTGTGCAGGCCGTGTTACAGTACAAACTTATGCAATCGGAACCGCAACAGGACTCCGTTGGAATTTCACGTGGCCTGTTGAAGGAAAACGTTGCGCAACGCTTGCGGGAAGAAATCCTCTCGGCGAGGATCGCACCGGGCGAAAAGATTGTGGAAGGTAAGTGGGCCCGCGAATACGGCGTTGCGCAGATCTCAGTCCGTGAAGCACTGAACATTCTTGCCGCACAAGGCTTTGTCACCAAGGGGCACGGGCGAAGCGCGCGGGTGTTGAAACTTGACGATGCCGACATCATTCACATTTATCAGCTGCGGGGCGTGTTGGAAGGGTTGGCCGCGCGCATCATTTCTGAGCGTAAGCCTCGGCTCGACGATCTCGAAGCCGCGCTCGCGCACATCGAAGCTGCGATTGCGTCGGGAAGTCTAACTGATGTCCTCGAACGCGTCCAGCATTTCCACCTTCTGTTACTCGAAAAAGCGGACAACCCTTTCTTGAAAGATCACGGTGAACGGCTGCTGCTACCGCTATACGCGTTTACCCATATGCGAGCAGCAGCCAAACATCTTGATACCAGCCCGTGGAAGAAGCAGTTGCCGCTGCATCGGTTCATCATTGAAGTTCTGCGGTATGGTAACCCTCAGCTTGCGGAGCAGACACTCGTTCACGTCACGAATTCGTTTATGGAATCTGCCTTGGTTGTGTGGGCACACTGAGGCTTTCTCGCGTGCAGCTAATTCGCGCCCGGCCGCGGCGACTTCCAGCTTGACAATTGCCGCTGGACCCAATCCGCATCCTGTTTTGAGTGACAAAGCAGACATGCATTCGGGCTCTCCTCCTGACCGAATCGCTTGGTCAACTCTGCATTGGGAATGTCATCAATCTGATGGTAGCGAGCTTCAAATAAAAGTGCGTGCATGATTCGCGGCATGTGGCAAGAAACACACCGGCTACCCTCGGAAGCCGCCGGGTGGTGTGAGTGGCGGGTGAGAGCTTCTTTGTCTTGGAATTGTGCGTGGCAGCCTGTGCACATCTGATCCGGCTGGCCGCGGAACTTCAAAGAGTTTGGGTTCGAGGCCGCATCATGGCTATGGGGATCATGGCAACTCCCACAATTCACCTCACCGTTCTTGAAACACTGAGAGCGCTCGAGCGACTCCACCAGGAACGTGGTTTGGCGGAAGCGTCCATCTTTGAAAAAACCTTTGCGCGAGAACTCGCCAAAAGGCCCCCTCGCGTGCCGGCCAAAAAAGTCGCCGGTGCTCGAGTAGTTCAATTCGCCGTTCGGGCCTGGCTCGCGTATGGCTGATTGCATGTGGCACTGCGCACAAATGGCAGCGAATTGATTGCTTGTAATTTTCCTGAAATTCACCGGCGGATCGAGTGGAGCCTTTGGATGGTACTCTCCTGTGATGGTTTCCAGCACGTGATCGCCCGAAGGGCCGTGGCACATCTCGCAATCAATTCCGCTCTCTTTGAATGCGAGATCTTTCACGTCGAACCCTGCACCTTTCACATTTCTCAACTGGCTGGTGTGACATACGGCACAAACCGCCTGATAGCTGGTCGAGGCGTCGAGTTTCTCCCAGTTCCTGGGATCCGCACGCTTGCTGCCTGGTCCGTCAATCACTCTCCAGAAGTTAACCCACCGCTTGTGCACAAGGTTGTATTGGATTGGAAAAACGTGGATTTCGCCGTTAGGCAGCTTAGTTGCGTACGCTTGTTCGAATTTTGATCCGATCGTGTAATCCACAGGATAGCTGTGCCACTTCCCATCCGATTGTAGGATGTCGAAATAATGCCGTTCGCCGTGGAGCACCATTCGTGCGAAAAGTTTTCGATTTGACCCTGAGGTAATCTGCAATTTTCCAAGGCGATACTCGATCTCGTCTCCGAGGTAAAACCGATTGTCGACGCTGAAGTCTCCGACTATATTCTGAGGCGAGTAAGGGCGAAACATTCTTGACATCCCAGTTTGTGTCCAGTCGCTGTAAATCTTGCCATGGCACGGTCTGCACGACTCAGAGCCGAAATATGCGCCCTGTGGTTGTTCCGAGGAGCTCGTGTCGTGAGGCGAGTCAGAAGCCTCCTTCAGGAGAGACCTCGAGGGATATTCAGCCTGTAGAACAAAGCTCTCGTAGGGAACTGAGGCTGTCGGGTAGAGCAAGCCATAGATACTGTGAAGAGCCTCATCCGCCTTTGCTTCGAGGCTGCCGCCGCCCTGTTTGGCGGCCGCAAAGTTGGCCGCCGCCCCCGAGGCGTTCCCGGAACTGAGTTGTACCAGACCCAATGTATAGGCAACCTCGAAATCGCCCGCGTTCAACTGTCGCGCCTGCACCAGAGAAGCTTCGGCCTCTCGAAGTAGATCCTTACGCCGCGTGCCAGCCGGCTCTTTGATGGCTGCTTGTAGCTCGGCGCGACCCTTTGCGAAATTCGCCGTGGCCTTCAATCTGCGTTTCACCATCGGCCAGTCCTCATCACGCACGGAGGCCGGCCCTGCAAACGCCTCCAGGTCACGTAGGGCTTCCTGGGCATGCTCGATGGCCGCTGCGTTAAAGTGCTGTCGAGCCTCCACGTCAGCGACCGGCACGAGCAAGAGAGGATTTTCTGGCAGAAGCGTGAGAGACTTCCGCGCGTAGTCCAGTCCCGCGTCATATTCTTCCAGGCCGAAACTAGAGCGAGCAGCGACCTCATAGGCCTGCGCCAGAAACGCCGATTGAGGGAACTGGGCAATAAATCGATTCGCCTGGCTACGCATTTCGGCCGGGGAAGCTTGCTTGAAGAGAGCCAAAAAAGCGGAGCGCTCGGCAGAATCAGCCATCTGGTCTGCGAGGGTCACCGTATCGCGCCTTTGAACGGTGGGTACGGAATCGAGATCCTGCGCCGAGAGTTGTAGGGTCAGCCAGAAAACGACGGCGAGAACGCACCACATCCGGCGCATGGTTCTACAATTTACAACAGTTCACCTGTGAGCCGCCTGTGCGATTCCGATCGCCTTGTCGATGTCAGGATCATTCGGTGTGAGCTTTTTGGCTTGCTGCAACTCGCTCAGACCGTTCTTGGCATCGCCGGAGTGCAAGTAGATGAGGCCCAGGTCTTTGCGCAGGTGCCCGAGGGCAGCGCAAGTTCCGCAAATCTGAATTCCCTCTTTGAGCTGTGAGATCGCCTGCGGCCAGTCGTGCGCGGCAGCCGAGGATAGTGCAAAGTTCCCAAGGGTTTGCGCCTGATCCATGATATGAGATTGATTTTGCAACGTCTGAAACCTCTCTTGCAGGCGCTTGGATTCCTCGGGATCGTTTTCTGCCAGACTGCGGGCCAGATTGTAGAGCGCTTGGGAGTGGTTTGGATCGATCTCGATCGCTTTGCGCCACTGTTCAATCGCTGCGTTGCGGTCGCCGGCGTGGAAGAGCTCTTGTGCCAGGACAAAAAGCGTATCCGCATTTCTCGGATCTAACTGCGCGGACTTTTGCAGCATTTTCACCGCTTGGGGTGCGTTACCCGCAGACTTTTCGATCAACCCCAGCAAGTACCATGGTTCGGCCGCCTGCGGATCCAAGCGAACTGCAGCTTCCAGCTCGGGCCTGGCACTCGCGTCACGGCGCAAGTCGAGAAGAACTCTTCCCTTGTTGTAGTGTGCTGTAGCGGAGTTCGGGTCGAGGCGCACGGCTTCGGAAAACTCAGCCAAGGCCCCTTCTAGGTTGAACTCATCTGCCATCGCAATTCCCAGATTTAAATGCGCGCCCGATGAGCTGGGATCGAGCGAAATCACTTTTTTAAAGTAGCTGACCGCTTCCTCGTTTCGCTTGCTGCGCGCAAGCACCATCGCCAAAACAGTGAGAGCCTGTTGATTGTCTTTCGCAATCTGGAGAGCGCTGCGAAGGGACTGCTCAGCCTCCGTAAAGCGTGACTGGTCGGCGAAAATCAGGGCCAGGTTAATGAAAGCTTGCGCATACTGCGGATCGTTCTCGGTAGCTTTGCGAAATAGTTGCTCGGACTCCTGATTTTTCCCCTCCTGTCCGTAGAGCACACCCAAGTTGTTCTGCGCCTCAGCGAATCCCGGATCGGCGCTGATCGCAGCCTTGAGTTCCTTTTCGGCCTCTACGACCTGTCCAGCCTGCAGGCTTAGAAATCCCAGCTGGTTGTGAGCGCGAGCCAAGGAGGGATCGAGCACAACCGCTTTCTTAAGGGCCTCGCGTTCCTCCGCGATTTTGCCTAAGAGGTCAAGCGCCATGGAGAGGTCATACCAAGTTTTGGCATTTTTTGGATCTTCTCCCAAAGATTGGCGATAGAGATCGGCAGCGCGCTCGTACTGTCCTTCTCTCAGCAAGCCGTTGGCTTCGTTGACCTTTGTACCGGCAACATTCTCCTTAACGTCTTGCTGCTTTCGTTCCTGAACCGCTGCCAATTCCTTCTCGGCCTGGTCCATTTGTCCCAGACTTCGTTGAACACCCGCGAGTTGGAAATGGGCTTCGGTGGAATCTGGCCTGAGCTCGAGGGCATTTTGAAGTTGCGCGAGCGCTTCTTGTGCCTTTCCGAGCCTAGCAAGTACACACCCAAGGTTGTACCTCGCTTGATAATCATTCCCATTTAGGGCTACGGCTTGGCGAAGAACGGTTTCGGCCTCCGCGTATTTTCCCAGCCCTCGATCGACCACACCCATGAGGTACAGTGCTTCAAAATCGCGCGGCTTTCGGTGAAGATAAGACTCAATTTCGGGGAGCGCGGTCTCGAATTCCGCGAGAATCAGAAGAGCCTTGAGATAGGAAAGCCGAACCACGTCGTCGCTGGGATCCAACCGTAACGACTCGCGGAATTCATTCACGGCCGAGCGAAACTCTGATTGCTGCGTGTAGGCGATGCCCAGATCCGCGTGCCGTTGCGGTGAGGAAGGATCTTGCTTCACCAGTTCCGAAAGCAACTGGACAGCTTCCGCTGCGTCTCCGTGTTTTGAATAAGCCACCGCCAGATCGTTCTGCAACTGTGGGTCCGCCGGACCGTTCTTTAAATAAGCAATAGCCGCTGAGTAGCGTTGTTCGGAAATGAGGACCTTGGCCAATCCGTCGACTGCCGGCACCGACTTGGGATCAGCCTTCAGTGCCAGTTTGAATTCTTGAATTGCAGCCTCATTTTTGTTTAACTGGGTGAAAGCCACACCCAAAGCGGTGTGGCTCATAGGATCATTGGGCTTCTTCGAAATCGCGACTCGCAATGCGCCGACAGCCTTCTCAGGCTGTTGACTCTGAAGGTAGGCGAGAGCAACGTTGAAATTCCCTTCCCAAGAGTTAGGGTCGAGATGGACCGCAGATTCAAAGGCCCAAATGGCACATGAGAGTTGCTGTCTCTGCCCGAAGTACGCGCCCAAGGCGTCATAGGCTTCAGGCGTCGGGTGAGTTCGAATCACTCTCTCGAGTTCGGCAGGTCCTTGGCACTTTGCAGCAGTTTGTGCCACGAGAGTCGAAAAGCCCAAGAAGCAAGCGAGGCAGGCAGTGGCGCAAGCGACTTTCCAAAACAACATCCAATTTCCCCAGAGATGATCGCTGCTAATCGTAACAGAACAACTCGACCTTGAAGCTCGAAGTCAGAGCGGGGGATGCGGGGTTATGGATGGTATGATCGCCAAAACACGATGCGTAAACGAGTCGGGCGCCTCTTTCCATCAATTCTGCAAGTAACCTTCCTTGTTTTCGCAACCCGAATCGGCCTCGCACAGGGAGTGGCAACCGGTGGCACAGCGGTTCCGGCACGTCCTCTTCCGGCGGGCACCAAAGCCCCCGTTGTTGACTTTCGAGACGTCGCTTCCAGTTCAGGGCTAACCGGCGTAAACGTGTCTGGCTTAGAGTCCACAAAGGGCTACATTGTTGAGACCACGGGGAATGGGGTTGCGATTTTCGACTATGACGGAGACGGCTTGCCAGACCTTTTCTTTGTAAACGCCGGCCGCCTCGAAAAGGATGCAAAACAGCCGAGCCATTATCTTTACCACAATCTTGGAGGGCTCAAGTTTGAGGATGTAACAGCCCAAGCCGGTATAACGCGTACCGGCTGGGGTCAAGGCGTTTGCGTCGGAGATGTCGATAACCATGGTTACCCGGATTTGTTTGTTACGCAATGGGGGCAAAACGTTTTGTATCGCAATGTGGGCGATGGCACCTTTCGTAACGAGACCAGGGAGCGAGGATTGCTCCAACCGAGCGATCGCTGGAGTACTGGCTGTGCTTTCCTGGATTTCAATCGTGATGGATATCTCGACCTCGTTGTGGTGCACTACGTTAACTTCGATATTGAGCACACGCCTCATCCCGGTGAACTGACGCAATGTCAGTGGAAAGGACGTCCGGTAATGTGCGGGCCGAGAGGTTTGCCACCCGAGACGGTATCGTTCTATGAGAACGACGGCCATGGGCATTTCCGGGACGTTTCCGACAAAGTCCACATCACGGTTCCAAAGAGCTACTACGGATTCACCGCGGTTACAGCAGATTTTGACAATGATGGCTACCCAGATATTTTTATCGCCTGTGATTCGACGGCGAGCCTCTATTATCACAATCTACAGGGGAAGGGCTTCGAAGAAATGGGCGTGCGGGCCGGACTGGCCTATAACGAAGATGGGAGAGAACAGGCCGGAATGGGCGCAACGGCGGGTGATTTCGACGGCGATGGATTGCTCGATGTTTTCAAAACCAATTTCGCAGATGACACTCATACCCTGTATCGGAATAGGGGCCACAACAATTTTGAGGACGACACAATCGGTTCCGGCCTTGCGATCAATACACGATTTCTGGGATGGGGCACGGCCTTCCTCGATTTCGACAATGATGGTTGGAAGGACTTGATTCTTGCCAATGGGCATGTGTACCCGGAAGTGGACCAGGGCCACACATCCGAACACTACAAACAGCAACGACTACTTTATTGGAATCGCGGCGACGGCCAGTTCTATGACTTGTCGATACAAGGAGGTGTCGGCATTGCGGATGAGCGGTCTTCTCGAGGACTTGCGGTAGGAGACCTGGATAACGACGGCAGGGAAGAGATCGCCATTGTGAACATGGGTGAAGCGCCGTCTCTGCTAAAAAATTTCTCTCCTGTTGAAGGCAAGTCCCTTCTCATTCGGGCTGTTGCTCTCAAACGCGATGCTATTGGAGCACGCGTAACTGTGACCGCAGGCGGACGCAAACTGGTGGACGAAGTCCGGAGTGGCGGATCGTTCATCTCCCAAAATGACTTCCGTTTGCATTTCGGGCTGGGGAAGGCAACCCTAGCTGACGTCAAAATTCGTTGGCAGGACGGGAAGGTTGAGAACATCCCGGCAGTCGCCACCAATCAAGTGGTCACAATCGAGGAAGGCCACGGTGTCACCCGCCAGCAGCCGTACAACGACGGCAAAAAATGATCGTAGCCCCTGGCTAGGGAACCACCCCCTTGGAGCCGTCCGCGACCGGGCGCATGAACTTGGCATCCTCAAGGGGCACATTGAACTTCGCCTCTTGAATTTGGATCACAAATCGAGAGTTAGGCCGCGAGATTGTCTGTTGAAAGGGGAGCTTTACCCCGTCCTGAGTTCGGTAGTCGCTGTAGTCAATCTGTGTAGGGTTCAGGCCGAGCGGGGATCGCGTGAACCGCAGGATGCGTATCAGCAGCCCCGACCCTTGGTCGAAATAGAACTTCGACGCAAGTTCCCCCGAGTTCATTGCCGAGAGCACATAAGCTTCGAAATCGCCAACCTTCTCCGGTTCGGTGGATTGCAGTTGGCTGAACATTCGTTTTAAATCCAGCGGCAAATGCAAGTCAGTCTCCACGCGCGCCGATTCGACTTCGACCGCGGAGATGTCATGCACGCGCCGATTCGGCCCAGCAGTCCAACCCGCCTCACCGTCATACGCTGTTATGCTATCGCCGTTGGGTAGATGAATCACCATAATTTGCCTATTGGGTTCCTTGGTTAGGATCTCCGCCGAAAGGCTTCGTCCGGCCAAAATAACCGAAGCTCTTAATTTGCGGCTGGTTAGTTTGGAGATGGCAGAACTTCCACCAACTGCTTCAATGTATTTCGAAATGATCTCGTCGGGAGCAACGCCCTTCTGTTCAGCGTTGTCGGGATGCTTGCTTCCTAGCAGTGGGCCAGCGTCGGAAATAACCGGAACTGCACTTGGGCGAGGACTGCCTCGATGACAGGAATAGCAAGTCACGCTTTGCTTCGCGTCGAAATTGACGCGATCGATTGCCATCATCATTTGAATCATTTTGCGCGCGGTCAATTTCGGTTTTTTGTCATCCTTCTCTAGTGCACCTTCCACATGGCAATAACTGCACTCAACACCCAGCGCGTATGTCATGAATTGCATAGCTGGTACCAATTGGTCAGCCTGAACGCCTTTGAGAACTTGGATGTTCTTATAGACCTCCTCACTCAACTTGCCTGTTGACACAGTCTTTGTAGTTTGTTCTTGGGCCAAAAGATCGGAGACTGGCGCAATCAATGAAATGAACGTAAGTGCCAGGGTGTGAATACCCAAACGCATCAATTCCCCCTTTGAAAAGTGGCAGTGTAGCAAACCTCGGCAGCGGTTGCGAGATGAGAGAAAGCACTCGCTGGGTTGGACGCATCTCCGCCTAGTTTGATCAACGGACATAGGGCGACGACTTTTTGTATTCCTCGGGAAAGGTGTGAGCTGCCCGGAACAGGGACAAGGCTGCTACGGAACTCCCGGGATCTACAAGGCACCGGTTAGGCACGTATTACAGCCGGCGTGCAGCGCACAGGGGGGATTGACCTTCGTTCAATTCTGGCATCAGAGCTCTGGCTTTCATCGGTCTCTGTTTCCGGACCGGCTTGCCTCTCGGGCCGCCGGCAGTCAATCCCGAGCAGCTGATTCACCCCAGGGTGGCAGGATCATGAGCAAACTCCGCACGAGATTAGCCGTCACGACATCAAGCAGGCCGGGAGGCGATGCCTCAGTGCGAATCGCGCGTCGAGGCTCCGCTCCGAACTGCCAGATGAGGAGTGCGCCACCGAGAATAGCGACGTTCTTCATGAACATGACCATCTGCAATTGCGGCATCATGGCATCACGCAACTCCCAGATCCGGGTGCCTTCAGCGGGTCATTTTCTGTCTGCTAGATCGGCGCGGCTCAGGTCATGACGCAAGCGAACTTCATGTCTGTCGATGCATCATTCCCACCGTCGCTAGTGAGCGCGTTGAATACGTTCGGAATACATTCGTGGTCAACCGTTATCCAGATTCGTGATTTCAGAAATTGAATCCCTGCCAAGTCCCTATTGTGTAATGATTAGACGCTCCATCGAACTCGCGAGATTGCAGAAAATTAGTGCCCCAATGAAAAGGAGGCCAGATGATCCGACCCTTGAGTATTTGCTTGCTTGCATGCTGCGAGATCGTCTTGGCGGCGTCTCACCCTCCACAGCACACGTCGATGGAGGGCGCCCGAGCAAATGTTTCCAAAGAAACTATAGAGGGCCTGGTTCGGGACGCTGCCTGCCCAATTCAGAACCTCGACAACCATGCGACCAGCCTCAGCCTCAAGTGCGTACAGGATTGCGTGAAGGGTGGCTCGCCGCTGGTTATTCTGACCCAAGATGGCCGGCTGTATTTTCCTATCTCTGCCAAAATGCCTGACACGGACCGGCGGCAGGAGCTGATGCCGTTCGTCGGGAAATACGTGCGGGCGACCGGGATTGTTTTTGAGCGAACTGGGACTCATGCAATCGTGATCACGGAAATTAAGGAAATGAAAGAGGTCCGCTTGACGATTGATGAGGGATAATTCCAAGCACGCTCGCACGAAGTCTGACCATGCTCGGATTGTGCGAAAAATCTCGTCATCGGCCGGCGTTCTTTAGGGAACGACGACGATTTTGCCGATCTGGCTGTTGCCGTTAAGGTACTCATACGCGTCCTCGATATGTGACAGGGGAAAGACCTTATCGATCTTCGGCGCGACACCCCCCTCGCAAAAAGGTCGTAGACGTAGCGTTTCGCGACGGCGACCGCCGCAGGATCACGCATCAAGCTTTGCGCGTTGTAACCGCGCACGTTGAGGTTCCTGCCGACCGTGTCGATGGAGGGGAACGGCGTTGGCTGTCCGTCCACATAGCCGAACATATCCGCTCCGAGATAGCCGGCCACGATGATCGTTCCTCCGGTGGCCGTTGCTTGCGCCAGCGCGGGCAGTCCTTTCCCGGCGATCGGATCAAGAACGACGCGGGCGCCGATGCCGCCTGTGATCTCTTTCACGCGCGCCACGAGGTCTTCGTCCTGCATGACGATCACATAGTCCGCGCCGAGACCGAGCAGCTCTTCCTTCTTAGTTTGGGTCCGCGTCGTGGCGATGACCTTCGCGCCTTCCGCCTTCGCTACGTTGATAGCGGCCAAGCCCATGCTGCTGCTGGCAGCCGTCAGGAGCACGAAGTCGCCTTTGGAAAATTGCTTGTTCTGGATCAGCGCGCCGTAGGCTGTGAGATAGGACATCCAGATCGATGCGCCTTGCTCGAACGAGAGGCAATGGTTTCCCAATCCCTTTAATCACAACTAGACATTGTCGCAGCAGAGGCGATTGCACGTTGTTCCTACTTTGTGCCTACTTGAAGCGGCATGATCCCTGCGAAAACACTGCCTGTTCAACGAAGTGATTTCGCGTTGACGACGCGATTTGTGCCTGCCTATATAAAGGAGCAGGTCAAACCATAACTTGCTGAAAGGATTTGGCGTGCCTGGCGAGCGGAAGTTTGAACCACTTCGATGGTCTCCTAATGCAAGCCAAAGCTCTTACTGCGGAGATCGCCAATATTCAGGCGGACTTGGATTCATTCGGCCAGCCCATGCTTGTTAAGACATAATGCCATATCCTTTAATAACGCGGACTCTAATTAAAGGAACCCTTCATAACCCGTGGTCACTGAAAACAAGTCGAGGCTCGGAACCTACGTCACAACGACAGTCACTGGAGAGCCAGTGCGGGCGTTCATCCCCCCGGGCTGCCGCCAATCCCCCAGTAGGATTAGAGGGCCTAGATCAACATCTTGACCACTGCCAGCCAGGCGCTGGGCCGACCGATGGCCTGACACGAGCGAGGCGTGCTTCGAAAAGTCCATTTGCCGCTGGAATATCAGGAACACTATTCCTTGACGGGATGTCAGGAATAAAATTTCCAGAAATCCAAATAGCGATATTTCAACGTGGTGCATCGCCAACGGCTTTTGAAGGTCAACTATGCTGATCCCCTTGTGGAAACGATCACAAGCGATTCTTCCCTTGAACCGGTCCCCTATTTGAGCTCAAGGAAGACGATGCTCGACGGATTACCGACGGCAGCGTAGTAGCCGGTGAAAGAGAGGGCGCCGGTCGCGATATCCACGCGGAAAACGGTAATGGCATCGCCGCGCTGGTTGCAGCAGTATAGGAACTGGCCCGTGGGATCGAAGGCAAAACTACGAGGATAGCTTCCGCGCGTCCACTCTTCGCAAACGAACGTCAAGTGGCCGCCGGATCCCACGGAGAAGATCGCGATGCTGTCATGCAGCCGGTTGCCCGCATACACATACCGTCCGTCGGCGGACACCAGGATCTCGGAGCAAAAATTGGTTCCGGCAAAGCCGGGTGGCAAAGTCGAGATTGTCTGCCGCGCCGTCAAGCGTCCCGAGGTGGCGTCGTAGTCGAACAGCTCGATGGTCGAGCCTTCTTCCTGGATTGAATAGAACCAGCGGCCATTCGGATGGAACTGGAAATGTCGTGGTCCGTCTCCGGGTGGCAAGGAGACCCAAGGCGGATCGTTCGGGACCAGCAGCCCGTGCTCCTTCTCGAACCTCCAGATGAAAATC
>Ga0068854_100002129_pt1 | contig 12155 bp, 15 predicted proteins | sample KBSCornC42_FD_66590 | JGI IMG/M metagenome (GOLD analysis project Ga0068854, IMG submission 66590) | Corn rhizosphere microbial communities from Kellogg Biological Station, Michigan, USA - KBS Corn C4-2 | ecosystem: Host-associated > Plants > Roots > Rhizosphere > Soil ... | reverse complement strand
GGGATCGCAGCGCCAGCGGATCTCGACCCCGGCGAAGAGATAGGCCTTGGAGCGGGCGAGCTTGTAGAGGCGCTCCGGGCTGAACGCGGCGTCGGCGCCGAAAATCTCGGGGTCGGGGGTGAAGGCGACGGTGGTGCCGCGGCGGTTGGGCGTCGGGCCGACGGTCTCGAGCTTCGAGGTCGCGAGGCCTTTGGAGAAGGACTGGCGGTAGAGGGTCTTGTCGCGGGCGACCTCGACCACGGTTTCGGTCGAGAGGGCGTTGACGACCGACACTCCGACGCCGTGGAGGCCGCCGCTGGTGGAATAAGCTTTCCCCTCGAACTTTCCGCCCGAGTGGAGGGTGGTCATGATGACCTCGAGCGCCGACTGGCCGGGGAAGCGCGGGTGCGGGTCGACCGGGATTCCGCGGCCGTTGTCGGTGACGGTCAGGCGGTTGCCGGCCTCCAGCGTGACCTCGATCCGGGTGGCGAAGCCGGCGACCGCCTCGTCCATCGCATTGTCGATGACCTCGGCGGCGAGGTGGTGGAGCGCACGCGCGTCGGTGCCGCCGATATACATGCCGGGGCGGCGGCGGACGGGCTCGAGGCCCTCGAGCACCTCGATCGCGGACGCGTCGTAATTGTCGGAAGCGGGGGCAGCGGAGGAAGAGAAAAGGTCGGCCATTCGCTTCAGGGTATAGGGCTCAGGTTCGAGCCGTGCCAAGGCGGCGGGCGCCGCTTTTCCACAGCTGCGAAGCGGCGAAGGCTGCTAGCGGTAGGCGCTGACGGCGCGGGCGACGCGGTCGCTCAGCGCGTTGATCGCCTCGACCTCCTCCGGGCGCGGCGCGCGCGGTGTGCGGTAGTAGATGGCGAAGGTGCCGAGCAGCTTGCCCGCCTCGTCGAAGATCGGAGTCGACCAGCAGGCGCGCAGCCCGTGCGGAAGCGCGAGGTGGCGGAAATCCTTCCACAGCGGATCGCTGGCGATGTCGGTGACATAGATCGAATGACCGACGAAGGCGGCGGTCCCGCAGGAGCCCGCCTCGGGACCGATCTCGGTGCCGTCGATCGCGTCGCAATAGGATTTGGGAAGGTTCGGCGCGGCGCCGTGGCTGAGCCGCCGCCCGCTCTCGTCGAGCAGCAGGATCGAGGTCAGGAGCTCGCCGCCGGCGGCGGCTTCGACCTGGCGGAGATATTCGTCGAGGATCGCTTCCGTATTGCCGCCACCGTGCGGCTGGCGTTCGAAGCGGCTGTCGAGCTCGTCGAGCGAGCCGAACAATTGCGCCGCAAACTGCATCATCGAATTCCCACACTGGGCGCCGCCGCCGGGGCGGGCCTGGACGGCGTCTCTCCCATCATCCGGGCGATAAGTCCAGCATCCGACACTGTTTTTTGAGGGCGCTCAAGTGTCGATACGGGTGAGTCCGGGGCTCGATTCAGAGCGTGCCGAGGCTGCGACAAATCGTTTCCCCGAGGTCTTGAAACCGCAAAAGCGAGTTCCGAATCTTGCTTTGCCGGACGCCTCAACGGGTCCGGTGACGGGGCGAAGCGGCCGACGCGCCCTTTGCACCCGCCTTGCTCATCAAGAGGAGGACAAGACCATGCGTAGTGCTTTCGATTTCGCGCCGTTCCGGCGTTCCACTGTCGGCTTCGACCGGCTGTTCGACATGCTCGAGAACAACAGCTTCGGCCAGGGAAGCCAAGAAAATTACCCGCCCTTCGATTTGATCAAGAAGGGCGACAACGATTATTGCATCCAGCTCGCCGTCGCCGGCTTCACCAGCGACGAGATCGACATTACCAGCCAGCAGAACCAGCTGATCGTCTCGGGCCGCAAGTCCGAAGAGGGTGAGCAGAAGGACGGCGACTTCATCTATCGCGGAATCGCCAACCGCTCGTTCGAGCGGCGCTTCGCTCTTGCCGACCATATCCAGGTCAAGGGCGCGGACATGAAGGACGGGATGCTGTCGATCGAGCTCAAGCGCGAAATCCCCGAGGCGATGAAGCCGAAGAAGATCGAGATCGGCGGGCAGCAGGGCGCCATCGGCGACGACAAGCCCGCGTCCAAGCAGACGGTCGACGCCGAAGCCGAGCACGCGTAAGCGCGGCTGAGGCGCAAATGAAGAGCCCCGGGAGCGAAAAGCTTCCGGGGCTTTTTCTACGCCTCCGCACGACGCCGACGTTCGAGCACTTCCGCTCATTCGCTATTGTCACCGAAGCGGCCTAGCGTTGCACGGTAGCCCGGTTCCAGGCGTCCAAACTCCCTGTGCGGCTACATGCTGGCGCCGATCCTCCGGCGAGATCGCCATCATCGTTCGAATGGTCGGAGCGGGAGCGACAGGTGATGCGTCAGCCGATCGTCACTGTGTTATTTCTAGCAGCCGTCGCAAGTGCCGCCGCGCAATCCGCGCGCCGTGCGTCGATTCCGATCCGGTCGGGCCAATCGCTCGTGGTGGCAAGTCGCGTCACCCGTCTCGGCTTCGAGGCCTTCGAATCCATGGTCGTGGAAGCTCCGAAAGGAACGCTCGCCATCGCTGCCCAGGGCGGCCCCTGGAGCAGCGATAAGGAGTATGCAGCGAACCCCGCTTACTGGGATAAGCAATGGCGAGCTCGGGTGTGGACGAGCCGCAATCATGGCGCATCCTGGAAGCAGTCCGGGCTCGGAGCGGATGCCGACAACATCGGCAATTCCGACGTCGATCTCACCGTCGCACCGGACGGCACGCTTTATCTTGCGTCGATGAAATGGAGCGAAAGCCTTGGCGAGGGCTTGGGCATGGCCGTTGGCGTCAGCCATGACGTGGGAGCCACCTGGACATGGACAAAGCTGTCCGGCCAGCGCTTTTCTGACCGGCCCTGGACGGTGGTTGCGCCGGACGGCACGGCACACGTCATCTGGAACGACGGCGAAGGCGTGCAACATGTCGTCAGTCGTGACGGAGGCAAGAGTTGGAGTGCGCCCGAGCGCATCTACGATCACGCCGGTTCGAGCCATGTCGCGATCGGGCCGCACGGCGAATTGGCGGTGCGCCTCATCCCATGGTCGGCGAGCCACAATTTCCTCAAGCCTGGCGCGGACCTCATCGCGGTCAGCTCCGACGCAGGAGCGCACTGGAAGACATGGCGAGCCCCCGGCGAGCGGCGGTGGGGCACCTGGGCAGCGGGTGCAGTGCATGTGAACCGAAGCGCCGGGGTTCAGGAATTCGCCGGAAAGGACAGATCCGTTCACCGCTGTTGCTCAGCATATGACGTCCCTCGGTGGATCGAGCCACTCGCGTGGGACGGTGAGGGGCGCCTTTATTCGCTTTGGACCGACCGTACCGGTGTGTGGCTGGCACGATCGATGAACCAGGGAGCGACCTGGACCAGCTGGCGAATTGTGGAGACCGGCGCCCCATGCTTTTTCCCATACTTGGTCGCGCGCGGGGATGGCGAGCTGGCGGCAACCTGGCACTCGAGCAATTCGATCGCCGTCGGCGGCACCTTTTCGAAGGGCTTTTTCCTGCACTGGCAGGCCGCAGCAATCACTATGGGTCATGGAACCGCCGCCCCGCGCGTCGTCAAATCGCCGGCAATGAAGCTTGAGACGTTCAACTGGGGCGACGCCACGCACCCCAGCGGAGTCAATCTGCAGCCGGCGGGGGAGTATCTTCCGGTGACATTCTTGCGCGGCGGCGGAATCGGAGTCGTCACGCCGATCCAGGACCCGCGTGCCCGTCGGGTCGGCTTCACCTACTGGCGGCTCGACGTCCGTTGAGTGGCGGATGCGACGCCGCGAAACCGGTGATGGGCGAGCTCCAACTGCGGACTGGCGACGGGCCCGAGGCGGTGGCGGACGCGGGGCGGCGAGCTCCAACTGCGGACTGGCGACGGGCCCGAGGCGGTGGCGGACGCGGGGCGGCATGCATATGAGTGGGAGCGACGAATCCCTGTGCAAAAGGCCCATCCATGCTCGATCCGATCGTTCAACTGCTGCTGTCCGCCGCAATTTCCTTGCAGCCGGCACCGGAGCCGGCGCCGCCGCCCGCGCCCGCGGAGACGGCGGAATCGCGGGCGGCGCTGGTCGGGGAGCTGCAGGCATTCGCGCTGGCGCACGGCAAATATGACGACGAGATCCCGGCGGGGATCCTCGGCGCGTTGAAGCTCAACGGCGGGAAAGCGGGCTATGCCGAGTGTCTCGTCGCCTGGGAGGACGATGACGACAACAGCTATCACGTGATCGTCGCCGGCCTCGACAAGAAGGACGTGGTCCTGGGGTTCAAGCCGGCCGACAACAGCTATTCGCTCGACTGGCGGCTCAATCCGGAGGGCCAGCTTGTGTCGACTGCCCGCTCCGACAAGGGCGGGACCCAGGCCGTCGCCAACGCCTCCTTTGCGGATCGCCTCAGCGCCGAGCTCGACTATTGGAAGATCCACCTCGCTGACGAGGAGAAGGCGCGGGCCGGAAAGCCGCCCTGCGCTCCGTCCGACTAGCGGCTATCGAGGCTCGAACCCGAGCCCCGCGAAATGCTCGATGCGGCGGGGCGCGACGATGAGGCCGTCGACGCCGGGCGTGTCGAGGACGAATCGAAGCGCGGCTTCGGCCATGGTCAGGTGCCGCTTGTCCGCCGAACGCCGCAGCAGATCGATCGCCGCGAACGATTCCTCGTTGAGGTAGCCGCTGTAGATCCCGGCCGCGTGGGCCAGCCGGCTGTCGGCCGGCGGTTCCTCGCCCAAGCGGTACTTGCCGGTGAGGAGCCCGCCGGCGAGCGGGCTGAAGGCGGTATAGCGGAAGCGGTTTTCGGCGCACCAGGGGATCAGCTCCGCGGCGTCCGCGAGGGCGAGCAGATTATATTCATTCTGCACATGGTCGAAGCGGGAGGCGAGGCTGGCCGGCGCGCGGTTCCTCACCACTTTCACGTCGGTGAGCGAGGCGTTGGAGACTCCGAACCGGTCGATCTTCCCGGCCTCGAGCGCCCGGGTCATCGCTTTGAGCACCTCGTCGATGGGGGTCACGCGGTCGAATTCGTGGATGTAGTAGAGGTCGATCCGCTCGAGTCCGAGGCGCTGGAGCGACCGGTCGAGGTGATGGGCGATCTGGGCCGCGCTTAGCGGCGTCTCCCCCGGCGGACAGCCGTTGGGATTGCCGACCTTGGTTGCAATCTGCGCGTCCAGAATGAAGCTGCTGCCCTGCGCCCGGAGCCATTTGCCGAGGATCGTCTCGCTTGCCCCGCCTCCGTAGGTATTGGCGGTGTCGAAGCGGGTAAGGCCGACGCTTCGCGCATGATCGAGCAGCTGCAGCGCCTGTTCCTCGCTGTCGCCGGCGTGGCGAAGCGCAGGGGAGGAGCCGATCCCCCCGAAATTCCCGCAGCCGAACCAGATGCGGGAGAGGTCGTCAGGATCGAGCATGGTGGCGAATAGTTAGCGCCGGCGCCAGGACCCCTCCACCATTGAATCTTCGTTCAATGGTTCCCCTCCCCACGAGCTGCGCTCGCAGGGAGGAATTTCGGTCACCAGGCCCGGTTTTCGTCGATGTCGCGCCGGCCAGCGGCGATCACCTCCGCCTCGGCGCTTTCCAGCGCCGCGCGGCCCGCGTTGATCCGTTCGAGCAGAGCGGGATCCAATTCTTCGTGGAGACGTCCGTCGCTTCCGCGGAGAATGGTCCAGACATGGGCTTTGTCGTCGATCTTCTGATGTTTCATAACATTCGTCCTTCGCCCCGTCGCCGGTGCGGCCGTGGCGGCAAGACCTTAGATGCAGGCGCGGCGGAAAGGGTTCGCCAGGCGCTTTAGCGAACCCGCGGCCCGCCGAATGGAAGCGGGGGCGGAGGCCGGCGGTCGCGGCGCGGGAGCTGGGCCTGGTAGGCGACTCCGCAATGCTCGACGCAATAAGGGAAGCCGGGGTTCGCCGGCTGGCCGCAGAAATAGAAATCGGGCTCGCCAGGGTGGCCGATCGGCCATTTGCAGATGCGGTCGTTGAGGTCGAGCAGGCCGGTCTTGTCGGCGACCTCCGGGCTTGGCTTGGCCGGGACCAGGCGGCGCGGCGGCGCGGGCGGGATCGGCGCCTGCTGCTCTCCCGGACCCTGGCGGATGAAGCCGCCGGGGCCGATCGAGCGATACTGCATCTCCGGACCCGAGCGGTGCGGAGCCGCGGGTTGGGGAGCGGCGGGCGAGGCCGGCGCGGGAGATGGTGCGGCGGTCCGCGGCGCCTCGGCCCGGAGTGCGGATTTGCGCGCGGGAGCAGCAGCGACCGGCGCCGGCTTGCGCACTTCCTTCTCGTCGCCCGGTTTCACCGGCGAAGGGCGCTGCTCGAGGCCGAGGCGATGGGCCTTGCCGATGACCGCGTTGCGGCTGACCCCGCCGAGCTCGTCGGCGATCTGGCTCGCGGTCGCGCCTTCGTGCCACATCTTCTTCAGGCGCTCGATGCGGTCTTCGGTCCAGGACATGCTCAAAACTGCTCCAATTCCTTGCGGGCCGCGGCTTCAGCGGATAGCGCGGCCTCGCATGAACGACCAATCCCACAATTGGGTGCGCTTCGCGCCGGGCAAGCCGGTGCTGAAGGGCGTCAATTGGGGAGGCCTCAAGACCCTCTATATCAAGGAGGTGAGGCGGTTCTTCAAGGTCCAGATGCAGACCGTCTGGGCGCCGGCGATCACGACCCTGCTGTATCTCGCCATTTTCACGGTGGCCTTGGGCAAGGCAGGGCGGACCGTGCCCGGGACCGGAGTCCCCTACGCGACCTTCATCGCGCCGGGCCTGATCATCATGGCGATGATGCAGAATGCCTTCGCCAACGCGAGCTTTTCGCTGCTGGTGGGCAAGATCCAGGGGAATATCGTCGATTACCTGATGCCGCCGCTTTCGACCGGCGAATTGATGGCGGGCCTGGTCGGAGCGGCGGTCACCCGCGCCTTCCTGGTCGGGTTCGCGGTGTGGCTGGCGATGCTTCTGTGGCCCGGAGTCTCGGTCGACATCCGGCGGCCGGAGCTGGTGTTCTGGTTCGCACTGATGGGCTCGCTGCTGCTGAGCTTTCTGGGCCTTCTGACCTCGCTCTGGGCCGACAAGTTCGACCATGCGGCGGCGGTGACGAACTTCGTCGTCACGCCCCTCTCGCTTTTGAGCGGCACTTTCTATTCGGTCCGGCAGCTCGCCCCGACATTCCGGGCGGTGAGCCACGCCAACCCCTTCTTCTACGTGATCTCGGGCTTCCGCGCCGGATTCCTCGGGATCAGCGATTCGCCGCTGATCGTCGGGGCGGTCGGGCTGCTGGTGCTGAACCTCATCCTGTGGGGCCTGTGCTTCGCGCTCCTCAAGAGCGGGTGGAAGATCAAGAACTGAGATTTTTCGGAAAGCCGCTGATCCAGGCTGCCCGCAGCGACCGTCTAAGCTCCAGACATCGAGGAGTTTTCGACATGACCTGGACCGCAATGATTTTGAGCGTCGCCGTGGTTGCGGCGATCGGGCTGGTATTAATCGCGCTGCTTCGCCTGTTGTCGACAATGATCGCGCACAAGACCATTCGCCAGGTGGTCGTGACCAATCCCGACCTCGCCGAAGGTGTGCTCAAAGAGCTTACCGCCCGGCGGGGAAGCAACGGCGACGGCAGGCTTGCAGTCGTGCTCATCGCGATCGGGATCGCGATGGCCGTCGCACCGCTGATTGCCATCGACGATCGGGGAATGGTGCGGTTCGCGCTCGGCGCGGCACTGTTCCCGCTCCTCGTCGGCGGCGCATTGTGGCTGCGGTCTCGTGCCGTCGCGCGGGCTAAGCGGCTCCATGGAGGAGAATGAGCAAGACCTCGCTTTGTCGCGCCGCGCGGCAAGCGGCGACCAGGCGGCGTTTTCGATGCTCGTGGAGAAGTACGAACGGCCGCTGCGGAGCTTTCTCGCGCGCGCGGTCGGGCCGGACAGTGCCGACGACATTGCCCAGGATGCGTTCCTCAAGGCTTGGCGGGCGGCGGGGCAGTACGACGGCCGCGCTCGCTATTCGACCTGGCTCACGCGCATCGCCTGGCGGTGCGGGCTCGATCGCCTTCGAAGCGAACGGACGGCCCAGGCGCCGGAAGAGCCGGAGAGCGCGTCGCCAGCCGCGCTCGAGGTGGATGACATGCTCGCTCGACTGACCGACGGCGAGCGGGCCGCGCTAGTCCTGTGCGACGGGCATGGCTGGACGCACGCGGAAGCGGCGGAGCTGCTTTCGCTGCCGCTCGGCACGGTGAAGTCGACCATCGCCCGGGCCAAGGCCAAATGCCGCAAGATGTGGGAAGGAGCCGACCATGGCTGACGCGTTCGACGATTGGTTCGCATCGTCGCTGGGACCGCCGGAGCGGTTGCCCGACCGCCGCTTCGTTTCGGCGGTGCAGGCGCACATCGCGCTCGACGAGCAGCTTGCGCTGGAGGACCGGGCACTGATCGCCCGGCTTGTTAGTCAGCTGGCGGCGCTCGTCGCGGTGGCCGCTGCGCTGTGGCTGGTCGGCCGCGCGGCGCCGGTTGCCGAACGGCTCGCCGAATCGCCGTCGATCGGAATGCTGATCTTGCTGGCGGCTTTCGGCTTCGTTGTGGTGGTGTTCAGCACCGGCGGCCGCTCGCCCGACGCCGCGATCGGGATGGACTGAACGAGACATTACGCCGGCCCAACAAGTTGAACGGCGGCTGTCGGCGGCATTCACGCCCGCCTCAATCGAATCGGCGCACCTTCACGCATCAACCGCTCAAATGAAGGAGAGCCGTGATGCGTAAACTTCTGATCTCTCTCGCTGCCGCGGGCGCGGCTCTCGCCGTCGCCTCACCGGCATCCGCCCAATATTATGGCGGCCAGTCCTACGGCTACGGCTATGGGTACAACGGCTACGGCCAGGCCTACGGCTACAACAGCTACGGCTACAGCAGCTATCGGGACCGCGACCGGGACTATTATCGCGACCGCTATGAGCGCCGGCACCATCACCGCCGCGATCGCGACGACCGCTACGAGCGCGGCCGCTTCGGCGATCGCTACAGCGGCTATTACGGCCACGACCGCGACCGCGATTACGACCGTGACGGCGACCGCGACTGATCGCGGCGGAATGCAGGATAAAGGCGTCGGGACTGAAGGCTCCCGGCGCCTTTTTCTTCGGCCCGCACGTTAAGGCAGTTGAACCGCAGCTAAAACAACCGTTCAGGGCCGCAACACTTTCGCGGTTCCAGATTGCGGGACAGTTGCTCAAACAAAGGAGAGCGAAAATGCGTAAGCTTTTGATTCCGTTGGTTGCCGGCCTGTCGGTCGTCGCCATCGCCGCGCCTGCCTCGGCGCAATATGCGCCGCGGGGCGACCGTTATAACCGCTATCAGCCGGCGTTCGACGGCCGCGGGCTCCAGGCTCGCGTCGACCGCGTCCGCGAGCAGATCCGCAGGCTCGAAGCGCGCCGGGTGCTGTCGTTCCGCGAGGGACGCTCGCTCGAAATTGAGGCGTCGAACGTGCAGCGTCAAATCTTCCGGGATTCGCGCAACGGCATCCAGCCGGGCGAGGCGCAGAGGCTCGAGGAGCGCATCCGCCGGCTCGAATACCGGGTCCAGCGCGAGGCCACCGACATGAACAATCGGCCGGGCTATCGCCGCTACTGATCGGCTTCCACCGATCGTCACGGAGAAAGGCGCGGGAGGACAGCCTCCCGCGCCTTTTTCTTTTGCCGCTCGTCTGGTTATAGCGCCCGCATCCAACCAGAGGAGCGACAAGAATCATGGCCATTACGCCGCTGATGCCCGTTTACCCGCGTTCGCCGGTCCGGCCGGTGAAGGGAGAGGGAGTCTATCTCATCGGCGAGAATGGCGAACGGTATCTCGATTTCGCGGCGGGCATCGCGGTCAACCTGCTCGGCCATGGGCACCCTTATTTCACCAGGAAGCTGAAGGAGCAGGTCGATACGCTGATGCACGTGTCGAACCTCTACGGGAGCCCACAGGGCGAGGCGCTGGCGCAGCGGCTGGTCGACCTCACCTTCGCCGACACGGTGTTCTTCACCAATTCGGGCGCGGAAGCGGTTGAATGCTCGATCAAGACCGCACGGCGCTACCATTATGCGAAGGGGAAGCCCGAGAAGCACAATTTGATCACCTTCTCGAACGCTTTCCACGGGCGGACGATGGCGACGATCAGTGCCACCGACCAGGCGAAGCTGCGCGACGGCTTCGCGCCGCTGCTCACCGGGTTCACCGTGGTCGATTTCAACGACCTCGACGCGGCGCTTGCAGCGATCGACGAGAATACCGCCGGCTTCCTCGTCGAGCCGATTCAGGGCGAGGGCGGAATCCGGCCCGCGACGCACGAGTTCCTCTCGGGCCTGCGCGCCGCATGTGACGAGAAGGACCTGATGCTGGTCTATGACGAGGTGCAGTGCGGGGTCGCGCGGACCGGGCACCTCTATGCCTATCAATATTTCAACGTGCCGCCGGACATCATGGCGACCGCCAAGGGAATCGGCGGCGGCTTCCCGATGGGCGCCTGCCTCGCGACCGAGAAGGCCGCGGCCGGGATGGTGATCGGGACCCATGGATCAACGTTCGGCGGCAACCCGCTGGCGATGGCGGCCGGGCAGGCGGTGCTCGACGTGGTCGCGAACGACGAGTTCCTTGGCCAGGTGCGCCAGAAGGGAGAGCGGCTGCGCTCCGCGCTCGAGCAGATGATCCCCAACCACGACCATCTGTTCGACAGCGTCCGCGGAGTCGGGCTGATGCTCGGGGTCAAGATGAAGACCGACAGCCGGGCATTCGTGAATTACCTGCGCACCAAGGGACTGCTGACGGTCGCGGCGGGCGACAATGTGATGCGCGTGCTTCCGCCGCTGGTGATCGAGGAAGACCATATCCGCGAGTTCGTCGAGACGCTGAGCGCGGCCGCGGCGGAATATGAGGTGCCCGCGGCGGCGGCTTGACGCTTCGTGGCCCGCCTGAAATCGCTCGTCCTGAGCGGAGGCCGATTTCAAATCGGCCGTAGTCGAAGGGCGCTGGCACGGCGGTGAGTCACTTCTGGGTCTATCTTCTGCGCTGCAGCGACGGCTCCTATTATGCGGGTCACACCGACAATATGGAGGGCCGTCTCTGGCAGCATCAGCAAGGTCTCGGCTCCGGCTGGACCCGGCGCAGGCGGCCCGTCGAACTCGTCTGGTGTGAGGCGCTACCGACACGAGATGAGGCATTTGCATTTGAGCGGCGCATCAAAGGATGGTCGCGTGCGAAGAAGGAAGCGCTGATCGCTGGCAATTGGGATCGCGTCGGGTGGCTCGCACGACCGCCGAGCGAACGCCCTTCGACTTCGCTCAGGACGAGCGAGAGTTAAGCGCTGCGAGTTCGCCGAGCGAACGCCCTTCGACTTCGCTCAGGACGAGCGAGAGTTAAGCGCTGCGAGTCGGCCGATGGAACGCCCTTCGATTTCGTTCAGGACGAGCGAGAGTTGAGCGCTGCGAGTCCGCCGAGCGGACGCCCTTCGACTTCGCTCAGGACGAGCGAAGATTTGCGCGTTGCCCTGTGGCGGTTGCCGCCTTTAACCCCCAACCCTATCTTCCCCTCATGCCTCCAGTTGAGCTTCTCACGGACGTCGCGCTTGGCGTCGCCATTCCTTCGCGCAATGCGCGTGGGCGGATTGCGCGGCTGGCGGGCGTGGTCGATTCGATCCTTGCCAGTCACCAGTACCCGCCCGTCATCGAGAAGCTGCTGGCGGAAGCGCTGACGCTGACAGCGCTGCTCGGGTCGTTGCTCAAGGAGCCGCAGGGGCAGCTGACGCTTCAGGCGCAGACGGAGGGCGGGGCGATCGATCTGCTGGTGTGCGATTATCTCGGCGGCGAGTTGCGCGGCTATGTGCGGCACGACGCGGAGAAGCTGGGCGAGCTTTCCGACGCGCCGACGCTGCAGGAGCTGTTCGGCAAGGGCTATCTCGCGATCACCTTCGACCAGCCGGTGTCGGACGAGCGCTACCAGGGGATCGTGCCGCTCGAGGGCAAGAGCCTGGGCGAGGCGGCGCAGAGCTATTTCTCGCAATCGGAGCAGATTCCCAGCCTCGTCAGGCTCGCGGCCGAAAAGCGCGGCGAGCATTGGTTCGCGGGCGGGCTTCTGCTGCAGCATCTGCCGGAGGGCGAGGAAGGGCGCGAGCGGCTGCACACGCGGCTCGATCATCCGGACTGGCCGCATATCGCGATCCTCGGCGGGTCGGTGAAGGCGGAGGAGCT
>Ga0068854_100002128_pt1 | contig 12159 bp, 8 predicted proteins | sample KBSCornC42_FD_66590 | JGI IMG/M metagenome (GOLD analysis project Ga0068854, IMG submission 66590) | Corn rhizosphere microbial communities from Kellogg Biological Station, Michigan, USA - KBS Corn C4-2 | ecosystem: Host-associated > Plants > Roots > Rhizosphere > Soil ... | reverse complement strand
CGCGCGTGCCGTCGCTCGCGGGAGCGTCCCGGCATTCGTTCGCCGAATCGGCCGTCGCAAGCGCGCTCGAGGCGCCCGAGCAGTTCGTGAGCGACCTCTCGCATCTCATCGAGCGATGGCGCATCGACACGCTGATTCCGATCACCGAGGCATCGCTGCTCGCGCTCCTTCCCGAGCGCGAATCGCTCGGCGTGCTCATCCCGTGGCCGGACGCCGGCACCTTCCGCGCGATCTCCGACAAGCAGGCGCTGCTCGGGGTGGCCGAGAGTCTCGGTATAGCGGTGCCGCGACAGATCGCGTTGAGCACCAGCGCGGAGGCGCGCGCCCTGGACGCTGCGAGCCTCGATTATCCGCTGGTGATCAAGCCCTCCCGATCCGTGGGCGAGCACGAAGGGCAGCGCGTGTCGCAGGGCGTGCGGCACGTGGCGAACGCTGACGCGCTCCGCGCCGTGCTCCCGGAGCTGAGCGAAGCCGCGTATCCGCTACTGCTGCAGCAGCGCATCGTCGGACCGGGGATCGGAATCTTTCTCCTGATCTGGAACGGGCAGCTGCTCGCGACCTTCGCGCACCGTCGCCTCCGCGAGAAGCCGCCCTCGGGCGGCGTCAGCGTCTACTCCGAAAGCGTGATGGCGGATGCGGATCTCGTCGAGCGATCCCGCACGCTGCTCGAGCACATGGGCTGGTGCGGCGTCGCCATGGTGGAGTTCAAGCGCGACGCGAGCACCGGAACTCCCTATCTCATGGAAGTGAATGGCCGCTTCTGGGGATCGCTGCAGCTCGCGATCGATGCCGGCGTGGATTTTCCCGCGCTGCTGGTGGCGGCTGCCTCCGGCGAGGCCGTGAGCGCGCCGGCGGAGTACCGCATCGGATCGCGCATGCGCTGGTGGTGGGGCGACGTCGATCATCTGCTGCTGCGCTGGCGCAAGGACGCGAGCGTGCTGGCACTGCCGGCGGGAGCGCCATCCCGTTGGCGCGCGACGCTGGATTTTCTCACCTTCTGGCGCGCGCACGATCGCAACGAAGTGTTTCGCCTCAAGGACCCACGTCCATTTTTCCGCGAGACGATCGAATGGCTGCACCGGCGATGAGCGCTCGCGTCGAGCGGCCGCTCCGCATCGCGCTCATGATCGAGTGTGACGGGCCCGGCGGCGCCGAGCTGATGATCCTCGAGCTCGCGAAGGAGCTGCGCGCGCGGGGGCACAGCGTGCTCCCGGTGAGCCTCTCGAACGGCACCGGCTGGCTCGGCGCGCGTTTCGTGGCTGCGGGGTTCGAGCCCGCGAGCTTCGAGCTCAAACGGCCGCTCGATGCCGCCGCCGTTCGCGCGCTCACGGCCATCCTGCGCGATTTTCGCGCGGACGTGGTGCACAGCCACGAGTTCACGATGGCGATCTACGGCGCCGCTGCCGCGAAGCGCGCCAACGCGCGTCACGTGATCACCATGCACGGCGGCCTGTACTACGCCACCGCGTGGAGGCGGCGCGCCGCGCTGCGCTGGGCGATGCGCCGCAGCGCCGCGCTGGTGGGCGTCTCCGATGCGACCGCGAGTGCACTGCAGCGGAATCTCGGCATTGCGCGATCGAAGCTCCACGTCGTGCCGAACGGGATTCCGCTGCGCACGGGCGTGCGCGCGCGCCTGCGCACGGAGCTCGCGCTCGCGCCCGGCGAGCTGCTGATCGTCTCGGTGGGGAATCTCTATGCGGTGAAGGGGCACGCCGTGCTCATCGACGCGCTGGCGACGCTGCGCGAGCGCGCCGGCTGGCGCCTCGCGATCGCCGGGCGCGGCGAAGAGGAGCCGCGGCTCCGCGCCCAGGCCGCGACGGCCGGGATCGGCGACCGCGTGCATCTCCTCGGCTTTCGCGATGATGTCGCGGACATATTGGCGGCCGGCGACGTGTTCACGATGCCCTCGCTCTCCGAGGGACTTCCGCTGGCGCTCGTGGAGGCGATGTCGTTCGGATTGCCGGTGGTCGTCACCGGCGTGGGCGGCGTTCCCGAGGTGGTGACGAACGGAGTGGAAGGGCTGATCGTGCCACCGTCGGACCCGGGCGCACTGGCGGCTGCATTGGATGCCTTGCTGCAGGATGCGTCGCGCCGGCAGGAGATGGGCGCCGCCGCGCGCACGCGGGCGGTTCGCGACTACGCACTCTCGACGATGGCCGACCGCTACGAGCGACTCTATCGCGGCGAGGCGCCGGACTCGCCCTAGACGCGCGCCGGCGTCAGCTTCGCGATCTCGTCGAGGAGAATGCGTGCCTGCGTCGCACGACTGAAGCGATCGTCCTGCGCCACTCGCGTCGGACGCACGCCCGCGCGGTGATCGCGATACCGTCGCGAGATGGCGGCGGCGATCGCGTCGACCTGCGGCACGACGACATCCGCCGTCGTGCCCTCGAGCACCTGCGCGATCGCACTCCCCGGCTCGGCGAGGGCGAGCAGCCACGAGTCGAAGCGCACGTACTCGAACACCTTCGCGGGCAGCGCGAGCATGTTGCTTCCGAGAAAGATGACGAGCATCGTCGCGCCCGCAAGAAACTGGAGCGCCTCGCGGTGCGGTCGCGGCGGCTCGACGCTCACGTAGTCCGCGATGCCTTCCTGCGCGGCCATGGCGAGGAGCGGCACGCGGTGCTCGTCCGCGAAGCGGCCGAGAATGTCGATGCCGAACTGCGCCGGCTCGAGCTTCTCGCTCGCGATCACCTTCGCCGCCGCCCGAAACAGCGTCTGCGGATCGCGATCGAGATAGATGGTTCCCGCGTAGCGGATCACGAATCGCTCGCCGTCCCGGTGTGGCGGAAGCGGATCGTCGTCCGATCCGTTCATCACCGTGATCGTCTTCGCGCTCGCGTCCGGGTGCAGCGCGACGAGCGCGGCGCGCGCGGGTGCGGTGTTCGCCACCACGAGCGACGCGCGCTCGATGCACGCGCGCTCGAAGCGCTCCGCGTGGCGGTACCAGATAGGGCTGGCGACACTCTCGCGCAACCACGGCTGCAGACTCCACGGGTCGCGCATGTCCATCACGAACGGCAGCCCCGTCTCCACCGACACCAGCCGGCCAGCCTCGTGGCTCGTGTGCGGCGGCGCCGAGGTGATCACCGCCTCGTGTACGCCGGGCACGACGATTCGCTGTCCGAGCGATGCGGCGCGCCGCGCCCAGCGCTCGCCATGCGTCAGCTCGACCCACGCCCAGTACGTGCGCAGCATTTCGCGCGGCGTGCGAATGGACTGCGGAATCTCGTCGCGCTCGAGCGACTCCGGACGGCCGGCGGTGGCAGGGGGCTCGCCCCCGTTCCTGGCGCGCGCCGCCTTCATGTCGAGACGCCTGTTCGGCCACACGGTGCGATAGGCGCGCCAGAGCACGTGCTCGACACGCTCGAACGGAAACACTGGATCCGGCACGCCGAACACGCGCACTCCCGCCGGAAGGGAATCGAGCGATGTCCCCACGGCGCTCGAGGGCGCACACGTGATCACGTCGAGCCCCCAGCCGCGCTCGGACACGGTGCGCGCCAGCTTCTCCCAGCGGCGTGCACCGATCGTGGTGTCCGGCGGAAAGTGATAGCTGATGAGCAGCAGACGGCGCGCCTCGTGCGCGGGCGTGCCGCGCTTCTCCCAGAACGGCGCAGGCACGGCGGACGCGGTCACAACGCGTGCTCGCGCACGATGGCCACGAACGCGCGCGCGCGGGCGCGATGACGCCACGCGATCATTCCGCCGTACACCACCACTCCCGTCAGCACCTCGATCACCAGTCGCACCACCGGAGCCATCGTTTGTGGAGTCGTGAGCATTACGAGAGAAACCGCCACTGCCATGATCGCTGTCGAGCTCACCGCCGGCCAGAGCGTGGCCAAATATCCGCGCGGCGACATCTGGAGCACACGAAAGGCCAGCCGGTACTGCGGCGCAACCACCAGCGGATACGCCACGATCCACATGGTCGCGACGCCGCCCACCCCCCACCGCGTGCCGACCACGAACAAGGTCGGCATGACGAACGCCGCAATCACGGAGTACCACATGCTCTGCCGGGAGTGCCCGGTGTACATCAGCACCTGTGGCGTCACCGTGTCGATCGACCGGATGCCGCCATACACCGCGAGGAGGCGCAGAGGCACGATCGCCCCCAGCCACTGGCTCCCGAGCACCACCGGCACGAACTCGCCCGCGATCAGGGCCAGCCCGGCGGCCGCGGGCAGCGTGATGAACGCCAGCCCCTCGACCACCCCCAGAAAGTACCGGCGAAGGGCAGGGATGTCGTTCTGCACCGCCGAGAATACGCCCGGGGTGACGCTGGAGACCAGAGAGCTGATCCGCTCCACCGGGAGCGTGGCGATCTCCCAGCCCAGCGTGTAGGCGCCGAGTGCCTGCTTGCCGAGCACGCGCCCCACGACGGCGAAATCAGCGGTGTTGTAGGTGTACCAGGCGATGCGGCCGACGACGCTGTGCCAGCCCACGTGCAGCGCACTCGCGATGGACTCGAAGGAGGAGGGCCACATCAGCCGGTGCGACCGCAGCCGGAGCGCCAGAATGGCGCCGCAGGCGCTGGCCATGATACTCCCGAATACGAGCGCCATGTACCGGAAGCCGAGGACGGCCAGCACCAGCATCGTCACCATCTGCGCCAGATTGGTGACACCGTCGATGAGGGCCAACCGCGGATAGGCGAGGTCGCGCGCGAGCAGCGCGCGGGGGAGCACGCCGAGCGATCCGAAGATGAAGTTGAGGCTCAGGAGCGCGATGATCTTCGCGACGGGCGGCTCGCCATAGAACCGCGCGATGAGCGGCGAGATCGCCACGGAAATGCCCGCGATCACCAGCCCCATGACGATGCTGAAGCCGCCGATTCGCGCGATCTGCTCCTCGGACAGCTGCCGGTGGCGCAGAATCGACGCCGTGAGCCCGAACTCGCTGACCATGGTCACGAGGCCGAGATAGACCATGGCCATCCCCATCAGCCCATAGTCCGCGGGGGACAGGATGCGGGCGACGATGAGCGTGGCCGCCCAGCTGAGAATCTGGGTCGCCCACTTCGTGCCTCCCGTCCACGCGATGCCCGACACCAGCGAGCGGTCGAGGTTCTGGCGCTCCTGCTTCGGCGGCGGAAGGATTACAGTATCGTCGGCGATCGTCAGCTCGGCTCTGATTCGTCAATAGAAAGGCGGCACCGAAGCACATGCTGCCCGGCGCACGATGACATCATTCCCTGCGTCGGCATCGAGCATGAGCCATGCCGACCCTCACCCGGCGCTCCAGGCGATGTTGCGCCCCGGCACGCGGCACCCACATTGCTCAGCAGCGTCGTCACCTCCGCACCCGCATCGCACTGACCTCCTCGCTCACCATTCTGCACCTGCTCGCGCCTGCCCCGGTCGGAGGCCTCGAAACGGTCGTGTCCACGCTCGCCGCCGCCCAACGGCGCGCAGGCCACACGGTCGTCGTCGCGCCGACGCTGTCGACGCCCGCAGACGGGTGGAACTTCACCGCCTCGCTCGACCACACGGACGTGGAGCTGGTGCCACTGATCGTGGGCCGCCGAAGCTATCTTCGAGAGCAGCAGCTCATTCGGGGACTCTGCCGTTCTCGCAGCGTAAACATAGTGCATACACACGGTTACAGATCAGATCTGGTAGGTGGTCACGCGGGCCATTCGGCGGGGGTTCCGATAGTAACCACCGTACACGGTTTTACCGGTGGCGGCCTGAAGAACCGCACCTACGAACGACTCCAACGCGTCGCATTCCGTCGATTCGACGCAGTGGTGGCCGTTTCGCAACTCCAGGCCGACCAGCTCCGCGCCTCGGGCGTTCCCGCCCAGCGGCTCCGCATCATTCCCAATGCCCTCGCCGCCCACGCCGCCCCCCTCGAACGCGCCGACGCCCGCCGCGCGCTCGGATTGCCCGCCGACGGGCTCCTGGCCGGGTGGGTCGGGCGAATCAGCCGAGAGAAGGGGATCGACGTCTTCATCGACGCTCTCGTCTCCCTCCAGGACCGCCCCATCCACGCCGCCATACTCGGCGACGGCCCCGAACGCGCCACCGAATCCGCCCGGGCGGAAGCCATCGCGCCGTCGCGCGGCATCTGGTTGGGCTCCGTGCCGGATGCGGCGAAGTATTTCGCGGCGTTCGATCTCTTCGTTCTGAGCTCGCGCACCGAGGGGCTGCCGATGGTGATGCTGGAAGCGATGGCCGCGGGCATTCCGATCGTCGCGACCAACGTGGGCGGCATCCCCGATCTGCTCTCGCCACGGGAGGCGATGCTCGTCCCTCCCGAGAATCCACCGGCGCTCGCTGCCGCCATTCGCGCGGCGCTCGATGATCCCGGGGCGGCCGCGGAGCGCGCGCGCGCCGCGCAGCTTCGCCAGCGAGCCGAGTTCGATGTGGGACCCTGGAGCGCGCGCTACGAAGCGCTCTATCGCGAGCTGCTCGCGGACCGCGCGTCCGCTTCGCGGGACGGGCGCTCGTGAACGTCGCGCCGTACCTCCTGATCGCGATTCCGATCGCGATCTTCGGTTGGGCCTACGCCGGGTATCCGGCGGTGCTCTGGATCGCGTCGCGGTTCAAGGCGCCGAGGGAGACGCCGCCCGATCCCGCGAGCTGGCCCGCGATCACGATCACCGTTCCGGCGTACAACGAGGCGGCGCGCATCCGCTCCACGATCGAGAGCCTGCTCGAGATCGATTATCCCCCGGATCGCAGGCAGATTCTCATCGTCTCGGATTCATCCACCGACGATACCGACCGCATCGTCGCCGAATACGCCGATCGCGGAGTCGAGCTGTATCGCGTTCCGAAGCGCGGCGGAAAGACAGCGGCGGAGAACGCCGCCGCCGCTGCGCTTCGCGGCGAGATCATCGTCAACACGGACGCATCGATACGCATCCAGCCGCACTCCGTGAAAGCGCTCATCCGCGCCTTCCAGGATCCGACGATCGGCGTCGCCTCCGGTCGCGACATCAGCGTGGGCGCGGAGTCGGAGAGCAACCGGGGCGAGTCCGGCTACGTGGGCTACGAGATGTGGGTGCGCGACCTCGAGACTCGCCTGGGCGGCATCGTCGGCGCGAGCGGCTGCTGCTACGCCGCCCGCGCGCAGATCCAGCGCACCGTGCTGCGCGACGATCTCGCGCGCGACTTCGCGAGTGCGCTCATCGCGCGCCGGATGGGACTCCGCGCGGTCTCCGTGAGCGACGCGACCGCCGTGGTGCCGCGCACCCCGTCGCTGCGGGCCGAGACGAAGCGGAAGGCGCGCACGATGGCGCAGGGGCTGGAGACACTGCGCTACGGCGCGTCGCTCATGAACCCGTTCCGCCACGGCGCGTTCGCGTTCGCGCTCGCGAGCCACAAGCTGGCGCGCTGGCTGGTCTACCTCGCCGTTCCCTTCGCGGTGATCGGCATCGCGTGGCTCGCGCTCACGTCGCGCGCGGCGCTCGTGCTGCTGCTCGCGATCGTGCTCGGCGTGGTGATGGGAGCCGTCGCGATGCGCTGGCCTGCGGGCCGGCGCGTGCCCTTGCCCATCGCCCTTGCCGGCTTCGCGCTCGCGTCCACGCTCGGCGGCCTGCGCGCATGGCTGCTGGCCATGCGGCGCCAGCGGTTGCCCATGTGGGAGCCGACGCGCCGCGCCGCGATCCCCGAGTAGCTGTCCGACTCGCTACTCGAGTCCTACCAACCGCTCCGGCGGAACAGCATCACCGGCACCGTCTTCACCATGATCTTGAGATCCTCGGCCAGACTCTGGCGCTCGAGATACTCGAGATCGAAGCGGATCTTCGCACGCACGTCGTCGATCGACGTGTCGTACGTGTGATTGATCTGCGCCCAGCCCGTAATGCCGGGGCGCGCACGCTGGCGGAGCCGGTACGACGGGAGATCTTCGCGCAGGCGCACGAAGATGCTCGGACGCTCGGGGCGCGGGCCCACGATGTTCATGTCGCCGCGAATCACGTTCACGAGCTGCGGCAGCTCGTCCAGGCGCGTACGACGTAGAATGCGGCCGAGCTTCGTCACGCGCGGATCGTTTCGCGTGGCCCACACCGCACCCGAGTTCCGCTCGGCGTCCGCGCGCATCGTGCGGAACTTGTAGATCGTGAAGATCATGCCGCCGCAGTCCTGCTTGCGTCGATCGTACAGCGCATCCACCGGCGTCGCACGCCGGTCCAGCCCGACACGCGTCTGCGAGTACACTGCGGGACCCTTCGACGTCAGCTTCACCGCGATCGCCACCAGCACGATGATCGGCGAGAGCACGACGAGCGCGAGAGAAGCCAGCACGATGTTGACGACCCGGTTCGCAATCTCGGACCTGTCGCGCGGCACCGCCGTTGGCACCGCCGGCGCAATGCGCCGATCGGCCCGACGCACGACCTCGATTCCCATCGGCGCGTCGACACCGGCGGGCGCGACGATCCGCGTTCCTCCGTTGCTCCGTCGCCGATTCGGTCCGCGCTCAACCAGTGGTTGATCGCCTGCCTGCGGGATGGTCCACACTTTCGCTGCTCCTCCTTCGTTTCGTCCGTTGCTCATCGATGCCGCGTCAATACGACGGCCGTACTTATCAATCCGGCGGATATGCCAACGATAGATGCGATCATTCCCCAGTTCGTGTGATGCCGCTCACCTATCATGATCTGATCGCCTGGCCGGATGTTGAGCTGATCGAGCGTTGCTCCTTTCGCAACTTCCTGGCCGAGAAGATCTGATGAGTAGATCGTGTCCGTCCCGCGTTTGATCTGCGTCTTGTCCACGTCTGCGGTCGTCGTTGGTCCACCCGCGATCATGATCGCGTCGGCCAGCGCCAGATCCGCCGGCAGCTGATAGAAGCCCGGTTTCGCCACCGAGCCCATCACCGCCACTCGCACGAGAGACGTCGTCTGCACATCGGGATGCTTGATGTAGCGCGCCAGCTGCGTGGTCAGGTAATCCTGCAGCTCCGAGCGCAGCACACCCTGCAGCGAGATGTCGGGAATGTTCGCCAGCCTGATCATTCTGCCCGCTCGCACCGTCACCGTATCGCTGATCGTCGAGTCGCCGCGAACGGAGAGGAGGATGCGGTCGCCCACATCGAAGTCGCCGTCGCGCAGCCTCGCGCGAATCGTCGCCGCCTGCATCTGCCGCTGCTGCCGAGTTGCTGCGTCCGGCGCGTTCGCCGCCTGCGCCTCGGTACTGATCGCGAGCTCCTGCAGCTGCGCTCGCGTGGCCTCGGTGTGCGCCTGATCGCGCGCTACCGGGGTCATCATCATGGAGGGAGCCGGCGCGGAGTGATGGCAGGCGCCGACCCCCACGGCTAGCACCGCAATGCTGAGGAGCCGACGTGTCGAGCCTTCCAGCATGGCGAGGTTGCTACGAATTGAGTTGCTCATGTGCGGGGGGATCATTGCACCAGCCGTGCTAGAGGTGAGAGGATTGTCATTCAGAGATAAATCTTTGCGGCGTGGCGACTTGCGACATTAAGCCAGCTGAGCACAGGAGCATGGAGAGTGCCAGCTGTGGCACCCCATCCACAACAGCGAGCATACCGGGCACACCTGGTCTGGGGCCCGCTACACCATGTGGAACGAAATGAACCACATAGAGTTGTAGTCAGCCGTGACCCGTCTTGCACCTTCTTTGTGATGTGGCGCCGAATAGGCGCGTCTCACGCTTACATCGCAGATGTAGCACTCGCGCCCCACGCTGACGGGCTCGTCCAAGTGGTCGATTAGTGTAACTCGTTGCAGTCATAAGAGTTATTGCGAGCGTTGGCACGGCGCATATTACGTGCAGAGCCTCCACGCGCACCGCAGCGCGACATAGGCCGCCGCAGTGTGTCGCTCGCATCCATGGAAAGGCATGACGGAAGCCGGTCTCACCCCACGACCCCCCCTCATTCTGCTCGCGAACGAGCACGAGTGGGCCGCGCGCTCTCTGGAAACGATTCTGGGTCCGCACGGTTACGCCGTGCTTCGCGCCTATACCGGCCGCCAGCTTCTCGGTCTGGTGCGGAGCGCGCAGCCGGATCTGATCATGGTCGATGTGCGGCTTCCCGACATGCGCGGCGTCGATGTGTGCCGGTCGCTTCGCGACGATCCGTACTTCGCGGAGGAGACGCCGATCATCCTGACGAGCTCGGGCACCCCGGAGCGCAAGGAACGCCTCGAGGCATTCAAGGCGGGCGCGTGGGAAGTGGTGAGCCAGCCGCTCGATTCCGAGCTGCTGCTCCTCAAGCTGGATGCGTACATGCGCGGCAAGCGCGCGGTGGACCGGCTGCGGGACGAGAGCCTGCTCGACCAGGCGACGGGGCTCTACAACATGCAGGGAATGGTGCGGCGCGCACGCGAGATGTCCGCGGATGCGCAGCGCCTGCATGCGCCGATCTCCTGCGTGGCGTTCACTCCCGTCGCGACCACGGAGACCGAGCCGACGCCGCCGGCGATCACGGAGATCATGATCGAACGGCTCGGCGCCATCGTGCGGCGCACCGGACGTGCTTCGGATGCGATCGGCCGCCTCGGACCCACGGAGTTCGCGATCATCGCGCCTTCCACCGAGGAGCCGGGAGCGATCCGGATGATGGAGCGCCTCCAGTCGCAGCTCTCCGACGTCATGACGTCGCAGGGCGGAATCGCGCAGCGAGTCGAGCTGCGCGCCGGCTACTGCTCGGTCGCGGAGGGTGAGCAGTCCGAAGTGGACGCGGTCGAGATGCTGCTGCGCGCGAACTCCGCGCTGCGCCAGGTGCGCGACGCGGAGCGTGGCGATCAGCTCCGCGCCTTCGACAATTCTCCCGTCAGATTCGCCCTGTAAGCTCGCCCACCTGCGTCGTGCTCTGCGGCAGGTCGTCGTCCTCGCTCGTGGTGTAGCCGTAGAGGTACGAGTAGTACTTGTACTCGCCCTGCGCGCGAATGTCGTTGAGCACCGCGCCGAGCATCCGGACCGGCAGACGATCGAGCAGCTTCAGCTTGCTCTCCGCCATCTTGCGATCGGTCGCCCCCGTGCGCAGCACGATGAGCATGTTCTGCGTCGCCGCGGCGAGCACGAACGGATCCACGCCCGCACCGAGCGGCGGACTGTCGACGACAACGACATCATAGCGGCGGCGAAGCTCCGCGATGAACTGCGACATCGCCTGCGAGTGCAGCAGCTCCGGTCCCCGATGACGGCGCGTGCCGCACGGGATGAGCGTCAGGCGCTCGTGCGTGGTCGAGCGAAGCACCGCCTCGAACGGCGCATCGCCGCCGAGCAGGTCGAGCAATCCGGGACGGCGATTCGCGCCGAACATCGCGTGCAGCTGTCCACGGCGCGTGTCGCCATCCACGAGCACCGTGCGATAGCCCGCTTCTGCGAACGAGAGTGCCAGGTTCGAGCAGACGAGTGATTTTCCGTCGCCCGCGCCCGGACTCGAGACGGTGAGCATGGCCGAGCCGCTGGCGTCGTACTGATTCGTGATCGCCATGCGAATGGTTCGGAACGACTCGATCACCTGGGCGGCTTCCTCGGGATCGGGATCGCCCGCGCGCGAGCGCTTGATCGTGGGGACCGCGCCCAGAATCGAGAGACCCAGCTCGCGCGTGACCTGTTCCGGATAGCGCAGACGCGGATCCGTGTGGTCGAGCAGCAACGCGAGTCCGATCGACGCACCGAAGCTCACGACCAGCGCCAGAAGCAGAATCGTGGGCGCGGTGTTCTTGGTCGGCGCAACGGGTGCGACCGCAGTGTCGAGAATGCTCACGTCGGGTGTGGCAGCCGCGGCGGCGAGCTGGAGCTCCGCATAGCGCTGCTGCAGCATCGAGTAGAGCGATGAGCGCGACACGACCTCCCGCTGCAGGCGCATCGTCTCGATGGTGCGCGGCGGAATGTCCTTGAGCTCCGACGAGGCATTCGCCATCTGTCGGTTGAGATCCGTGGCGCGTCCCTGCAGTTCGCCGATGAGCGTATTGATCACCTGGGGGAGCGTCTGCGTGCGCATGGTCTGCACGGAGAGGCGAAGGTCCTGCACGATCTTGTGCTCGTCCGTGTAGCTCTCGCGCGCCGCGCGGAGCGCGGCTTCGCGCTTGCTGAGATCCTGCAGGGCCGACTGCAGCGCGAGCGAGGTCTGCGCGGACGGAATGCCGATGAAGGCGTCGGTCGTGATGTTGTTCGGATCGCGCACGATGGCCTGCAGCGCCGAAACGTCGTGCTGGATCTGGAGATACTG
>Ga0068854_100002116_pt1 | contig 12177 bp, 14 predicted proteins | sample KBSCornC42_FD_66590 | JGI IMG/M metagenome (GOLD analysis project Ga0068854, IMG submission 66590) | Corn rhizosphere microbial communities from Kellogg Biological Station, Michigan, USA - KBS Corn C4-2 | ecosystem: Host-associated > Plants > Roots > Rhizosphere > Soil ... | reverse complement strand
ACTCATGGCCTTCGGCGCAGCGGCTGCCGCAGCGCTGATCGTCTTCGTCGGCTTCCGGCTGCTTCACCTGCCGTTCGCGATCCTGATGCCCGCCTTGGTGCTGTTCGCGCGTATGGCCGGGCCGACGCAATTGCTCCAGCATTCCGCGCAATATGTCGGCGCTTGCTCCTCGGCCTTCGTCGCGATCCGCCAGCGGCTCGGCCATCTGATTAGAGAGCGTGTGGAGGCGGACGCCGTCGATCCCCTCGAGTGGCGCGAGCTGCGTCTGGAGTCCGTCTCGTTTCACCACGCCTCGGGCGGCGGTGTTGAGCCAGTCAACGCCGCCCTGAGTCGCGGTGAATGGCTCGGCATCCGTGGCCCGTCGGGCGGCGGCAAGACCACCCTGGTCGACCTCGTCGCCGGTTTAATCGAGCCGCAGTCCGGCCGGGTGCTGGTCGATGATGCGCCGCGCGCTTCGCTCGATCGCTGGCGCGCTGGTCTCGCCTATGTGCCGCAGGACGGCGCGCTGTTTGACGACAGCGTGCGCGGCAATCTCTGTGCCGACGGCGTGCAGGCCGACGACCCGGCTTTGTGGGACGTGTTGACCACGGTTGGCCTGGCGGAGCGCATTCGCGCCTTCCCCGCCGGGCTTGACCAACGGCTCGGCGACCGCGGCAGCCGACTTTCCGGCGGAGAGCGGCAGCGGCTGGCGATCGCGCGAGCGCTGCTGCGCAAGCCCTTCCTGCTCATCCTCGATGAGGCGACGGCGGCGCTCGACCCTGACAGTGAAGCCGCTCTGCTCGGCCGGCTTAGGGCGATTCAGCCGCGCCCGGCGGCGCTCGTGGTCGCGCATCGCGATTCGACGCTAGCCCATTGCGATTCGGTGCTTTCGATCCAACATTGAACCCGACGAACCGAGCCTGTTCTAGGGACGGATCGTTGTCAGCCCGCGTTAACGTCGGCTGGACTACACAAGAGCGTGAGGAGTCGTGTGACAATGGCAACGGTTCGGAAAATGCTGATGTTCGGCGGCGCTGCGTTGCTCGCGGCGAGCGGCCTGTCGGCCGCCGCACCCGCGCAGCAGAACGCCCAGACGCCGAAGGGCTGGAACTACGAGATCAGGGACGGCAAGCGCGTCCCCAAGCCCACCAATCGGATCACCAACAAGGACGGCAGCTGGCGCGAGGAAGTCCGCCAGGGCAATTGCATCACGCTGAAGGAAATGTCGGCCGCGGGCGAGTATAAGGAAACGCGCCAGTGCAGCGGCGGCGGCGGCAACTGATCGTCAGATCGACCCGAAGGTCCCCTTCGGCCGCTTCTTGATGTCGCACTTGGGCAGGCCGCTCGCGTCGACGTCCTTGCAATCGCGAACCTGAGCGCTTCCATCGGGCCCGGCGAAGATCGCCCAGTCGCGCGTGCTTTTGTCGTCGTAGGCGCAGCGCGCCACCCACATGTCGAGATTCTTCCATTCGCCGACAAAGCCGGCGTCGGTAACCCTCTTGCAGGTGTAGCCGGCGTCGTAGATCGCGCGCTTGAGGCCGATCGCGAGGTTCATTGCGTCGAGCTGGTGGAGCTGGTTCTGCTCCTGGCTGCGGACCTTGATCGCCTGCGTGTTGCTTGTCTGCTGCGGTTCTTCGCCGCAAGCGACCAGGGCCAAAGCGCAAGCGGCGGTGATCAGCAGTTTCATCGCATCCTCCGGTTCACGAATAGCGGATCTTAACGCGCGAAGCCGCGGCGACGGCCCGCGCGACCGCGTCGTCCACGTTCTCGCCTCGCGCCAAGGCAACGCCCATGCGCCGATTGGGCAGGGCCGTCGGCTTGGCGAAAATCCGAAGGTCGACCGGATGACGCGGAGCACCGACCGCCAGCGCTTCGGCGATTCCCTCATAAGCGACGGTTTCGCTCTCCTCGCTCGCCAGGATCACGGCCGAAGCGGCCGGCCCGATCAGCTCGATCGAAGGGATCGGCAGGCCGAGGATCGCGCGCAGGTGAAGCTCGAACTCATTGGGGAATTGCGACGCGAGCGTGACCAAGCCTGTATCGTGGGGGCGCGGGCTCAGCTCCGAGAAGATCGCCTGGTCGCCGCGGATGAAGAATTCGACGCCGAAAATGCCGTGGCCGCCGAGCGCGGTCACCACCTTGCGCGCCTGGTTGCGCGCGGAGAAGAGCGCCCCTTCAGACAATGCCGCCGGCTGCCAGCTCTCGCGGTAATCGCCCGCTTCCTGGCGATGCCCGATCGGCGCGCAGAACAGGATTCCGTCCTTGGTTGCGACGGTGAGCAAGGTGATCTCGCTGTCGAAGGCGATGAATTCCTCGACGATGATCCGCGGCCGGTCGCCCCGCATCTTGGCGACCGCATGGTCCCAGGCGGCGCCGACCTCATCCTCAGTGCGAGCCGTGCTCTGGCCCTTGCCCGAACTCGACATGACCGGCTTGATCACGCACGGCAGGCCGACCTCGCGCGCCGCGGAGACCGCCTCCTCGCGGCTCTCGGCGAAGCGATATTTGGAGGTGACGAGGTTGAGGTCGCGCGCGGCGAACTCGCGGATGCCGTCGCGGTTCATGGTCAGTTGCACGGCCTTGGCCGACGGCGCCACGCGCCAGCCCTCGGCGTCGAGCTCGGCGAGGGTCGAGGTGTCGATTGCCTCGAGCTCCGGGACGATGACGTCGGGCTTGTGCTTCTCGACCGCTGCCCGGAGCGCCGCGCCGTCGAGCATCGGGAACACCTCGAACGCGTCGGCGACCTGCATCGCTGGAGCATTGGCGTAGCGGTCGCAGGCGACGATTCGGCAGCCGAGCCGCTTGGCCGCGATCGCGAACTCGCGGCCGAGCTCGCCGGAGCCGAGCAGCATCAGTGTGGCGAGGTACATGCGGGCGGCGATAGCGGCGGCAAATCCCCTCGTCATCCCCGCGCACGCGGGGACCCAGCCAAAGAAAAATCGGGGCTCCGGCTTTCGCCGGAATGACGAATCTGTTTCACTGCCGAAATGCGAACCATTCTCCTGTGCACCGCAGCGGCGCTGCTGATCGGCGCTGCTCCCGCAAAGAAGCTGCTCACGCCCACTGACGTCGTCAGCTCGGCCCCGGCCAGCGCGTGGAAGGCGATCCCGGCCGAAGACCTGGTCGTCATGGACCTGAAGAGTGGCGGCCGCGTGGTCCTCCAGCTCGCGCCGCAGTTCGCGCCGGTGCACGTCGCCAACATTCGGGCGCTCGCGCGTGGCCACTATTGGGATGGCGCGACGATCTATCGCGTCCAGGACGCCTACGTCGTCCAGTGGGGCCAGAACGACAGCGAAAAGGGCTTTCCCGCCGGCGTCATCGCCAAGCCGCCGGCGGAATATACCCGGCCGGTGAAGGGCCTCGCGATCAAGCCCCTCGGCTATGCCGACCCCTATGCGCCTGGCGCAGGCTTCGTGAATGGCTGGCCGATCGCTTATTCGCCAAAGGGTAATTGGGCGAACCTGGCGCATTGCTACGGCAGCGTCGGGGTCGGCCGCGACCTCTCGCCGGACACCGGCACCGGCGGCGAGCTCTACACCGCGATCAACCCGCTCCGGCATCTCGACCGCAACATCGCGGTGATCGGGCGGATCATCGACGGGATGGACAAGCTAAGCTCGCTGCCGCGGGGCACCGAGGCGCTCGGCTTCTACAAGGACAAGGCGCTGTACGTGCCGATCGCCGGCATCCGCCTCGCCAGCGACATGCCGGCGGCCGAACGGCCGTCATACGAATATATGGATACGCTGAGCCCGAGCTTCGCGCGCTACCTGCACCTGCGCGCCAATCGCCACGACGATTTCTACATCCGCCCGGCCGGCGGAGTCGACCTGTGCAACGTCAACCCGCCGGTGCGAAAGAGGAGCGCGTAATGTCCGCTCTTCCTGAGTGGCCATTGAGCTTGTCGAAATGGCATATCGAAGGACAGTCCCTTCGATAAGGGCCTTCGACTTCGCTCAGTCCCTACTCAGGATGAGCGGGCTGGGTTCACGCCGCCCAGGCGTGGGAATCGCGATTCTTGTGCTGGATGATCACCGGGCCCGCCTGGCGGCTCGCTTCGGCCAGCGGCAGCGCGGTCGCGCAGAAGGCGCATTCCGCGGAGACCCGACCGATGATCCAGTGCGTGCGGCCGCAACCGGGGCAGTGATTGATCTCATGCTCGCGGTACACGGCATGGTAGCCCCGCTCGAAGAGTTTCCAGCTTTCGCCGATTGCCGGATTGATCATTGCCGACTTCCTTTCGCGGGCCGACCAACGAGCGAAGCGCGGCGCGGTTGCACGGTGCCGCTGCGTTGGGCCGGTTTGTGAGAGGAACTGAGTCTTGAATCGAGACGGGCCGAGCCTCAGCCGCGGCGGCCGGCGGCCTTCAGCCCGGACAGCGTGATCGGCTCGGCGAACTCGGCGCCGAGCTTGTCGCCGGCGATCCACTTGACCACCGCATTAGCCCGCTCGCGGCCCGGAAGGATCAGCCACACCCGCGAGCCGACCTCGAACTCCGCCTCGGACTGGGCCATGAAGCCCTGCTCGGAAATGTTGAGGACGGTCGCCTCGATGCCGGTCGTGCCGAGCTCGCGCACGGTGGCGTCGAGGGTTACGCGATGGCGCGAATACTGCCGCCGCTCGCTATTGTCTTCGGCGATACGCGCCTTGATCATCGAAAAGTTCATCTCCATCGGCTGAGTCGCCCCCAACTACGCCGTGAAGGACAGGCCGATACGGCCGTCCTTGACCCACCGGACCTGGGCGAAGATCTGCCCCCGGTCGAGCAGCTGGAGTCTCAGCTTCTCTCCGATATGCGGCACGTGGGGAAAGATTACCATAGCGCCCGAAGCCGACAGGTTCATCAGCCGGACGACGTGGTTGCGCCCGCGATACTCGAGCACCGCGGTGCTCGAGACGGCTGGTGCGCGTGGTTCGCCGCGCTCGTCGATGCTGCGTTTTTCGCTGCGCGGGATCATTCCGCCGTCGAGACTGAAACCGGACGCCACTTCGATCATCCTCCCCACAAGGTGACCCGCACATTTACCCAAAGCGGGCTTAAGGATTGGTTGTCGGGAGCCGACAATGTCGGTTCGGCGATGATTGTGTCCTTCGCGTCACTGGCGAGCGCCGTTCATCGCGTGTATGTGTTCGATCAGCGATGGGGAATCCTTGTAAATGAAGGGGTTGGTCCTCCAGATGAAGGCCCGCATGATTAGTTCATGGTTGCTCAGCGTAACCGCTTTGCTGCCGCTCAGTCCTGCCGCGGCGCAGGTTCGCCCGGCTCCCCAGGCGATGCCCCAGGGGATGCCGATGCACCCCGCGGTGCCGCCGGCTGCCGCTCCCAACGCGGCCCAGCAGCCGCCCGCCGCGCAGCCGCTTCCGCCGCCGCCAGCGCCGCCCTTGCCGCCCCCGGTCTGGGACCTGCGCAACGCGTCGGACCTCGTCGCCTTCATCCGCCAGATCGGCAGCGAAGGCCTCAATCCCGCGGACTACGACGCAGACGGCCTGGCCGCAGCCATGGCGACGGGCGATCCCATCCGCATCTCGGCCGAGGCGACCGACCGCTTCGACCGCGTCTCATCCGACCTTGCGCTCGGGCACGTGAAGCGCTCGGCCCGCATCGACTGGCATCTCACCGACGCCGATCTCGACGCCGCGAAGCAAGACGCACTGCTGCGCACGGCGATCGCCGAGCATAACGTCGCCGGAGCGCTCCGCGGCCTGCTCCCGACCCACCCACAATATGCGGCGCTGAAGGCAGCGCTGGCGACCGCGACCGACCCGGCGCAAATCAAGCGCATCCGCTTGAACATGGACCGCTGGCGCTGGCTGCCGCGCGACCTCGGGCCGAAGTACATCATCGTCAACGTGCCGGGCTTCCACGCGACGTTGGTTGAGAATGGCGTGAACCGCTGGAAGCAGCGCGCGATCGCCGGAAAGCTCTCGACTCCCACACCGCAACTCAATGCGACCGCCGTGGGGGTCATGCTCAATCCGACGTGGGAAGTCCCGAAGAGCATCGCGCACGAAGCAGCGGGCAAGAAGGGGTTCGTCGCAGTCACCAACAAGGACGGCAAGTTCGACCACTGGCGCCAGCTGCCCGGCCCCAACAACGCGCTCGGGCAGCTCAAGTTCGTGATGTACAATCAGTACAACATCTATCTGCACGACACGAACGCGCGCAGCCGGTTCAACGACGACGTGCGCGCGCTGAGCCACGGCTGCGTCCGAACCCAGCACATCGTCGATCTCGCGACGCAGCTTCTCGGCGACGACGGCGGCGAATGGACCCCGGAGAAGATCCAGGCGCAGCTGGCCAGCGGGAAGACGAAGCAGGCGAACTTCGTGAAGCCGCTGCCGGTCTACATCGTCTATTTCAGCTCGGCCGCGCTGAACGATGGGCGGATCGTCCAGTATAAGGACCTGTACAACCGCGACGCCAAGGCGATGCAGGCCCTGCTGATGAAGGATGGCGGGGCGAGCCTCACGCCGCCCAAAGTCAAGCCCGAGCCCAAGGCCGACCAGGTCGCGACCAGATAGGAACTAGGTCGTCGCGAGCGAGCGCCGAGCCGCATCGGCGCCGGCCGCGAGAATGCGATCGGACAGGGGTGTTCCGGCGACCGCGCGGGACAACTGAAGCGTTCCAATAAGGGTCGCATAGACTCCAAGGATGACGGCTTCCGGATCGGTTGCATCGACGCGCATTGCCCCGGCCATCTCGCGCACGGTTTCGAGCAGCCGTTCCATGTAGACCGTCCGGGCCTCCGCCGGCTGGCGGGCGAGCTCGGGCAATAGCGCCGCCCAAGTGCAGCCGGTGTGGGGATTGTCCCGGTGCTCGGGCGACAAATAAGCCGCGATCACCGCCTCTAGGCCACCGGTCGTGACCATTGCCCGCAGCAATTTGGACTGATCGTCCATCGCCGCGGCAACGCTTTCTCGCACCAGGTCCGCCTTGGATTTGAAGTGCGGATAGAAGGCGCCGTTGGTCAGGCCCGCGTCGCTCATGATTGCCGCGAGCCCCGATGCCGCGATGCCGTCCGAGCGGAAGCGCTCCGAAGCGACATCCATGATCCGGCGCCGCGACGCGTCTTTATGGCCCTTGTCGTAGCGCATCGTCTCTCCCGGGAAATTCCGTTTGCATTACAGTCATAATATAACTAAGTGATCTTAATTCAATAGATCCCAATGTCTCATCGCACAAGGATTTCTCATGAAACTCACCGGTCGGACGATCCTCATTACCGGCGGTTCGGCCGGAATCGGACTCGCCTTTGCATTGAAGTTCCTCGAGCTCGGGAACACCGTCATCGTCACCGGCCGCCGCCAGGCTGTGCTCGACGCGGTCAAGGCGCAGCACCCCAACCTCCACACGATCCAGAGCGACATCGCCGATCCCGAGCAGATCGCGGCCCTCGCCGCGCGGGTGAAGGTCGAGTTTCCCGCGCTCGACGTGCTCATGAACAACGCCGGCGTCGGCGGCGCGATGAACCTCCGATTTTCGGCGAGCGACCTGGCCGCACTAACTAGCGAAGTCGACACCAATCTCAGCGGCGTGATCCGCATGACCTCCGCATTGATCGACGTTCTCACCACAAACCATGGCACGGTGATCAACGTCTCGTCCGGACTGGCGCTCGTCCCGTTGCCTTCGAACGCGATCTACAGCGCGACCAAGGCGGCGGTTCATTCCTACACCCAGTCGCTCCGCTTCCAGCTGGAGGACTCGGGCGTCGAGGTCATCGAGCTGATGCCGCCGGCGGTCCGGACCGACATGACCGACGAATTCGCTGAGCATGACTTCCCGATGATCAGCACGGAAGAGCTGGTGAGACTGACCTTCGCGGGACTGCGCGCGGGCAGGAGCGAGATCCGACCGGGGCAGTCGAACCAGCTCGCGTTCATGCGCCGCCTCGCGCCGAACTTCATCAACCGCCAGTTGTGGAAGGCGTCGCGGGTGCTCGTTCCCGCCGCCTCCTGACGCGAGCGCCGCGCCAACAAAACAGCCCGGGCGTTGCGGCCCGGGGTTTTGAATCTCTGATTGGCTGAGGCTTACGCGAGCTTGTCGGCGTAGATCATCCGGCCGCCGGCGAGCTTGCGCATCACGGCGTACTGGTGCTCGCGGCTCATCGCGAAGCAGCCTTCGGAGCGGCCGAGCTTGCCGTGGACCGGGATCATCTCGTCCTCGGCGTACCATGCGTTGTGGATGACGATCGCGCGCGATTCGGCGTTGTTGTTCGACCAGTCGAGCCCGCGCACCTTCATCGAGAGCCCGTACTTGCCGTCGTAATAATCGCCGGTGGTGTAGGCGCCGTTGGAGCTCGCGTACGAACCGAAATTGTTGCTGAAGCGCTCGACGAAGCCCGAGTGGTCGGGGTCGGAGCCGCGGCCGTGGGCGACTCGGTAGCTTTCAACCTCGCCGCTCGTCATGTTGACGACGTGGAACCGCGGCTCGCTCGACGGGAGCGAGAAGTCGACCACGCCGATCGTGTCGCGCGGCCAGACGCGGTGCGAATCGAGCGCGGCCTTGGCCTTGGCGAACAATTCGGGATTGATCCCGCCCGGCGCACTCGGCGTCACCAGCGAGGCCTGGGGCGCCTGCGGCAGCGGCGCAAGCGGGTCCGGCGTCCGGTTGCCGAGCGAGAAATTGCTGGTCAGGATTTGCGAGCTCGCGGACGAGGAAAGGATCGCTCCCCCCGCAGCCATGGCTCCGAAACGCAACAGCTCCCGACGATTCAAACTCACTGGATTCCCCTCCGGTCGAAGCAGCTGTCTTATCATTCAATGGGTTAATGGCCGATAACCCATTGGTTCATGTTGCTCCCTCCACCGTTCGCCGGGCTCGGTTCATCGCACGCCCCACTCGCCCGGCGCCGAATCGCTGGCTCCGGGTTACCGCAATTTACACCGCCTCCGCTCCGCCCCGCCGTATAGCGCCCCGCTGCTCGGCGTGGCTGCAACATGCCGCGAAAGCGAACAACGGCTGCAAGGATTGGGAGAAGGCGAATGGCCGAAGATTGGCTTGCCGACGTGCTGAAATATGACGCGAACGCGAACCCTGACATCGTTGCTGGGATCGTCCGCTATTGCGGAATCGCGCTGCGCAAGCGGGATTCGTCCCTCGTCTCGTTCACCAGCCCCGACGAACTTGGCCGGGTGCGCGACAATTTCCTCAGGAAGAAGCTTGGCCGTCCGGAAGGGGACTCGGTGCTCAACGACGCGATCGCGGCGGTTGGCCAGGTGATGAAGGCCGACCGGACCAAGAACCGCGTCACGGTCTACTACCTGCTCGCCCGCGAATTCGATCAGCTCCATCTCTTCGAACGCTCGAGCGCTTCGAAGCGGGCGGACGGGGAGGCGGTTCAAGCCGCGGCCGCCGAATCGCCCGACGAGCATGAAAGCAAAGTGGTCGACATTTCCGCAGGTGCCGCTGCCCTGGCGGCGGGCGGAGCGGCTGTGGCTGCGCCGGCGCTCGCTGCGGCCAAGTCATCCGACTCGATATCCAGTCAGGACAATTCCCCTGCTGCCGACCGTTCGCGCGCGTCATACGCCGGCGGCACGACCATCGGCTCGACCGGCACCGGCCGGCCGACCGATCTGCCCGAAGGTCGGGCTCCCAAATGGTGGTTGTGGCTGCTGCTCGCGCTTGCCGCAGTCCTTCTCGTCCTGTTCTTGCGCGGCTGCAGCCATGACCTGCGAGCGCCGGCTGGCGGCACGGCCGCGGGCTCGTCGGCAGTCGCGGCAAACGAGAATCCCGCAGCGACCGCGGACGCGGCCGCCCCGGCTGCAGAATCGGCAACCGCCGCCCAGACCAATGCGCCGAACGGAGCGGGGGTCGTCAGCGAGACGCGCGACGGCCTGCCCGCGCTGAAAATCTATTTCGACGTCGGCAAGTCGGCCGTCAGCGCCGACCTCGCGAATGCATCGCAGGCGGTCCGGGCGTACCTTCACGCGCACCCGAACGCCCACCTCGTCGTTTCGGGCTACAATGACCCGACCGGAAACGCGGCCGCGAATGCCGCGCTTTCGAAGTCGCGGGCGCAGAACGTCGCGGCCGCGCTGGAGAAGGCAGGCGTTGCCGCGAGCGCGATCACGCTCGAAAAGCCGGCCGACTCGACCTCCTCGAGCACCGGCGCCGAATCCCGCCGGGTCGAAGTCGCGGTGCGGTCCTGACCTCCACCTTCGGGAGCGTGGCGCTCTTCGTCAGGGTTGAAGCGAGAGCGGCACACTGCTAATGGCCCGCGGCCGCCGAGGTCTCGCCTCTGACGGCCGCTAGCTATTTGATGGAACGGAACCGACTGGCCGTTTCGTCGTGAGACGGGCCGAGATCGGCCATGTTGAAAGGATTGTGACGGGCTATTTATGCAGATCATCGTTCGCGACAATAATGTCGAGCAGGCGCTGCGCGCGCTCAAGAAGAAGCTGCAGCGCGAGGGCGTCTACCGCGAGATGAAGCTGCGCCGTCATTACGAAAAGCCGTCGGAAAAGCGCGCCCGCGAGCGCGCCGCAGCGATCCGCCGCGCCCGCAAGCTCGAGCGCAAGCGCGCCGAGCGCGAAGGCACGGCTCGCTCCTAGTCGCCAACAACCACATGTCCGTAGCCGAAGCCGCCCATCGTCCCGCCCACACCGGCCGGACCGTGAAACTGTGGCTCGGCTTCCTGATCGTCATCGCCGCCGGAATCGGCCTCGCCTGGCTCGGCGCCGGCAAGCTTCGTCCCGAAGTCAGCGAGACCGGCCTCGAGTTCCGCACGATGAAGGCTGGAACCGGCGCTCCGATTCGCCGCGAGGATGCCGCGGTCATGGATTATGTCCTGACCACCGACGACGGCACCGTCGTCGACAGCAGCGATACGCATGGCGGCGCGCAGCCGTTCGTGATGGCCGGAGTCTTCCCCGGCTTTGCCGAGGCGATGGGCAAGATGCAGGAAGGCGGGCGCTACCACTTCACCATGCCCAAGAGCCTCGCCTTCACCAGTGGCGAGGCCCCCCCGGGCTTCACCGGCGAGCACCTGACCTTCGACGTCCAGGTGCGCAAGGTCGTGCGCGGCGGCGCTGCGATGATGCAGCAGATGCAGGCACAGCAGCAGCAGGGCGCCGGCCAGCCGCAGCAATAATAATCGCTCAGCCCCTACTCAGGATGAGCGGATGTTTTGCGCGCCGTCGACGACGGCTGGGCCTTCTCCCTCTTCCGCGGCCTGGCGCTTGCTGAGGTCGACCAGCATCACCTTCAGAGTCGCGAGGATCGGATCGGCGAACAGCACGCCGAGCAGCCCGAACAGCGCTCCCATCAGCAGCTGCATTGCGAGCACGACTGCCGGCGCGAGGTCGACCGTGCGCCGCGCGATGTACGGCACGACCAGATAGCCGTCGATATTCTGCACGAAGAAATAGACGAAGATCGCATAGACACCCTGGTGCGGTCCGGCGCTGAAGCCGACCGCGACCATCAGCACGCCCGAGGTAATCGCGCCGATGTTGGGGATGAACGCGAGCACTCCGGTGACGAGGCCGAGCAGGGCCGCCATCGGCACCGGCCCGACCCCGACGATCCGGCTGACGTAGGCGAGCATGAACCAGGTGAAAAAGCCTTCGAAGATCATGCCGGCGAGGCGGCCGAACAGCAGGCGGCGCAGCGTGAAGCCGAGGTGCGCGGCGATGCGGTAGAAGGCGGAGCGATGCCGCAGCGGCAGCATCCACGCGATCCCGCGGTCGTAGAGCCGCGGTTCGGCGGCGAGGAAGATGCCGATCACGATCATCGCGATGACGCTGGTCACCGCGCCGATCGCGCTTCCGACCGCGCTGGTCAGCCGCCCGACCGAGCCGAGCAGCTGCGTGCCGAGATTGCCCGCCTGGCCCTGCGGGATGAGGCCGAGCGAGCCGACGAAGCCCATCAGCCGGTTGAACTGCTCCGTGACCACCACTCGCAGCGCTTCGAACTGGGCGGCGATGGTCGTCCCGGCAAAATAGAAGACCCAGCCCAGGAAGCCGAAGCCGAGGACGATGGTGAGCAGCAGCCGGTAGGGTCGCGGGATCGGCAGCCAGCGGCCGAGCAGGCGCGTCCCGCCGTCGAGGAACACTGCGAAGATCGCTCCGCCGACAATCAGCAGCAGCGGCTGGGCGAGAACGATGACGCCGACGATGAGCAGGGCCATGCCGAACCACACGGCGGCTTTCTGCATCTCGCGGCGGACGAACGGATCGCGGAACTCGGCCGGACCT
>Ga0068854_100002115_pt1 | contig 12177 bp, 11 predicted proteins | sample KBSCornC42_FD_66590 | JGI IMG/M metagenome (GOLD analysis project Ga0068854, IMG submission 66590) | Corn rhizosphere microbial communities from Kellogg Biological Station, Michigan, USA - KBS Corn C4-2 | ecosystem: Host-associated > Plants > Roots > Rhizosphere > Soil ... | reverse complement strand
GATGAACCCCTTCGACCTGACCGGCACCACGGCACTGGTCAGTGGGTCCAGCCGAGGTATCGGGCTCGCCCTCGCCAAGGGCCTGCTGCAAGCCGGCAGCCGGGTCACCATCCACGGCCGCAACATCGACCAGGTCAAGACAACGGCGCTTGATCTGGCCAAGGAGACCGGAGGCGAGACCGCGGTCAGCACCTTCGATGTCACCGATCAGGATGCCGTCGACCGCGGAATCGCCGACATCGAGCAGCAGTGGGGAACGCCTGACATCCTGGTCAACAACGCCGGCATCCAGCGCCGTGCCCCGTTCACCGAGTTCACCCTGCAGGACTGGAATGACCTCGTTGCCACCAACTTGACCAGTGCGTTCCTGGTCAGCCAGCGTGTGGCCCGCGGCATGGTCCAACGGGGCAGCGGCAAGATCATCAACATCGGATCAGTGCAGAGCCAGCTGGCCCGGCCCGGCATCGCGCCCTACAGCGCCACCAAAGGTGGGATCGTCATGCTGACCAAAGGGCTGTGCGCCGACCTCGGTCCGCACGGGATCCAGACCAACGCCTTGGCCCCTGGCTACTTCGAGACCGAACTCACGCAGGCCCTCGTGGAGAACGAACAGTTCACCCAATGGGTGACCACCCGCACCCCCGCCGGCCGCTGGGGCAAGGTCGAAGACCTCGTCGGGGCCCTGGTGTTCCTCGCCTCACCGGCGTCGAACTTCGTCAACGGACAGGTCCTGTTCGTCGACGGCGGCATGACAGCAGTGGTCTGAGCATGCGTATCGCCCGCCTCGAGACCACTGACGGCACCCGCCACGCGATCTGGACCGGCGACGCCTGGGCGGTCGTCCAGGACGGCTTCGCCAACCCACCGATCCGTACCGGAGTCACCGTTGCCGCCGACGACGCCCGGCTGCTGGCTCCGTGCGGGCCGCAGGTGTTGGTGGGTATCGCCCACAACAAGACCAACAACAATCACCCGCTGCCCATCCAGGCCTGGCACAAGTCCGTACGCACCATCGTCGGACCCGGCGATGCCATCCACGCCCGACGCGACGTGGGCACGATCAACATCGAGGGCGAACTGGCCGTCGTCATCGGCCGCGACACCGAAGGGCTGACCCTGGACACCGCCTTCGACTACGTGTTCGGCTACACGGTGGTCAACGACGTGACCAACGTCGACCGCAACGCCGTCGACGAGAAGATTTTCCAAGGCAAGGGCGGACACGGCTACACGCCACTGGGCCCCTGGATCGAGACCCAGCTCGACGACCCGGAGAACGTGGCCACGACCGTCAGCGTCAACGGAGAGGTGGCGGCGAGGTCCGGCAGCTTCAACCTCCCCTCGACCGTCGCGGAATGCATCGTCTACGTCGCGTCGTGGATCCCTCTCGGTCCCGGGGATGTGATCATGAGCGGCGCACCCAATACGTTCGTTGCGGTCACTCCGGGCGACACGGTGGAGATCACCCTCGACGGCATCGGCTCGCTCACCAACCACGTCGTCTGAGAAAACTAGAACCCTGCCCAGCGAATCCGGTCTTGCCTCTAAACACATTTCCTCGAAAGGGACGCATTCATGAAGGCTCTCGTGGTTCACGGCGCTGGGGATCTGCGATTCGACGATCTGCCCGCCCAGGCACCCGAACCCGGGCAGGTCCTCGTGCGCAACACCCATGGCGGCATCTGCGGATCGGATCTGCATTACTACAAGCACGGCGCCGTAGGTGCATTCAGCCTGCGCGAACCCTTGGTGCTGGGTCACGAGGTTGTCGGGCGGATCGAGTACGACCCGTCCGGTGCCCTGGCCACCGGAACCCCGGTGGCCATCCACCCGGCCACCCCCTGCGGTCACTGCCCGGAATGCCTCGCCGGGGTCCGCAACGTGTGTCGCAACGCCCGCTACTTCGGGTCCGCGGCCAGCTTCCCCCACACCCAGGGCGGCTTCTCCGAATACATGATCGTCCGCCAGGACCAGATCCGGATGCTGCCAGACACTCTCCCGCTGTCCCGAGCCGTGCTGGCCGAACCGCTGGCAGTTGGCCTGCACGCGCTGAACCGAGCCGGCGGCGTCGCCGGCGCCAAGGTCCTCGTCGGCGGATCCGGACCGATCGGCATCCTCACCGCCGGCGCAGCCAAAGCCGCCGGCGCCGCGGAAGTCTGGACCACTGACATCCTCGATCACCCTTTGAAGATCGCCCTGGACGTCGGCGTTGACCGCACCGTCCGGATCGGCTCCGACACCCTGCCCGATCAATACTTCGACGTGGCTATCGAGGCATCCGGTGCCACCGTCGCCGTCGGCGCCACCCTGGCCGCAGTCCGACGCCGCGGAGTCATGGTGCAGCTGGGAATGTTCCCACCCGGACCCCAACCTGCTGAGCTGTCCGCCCTGGTGGCCAAGGAAATCGACTACCGCGGCGCCTTCCGGTTCGATACCGAATTCGACGAATCCATCGCCCTACTCGCCGGTTCCACCGCGCTGGACCCGGTCATCACCCACAGCTTCGACCTCGTCGACGCCGTAGCCGCGATGGACGTGTCAGCCCAGCCGGCCACCTCGGGCAAAGTCGTGCTGCGACTGTCCGACGACTAAGCCCCATACCGCACTACCCGTAGCGCTCATCCCCGCCGCCGGGACCACCGAAGAGATACTTCACGCTGCGGCAGGGGATCGGCTACCGCAGGGGAAGGCGTGTACCCGCGAGCACGAGCGGTGGCTACGGCACCGATTCAAAACCGAGCTCGACCCTGGGTCGATGCCCACGTCGATATTCCGCGACGACGACACGCACATGCCAACCCGCACCTCAACGGTGCCCCGGCCAGCCACCATCCCGCCCTGCCGTCCTTATCACCGGGGTCAAGGCCGGCCGTGCACCGCCAGCGCGGCGGCCTCGGTGACCGCATCGGGTCCAGCCCGAGGTCGCGGTCGGGGAGCTGGTAGCGGACCCGCTGGGTTACCGCTCGGCGGTCTCGGATGTCTCGAGGGTGACGCCCGGCGTGTCGGCGTCGTGTTCAAGGCCGAGCTGGGTGCGTGCAGTGGCCACGATGTTGTCGACGGTGAACCCGAACTTGGCCTGCAGCACCTTCAGCGGCGCCGACGCGCCGAACGTGCGCATTCCGATGATCGCCCCGGTCGGACCCACCCAGCGGTCCCAGCCGAACGTGGAGCCCTTCTCCACCGACACCCTGGCGGTGACCGACGGCGGCAGCACCTCGTCGCGGTAGGAGCGTGGCTGCTTGTCGAACAGTTCCATCGACGGCATGGACACCACCCGCACCCGGATCCCGTCCAAGGTCAACCGTTCGTAGGCGTCCACCGTCATCGACACCTCACTGCCGGTGGCGATCAGGATCACCTCGGGCTGGCCGGACGGCGGGTCGGCCAGCACGTAGGCCCCGCGCGCCACCCCGGCCGCCGAGGCGTAGCGCTCCCGGTCCAGGGTGGGCAGCGGCTGGCGAGACAGCATCAGCGCCGCCGGCTCGTGCCGGATCGGCATCAGCACCCGCCAGGCCTCGGCCACCTCGTTGGCGTCCCCCGGGCGCAGGTCGATCACGCCGGGCATGGCCCTAATCGAGGCTAGCTGCTCGATCGGCTGATGCGTCGGCCCATCCTCGCCGACCCCGATGGAGTCGTGGGTGTAGAGGTGGATCAGCGGCAGCTCCATCAGCGCGGAGAGCCGCAGCGCGCCGCGCTGAAAGTCGGAGAAGATCAAAAAGCCGGCCTGATAGGCGCGCAGCTTGGACAGCGCCAGGCCATTGGCGACGGCCGCGGCCGCGTGCTCGCGCACCCCGAAGTGCAGGTTGCGCCCCGCCCGGTCGGTGGCCGAGAAGTCGCCGGCCCCGTCGAAGGTCATCCTGGACTTGTTAGACGGCGCCAGGTCGGCCGAGCCGCCAACCAGCCACGGCACCCGCTGCGCGACCGCGTTGAGCACCGTGGCGTTGGCGTCGCGCCCGGCCACACCCTTGGCGTCGGCGGGGAAGCTGGGAACATCGGCGTCCCAGCCGTCCGGCAGGGTGCGCCGCTGCATGTGGTTGAGCTGCGCGGCCTGCTCGGGATACTGCGCGGCGTAGCGGGCGAAGCGCGCCTCCCAGTCCCGACGCAGACCACCACCGCGCTCGCGCATCCCGCCCCCGACGTGGTCGGCCACCTCCGGTGGCACACGGAACGTCTCGTCGGCCGGCCAGCCGTAGAACCGCTTGGTCGCCTTGACCTCGTCCACCCCCAGCGGCTCACCGTGCGCGGAGTGCGTGCCCGCCTTATTCGGGGATCCATAGCCGATGACGCTGTCCACCACGATCATCGTCGGACGCTTGGTCTCGGCCCGAAACGCATCGAAGGCCACACCCAGTGCGGCCAGGTCGTTGGCGTCGGCGACGTGCTGCACCGCCCAGCCGTAGCCGGCGAACCGGGCCGGCACATCCTCGGAGAACGCCAGGCTGGTGGGGCCCTCGATGGTGATCTTGTTGTTGTCGTAGATCCAGCACAGATTGGCCAGCTTCAGGTGCCCGGCCAGCGAGGCGGCCTCGGCGCCGATGCCCTCCATCAGACAGCCGTCGCCGCACAGCGCGTACACGTCGTAGTCGAACAGCTCATAACCCGGCCGGTTGAACGTGGCGGCCTGCCACAACCCGGCGATGGCCATGCCGACGCTGGTGGCGATCCCGGTGCCCAGCGGGCCGGTGGTGCACTCCACACCAGAGGTCCAGCGGTACTCGGGATGACCCGGGCACTTGGAGTCCAGCTGCCGGAACCGGCGCAGGTCATCCAGCGACACGGCGGGCGCACCGACAATCTCGTAATCGGGATTGACCGACTTCACCCCGGCCAGGTGCAACATCGAGTACAGCAGCGCCGAGGCGTGCCCGACCGAAAGCACGAACCGATCCCGATTGGCCCACACCGGCAATTCCGGGTCGAAGCGCAGGTAGTCCCGCCACAGCTTGTAGGCCACCGGGGCCAGCGCCATCGGAGTGCCGGGATGCCCCGAGTTGGCCGCCTGCACCGCGTCCATCGACAACGTGCGGATCGTGTTGACGGCCAGCCGCTCGATCGCATCAGCGGCGCCAGGAGTGTCCGGATGTGTTACCACTGTCATGTTGGTCCTCCTCGATTCCTCGGAATCTACCGGCGGAAGGGATGTGCGGTCCGCTTTCCGCCACGTCCAAACGGCGCTCCTCCCCCGGCGGGGGATTGGCCGCCTGGTCGTCGGCGGCTCCGCTGTTTGTGGGCGCCGACGGTGAGCGCATCACCCGCGGCACCCTGCAAAACCGGGTGCTGCGCGCGTTTCGCCGCGCGGGCATAGACGCCGACCGCGCCCGCGGCGCCCTCGTCCACGGGTTGCGCCACACCTTCGCCACCGAGCCCGCCAACGCCGACGTCAGCGTCTACACGCTGATGAAACTGCTCGGCCACGAGTCCATGGTGACCTCGCAGCGCTACGTCACTGCGGCCGGCACCGAGACCCGCACTGCCGCAGCCCAAAACAAGCTCTACGGGCTACTAGAGCAAGAACGCTAACCGTGGCGATCTCAACGGCGGCAAGCGCCGTTACGGTGGTCGGACGGTGGGTCACGCTAGTCATCTTGTCGCACAACGCTGTTTGGCAAGAGCAGAGATTATGGGGTATCCGCTGGATAGGCTGCGACTCAACATGTTTCGACGGTTAGCAATGCCACGTGTCCGGTCTCAGTGCAGTTGGCAGGTTTCGCAATCGATCTGGCATCTGACGGATTGACCGCCGATTCTCAGTGGAGTTGGCAACTCCGTACGATGCCGGACCAAACCCCCTCCCTGGGCATCGGCGCACACGTCGCCGAGCTGCGTCAGGCGCTCGGCGTGCAGGTTGGTCCCGAGCACGCCCTGCCGCAGCCCCCGCCCCGCCACAGTCCGGCATGCCGTGGTGGCAGCGCACCAGCGCCATGGCCTCCCCCCACCCGGCCAGCCACCGCGCCCTAGGTCTTGCGGGGCGCGGGCTGGGCCACCCCAATCCAAGCCACCAGCGACCCCAGGTGAAACCGATTGATCATGGCCAGTAGCCACACAGTCGTGGGAGTTGCCCGCCGCCTTCGACGATTACGACCTTCTGGCCGGCCTCCCGGAAAAGCGCTGACCGCACCCCTTTGCCGCGACGGCCATCGCCTCGCGGTCTTCCTCGAAACATGGGCAGCAGGTCGATACGGCCAGCGCCGATGTGCCGAGCTTGATCCGGATTGCCTCAGTTCTTTGGCTGAGTCTCGCTACCGCTTGCGTCCCGGTTCCCCGCGGCACAACTCGAAGCGGCCAGTCATGTCGTCAAACGCATCGCTGTGGCGGCCCGCCGGGGCCGGCGGGACCGCAAGCGGCGGTGGACAACACCACGGGAGCAAAACTCTCACCGAGGACACCGGTGCCAGACATCCTCAAAGGGCAACTCTGGCAGAAGGGTTAAGCACGAGCTTATTGGAACTCATTGTACAACAACTGATTTCGCTGATAACAGTGATGTCAAGTAGGCGTGAGATGCTCGGTCCGACAGTCGATACAACGATCATCGGGAAATCGGCCTCTGTGGAGCGAATTTCGGCACGCTGAACGATAGTTGCGAGCGCGAGGGTTGCTTCGAGCATGGCGAAGTGGTCGCCGATGCACGAGCGTGGCCCAGCGCCGAAGGGTAGGTATTGCCAGCGGTCGCGGCCGTCGGAGTTTTGTGGGCTGAATCGGTCTGAGTCGAAGACCAGTGGGTGGTTCCACAGCTCGGGATCGCGATGTAGCGCATAGATGCCGACCACCAGAATGTTGCCGGCCTCGACAAGGTGGCCGTCGACCTCGATGTCCCGCACGGCATCCGCGGTATGGCCGCGACCGGAGGTCACCTACGCCAACGGTGATCGAGAAGTCATGTACTTCAACGACTTCAACTCCGGCACGACGATCCAGAATGTGGTCCACCCAGCGAAGAAGAACGCGATCACGTCGGTGCCGGCGACCGGTCAGCCCGGTCTGCGCATCCAGCACCTGCCCGATTCGATCGTCGACGAGTGCGCCGAGAACGAAGTCGCCCACCACCACCAATCCCGATGACCGGCCACGGATTTCGAGCAAGAAGGGCGAGCGGATCGTCTACCTCCGCACGTTGGATCACGTTCGACCTCAAGCGCGGCGCGGGCCATCGTCACCGAGTCGAAGTCGGCCAGTACCTGTAGTCAGCGGAGGCCGTCGCCTATCTGAGGGCTTCGCCTGGCCGAAAAGGTCGCCACTCGATATGCGGTTGACCGCTCACCGGATCATGCACGCCCATCTGCTGCGCGAGCGCGACATCCCCTGCTGTATCCGCCGTCACCTCACTGCCACGGGCCGATTCCCACTGCACGGAAGGGCCGGTGCCTGATGACCTTTACGCGCCGTAATATGGCGCATTCCCGCACTGCCAAAGATGAGGGAGCCGAGCCCTAAATGCCCACGACAATTAAGACCCGAGTCGGCATCGTGGGTGCGGGTCCGGCTGGTCTAATGCTTTCCCACCTGCTCGCCAAGAGTGGCATCGACAATGTGGCCATCGACACCCGACCCCGACAGGAGATCGAGACAACGCACCGGGCCGGCGTCCTGGAGGCGGGCGTGGTCAAGGCGATCGTCGATTCCGGCGTCAGCGACCGGGTGCACACCGACGGCTACGAGCACCACGGCATCGACCTGCGCTTTGACCGAGCTGGCCACCGTATCGACTTCACTGCCCTGGTCAATGCCACCTGCTGGTTGTACCCGCAGACGGATGTTTTCATCGACCTTGCCAACGCCCGAGACAGGGACGGCGGCGACGTCCGGTTCGGGGTGAAGGACACCCAAGTCAGTGGTGTGGACGGGAACTCGCCGCTGATCCGGTTCGTCGACGCGGACGGGACGGAGTGCGAGATCCAGTGCGAGGTGGTCGCCGGCACCGACGGGTCCCGTAGCATCTGCCGGTTCCTCATCCCGGAGAACCAACGGGTGCACTACTTCAAGGAGTACCCGTTCGCCTGGTTCGGCGTACTCAGCGAGTCACCGTTCAACGCGCCGGAACTGATCTACGCGCACTCCGAGCGGGGCTTCGCATTGATCAGTCAGCGCACCGAGAAGATCCAGCGGCTTTACTTCCAGTGCCCGATCGACGAGGACGTGGAGCTGTGGTCGAATCAGCAGATTTGGGACGAGTTGCAGGCTCGGGTCGACGGCGATGACGGGTTCGAGCTCAAACAGGGACCGATCTTCGCACGCACCCTGCTGCGGTTCCGCAGTTTCGTCGCCGAACCGATGCGTTGGGGTCGGCTGGTTCTGGCCGGTGACGCCGCACACACGGTTCCACCAACCGGTGCAAAGGGACTCAACCTGGCGATCAACGACGTGCGTATCTTGCACGAGTGCCTCGTCAACGCACTCGGTCAGGGGGGCAGCCTGGATGGGCTCGATGCCTACGGCCCGCGGGCCCTGGACCGGATCTGGAAATCGGAGAACTTCTCGTACTGGATGACCCAGATGCTGCACACCCCGGTCGACAGCGTCAGCTTCGACCTCAAGCGGCAGCTCGGCGAACTCAACGCAGTCGTATCATCAACAGCCGGTCAGACCTACCTCGCCGAGTCCTACACCGGTTGGCCGGACCAGAAGCTCGCCTAACCACTGTCTCGCTCGCCTACCGATCCGCAACGTACGTTCCTCGGCGCGTGGTTACCGATAAGTCCCGTAATTGCTTGCATTACAAGCGGTTACGTTGCTTATTGGTCACCGCGAACGGCGGGGCGTTAGTCCATTGGTCGCGGGTTCGCGTCCCGCCAGCCCCACGTCAGAGCGGCGACGTCTTGCACTGGTACTCAGCGAATCCCGGATACCGCTCGGCCTGCAGCGCGTACTTGTCGGGCTGCTCAGCAAACTTGCTCAACCCACCTCGGCGGCCAGCTTCTTCAGCACCTCGGCGAGTGCGTCCACCACCTCGGTACTCTCCCGCGGGTCCTTGCCGTCCAGCGAGCTAATCGGGATCGACAAACTGATCGCGTCGACGACGCGGGCCCCGGCGCCGCCGAACGACTTGCGCGTCTCGTCGTGTGCCCACACGCCGCCATACCGACCGCCCGAGGCGCCGATCACGGCGAGCGGCTTAGCGGTAACTGCGCCCTCCCCGTACGGCCGCGACAACCAGTCGATCGCGTTCTTCACGACCGCCGGAATGCTGCCGTTGTATTCGGGCGTGATCACGAGAACAGCGTCGGCGTCGGCAACCGCGGCGCGGAGGTTCTGCGCGGCGGCCGGTGCGTCGGCACCGTCGATGTCCTCGTTATAGAACGGGATGTCGCCGAGACCGTCATAGACCGCGACGGAAATCCCGTCAGGCCCGTTCTCCGAGGCCACTTGGGCGATCTGCCGGTTTACCGAAGCGGCGCGCAGGCTCCCGACCAACGCCAACACGTTGATGTCCGTCATGGTGGTCTTCCTTTCAGTTCAGATCTGTCAGACCGATGTGACGCCCGCGGACTGCGGCGCGGTCGACGTCGTTTGCCGATGTGGCCATCACGTCGACAACGACGCCGTCGGGCGCGGCGATTGGTTCGCCGATGTCGAACAGGCGCGGCATGAAGTCCGGCCCGGTCACTCCAACTGCCTTCATCGCTGATCCCTCTCCCCGCTGCGTGCGTTCGGTCCCATGCTCGGTTAAACAATTAAGTATCGTCAGCATTCCCGGTTCAACGATTAAGTCAGATTGAGGACATGAGTACCGCGCGCAAGCGTCATGAGCGGATCTCCTCAACACGATTGGTCGACCAAGTAATGCTCGGCAGCGAGCCTAGCACCTTATTTGGTCGGCCAACCAAGCTAGGCTGGGGGCATGTCCCCCCAGCAACCGAGCCGCGGTCCGTTCGACGTCGAGCCGTTCGGCCCCGTTAGCCGGGCCCTTGGGCGGGTGGCCCGGCTGCACCGCGCCACGGCGGGAGAACTCCTGAAGAGCACTGGCCTCTACCCGGGGCAGGAGCTGCTGATGATGCACCTGTGGGAAGCGGGGGCCGTGCGCCAGGCCGACCTGATCGACACCCTGGGCGTCGACCCCTCCACGATGACCAAGATGCTTCAGCGGCTGCAGCGCACCGGCAACGTCACCCGGACGATGGATCCCGCCGACCGACGCGCAGTGCTCGTCGAGGCAACCGACACCAGCAGAGCCCTCCGCCCCGAAATCAAAGCTGTTTGGAAAACGTTGGAACAGCGCACGGTCGCCGGGCTGGACCCCGCCGAGCGCGCCGAACTGCAGCGACTGCTGGAAAAGGTCGCGGCGAACTTTCCGCAGGACGTGGCCTGACCGAGCCGACCGCGGTCGGGCGACGGACTGCCGGCGTAGATTGGTTGGCCGACCAAATAAGGTGCTAGGCTCGCTCCCGAGCATTACTTGGTCGACCAATCGTGTTGAGGAGATCCGCTCATGACTGAGGCAGTGCAGTTCGATTCGTACGGCGGCATCGACGTCCTCGAGGTGCGCGACGTGCCCCGCCCTGTTCCGGGTGCCGGTGAGGTTCTGGTCGAGGTCAGGGCAGCCGGCATCAATCCGAGCGAGGCGGTGATCCGAAGTGGCGCACTGCACGACCGATGGCCGGCGACGTTTCCGTCCGGTCAGGGCAGCGACCTGGCGGGGGTGGTGGCCGAACTCGGTTCCGGCGTCATCGGTTTCGCTGAGGGCGATGACGTCATCGGATTTTCCAACCTACGTATCGAGGACGCGGTGCGCAACGCCAGGTCCAGCCACGCCGAGTACGTTACGGTGCCGGAGAATCAGTTGACACCGCGGCCGGCCGCGGTGCCGTGGGAGGTGGCCGGTTCGCTGTACATGGCGGGGACCACTGCCTACGCCGCGGTGCGGGCGGTGCGCCTGGTTCCGGGGGATACGGTAGCGATCGCGGGCGCGGCCGGCGGTGTCGGTTCGATCGCGGTTCAACTCGCCCGACGCGCCGGGGCCACGGTCCTCGGCATCGCCGGGCCGTCCAACGATGCCTGGCTCGCCGACCATGACGCCGTCCCGGTCAACTATGGTGACGACCTGCCGGCCAGGCTGCGCGCCGCAGCACAATCCGGACGCATCGACGCCCTGCTGGATTTCTTCGGTGGTGGATATGTCGCCATGGCGGTCGAGGACCTCAGAGTCCCGCGCGACAGGGTCGACACCATCGCCGATTTCGATGCCGTGGAGCGGTTCGGGGTCCAGTCGGCAGGCGGTGCGGATGCCGCGACCGCGGCGGTGGTCGCCGAGTTGGCCGACCTCGTCGCACGGGGTGAGCTGGAAGTGCCGATCGCCGGAGTCTTCGCCCTCGACGAGGTGCGGGACGCGTACCGGGAGCTCGAAAAGCGCCACACCCGCGGCAAGTTGGTGCTGCGACCGTGAGCGAGGATCGCGGCTGCGGTGATGCGCGCGGTATCGGGAAGGTCTTATTCGCAAGCAGCCCAGGTGATCGTCAAACCCATTGTCACCCGTTTATGGGCAACCACCTACTGCCGGGACCAGGGTTTGCCGATCGGGTAGCGGGTTATCGGACCGGGACGAGACGTAAGTCGATATGAGGAGACCACGATGAGCGATGGCAACGACTTCAACCAGCGGAATATCGCCGAGTTCCGCGCCAATCACGGTCGCGTCAGTGGCCCGTTCGAGGGTGCGCCGATCGTGCTCCTGCACTCCGTCGGTGCACGCAGCGGCAAGCCGCGGACCAACATCATGATGTACCTCGCCGACGGCGACCGGTATCTGGTGTTCGCCTCGAACGCCGGTGCCGACGACAACCCCGCTTGGTACTGGAACCTGATGGCCAACCCCGATGCCCGCATCGAAGTCGGCGACGACTTCGTCGACGTGCATGCCACCGAGCTGCAGGGCGCCGAACGCGACGACAAGTACGCGCTGCAGGCCGAGCGGTATCCGGGATTCGCTGAGTACGAACGCATGACGTCGCGGACCATCCCAGTGGTCGCGCTCACGCCTACCGATGGGTCCCAAGAATCGTCCGGATCGCAGCACATAGATTTCGATGCCCTTTACCGTGGCGAAAGCCCGGGCGAAGGCATCGCGCCGATGACCACACCACCATGGGATAACAAGGCGCCCAGCGAGAGTGTCATCGGGTGGCAGACCGGCGGCTGGGTTCACGGCGACGTTCTCGATATCGGCTGCGGGCTCGGCGACAA
>Ga0068854_100002108_pt1 | contig 12190 bp, 10 predicted proteins | sample KBSCornC42_FD_66590 | JGI IMG/M metagenome (GOLD analysis project Ga0068854, IMG submission 66590) | Corn rhizosphere microbial communities from Kellogg Biological Station, Michigan, USA - KBS Corn C4-2 | ecosystem: Host-associated > Plants > Roots > Rhizosphere > Soil ... | reverse complement strand
ATCGCCACAAGATCGCGATCGGTGTACGCCGCGCGGCAGAAGCGCATTTTGCGCGCCAGCTGGTCGGAAAGACCAGGGACCGGGAGGAATTGCCATGATCCGCGCCGCCGTCTCCAGCCTCGCCCTGATTGTTGCCGCGGCGACCGCAGCGCAAGCCGCCTCGCCGGCAATCGACGCAGCCGTGGCCGACACGACCCGTCCGGCCGCCGACCGCGCCCGCGACGCCGAGCGCAAGCCGGCCGAGATGCTGGCCTTTGCGGGCGTGAAACCCAGCATGGTGGTGGTCGATATGCTCCCCGGCGGCGGCTATTTCACCCGTCTCTTCTCCGACGTGGTCGGCCCAACCGGCAAGGTTATCGCCTATGTGCCCGACGAAATGTATGCAGGCCGTCCGAAATCGCTCGATGGCGTGACGGCGCTCGCCGCTGAGCCGACGCACGGCAATATCCAGCCGGAACACAACCCCGCACTCGCGCCTGGGCCGGCAAATATCGTCGACGTTGTGTGGACCTCGCAAAATTATCATGACCTGCACAATGTCGCCGGTCTCGACGTCGTTGCCTTCAACAAGGTGATCTACGCGTCGATGCGTCCGGGCGGCGTCTATGTCGTGCTGGATCACTCAGCTCCGGCCGGCTCCGGCCTGACCGACACCAACACGCTCCACCGTATCGACGAGGCGACCGTTCGCAAGGAAGTGGAGGCCGCAGGCTTCAAGTTTGACGGCGAAAGCAAGGTGCTGGCCAACCCGGCCGACCCCCGCACGAACAAGGTGTTCGATCCGTCGATCCGTGGCCACACCGATCAGTTCATCCTGCGCTTCCGCAAACCGGGCGGCAAATAAGCTTTAGGCCATGGCGATAGTGCCCCAAAAGCTCTAGACGCGTGCCCCGTGAAGCTCGCTTTCCCCGAAATGCATGTGCCTCAGCCGGTGCGCAACATGTGGGCCAAGCGCCGCGTGCGCGGCCTCGTCTACGTCCTCGGCTGCCTGGTCCTCGCCTACGCGATTTTCTGGGTCATCTTCCTGCGCGGACTCCCGTCGACCGACAAACTGCTAAGCTACGAGCCGCCGCTGCCGACCAACGTTCGCGCGCTCGACGGCACGCCGGTCTACAGTTTCGCGCGCGAGCGGCGGGTCGAACTCGCCTTCGATGAATTCCCGCCGCAACTGATCCACGCCTTCATCTCGGCCGAGGACAAGACCTTCTTCACCCATCACGGCATCGACCCGTCGAGCTTCCTGTTCGCGGTGTTCGACTATGCCCGCAAGACCGGCACCGGCAAGCGCGCGCACGGTGGCTCCACCATTACGCAGCAGGTCGCCAAGAATCTGCTGATCGGTGGCGAATATTCTCCGACGCGCAAGGTCAAGGAAGCCGCGCTCGCGATTCGCATCGAAAATGCGATGTCGAAGAAGCAAATTCTGGAACTCTATCTCAACCAGATATTCCTCGGCCGGAATGCCTACGGGGTTGAGGCTGCCGCGCGTGCTTATTTCGGCAAGGACGTGACCGAACTGAGCCTGCCGCAAATGGCCTATCTCGCCACCTTGCCGCGCGCGCCGGCCAATTACGATCCCGACCGCCATCCCGAACGCGCGCTGGATCGCCGGGCCTATGTGCTGCGCGAGATGCGCGCCAACGGATATATCACCGCCGCGCAGGAGCAAGCGGCAGACGCAACGCCGCTCGGCACGGTGGAGCGCTCCGATGCACGTCGCGAGGCGGAGAAGCCATATGATGGTTATTATATGGAAGAGGTGCGGCGCGAGCTGATCGCCAAATATGGCGCGGACATCGGCGACGGCACCAATAGCGTCTATGCCGGCGGCCTATGGGTGCGCACCTCGCTCGATCCGGTGGCGCAGAAAGCGGCCGAACAGGCGCTGCGTGACGGACTGGTCCGCTACGAGGCCGCCGCCGGCTGGCGTGGGCGATCGGGCCATATCGATGTCGACGGCAATTGGCCGGCAAGGCTGCTCGCCGCCAAGATCGAAACGGGCTACGCCAATTGGCGGGATGCGGTGATCCTGGAGAAGAGCGGCACCAGCGCCACGCTCGGCTTTGAGGACGGCAGCAAGAGCCAGCTCTTCCCTTGGGGCGCGGCCGCGCCGAAGCGGGGGATCGGCGGACGCGCCTTTGATTTCCTGAAAGTCGGCGACGTGGTGATCGTCGCCCCCGCAGGCAGCGGGTGGGCGCTGCGCTCGACACCCGAGGTTTCGGGCGCCTTCGTCGCGGAGAATCCGCACACGGGACAGGTGGTGGCGATGCAGGGCGGGTTCAGCGCCAACCACCCTTTCAACCGCGCGACCCAGGCACTGCGCCAACCCGGTTCGGCCTTCAAGCCGATTGTCTATTCGGCGGCGCTCGACAGCGGCATGACGCCGGCCTCGATCATTGTCGACGGGCCATTCTGCGTGTTCCAGACCGTGCAACTCGGCACCAAATGCTTCCGCAACTTCGGCAACGAGCGCGGTGCTGGAGCACAAACCATGCGCTGGGGCGTCGAGCAGTCGCGCAACCTGATGACGGTCCGCGCCGCCACCCAGACTGGCATGGATAAGGTGGTCGCACTGGCCAAGACTATGGGGGTCGGAGATTACCCGCCCTATATCGCTTACTCGCTCGGAGCCGGCGAGACGACCGTGCTGCGCATGGTCAATGCCTATTCGGAACTCGACAACCATGGGCGCAAGCTCTCACCGACGTTGATTGATTACGTCCAGGACCGCCACGGTAAGGTGATCTACCGCGCGGACAATCGCCCGTGCGAAGGTTGCAACGCCAAAGACTGGGGTGGCGGGCCGATGCCGCGCCCGCGTCAGCGTTCGGCGCAGGTGCTGGACCCGCAGACCGCCTATCAGATGGTCCACATCATGGAAGGCGTGATCCAACGCGGCACCGCGACGGTGCTCCGCGACCTCAACCGCCCGCTATTCGGCAAGACCGGCACCAATACCGGACCGACCAACGTGTGGTTCGTAGGCGGCTCGCCCGATCTCGTCGGTGGCGTCTATATGGGGTATGATCGTCCACGACCGCTGGGTGGCTATGCCCAGGGCGGCACGCTGGCAGCGCCGATCTTCCGTCAGTTCGCCCAGGTGGCCATGAAAGATGCCCCGATCATCCCGTTCAAGGCCCCCCCGGGCATTCGCATGGTCCGGATCGACCGCCATTCGGGCAAGAAGATATTCGACGGCTGGCCCAATGACGACGATCCCAAGAGTCCGATCATCTGGGAAGCTTTCAAACCCGAAAGCGAACCCCGCCGGCTCGCTACCCGGCAGGAACTGGCGGCCGCCCAGGCGCCTAAGGCGGCAAAGCCGGTGCATAATGACAGCGACTTCTTGCAGCAGCAGGGTGGTATTTACTAACTGGGACCAGATCCCGCCGGCCCGTCGCCGGTCCAATGCCTGCCTTACCGGTAGGCCTGACGTTTTACCGGAGAATTTCCATGCGCGCCGAAGCGCAAGCCCATATCGACCAGATCGACGCCGCGATGGCGTTGGTCCGCCGTTTCCTTGATTGGGACCGCGCGGTGCGCCGGCTCGACGAGCTCAACAATCGCGTCGAGGATCCCAAATTGTGGGACGATCCCAAGCAGGCCCAAAGCGTGATGCAGGAACGCCGCCGGCTCGACGAATCGATCGCTGCGGTCCGGTCGATCGAACAGGAACGCAACGACACGATCGAGCTTATGGAAATGGCCGAGGCGGAGGGGGACGAGGCCCTGGTCGACGACGGCGTGAAGTCGCTCGCGGCGCTCGCCGAGCGGGCCGATCACGACAAGGTCATGGCGCTGCTTGCCGGTGAGGCCGACGCCAATAACAGCTATATCGAGGTCAATGCGGGCGCCGGCGGCACCGAGAGCCAGGATTGGGCAGGCATGCTGCAGCGCATGTATACGCGCTGGGCCGAACGTCACGGAATGAAGGTCGAGCTGATCGATCACCATGCCGGCGAGCAGGCGGGGATCAAATCCGCGACCTTGCTGGTCAAAGGCGAGAATGCCTATGGCTATGCCAAGACCGAAAGCGGCGTCCACCGGCTGGTCCGCATCAGCCCCTATGACAGCGCCGCGCGTCGCCACACCAGCTTCGCCAGCGTCTGGGTCTACCCCGAAGTGGACGACGATATCGACATCGTCGTCAACGAGAGCGATCTGCGGATCGACACCTATCGCGCCTCGGGCGCGGGCGGTCAGCATATCAACACGACCGATTCGGCGGTGCGCATTACGCATCTGCCCACCAATATCGTCGTCCAGTGCCAGAATCAGCGCTCGCAGCACAAGAACAAGGCCGAGGCGATGAAGCAGCTCAAGGCTCGCCTCTATGAGGAGGAGCTGCGCAAGCGCGAGGAAGAGGCGAACGCCACCAATGCCAGCAAGACCGATATTGGCTGGGGTCACCAGATCCGATCCTATGTGCTTCAGCCCTATCAGCTGGTGAAGGATCTACGCACCGGCGCGACCTCGACCGCGCCTTCCGACGTGCTAGACGGTGATCTCGACAAGTTCATGGCCGCCGCGCTGTCGCAGCGGGTTACGGGTGAGACGGTCGAGGTGGAGGACGTCGATTGAACGGTCGCGCTCTAGCGCTGATTCTCCTGCTCGCCGGATGCGCCAAGACGCCCGACGAGCCGCGCACTGCGGACGGTTTTCCGCAGGCGGCGCGCGCCGTCGCCAAAGTCGTGTCGGGCAGCTGGTCGAACGAACCCGATCGTGACCGGGCCGGAGAGGCGGTCGCGGTGATGCGCACCGCGGGCGTGAAGAAAGGCATGACCGTCGCCGACATTGGCGCGGGCGAGGGCTATTACACGATCCGTCTGGCGGCGAAGGTGGGTGCGAAGGGCCGCGTTCTGGCGGAGGATATCGTGCCCTTGTTCCACGACCGCCTGGCCGACCGCGTCTATCGCGACCGGCTCGACAATGTTTCGGTCAGGCTGGGCAAACCGGTCGACCCGCAACTGCCCCCAGGCAGCTTCGACCGCATCTTCATGGTCCATATGTACCACGAGATCGACGAGCCCTTTGAGTTCCTCTGGAACCTGCGCCCGGCGCTCGCGCCGGACGGGCTGGTGGTGGTGGTCGACGCGAACCGCCCGACCCAGGAACACGGCACCCCACCCGCTTTGCTCGACTGCGAATTCGGTCGGGTCGGCTACAAGCTGGTCCAGCGCACGCAGATGCCCCAGGCGGGCGGCTATCTCGCGTTGTTCAAGGCCGAGGGGCCTCGTCCCGAGCCGCGGAACATGCACGCCTGCAAGGGCTGACAAAAGAAATGCCCCGGCCGGGAGGCCGGGGCGCCCCTTTTATTTGCCGGTAAGGTCGACACCCAGATAGGTGGCCGGACGATTGCCGCGCTGGACCAGCAACAGCACTGTCTTGAAGCCTTCCTTCTTGGCGGCCGCGACAGCCGCCGCGGCGTCCGCGACATTGCTCACCGGGCTACGGCCGATCGCCAGAATGACGTCGCGCGGTTGCAGGCCCTTGGCGGCGGCGTCGCTCGAATCGTCAACGCCAGTGACGACCACGCCATGCGTGGCGGGTGGCAGGCCCAGCTGCTGGTCGAGCTGCGGCGTCAGCGTCTGCAGCGACAATCCGAGCGAGCTGCGCAGGCTGCTGCTCGGCGCATTGGGACCGCCGCTGCCAGGCGCGCCGTCGTCCTTGTCGCCCTGATCCGCGCCGGCTAGTTGATCTTCCGACGGGCGTTCGGCGAGCATCGCGGTCAGCGTCATCGGCTTGAGATTGCGGATGACGTCGAGTGTAACCTTGGACCCTACCGGAAGACCGGCGACCATGTAGGAGAGCGTGTTGTCGGGAGTTACGTCCTTGCCGTTGACCTTGACGATCACATCGCCCTGCTGGACGCCCGCGCGCGCTGCCGGCTGGCCCGGTTCGACATGCGCAACGATCTCGCCGCGATCCTTGGGCAGCCTGAGCCCCTGGGCGATATCGTCCGTCATCGGCTGAATCTGGACGCCCAGATAGCCGCGATGGACGCGCTCGCCCTTCATAAGCTGCGCGACTACGGGCTTGGCCTCCTCCGCGGGGATAGCGAAACCGATGCCGACATTGCCGCCGGAAGGCGAATAGATAGCCGTGTTGATGCCAACCACGTTGCCATTCAGGTCGAACATTGGGCCGCCCGAATTGCCCTGATTAATCGCCGCGTCGGTCTGGATGTAGCGATCGTAGGGGCCCGAACCGATCGAGCGGTGGATTGCCGAGACGATGCCCGCAGTCACGGTGCCGCCCAATGCGAACGGATTGCCGATCGCGATCACCCAGTCACCGACGCGCGTCTTGGTAGAATCGCCGAACTCGACGAACGGCAGATTCCTGGCGTCGATCTTGAGCACGGCGAGATCCGAGGCCGCATCCTTGCCGACCACCGTCGCCTTATATTCCTTGCGATCGGGCAAAGTGACCGTGATCGAGGAGATCGTGACCTTGCCCTGATCGGTCGGCACGCCCGAAATGACGTGGTTGTTGGTGACGATATAGCCGTCAGCCGAGACGATGAAGCCCGAGCCGAGCGAGACCGCGTTGCGCGTCTCCTGCTTGCCGCTGCCGCTGCCGCTGTCGCCATTGTCGTCACCGCCCAGGCCGCCGCCGTTGAAGCGACGGAAGAAATCCTCGAGCGGATTGGCCTGGCGGGTGAACTGAACCTTCTGCGTGGTCGAGATATTGACCACCGCCGGGGCAAGCTTCGCGGTCAGGTCCGCGAAGCTCATCGGCGCGCCGCGCGGCGCGACCGCGGCCATTTGCGAAGGGGCGTTCTGAGCGACCTGCGCGCCCAGCGGCGACTGGGTCACCACGGTCGCGGCAGCCCCACCCAGAAGCATCGCGGCGGTTACGGCATAAGCATAGCGCACTGTATAACTCTCCTGAGATGTTCAGGGGGCGCAAAACACGCCTGCGCGCCCAGGATCCGGAACGGATTACAAACTGTGTCGTCCCCTGGCTGAATGCAATTTGAATGGCACGAACGGCCTTATTGGCCTGGTTTCCGTCCCATGAACTGCCTCAGATAATCGTTATCGGGCGACAACAGGATCGTGGCAGACCCCCGCGCGGAACTATCGCTGGTGCCGAAGGTCGTGTCATAAGACTTCATCGCCCGGTAAAAATCGTAGAAGGCCGGATCCTTGCCAAAACTGTCGGCATAGGTTTTGGCCGCCTGCGCGTCCGCTTCGCCCATGATCACCTGCGCCTGGCGCCGGCCTTCGGCCAAGATCGTCATCGCCTGCTGCTGGCGCGCGCTCTTCATCCGGTTGAACGCGCTTTCGAGCGGCGAGCCATCGGGAAGATCGGCGCGCTTGATGCGCACATCGACGATCTCGACGCCATATTGGGAGGCGACCCTCTCCAACCCTCTCTTGATGTTGGTCATCACCACGTCGCGTTCGGGGCTCAGCATCACCGCGAACGGCCGCTTGCCAAGTTCGTTGCGCAGCGCCGAACCCAGGATCGGCTTTAGCGCATCGGCGACATGGGTGTCACTGCCGACGGTCGCGTACATCCGCACCGGGTTGACGACACGATAACGGGCAAAAGCGTCAACCTCGAGCCGATACTGATCGGTCGAGAGAACGCCCTGTTGCGGCATGTCGAGATCGAGCACCCGCTTGTCGACCCAGACGAGTTGCTCGACGAACGGGATCCGAATGGCAAGGCCCGCTCCAGTGCGGCCGAAGGCTTCACGCGCATCATAGATGTTGATGATCCGGACGGGCTGACCGAAGCGGATCACCACCGCCTGCTTCGTTTCGGGCACGACCACCAGCGCGCTCAGCGCCAGGGCCACGACCACCAATAGGCCGCCCAGCCAGAGAAGCGGATTGCGCCGCACCAGGTCGATCGCGCTCACTTGGGCTGCTCCTGCGGCTGCACGGGCTTGGCCGGCTGCATGACATAGGGGACCACGCCGCGCGGCTCGACGATCGTCTTGTCGGTCTTGGCCAATACCCTTTCCATCGTCTCATAATACATGCGCCGCCGCGTCACCTCGGGCGCGAGCTTGTATTGCGCATAGACGGCATCGAAAGCGACCGCTTCGCCTTGAGCACGTGTGGTCTGCTGGGTCGCATAAGCGCGTGCCTGGCTGAGGATGGACTGCGCATTCTGCTGCGCGACCGACACCTGCTTGAAGGCCTCCACCACCTCGCTCGGCGGCCCCGCCTGCTTGATCGTGACGCCCTGTATGACGACGCCGGCGTGGTAGGAATCGAGCAGCTCCTGCGCCCGCTGCGCCACCTCCTGCTGGATCTGGCTGCGCTGCGCGCCGATCGCCTGGTCGAGCGTGACGCGGGCGATCGCCTCGCGCATCGCGCTTTCGGCGACTTCCTTGATCGTGGTTTCGGGGTCCTGCAGTTCGAAAAGGAACAGCTCGGGATCGCGTTTCGACCAGCGCACCGAATATGCGAGGTCGATAATATTCTCGTCTCCCGTCAGAACGAGATTCTCGCCCGACGCGCCGTCAGTCCCGGTGTCGATGTCGGTTACGTGGATATTGTCGACATCAACCTTTGTGACGCGATCGATCGGCGCGGGAAAGGTCCAGTTGAGGCCCGGCCCCAAGGTTCCGACATATTTGCCGAACCGCGTTACCACGCCGCGCTCCTGCAATCCGATCGTGTGCGTGCTGGTCGCCACGATCCAGAGCAACAGGATAAGCAGGATCGCCCAGCGCCAGAGGCCGCCGAATTGATGGGCGCCGGGCTCGCCGCCACCGCCCCCGCCGAAGCGCGCGCGGCCGCGCTGCATCAGCGCGTCAAGCGCAGACGGGCCCGCACCCCCCGGGCGCGGCTTGCCCCAGCTTTTCTTGTCGTCGCCATCACTGCCGCCGGAACCGCCCCATGGGCCGCCCTCGCTCAGCACCGTCCCCGGAGCATCGTCTCGCATGAAGCCCTTATAGAGAGCCCAAATCGGAAAAACAGTGCCCCCGGGGCATGAAGCGCCTAAGGGCGGCGCCATGATCGACCATAATGCGATTGCGGCGGCGCTGGAGAGCGTGCGTGACCCTGTTTCGGGCGAAGGGCTTCATACCACCGGCCGCGCCAGTGCGCGCTGGGAAAGCGAGACTGTCGACGTCGTGATCGAGGTCGGCGGGATCGATCCCGCGCAGCGCGAGCGCCTCGAAAGCGAGGTCCGCATCGCTCTTTCCGCTGTGCCCGGCGCCGCGCGGGTGCGCGTTCTGCTCACGGCTGAGCGCAGGCAAGGGCCAAGGCTGATCGCCATCGCGAGCGGGAAGGGCGGGGTTGGCAAATCGACCGTCGCCGCCAACCTGGCGATCGCGCTTGCCCGAAAGGGCATCAAGGTAGGCCTGGTCGACGCGGACATCTACGGCCCATCCCAGCCGCGGCTGCTCGACGCGCAGGTCAAACCCGAGGCGCATGAGGGTAAGCTCGTGCCGGTAGCAACCCCATCGGGCGTACCCATGCTGTCGCTGGGTCAGTTGGTGAAGCCAGGCCAGGCGGTGGCCTGGCGCGGCCCGATGGCGGGCAATGCGCTTAGCCAGCTGGTCGATGCGCATTGGGACAGCGCCGAGGTGCTGATCGTGGATATGCCGCCGGGCACGGGCGACGTGCAATTGTCGATGATCCAGAAGCACAAGCCGGCAGGCGCGGTGATCGTCTCGACGCCGCAGGACCTGGCGCTGATCGACGCAGAGCGCGCGATCGACCTCTTCAACAAGGCTGGTGTGCCGATCGTCGGCCTGATCGAGAATATGGCGGGCTATCAATGCCCGAAGTGCGGCGAGATTTCCGACCCGTTCGGCCAGGGTGGGGCGGAAGTCGAGGCGGCCAGGCTCGGCCTGCCCTTTCTCGGTCGGATCCCACTTGCGATTGAGATCCGGCGCGCGTCCGACGCGGGCACGCCCGATCCGGCGCCTTTCTTAGCCATCGCCGAGGCGGTCGCGGCCTGGCTGAACCGATAAGCCGTCCGGCGGTTATAGCAGCATGCCGCTGACTGCCCCGGAAGACATCGCCCAACTTCTTCGCGAGACGCGCACTATCGCCCTGGTCGGCGCGTCCGATCGGCCCGATCGCCCGAGCTACAATGTGATGCGCGTGCTGCAGGATTGGGGTTATCGCGTGCTGCCGGTGAACCCGCAGATTACTGGCGAGCATGTCCATGGCGAATATGTCTGGCGTGAGCTCAGCCAGATCGGGGAGCCGATCGACATGGTCGATATCTTCCGACGGCCGATCGCGGCAGGCGAGGCCGTGGACGAAGCTATCGCGGCGGGCGCCAAATCGGTCTGGTTGCAGATTGGCGTGATCAACCAGGAAGCCGCCGCGCGTGCCGAAGCCGCCGGGCTTAAAGTGGTGATGGACCGTTGCCCGGCGATCGATTTGCCCAGACTGGGCATTCCGCGACGCACTGCACCATAAGCCCTCCCCTTAGGGGATTAGGCATTGGACTCAGAAACGAACTTAAGGATTGCTGCGGCGCAGCAAGCTAGCGCGGCTTGACGCTCGCTGCCGCCGCGCGCTCGGCCAGGCGTGCGACTGCGGCGGTGTGGATCGCGGGTGCGCTCGCCATTACGCCGAAGGTTTCGGCGGGGTCGCTATTGTAGCGGATCGGAAGGCCCAGGGCGTCGGTTACCACCGCCCCGGCCTGTTCGGCTATCAGGGCGGCCGCGGCGATATCCCATTCATTGCCCCAGCGCAGCGATGCGCACAGGTCCGCCTCGTCGGCGGCAATCATCGCGATCCGGAGCGCGATCGAATTGGCGCGCGGCACCGCGATCAGATCCTCGTCGATCTTGGGCAAGGTGTCGGCAGGCACGCGCGATCCCGGCAGTTCGAGCCGCATCGAGGCTTGCAACGGCACGCCATTGCGCGTCGCACCCCGGCCCGCGACGCCGCGCCAATGCTCGCCCCGTGCGGGCGCGTCGAGCACGCCCACGATCGGCACCTGATCCTCGACCAAAGCGACCGATACGCACCAACCGGAGCGCCCGCGCAGATAGTCGCGCGTACCGTCGATCGGATCGACCACCCAGACACGCTTATTGCCGAGCCGCTCGACCGTATCGGCGGTCTCTTCGGACAGCCAGCCTGCCGATGGGTCGATCGCCTTCAATCGCTGCTTGAGCAACTCGTCGACCGCAAGATCGACATCGCAGACCGGGCTGCCTGCCGCTTTCTCCCAGCGTCGGAAATCGGTTTCCCAGCTATCGAGCGCGAGTTTGCCCGCTTCCGCCGCCGCTGCGGCAATCGCCTCTACCAGATCGTCAGGCACCGGCGACCATCATGCCGTCGATGCGCAAGGTCGGCACATCCATGGCGCGGCGAAATACAAGATCGTCGGCAGGCGTGAGTGCGAGGAACATCTCGCTGAGATTTCCCGCGATCGTGATTTCGGCGACCGCCTCCGCCAATTGCCCGTCGCGGATCACGAAGCCCGAGGCGCCGCGGCTGTAATCGCCGGTGATACCGTTCACGCCTTGGCCGATCAGTTCGGTCACGAACACGCCGAGCTTGATATCGCGCATCAACTCAGGGACCGACAGCCTGCCTGCCTCCATGAAGAAATTGGACGTGCCCGCGCCGGGCGCGCCGCTGCCGCCGCGCGCAGCATGGCCGGTCGGTGCTTCGCCCAACTGTCGCGCCGAGGCGCTGTCGAGCAGCCAAGTCTGGAGCACACCGTCGGCAACGACATTGACGGGCATGGTTGTGAGCCCTTCGCCATCGAATGCGCGGCTGCGCAGCCCGCGGAGCCGGTGCGGATCGTCGCGAATCGTGATGCCGGACGCGAAGATACGCTCGCCGCGCTTGCCCAGCAGGAAGCTGGTCTTACGCGCGATCGACGATCCCGTGATCGCACCGGCGAGATGACCGATCAGGCTCGACCCGACGCGCGGATCGAACAGGATGGGCAGGGCCCCAGAGGCGAGCTTGCCGGGGTTGAGCCGATCGACGGCGCGCTTGCCGGCCCGCGCTCCGATCTCCTCCGCGCCTTCGAGGTCGGACAGGTGGCGCGCAGAATGATAGGCATAATCACGCTGCATGCCCGCGCCTTCGCCTGCGATCACGCTCGCCGAGCAGCCATAACCGGAACTGACCGAACCGCGCGTGAAGCCGGTCGAAGTGGCGAGCGCCATCAGAGTCCGCCCGGCGCTCGCGCCCGCGCCTTCGCTATTAGTGACGCCTTTCACGGCGCGCGCCGCATCCTCGGC
>Ga0068854_100002099_pt1 | contig 12212 bp, 9 predicted proteins | sample KBSCornC42_FD_66590 | JGI IMG/M metagenome (GOLD analysis project Ga0068854, IMG submission 66590) | Corn rhizosphere microbial communities from Kellogg Biological Station, Michigan, USA - KBS Corn C4-2 | ecosystem: Host-associated > Plants > Roots > Rhizosphere > Soil ... | reverse complement strand
TGCGCGTCGCCAACCAGGTGAAGGCGATGGGGCTGCGCCACGCCGTCGTCACCTCGGTCGACCGCGACGACCTGCCCGACTACGGGGCGAGCGCCTTCGTCGGCGTCGTCCGCTCGATCCGGATGCTGGCGCCCGAGTGCAAGGTCGAGATCCTCACCCCCGACTTCCGCGGCCAGGAGATGCCACTGGCGAAGGTGGTCCACGAGCGCCCCGACGTCTTCAACCACAACGTCGAGACGGTGCCGCGCCTCTACCCGGTCGCCCGCCGCGGCTCCCAGTTCCTACGGTCGGCGCGTGTCCTGAAGATGGCGAAGGAGATGGGCGGAGACGAGGTCGTCACCAAGTCCGGCCTGATGGTCGGCCTCGGCGAGTCCTTCGAGGAGATGGTCGAGACCTTCGGCCTCCTCCGCGAGCACAGCGTCCAGGTTCTGACCGTCGGCCAGTACCTGCGCCCGACCGAGAACCACCTCCCGGTGGTCCGCTACTGGCACCCCGATGAGTTCGCGGCGCTGGAGAAAGCCGCCTACGACCTCGGCTTCGAGTCCGTCGCTGCCGGCCCCCTGGTCCGCTCGAGCTACCACGCCGACCAGAACCTGCCCGAGGGCAAGCGGGCCGAGAGCCTGCTCGCCGGCTGAACCCCGGCGGGCGCCTATTCGCGCTGGCCGACTTCGACGTCGCGGCCGGGGCCGCCGTTGAGCTGGTTCGGCCCGGGGCCGCCGTAGAGCTTGTCGTTGCCGGGACCGCCGGAGAGGAAGTCGCTGTTGTAGTAGGGGTTGGGGCCACCGCGGAGCACGTCGTCGCCGGTGCCGCCGTAGAGACTGTCGCCACCTCTGCTGCCGATCAGCAGGTCGTTGCCGGCTTCGCCTTTGGCGGTGCCGAGCTCCCGCCCGAGGGTGATCTTGTCGTTGCCGGGGCCGCCCAGGACGAGGTCGGAGCCGCCGGTTTCGCCGTTGTCGCCGGCGTCGACGACGTCCGCCCCGGCGCCGGCGCAGATGATGTCCCCGTCGGAATAGGTCTTGATGCGGTCGGCTCCGCCGAGCGCGAGGACGACGTCCTTGCGTTTCGTCCCCTTCAGCACGTCGGCGCCGCCGGTGCCGACCAGCGTCGCGGTGCGACCGTGGCATTCCGGCAGCTGCGGCTCCGTGGCGTAGACCGGCCGGCGCAGGAAGACGTCGGAGAGGCGATCCTCGTCGGCGGCGCTGAAGTTGGTGGCGCGGGAGTCGAACGCGACCACCGACCCGTCGGGCGTGATCGCGGGATCGAACGAAGGGCCGTCGCCCGGCAGCCCGAGGTTGCCGGAGGAGCGGGAGACGGTGACGGTCAGCCCCTTCTGCATGTCGCGGACGAAGACGTCTACCCGGCCCTCGGCGTCGACCGGGCTGAGTTTGTCGCCACCGCTCTGGAAGGCGACGTAGCGGCCGTCGCCGGAGACGGCCGGGCGGCGGCGGAAGGACCCCTCGGCGCGGTCTTCGCCGACCGAGACCAGCTTGGTCGTGCCGGCGGCGACGTCGCGGACGAAGACGTTGGGGTCGAGGCTGCGTTTGCCCGTGAGCGGCGCGTCGGAGGAGAAGGCGACGTGGTCGCCGTCGGCGGAGATCGAGGGTTCGGAGGACTCGACTTCGCCCGGTTTGCCGGTCGCGCCGCTTGCCCGCGAAACGAGCGTGGTCGTCTGCGCCGCGCGGTCGCGGACGAAGACGTCTTCGGGGAAGTGTTCGAGGTCGACGTCGTCGGTCCCCAGCGGCGAGCGCGAGGAGAAGGCGACGTGGCGGCCGTCGGCGGAGATCGACGGTTCGGTCGAGAATTCGCCGGGCCCCCCTTCGGCGCCGCTGGCGCGGGAGACGAGCTCGGTGGTGCCGCTGTCGAGGTCGCGGACGAAGACGTTCTGGCTCGAGGCCGGCAGGCCGGCGGCGAGGTTATGGGCGGAGGAGGCGAAGGCGACTTTACGGCCGTCGGCGGAGATCGAGGGTTCGGTCGACCAGCCGTCGGCGGCGGCTCCGCTGGGACCGGGGGCGCGGGAGATGAGGGTCGTGGTGTTCGTGTCCAGGTCCCGAACGTAGACCTGCGATTCGCCGTTGGCGTCGGGGCTCAGGCTTTTGTCGGAGGAGGCAAAGGCGACCTTGCGACCGTCGGCGGAGATCGACGAGTCGTAGGCTTCCGAAACGTAGACTTCCCCGATCGGGCCGGTCGGCACCGAAGCCAGCGTCACAGCGCCCGTCTGGCGGTCCTTGACGTAGATCGCGCGCTTGCCCGTTTTGACCCCGGGCACCAGATTCTTCGCCCGCGAGGCAAAGGCGACGTAGCGCCCGTTCGCCGAGATCGACGGTTCGATCGAGTTGCCGTCCCCGCCTTTGCCTTTCAGCCCGGCGCGGGAGACGAGCACGGTGTCGGGCCCACCACCACCCGGCGCTGCCCCCTGGACGGATGCAGCCGCCACGAGCAACATCGCCAGCGCCGCCGCAACCACAGCTTTCGACCTCCCACTCACACGAGCATCCTATGCCGGACTTTGGACGCCAGCAGCCCTACAATCCGAGGGACGGGGCCATAGCTCAGTTGGCAGAGCGCCTCCCTTGCACGGAGGAGGCCGCCGGTTCGAATCCGGCTGGCTCCACTTCTCTCGGGTCTCGACTGAAATCCGGTTCGGTGTAGTCCTCCGCCCGTCGGATTCCCTGGCGCTGACCGTTTCGGGCTGGCTGCAGACGAAGCGTCAGGGTGGCACGTCCCTCGGTACCCAACTCGCTCGATGGGCAGTAGAAGCAGCTTTCGCTGGTGCAGTCGTAGACGGCAATCCAGTCCACCGTTGCAGCCGTGTATCGCTTCGTGGCGCGGATCTTCCCGTTCGTGAGCGAATGAGAACGGCACCGAACCAGGACGATCCGCCCGTCAGAACGCGTGTGTTTCACCTGCACCCGATGGAGCCGACCGTTGAAATCGGCGATCAGGTCGTAGTCGCAGTCCTCGCCGAACGGGATCGAGATGCGGCAGCCGCGATCGATCAGATCGGTGGCGACTTTCAGCTCCGCCAGATCGCCTTTCTGCTTCAGGGGCGCCATGCCTCCGAGCCTACGAATTATTTATTCACTTGTGGCGCACGAAACTGCGCCAACTTTGTGAATTCTCAGTCGTCGAAGTCGAAGTCCTTCGGGGGCTTCTGCTCGAACCAAAGCTCGTCGTCCTCCGGGGCGTCCTCGAGGAAGTCGGGGGTGTCCTCGAGCACGTCCTCGTGGCCGGTGTCCGGATCGTAGTCGGCGCGCGGCTTCTCGTGTTCCTCGCTGTCGTCGTCCTCGTAGGCGGGCTCGGCGGTTGGAGCGGGAGACTCGGCGGCGGGGGCCGGGGCCTCGTGCTCGTCGGTCGCAGGCGGAAGCTCATGCTCCTCCGTCAGCGGCGACTCGAGTGCCTGGTCGAGCTCCTCGGAGAGGCGCTGGTCGCTCCAGAACTCCTCGTCCTCTTCGTCCTCCTCTGCGGGCTCCGCGGGGGCGTCGGTGCGGGTAGCGTGGATTTCGGTCGGCGGTTCGGCGGGTGCCAGTTTCGGCTCGCTCAGCTCGGCGGCGACGATCTCCTCGTCGGAGGGGCTGGGCGCCTCGGTGGCGGGCGCGTCTTCGCTGCCCATCTCCGCCTCGACGTCGAAGAGTTCGGTCGGCTGTTCGGCGATCGCGTGCCGCTCGCCCTCCGGCGGCTCGCTGACGATCTCGTGCTCCATCGCCGACGGCTCCTCCTCGGCGGGCGGCGCGGCCTGCGCCGGGTCCTCGGCGGGCGCCGCAGGCGACGCGTCGGCCTCCGGCTCGACGGCAGCGGCGCTCTCCACCGGAGGCTCCTCGCCCCGCTCGGCCGGCTTCGGCGGGGGCGGCTCCTGCAGGTCGGCGACGTTGATCCGGCGTCCACCGGCCTCCGCCGCCTGCTCAGCGCCCTCGGTCGCCATGAACTGCGTCGGCGCCTCGGCGAAGGGATCGGGCTCCTCCGGCCGCCCCGGCGGCCCGAAGGCCTCGTCCTCGAGCTTTTTCAGCTCGGCCTCATCCGCGCCGTGCGCGCGCTTCAGCTCCAGATGCTCTCGGATTGCGTCGTCGAGGATGCTCATGCGGCCAGTCCCTGAAGGAGGCTTCCAAACTCTATGGGGTTATCCTGTCGCTTGCGAGGCAATGGGAGCAACTTCCCATCCCCCCGCAGTCCCCGGGGCTATAGCTCAGCTGGCAGAGCGCCTGGATCGCACCCAGGAGGTCGGCGGTTCGAATCCGCCTAGCTCCATTCAGCAGAACCCCCTGCACGTCGCAAGATCGGGTCCCGGCAACCGTTTTTGAACCGAGACCCAATGCCGCTCTCGATCAGGCAGTTTCTGCCTGATCGGGCCACATATGCGGCGATTGGCGCCGATTGCCCTGAATTCCGTTCGCTTGGCCTGGCACAGAACTAAGAATCATGGAGCCGGTCCGGAGCACCGCCTCTCGATTTGCCGCCTACGCTTAATTGAGAACTCGCGGCACCGTTACTCAGAGAGCCTGGCTTCAAGCTGATTGAGGTCGTCATGCGCTTTCTCAATCATCTCCCTCGCACAGACAGCGCAGTAGCCCTTCTCGCCCGCTGCAGGTCCCCGCGCCTTCACCACGAAACGCGGTTCACCTTTGCGGATCTCATGCGATTTCTTGTGTGAGCAATGACTCAGCCGCCCCGCTGGCCGAACCTCCAGCCGCTGGAGAACCGACTTAACCCTTGCCATTAAGTCTCTCCTCCAAGTCGGCTTGGACCTCATCGGCGATGTCGTCTAGCTGCGGCAGGATTGATTCGATCTCATCAAGGGTCAGGTCTCGGCGTTCCCCTGACTCGATCCCGAGCCTGGCGTTGACGGCACGGTGCATACGGGTGATGGTGACTCCAAGGTTGTTCTGCCCTGGAGCACCGCCCAGATTGGCAATCCGAACGCCTCCGGGAGCCTCGTCAAGCGCCTCACAAATACGACCCGCGGCCGCTCGCGTCTGCTCATCAAGCTGCTGGCGAAGGATTTTCCGGCGGCGCTGAGGCTGCACGGGGAGTTCCTCCAGCTTTTCCGGCGCCCCATCCCTTTCTCGGGCAACGAGGATGCGGCGTCGAAGCTCGTCTCGATCCAGGCCGAGGACCTCGGGGTCAATGCCCTGTTCCCTCATCACGCTCATCAGGTTGTCGATTGCCGCGTCGTCCGTCTGATCGAAGTAGGGGTCTGAGACGAAGCGGTCGATGATCTCTTCCGTGACGTCCATACCGGGACGTAGCCGTCGCCGCGTTCCATCACCTCCGCCCTCCGGTGGGGCTGCTTCGCCTGCCTCCAGCCATCCCCGAACGATGTCCTGGTCGTCTCCATCAATGCTCTTGAAGTCGTCCCAGTTGGCGTCTTGGTTCATCCCGACGTGCGAGACGATGATGCCTTCGTTGTCGGGGTGGTTCACCGCGTTCGGCGTGTTGACTCGCATGATCCGACCGACAAACTGGATGTAAGCGTTGAGCGAACGGAAGGGCCGGAAGATTGCGCCCACCGACAGCGGGGGGTGATCGAATCCCTCTCCTAGCATTTGAACCTGAATAATCACATCGAGGGTGCCGCTCTTGAGGGCGGAAAGAATCTCCTCCCGTTCGTCTTGCCCGAGGCCGGAGTGAATGACCTCTGCCTCCAGGTTCCGCTCGCGGTAAAGGTCGCGGACTTGTTTGGCGTGGGCAACAGAGCAGGCGACCGCGATCAGCTGATGGTTGAATCCGGTGCGGTTGCGCAGGTGCTCTAGCCACTGAATCGAAGCATCGGCGATGTGCTTATTGCACTCGGGCGAAAGAGCGACGCCGCGCGAGAACCACGTTTCTTCTTTGAGTTCCAGAACCTCTTGCAGCGAGTGGCGGTGCTCATCGCCTTCGTAGGTGAACGCGATCTCACTTGGCTCCAGATTGACTGCGGTGATCTGCTTGATGTAGCCCCGCTGCATCGCGTCGAGGAAGCTGTACTGGTAGATGACCTCGCCGTGCACAGGCTGTTCGTCGGCCCGGAATGGGGTTGCCGTCAGGCTTATGACCTTCGCGTTGGAGAAGCGGTCGAAAACGCCTTGCCAAGAAGGGGCAACGTTGTGATGCCCCTCGTCAACGACGATCAAGTCGAAGAAGTCCTCGGGAAAGGCCGGTAGCCAACGTTCGACCCGCTCCGCGAGCTGATGGATATTCGTGACGACGATGTGGGCCTCTTCGGCATCGCTGAGATTGGCGTCGCCGTCGAGCAGCGCCAGGCTTGGGACCGCCTTCGAGTCTTGGATGACCCGCGTCTTGCGGTAGAAGGAGTCGGGCCGGGTGACGTCGAGGTCATCCATCAGCTGGCTCCGGATCGTTAAATTCGGAGCGATCACCAGAACACGCCCCTTTGCGATCACGAACGGCAGGATCGCGATGAGGCCGCTCTTTCCGCAGCCAACTGGAATCTGCTCAATCGCCGGCTCCCACGGACCCGCTTCCGAGAAGTGGTCCGCCGCGGCCGCGTATCCCTCGACTTGGGGGGCACGCAGCCTGGGATTGCCGTCGATTGAGACGGGAGTCTCCGAAAAGAATTTTGCTACGTCGTCGTTGTTCATCCCTGCCTTTAACTTGCTGAAGCGCTGCCTTCCAGTCTAGGTCCGAGACCGTACCCTGTGAATACCCAAGCCGGTGTTTCCGCGCTCTTGCCGCTCCAGGCGCCCAAGCCTTCCACGGCCACATGTATCGACTATTCGAGTCTGCCTAGCGTTCAGAGTTCGTTGCGTTTTTTTGTCGGCTGTGTCAGCCTGCGGTAGCGGTGGGGGGTCCTTGGAGGCGAATACGGGCAGCATTGTCGCGACGGAGACGGGCGAGGAGGCGAGGGGCGAGGATGAGTACTGGTTCGCTAAAACCGCTATGGCAGGACGATGAGCGCCACCATGAGCTCAGCAAATTGGTCGCCGGCTTCTCCCTGGCAGATAGTCGCTACGAACTAATCCACAAAGACGGCAATGTCGAGCCGCGGGGCGAGCCCGCGGTCGCGGTTGCTAGCGGCGGCGCCGGGCAGGTCTTTCGAGCCACCAACGAGCTCGGGCTCAGCTACGCGATCAAGATCCTCAACCCCTCAAAAGCGCTGATGAAGGATGGCTCAGGCGTCTTTCACGACACCTTCGATCGCGAGATCAAACTGCTCGCCCGGATCACCCACACCCGCCTGGCGAAGATCATCGACGCCGACCGGGTCCCCGATGACGATGGGGTCGACGTCCCTTTCTATGTCATGGACTTCATCCCCGGCACGCCTTTCCAGGAGTACATTGAGAGCACCGAGCTCTCCGGCCACGAGTTCCTCAACCTGATCGACCATGTGCTCGAGGGCGTCGAATACTTACATGCTCGCTGGATCCTCCACTGCGACCTGAAGAGCGCCAACATCCTCGTCGGCCACGACCTGGAACTCAACCAAGGGGTTGCGCAGGCAACGGTTGTCGATCTTGGCGTCGCGAAGGTTGTAAAGGACCCCACTGAAACCGAGGAGCCCGAACAGAAGGGCGAGGAGGATGGCCCGCTGGCCGACTTCCAAGCCGACGTGCCCGACGACGAGAAGACGTACTTCGTATCGAGCGAATCGATCACCCGGGAGGAATGGCGCCCCTACCTGAACATGAGCATTCCCCGCATAGCTCTGCGAAGAAAGCTCTTCCCTTTCCATGACCTCTACGGGATCGGGGTGCTGATCAGCAATGCGATCGCCGTCGAGCACCTCAAGGAGCGGCTCCCCGAGGAAATCGGAGAGACGGGGCTGGAGGCGTTGCAACAACTTGCAGAGCGCTTAACGGAATCCACCGACTCCGCCCCTTACTACAGCTCGGTCGAGCAGCTGCGCCGCGATTGGCAAAAGCTTGACCCGAGGCACCTTGCGCCGGTCGGCATTCCCGAGCTGGCCATTGGGGCGCAGGCGAAAACCTCGATTGCGACCCCCAGCGGCCGGGTCAGCCTCACCTCGCGGGCGCTTGACCTGATCAACCATCCCGCTTTCCAGCGGATGCGGCTGGTGCCCCAGCTCGAGCTGGTCTCGCTGGTCTACCCGGGAGCCACGCACACCCGCCTCCTGCACTCCCTCTCGACCTTCGACATGGCCCGTCGCTGCGTTCTTCATCTGCTTCGCGATCCCAGCTTCCGCCTGATGGTCGACCAAGAGCAAATCGAAGCGGCCTTGTTGGGGTCGCTCTGCCACGACATTGGGCACTACCCGCTCTCCCACATGTTCGAGGACTTTGCCGAGGAGGAGCGCCAGGCCGGTGGGGCGCGGATGACCCCAACCGATGACAACCTCTTCCACGCTTTCATGGACCCCGATCACTTGGAGGGCGGCCAGTGGGCGACGTTTGCCCACGCTGCGACGGCCAAGTTCGAAGAGCATCCCGGCGAAGCAGGGACGCTCCACCATCTCTTGTTCGAGTCGGGGAAGTTCTCGCCGGAGGTGCTGCGAGCGCTGCACGGCCTAGAAGCGTGCGCCGCTCCCAGCGCCCAAATACTCCGCGGGCTGATTAGCTCGCCGGTTGACGCCGACAAGCTCTCCTACCTCACCGACGACAGCACGATGACCGGTGTCCGCTACGGCTTGGGAATCGACGTGGACGCCTTTCTCTCCTCGCTCCGGGCGCCGAGCCGCTCTGACCTCGATCAATATGCCGGGTCGAAGAAGGCACTAGTTGCAATCAATGACAAAGGGCTGCCAGCGGCCGAGGGTGTGATTCTCAGCCGCTATTGGATGCTGAAGCGGGTCTATTGGCACCACACCAACCGGGCAGCGATCGCAATGACGAAGTATGTGATTGCAGAGCTGCGGCGGCGACAGAAGCTCGACATGGTCGAGTACTTCAGCGACACGATGTTCGGGACGGTCCACGACGCCCTCTCGCTGCTGTCCTCGCGCTTCGCTACTCACGCCGGGGAGCATGTGAATCCCCTTGTCGGCCTCGCCGAAGGAAATCGGTGGCTCTATAAGCGGATCATGACTTTTGCCAAGGAGGATCCCGACGAGGGCAACAAAGAACGCTATGAGTCAATGGCGCGCATACCCTCTGACAAGGTTGCCGAGATCACCGACCTCGCGCGAGAACTCTTTGCTGGGCCCGCAGGACGGGAGGTTCGGCCGGGCGAGGTTCTGCTTGATGTTCCGACGAAGCGCAGGGAGTTCATTGGCTCTCCTTTGCTGGTCTACCCGCATCGGTCACCAGATGTGGGACGCCCAATCAAGGACGCCTCCCCGCTGATTGCGAGCCATGCCTTGGAGTTCGACATCCACGTCAAAAAGTGCCGTGTCTTTGTGCACCCCCACCTCTTCGATGCGATGGGCGACAGGCTCGACGAGGCTAAGAGGGCTCTCGAGGAGGCCCTCGATGACCGCTATAAACAAGCCTGAGACTCCGTCATGACTTCGAGAGTCCCGCAGGTACTTTGGCGGCCCGTAGATGGCGCAGCCGCACTTGGTCGTAGACAACCAGGGTCACGCTCTCAACCAGTCGGACGTGAGCTCGGAATCGGGCGGAGGGCTCGACAGCTCTATTGCATCGCTCGGTTAGCTTGAGGAGCGAGCTCGCTAGGGCCCAACCGGCGTCGGGATCTCGCCAGGCGCTGTCAAGTTCGGACAGCTGCCGGAGGGGGTCGGCGGTGTCGAGCGTGCCGTGAGCAGCGCGTTCCATCAGTGCCTTGTGAGTCATCTCAACGATGGCCTGGCGCTCTTCGGGTCGCAGATTCATCTCCATCCTCCTTGCCATCGCGGCGACACTCTCGCGTATGGCTCGGCCGTTGTCGAGAGCGCCTGGACGGTTTGCTCCAATGTTCCGCCGGTATTTGCGCTTTGGGCCCTCCAAGGCGCCTGTGATACCCCTTGTATGCTGCACATTGCGAAGTGCACGCTACACTCTGCACCGGACGATGATTGAGCTCACAGTCCTCCGCGACATCTCCTTGGATGTGTTCAACCGCCCCTACCAACTGGAGGTGGCTCAGGCCGCATCCCAGCATCAGGAGGCCTTCGCGGCCGGAGAGGTAATTGACCGCGTTAGGGAGCGCGCACGAGATGCCGGTGCGGTTCCACCAGGCGAATCAGCAGCCCGGAAGAATCTCCAGAAGCTCGCCACGCTTCGGGTCCTCCGCCACGTCCAGGATCCGGCCGTTGGACACGCCGACATGTGGAAGCGTGAGCCGAGCTTGTTCTGGGACTGGCTTGAGGAGCTTGAGAAGCAGGTCCAAACCTGAGCCATCCTCCTCGCGAGGTGGCAAAAGGGGCGGTTCTCGCGGAACGACCTGCGCACCCGCACGTCGTTTGCTGCGCGCCGGCAGGCGATGTCTCCGTCAACGCTTGAAATGGGGTTTGAACCAGCGGTGGCCCGTTCAGGCAGAAATCTGCGTTTCTGCCTGAACACCCCGACAATCGCCACATATTCGCGCATAACGAGCTCGGTTGGCAGCGAATCGCGAGTGGCGCAAAGCCGCTTGTCATGCGGAATTCAGGCTGACGACGATTGAACCAGCGCCCTAAATCACCCAGGAGGTCGGCGGTTCGAATCCGCCAGCTCCATCGCTCGATGTCCCTGCACATGGGCATCTTCGCTTTCTAAGGGCCCTCCAAACCGCCGCTGAAATTGCGTCAATGCAGGGATTGGCGGCGATTTCGCCTCAGAGGCGGCGTAGCTGCCTTCGCCCCCGACGACACGCACGCCGAGCGTCAAGAGCCGAACCGCGCTGCCTCCTCGGACCCCGCCGTCGCGTTCCCCGCCGAGTAGGAGTGGGCCCCAGCCCCGGCCAGACGACCGGCGTCGACGATCAGGTATTCCTCGCGCTGGGGAGTGCCGGTGAAGTAATTCTCGAGGATCTCCTTGGTTCCAGCGGCATAGCGGGCCTGGGCTGAGAGCGTGGAGCCGGAGACGTGCGGAGTCATCCCGTGATGGGGCATCGTCCGCCAAGGGTGATCGGCGGGGGCGGGTTGGGGGAACCAGACGTCTCCCGCGTAACCGGCCAACTGCCCCGACTCACAGGCCGCGGCAACTGCCTCGCGATCGCAGATCTTGCCCCGCGCGGTGTTGATCAGGTAGGCGCCGCGTTTCATCTTGGCGATCATCTGCGCGTCGAAGAGGTGCTCGGTCTCCGGATGCAGCGGGCAGTTGATCGTCACCACGTCACAGACCTCTACGAGGCTCTCCACCGACTCGTGGTGAGTAACACCGAGCTGCGCCTCCGTCTCGGCGGGCAGGCGGTGACGGTCCATGTAGTGCAGGCCGACGTCGAAGGGCACAAGGCGCTTGAGGACGGCGGTCCCGATCCGCCCCGCCGCCACCGTGCCGACCTGCATCCCCTCCAGGTCATAGGCGCGCGAGACAGCATCGGCGATGTCCCAACCGCCATCGAGGACGATCTGGTGGGAGGGGATGTAGTTGCGGACCAATCCCAAGATCATCATCACCACATGCTCGGCAACGGAGATCGAGTTGCAGTAGGTGACCTCGGCGACGGTTATTCCCGAGTCCATCGCCGCCTGGAGGTCGACGTGGTCGGAGCCGATTCCGGCGGTGATTGCCAGTTTCAGGTTGGGAGCCTTGGCAATCCGCTCGGCAGTTAAATACGCCGGCCAGAAGGGCTGGGAGATGACCACCTCGGCGTCGACCAGATGCTGATCGAACTCCGAGTTCTCCCCGTCCTTGTCCGAGGTGACGACCAGCTCGTGGCCCTGGCTCTCCAGGTAGGTCCTCAGGCCGAGCTCACCGGAGACGCACCCCAGAAGCTCCCCGGGGGAGAAGTCGATGCCCTCAGGGCTCGGAGCGCTCTGGCCGTCGGGGTAAGACGCAATCGCCGGGATCTCCTCGCGAGCGTAGGTCGGCGGATACCCGCTTACCGGGTCGTCGTAGAGCACGCATAGAACCTTTGCCATCTCTGCCTCCAATCGGGATCACCAAGGGACCGGTTCAACTAAAGGTAGGCCCCCGAACGAGCAGCGTCCAATGCCTCCTAGAGCAGCGGGAAGGTTCCGAGGCTCCCGTCTTCCAGGGTCAGTTTCAGTCCGGAGGGGGCTTTGCCTTCCTGGTAGAGGGCGTCGAGGCGGGTGAGGGCGGCGCCGATGACGATTTCGTTGACGTGGCCGGCGAAGGGGGAGACGTAGCCGGGGATCAGGCCGAGGATGTCGCCGTCGAGGGTCAAGCCGGGCGGCGATTCGGGGGCTTTGAAGACCGAGGTCGTGTAGTCGGTGGGGATGC
>Ga0068854_100002089_pt1 | contig 12241 bp, 11 predicted proteins | sample KBSCornC42_FD_66590 | JGI IMG/M metagenome (GOLD analysis project Ga0068854, IMG submission 66590) | Corn rhizosphere microbial communities from Kellogg Biological Station, Michigan, USA - KBS Corn C4-2 | ecosystem: Host-associated > Plants > Roots > Rhizosphere > Soil ... | reverse complement strand
ATTAATGATCGCGGCCGGCGTCTGGTTCCTCATCCGCCGCCAGTGGTCGTTCGCTGCCTACACGCTCTTGTCCGCCGCGGTGCCGCTCAGTTCCGGCTCGATGCAGTCGATGGCCCGCTACGCCCTCGTCGACTTCCCGCTCTTCTACTGGCTCGCCGCAATCGGACGCACTCCATCACGCGACCGCGCCCTCACCGCCGCCTTCGTCATCCTCCTCGGATGGCTGATCGCCCTCTTCACCCTCCGCCTCGACTTCGCCCTGGCCTGATCTTGACACCCCGCGACCTCACCCGTAGGATGCGCCGTCCTCGGGAATGCCACCTGCACACCACAGGTTAGCGAGCGAGTTCCGACCGCGGGGTCGTAGTTCAGTTGGTTAGAACGCCGGCCTGTCACGCCGGAGGTCGCGGGTTCGAGCCCCGTCGGCCCCGCCAATCTAAAGCTCTCATGCGCCGCGACTTCGCGGCGTTTCTGTTGAACTACACCGCGTGCGCCCTACCGATGCGCGCTCACCCCTACCTGCCGGCAGTAATCCAGCACCGGACAGGTCGAACAACGCGGTAGGTGTCCCGTGCAGATGTGTTTTCCGAACGGGACGAGCAAGCGGTTGATCTCGATCCAGTATTCGCGCGGCAGCTTCTGCTCCAGTGCCCGCATCGTTTCCTCGGGCGAGCGGGTCGCGACGTAGCCCCAGCGATTCGTCACGCGATGTACGTGGATGTCGACGCTGATGCGTTCCGAGCCGCAAACCACGCCCAGCGTCAGATTGGCGCACTTCGGGCCGACGCCGCGGAACGAGGTTAGCACTTCGAAGTCACACGGCAGTTCGGCGCCGAACTCCTCCACCGTGCGCCGTCCGATCTCACGGATCTGCGCTGCTTTCGCCTCGTGAAAGCTGCTGGCGCGGATCAGCGCATCAATCTGCGCCACCGACAGTTTTGCGACCGCCGCCGGCGTCGGCGCACGTTCGAGAAGTCTGATGGCGGTGGGCAGGCTCACCTCGTCTCTGGTGCGGATGGAGATGATGCAAGCGACGAGTTGCTGAAATACGCTCCGGAAACCGCGCTCGGCCAGTTCGAACATCGCCGCGTCCGCGTGCTCCGCCACCGCCACGCGGACGCGCCGCAGCACCACATGGATATTGAACCGCAGCTTTGTCCGCGCCGCCATGCAACGGGAAACGCAGAACCGATGCCGAAATGAGCACGATGAGGTGGGGATCACTCCCTCATTTCTTGCGGTTGGCGCTCGCTGCGAGCGCGACCAGGGGCGGCAGCATGATCGCCAGGATTTCGCGTACCTCGCTTGCCGGTGTCCCTTTGGCGACCAGCAGGAGAGCGGCGACGGTGATGATTCCGAGGACGACGATGGCCGTCATCTGGTCTTTCGGAGTGCGCATCATCCCAACGTGCATGCGTTTCGCGCCGCATACAAGCAACGAGAAAGGGTCTTGACTCAATCGGTGCTCATTCGCGCCTGATGCAACTAATTGCGGCGCGCATTGGCGAGGAAATCTTCAGGACGTGCAGAAAACTAAGTAACCTATAAGAGTCATGGCGGCGCGGCGCGACTATTCGGAGAAGCTCAAACAGCTCCGAATAGTCGTGGATCGACGGATCGCTGCATACGACGCTGCCAACCGTCGTCGATTCCCGCTTCGCAAGGTAGCAAGCCTGAGGCGTAGCAAGGATCCTCAAATCTCAACCGTGTTGCGCGGCGCCCATGATCTCGGAACGACCGTGGGCGATCTCCTCGGCGAGCCGCCGCTCGGGGAAACGGACCTGCAGAAGCTGCAGGAAATGGTCGAGTTCCTCATCGACCGCTTCGATCTGATGGGCGCGCAGGCTGCGGCAGCGCGCGAGCAAGGCACACTGAACGTCGACGAAGAGGACTTCATCGAACGCGACTTCGACTATCCGCGCGCGCATCACGTATGGGTCGTGCCGCATGCGCAGGCGGAGGCGGGCAGCGGGATCGAGGCGGATCGGGACACCAAGATGAGCGAGGTCCTGCACTCGATTCGCGACGTGTACAACGGTCAACTGCGGGTTATCTGCGTCAAGGGAGAGTCGATGTCGCCCGTGCTTCACGACGGCGACAAGGTCACGTTTGACATTCGGCTCGTGAACCCGCAGGACGGAAACGTCGTAGCGGTGTACGACAGCGTGCGCGGCGGCATCGTCGGATACTGGCGGCGCGGTGAAAAGGGCGAGGCCTGGCTCGACAAAGAGAACGAGGCATTCGACTCGGAGCGGCTCGGCAAAGAAGGCGGCTGGACGGTTTGGGGCGTCGTTACGCGAATCGTCGATACGCCGATGCGTCCCCGACGGCCTCGCCGACCGGCCCATTAGACGAGTACAACCCGACGGTGCACCCCATAGGCCGCCGGGCCAGCAGCACGGTGGCGACGCGTTTCGGCTAACGTTTTGCTTCACTGCGGCCTATGCGCCCCTACCGCAACCTCGGCGGCAATTCGGGAGTCCTGGAATGGGACGAGGAACCGGACTCGATCAGCGTTCGGTTTCGTAGCGGGGATGTGTATGTGTACAGCTACGAGAGTGCGGGGCGCAGGCATGTGGAGGAGATGAAGCGGCTGGCGCATCTCGGCAGAGGGTTGAGCGCGTACATCAGTCAACATCTTGGCGTGAAGAACGGGTACGTCAAATAGCGTCAGCCCAAGGCCTTCTTCAACTCGCGCAACAGCTTTTCCGCCTCGTCGACCTTCTCGAGTAGGCGGCGATCGCCGCGGCTTTCCATGAGGGTGGTCCACGGGTGGCGTTTCAATGCGGCGGTGAGTTGTTGGATGTCGCCCGCCAGCGTCCCTTTTTGAACCTGCTCCTGCGGCGCGACGGCGTCCAGCACCGCGTCGAGTTTCGCGCCGTCCACGAACTTTTGTTTCGCGACGGGGTCTCGCAGGACGAGGCGCAGCTTGCGGATGTCCTTCGAGTTCGTGATCTCGTTCTCGTTGACCTTCTGCACGATCGTGTCGAGGACCGTCGGCGTGAGGAGGCTTTTGTTGATGTTCTTGATCTCGCGCGCCCAGGTGATCGACGCGCCGGGCTCCGGAAGTTTCGTCAGGCGTTCGGACAACTCGTAGATGTCGACCAGCTTGTCGAGCTCGCGGACGGTGACGCCGAGGATGTTGGCGGCGCTGGCGCGGCCGACGATGTCCACCAGGCCGTAGGCCACCATCTCCTTCTCCTTGGCGTCCCACTCCTTGCGCTGGCGGTGGATGTAAATCCAGACGCGCAGCCGCTCGTCGTCGGTGAGCGTGCGGTCGGTGATCTCCAGCGGGATGCGGCGGTACTCCTCTTTCTTCTGCTGCTCCACGAGGATCTTCGAATTCGTCCACCGCCGGTCGCCGTCGACGATGCGGAACTTTCCCTCGAGATCGGGGTGCGGCTCGACGAGGAGCGGCTCGAAGATGCCCTCGTTCGCCTCGATTTGCCGCTGCAGCTCGAGGTCCTCTTTGGGACCCATGCGCGGCTGCCGCTCGTTTGGGACGACGTCGTATAGATCGCGCGTATCGCGGTAGGTGCGCAGGATCGTGCGGCCGAGGCGGCGCTCCTGCCACGGAATGGCGGAGGTGTCGAATAGGGAGGCGTTCATCGCGGCCTCACCCGGAACGCGGCCACGCGTCCTCCTTCCTGCTGCTCGTCGGGCGACTCGATGATGGCGCTGACGTCGGTGTCGATGTCGCGCAACACCTGGCGGATGCGCGTCAGGACCGTACCGCGCTTTCTCCACGTCAGATCGTGAGCGCGCTTTTCGTCGACGTCGATCTGCAGCGCCTCTCCGGTTAGCTCCGAGGCTTCGGCTAGTTTCCGTTTGAAAGCCGGCGAGGTGATGAACTTGAACAGCTTGTTCAGCTTCCCGGCGCGCTCCGCGTCGCTCAGCTTGGCCACGTGCATGGCGATGAGCGACTTGCGCAGCACTTCGACGAGCGCGCGGACGCGCGCCGGCGCGACCACGATCACGCCGGCATCGACGAACATCTCTTTCTTGCCGGCGGGGAAGACCGCGGTGGCGAGGATGGCGTGATCGGCGCCGGCTTCCGACTGCTCCTGCCGCAGCTTCGTGACGAAGGCCTGCTGCCATGCGGCGCGCGGCTTGGCCGCGATGAGCATCCGGCCGGCGGACTTGCCTTTGTAGCGGACGTCGAGGAGCAGAACGCCGCCGGTCCGACGAGTGAGCACATCCTCGGGGAAGGCGCCGCGCAGTTCGTCGTAGAGATCGATCTCGCCGCCTTCGGCGATCTCGCCGGCGCCTTTGCCGACGCGGCGGCTGATCTCGACGATCTTCTTCTGCAGCGCGTCGCGCTCGCGCGCGAACTCCGCTTCGCGCCTGGCCAGCGCCGCATCGCGGTCCTTCTGCAAAATCTGTCTGACCTCGGCCAGCTCTTTCTTGCGCTGCTTTTCGAGCTCGACCTTGACCAGACCGACGGCGTCGGCGAGCTTGCGGCGCTCCTCGTCGCGGATCGCGGTCTGAATCTGGATGAACTTTTCGTGGGAGATCTTGCTCCCACACCACGGGCAGTGTTCTGCTTTGGGCGCCATTTTCTGTGTCCCTGTAAGTCCTTGTTTGTACTTTTTAGTCCTTCTGGTACCTTATGTCAACTAACGCCGCCCTCAAAGAATCTCTTCCGAGAGGCTCTGAGAGAGGCGGCGGCAGGAAATGAGCCGAAACCGACCATTTGTCGGCTCTACAACTGGTGGAGTGGCGGGAGGGAACGTGACGAAGACAACAAGCTGAGGACACTATGGCCATCGACGTCGTACTGAAGCTTCGAGAAATTCGCCGCATGCGCGGCCTGAGTCAGAGTGATGTGGCCCGCCTCTCGGGCGTCGGCGTAAAGACCATCAGCTCCTTCGAGACCGGAGACCGGATCGGATCGCTGAAGCTCGCGCAGTTGGAACGCCTCCTGGCCGCGTACGGGCTGACGGCGGCGGAGTTCTTCGGCCGAAACATCGAGGCCGAGATCGCGCCGTGGGAGTTGGACGAAAATCAGATCGCGACGGCGCGCCTCCTCGACGATCTCCGCGCGCTGCCGGTGTCCGTCCAACGGAGCATGCTCGACAAGTTCCAACTGATGATCGAGCGATCCTGGAGATGTACGCCGCCGGCGGCGAGAAAGAGCCGCCCGCGCCTGCGCCACGGCCGATGCCGTCAGCATCGACACGGTTCTGATTCTTGACGCTGCGGCATGATGAGTCGAGTGACGCTTGACGGGCAGCCGGGTGCAGCGATGCGAGTGTCGGGAGCAGCGATGCGAGTGTCGGGAGCAGCGACGATCCGAAGGGCAATCGGCTCTTCATCTTTGCCAACCTGAGACGAAGCTGTTGCTTAGGCGGCCGACGAGTCGGGCCTGATGCTCGCTCCACCGATTTGTTCGGCAATGCTGAGCTGACGGCGCAGAAAGAAAAAGAGCTCGTCGATGGTGGCAATGGACTCGAGTCGATCGATTGTGCCGATTCCGTCTTCGAGCGGCGATAACAGACGCAGTGCGCTGCGGATGTTCTGCCGGCCGACAACGTCGATACGCAGAGTGCTGTTGTGTTGGAACGCGGATTCGATTTCGAGGACAACCTCGTGTTCGAGGTTCGGAAACAGCTCCTCAAACACGGGCGCGTACCCCTTTGCGCTGCGATGTGCCCAAGTCACGACGGCTACAAGGCCAGCCTTCGGCGAGACCTGCTTCCATCGCGGGGCGGGAACGCCTTCGACGATGTAGGCCACTTCGGCGATATCCGGAACGTCTGTAGCCAGGATTTTGCCGGCGTGACGCCGCAATGCGACCGCGGCTGCCCGCCGAACGGCCGAAATGCGTTCGATGGCCAATTGCCTGAGGACGCTCGGAACCAGCGAATCCGGCAGCACGACGGATCGGAGCGCCACATAACGCACCTGAGGATTCGGATGGCTTGTATACGGATAGTCATAAGACTCGAAACTCAACTGATCGAGCTCTTCCTCGGAATCGACATTGGCCGAGGCGACGCTCTGAAGCGTCGCCTGCCACGAGCGGAAATACAAGAGCGCGAAAATGAGCGTGGCAACGATGAGTATTCCGGCAGCAACGAATAGTGGGTGAATGGCCAGGACGAAGATAATCTCCGAGCTGGGATATTTCACGATGGACGCAAACATCAACGGAACGAGCAACAGCAATGCCGCAACCCCGTAAGTCCTCACCAGCAACCGTTGTAGCCGTGACCGCTCCACTCGCGCCGTGGCCCGCCGCAATTGCACAAATTCGTTCTGCCGCCGGTCGCGGCGCGCCTGTGCAATCTGCGTTTCCAGTGCTCGGCGCTCCTCCAGCCAAAGCATGCTCGCGGCCGTCAGCGTCTCAGCCGTCGGGGCCGTCGCATTGGTCTCGATCGCAGCCCGCACGCGCTTATCGAATTCATCGCGATCCATCTCACGCTGCGCGCGCACGGCCTGCAAATCATTGCGCAGCGAATGCAACTCCTCGAGCAGCTTTGCATCCTGCGCAGCCGACGACGGCCGCCGCTCCTGTATGGACATGGACAGCAGGCGCTGGAAATCGGTTTCGAAAGTCGAGCTCTCGTATGCGAGTTGCTCGACGCCGGCAGCGTTCAGACTCTCCGTGACCCGCGAGCTGACATACCCGGCGACGACGAGAACCACCCGCAGTCCCAATCCCGCCCTGGTCGCCTCCTCGACGATCTTCACCAGCTTCAATGCGTCGGTCACTTCGTCGTCGGCAAACACGGAGCGCTTGATCTGAAACGCCAGCAGCGGCAGCGCATCGGACCCATACACCGCGTAATCAGCAGTGAGAGACCCGACTGCGACATTGCGATCCCAGCGTGCCCGTCCTCCCGAAAGCAGCCGCTCGACATGCGCCTGGATCTCCGCGACGGTTGCCGGCGCAGCAATCAGTGTGTCATTGAACGCCTGGTTGACGAATTTTTCATCAATGGTCGCTTTGGGACTCATTTTTTCGGCGCGATCGAAAACTCCGTAGCACGCCTGCAGCAGCGCACGCATGTTATGCCGCGTCAATTGCCAAAGGAGCTGCAACGCTTCTTCTGTAAACGGGAAAATGGAATCGGCGGTACGCGGCGGCACCGACTGTACATACGTCCCCACGAGCTTCCTCGTATCCTCGAACGTGAGCCTCGGCAAATCGACGAGACCGGGCGCGAACCGGGCGCGAACATCCGTCGCCAGCTCCCTCCATCCGGCGTCGGTTCCGGCAATGGCGAGGAGCGCGTTTGACTTCGGCAACTGGTCGACCAGCCGCCGCAATACGGCGCGATTGTCGGAGGCCTGCCGCGGCGACGCGCCGATGAGCAGGCGCTCGAACTGATCGAGATAGACGATCAGCGGCCGGCGGGCCAGGGAGAAGATCGACGCCAGCAGGCGCAATCCCGCTTTGCAGGCATCGATGGACGCAATGGGCGATTTGACACCAAGTCTTGCCAGCGCCGCAGGGTCGAGGCCCTCCGATCCGATCAACCACAGATACGCATCGTTCGCCAGTTGATCGTTTTTGCGCGCCAGAAACGGAATCGCGTTCTGGAAATCGTCGCTCTGTTCATTGAGCGTGGCGATCGTTTCGCGCTGTAATTGCACGACCGAATCAGGATCAACCAGATGACGGCGGAAGGCATCGAGTGCCGCGCCCTCGTCCGACTCAAGCCGCTGCGCAATGAGCTGGCGTGCCTCCTCCGTCGACGCTTCCTGTTTCCACTGCTCCGCGGCGAGATTCTCCAGCGAACGGCGAAAGACTTCGCGCACAAGTGTGAAGCTGAGCTGGTTCATCAGCGCGCGATAGACGGTGATGAAGTCGGGACTCTCGACGCGGACGTTCAGATGCACCGCGGGCGCCGGACCCTTCCCCTCTTCGGCGACCTGCCGAATGAGGAACTCGATCGTGTGCGTTTTGCCGGAGCCATGCTCGCCTTTGAGCACCATGACGCCGCCGGCGTTCCCCGGCGGCGCATCGGGAATCGCACGCTTCGATTGATACTCGTTCACGTAGCCGAGTGCGATTCCCAGTGCTCTCTGGACGTGGGGAAACTTTTCCGTGACCGGACGGCGCCGAGGTTTCGTCAGATCGACGACGTTATCGGGCGAAACGCTCGTCGCCAATGCGTCGAATGGGTTGCGCTCGGGATACGGCGAAGGCGACGACATCACTGGCCTCCCTCCGCTCCGGCCGCGACCGCCGGAGCGTTAACTCCCGCTTCAGCGAACTGCAGTGCGCGGGCAAATGCAATGTCATCCCAAGGATCGTTCGGCGCGAACACCACTTTGCTGATCAGCAGCTCCCGCATGAGGGTGCGCACTTTCGTGATCGTGTACGATTTCTGTGCAAATGCGCGCTGCACGACCGCAATGTCGAACGGCAACGCACGTTGCGTGAAGTTCTGCCAGTAATCGTTGATGAACGCGGCGACATCATTGCCCTGCAACGCGTTCAATGCGATGACCTTCCAATCGTTCAGGTTTGCGCCTGCAGAAAGCTCAGGCGTCATCGTGCAGACGCAGAGCATCGAAGACCCATCGAAAATCTCCTGACAATCGGCCAGGTATTTCACTTTTGTGATGTCATCGAGGCATACCGCCGCACCGGCCGCCGGATGTGCGGCCCGCAGGACCTGCCCATAAGAGACGGCGTGCGGATTGAAATTGAACGCGTAAGCGCTGCCACCAGGCTGCTGAATCGTCACTCCGAGAGCTGCGCGGATCGCCGGATTCACCTGCGTTACATGGCCCGCCTTCCGGGCCACAGTCGTGAACCAGTCGACGAAAATCGCACTCGGGTCATTGTGGATCGGGCCGACATCCGGAACGATGTAGCGATCGGCTTCGATATTCTGCTTGCTCTGCCAGCGTCTCAGCACGTAGCTGGCCGCAACGCTCCGGCCGGTGCCGCTCTGTCCCGAGATCGCGATGAACGCCGATTTGTTCGCCAGAATGCACTGATCCAGATAGTTGTCGATCTGTTGCATTGCATGAAACCCGTCGGCGAACACGATCTGCAGCGGCGGATCTTCGAGCATGTGTGCCTTCTTCACCATGAAGAGAGCGAGTGGCAGCTGTAATGCCTGCAGGCGTGCACGAATCTCAGCAGAGAGGCTATCGTTCAACGCCCCACCGCCGCAAAGTGATCCGGGAGACGGTTTCCCACTCCGGCAAACGGACTCTTATCGAAAAGGTGTCTCAGACTGGATGAAGGATCGTAATGTTGCTTGCAGAACTTCATCACCAATTCATCGGTCGCAGCGTATTTCGCGAAGTTCGCAATATTCGAGACATCCAGCTTTCTATTATACGCCTCTTCCAGCGCCAGTAGCAGGGTGTTCTCGCGTGAGGCGGGCCAATAAATGTCGCTGTTCTGAATCTGCAGCACCTGCAGCCGAAGCAGCACGCCACGATCGAGATCGGGCCTCCCTATTGCATCCAGTATCCAGAATGCATTGATGATGCGCTTTACTTTACGCGGATTCGGTTGCGCGACCTGCGACAGTAGCTTGCGCAATTCCTCGGGCAGACGTTGCGAAATGCCTTTGACGTAATTCTCGACGTCGTCGCTGTATAGCGGAAGGAGATAAAACGGCACCTGCACCAGTTTGTCGAGATATTCGGCGCCGATCTCTGCCGTGCGGCCGCCGGCGAAATTATATTTTCCGTAGCGCGTCTCCACACCGCGGTCGATCACTTCTTTGTCCGCCGCGATCACGAAGAACGCATTGCGCAGATCGAGAAACAGCTTGATCGAATCGAGGAGATCGATCATCTGGTCCGGCTCGCAGCGATCAAGATCGTCGACGAAGAAGACCAGCCGGACATCCTCCTTCTCCAGCGTGTCGGCCTCTTTCTGCAGGAACTTGCTGAGCGTCCGGATCGCGCTCTCCACCCTCCCCTTTTCTTCGGCATATCGCGCTTCCAGCTCCTCGAGCTCCTTCACGTCGACCTTGTCCGCCGTGACCGCCTTGAGCACCAGGTTCGCGCCGAGGCGCACGAGCACGTTCCAGATCTTCTTCGCCGACTCCGCAAACCGGTTCGCCGGATCGCTGGCCAGCGTGTCGTGCAACGCGTGCATCAGCGGAACCAGCATGTTCGGCTCTTTGCGATGCATCCACGGATTGAAGTGCACCCGAACGAATTTGCCGGCGTGATCGCGCTCCAACATGTGGTCAGTCAGACGGATCACCGTCGACTTACCCGAGCCCCACGCACCGAAAACGCCGATGGTGAGCGGCGTCTGCACCGCGGGCTCGGTGAGGATGTCGACCAGCGGATTGCAATAGCGGTTGAATCGCAGATAGTCGCGGGCTGGATCACTCACCGGCGCATCGCTCATCAGCAGAATCGGCATGCGGACCTTCACCGTGACCACGCTTTCGGCGGTCACGATCTCCCCTTTCAGATTGCCTCTGTCTATTTTAAGGAGTGATCACCGACAGAAAAACCCTACCCGCCTGTGTCATTCAAATCTTCGGAAAGCCGGTCGAGCCAGCGACGCACGTCTGAGCACCTTCAATACGCGATCCGTTTTCGCGCACACGGACCGTCCGCGCCTGCGCTACCGCAGATGCCTCAGCATCGCGGCCGTTCTGATGGTTTCAACTCGATCGTCGGCTCGTACTACTGCTGCGGCAAGGCCGCGAGGTAACGCAAGCCGGTGATGCTCGAAAGAACATGTACGCGCCGCCCCGCGTGAAGGCGAAGCGCTCGCGCGCTTCGCCTCCCGAGGCCATTACTGGTTCTTGTTCTTCGGGACAGTTACCGTCGTCTTGTAGGATGCCGAGGGACAGGTGACCGCCGTCGGCCGCGACGCCGTATCCATCGCCGAGCGAAGTGGGGCTGCCGAAGTAGGTGGAGAAGATGATGGCGTTGCCCGCCGCGTTCAGCTTGAACACCGCTCCGGTCGTTCCGGCGGTGTTGACCGGCTGATAGGCATTGACGACGGGAAAGTCGGTCGAATTCGTCTGCAGCGTGACGACCGCCTGTCCGAGCGCGTCGACGGCGATGCCGTCTACGCCGAACTCGCATCCCGAGCCGCCGTAGAAAGTCGAATAGAGCAGTTGCGATCCGTCGGCGGAGATCTTCGAGACGAACATGTCATAGCAGCCGTTCGGCGTCGCCTGCACCGGGTTGACGGTCGGAAAATCCGGCCCGCCGGCCCAGCCGAGAACGTAGACGTTGCCCGCCAGATCGGTCGTGATCCCGCGCGGATAGTCGAGCCCCGAGCTGCCGAAGTAGATCGAGAAGAGCAGCGTCTGTCCGTCCGGCGCGAACTTGGTGACGGAGATGTCCGAGCTGCCGCCGGGCGAGAACTGCAGCGTGCTCAAACCCTTGATGCCGGGATAGGCGGTGATGAAGAGATTGCCGGCGGGGTCGACGGTCGAAATGAATGTAGGTTTCGAAGCCCGGCTGGCCGAAGTACGTCGAATACACGAGCACCGGATCGATGATCAGCGGCTGGCTGCGGTCGTAGTGGCCGATGCGGAAGCCGATGCGCGATCCGTCGACGACGTAGCGTCCGGCGATCTCGCGCCGCGCGCCGTTGATGGTCTGATAGACCACCGGCGCGTTCTGAATCACGTCCCGATTGCCGACGCGCAGATGAAGGCGGCCGGCGTCATCGAGCGCAACGTGATTCGCGCCGCGGAAGCGCAGTGCGATGCGCGACGGATCGGCGCCCGGCGCGACGACGAGGTCGAACTCGAGCTGCGTTTCGTTGCCGTAATAGATGGCGTCGATGCCGGGCCAGACACCAGCCTGCCGCACGCGCGCGAAGTTGGGGATGTTGCGCGTCCACTTCGCCGGATCGTTGCCGATGAAATAAGCAGACTTCGCCGGAAGCTCGTCGATCGCTTCGATGTGCGAAGCGGCGTTCGCGCCGATCAACTGCAGCCGCAGCGTGCTCTCGTCGAGATGCAGCGACGCTCCATGCCGGTCGATCACCACGCTGTACTCCGGACCGCGCGCGGCGTAGAGCACGCCGTTGATGAATTGTCCGTGATTGGCCTCGAACGTGAGCGGCCGGTCGTACGCTTTCTTCTTAGGAACCGCGGCCATCGCCGGAATCGCCAAAATCAGAAAAAAGGACACAAGAATGCGCATGCGGAGCATGAGACTCTCCCTCAATAGGTGAAACAGTTTTTGTGGAAACTGGGACCGGAAGGCAGGCTACCACAACGACCGGCGACGAAGAGACGGGGCGGCGTTTCCGCGCGCCCCGTCTCCGGTACCGCTGCTAATG
>Ga0068854_100002067_pt1 | contig 12298 bp, 7 predicted proteins | sample KBSCornC42_FD_66590 | JGI IMG/M metagenome (GOLD analysis project Ga0068854, IMG submission 66590) | Corn rhizosphere microbial communities from Kellogg Biological Station, Michigan, USA - KBS Corn C4-2 | ecosystem: Host-associated > Plants > Roots > Rhizosphere > Soil ... | reverse complement strand
AGAGCAGCGATTCGCTGGGGATGGCGAGCGGCACCAGCCGCGCCTTGCGACGGCGCACCGCCTGCTCGACATCGATCACCAGCCGCGTCGCCTGGGGCAGCTTCTCGGCGCCGGCGAGCGGATAGATGTAGCGGAAGGTACGCGGGTAGATCGTCCCCGGTGGCGTCGCCTGGACGATCCCAAGCCGGATCACGTCGCGCGTGTCGAGCCGCCAGGTGAGGATGCGCTTGCTGTCGGGCGACCAGCGGACCGAGACCGGCATGGTCGGATCCTCAGTGCCCTGGGCGAGGATGTCGGCGAGCACGGGGATGCCGCGGCCATAGGGCTGGTCGCGGGTGCCATCCTCGGTCAGCGCGACTTCGCGGCCGCTCGCAACCTCGACGGCGTACAGATTGAAATCGCGCGAAACGATGCGGAAGCGGCCGTCGGGCGACAGCGCCTCCTCGCCGTCGACCGCGCCCTTCGCGGCGGGGGCGAGCGCGCCGTCGCCGGCCCAGGTCCAGCGCTTGCCGAACGCGCTGAACAGCAGCGTGCCGCCCTCGATCTTCGCGTCCTCAATCGGCAGCGCGGCGGGCTTGATCGGCTTGTCGAGTGCCTTGGCGAGCGCCGCCGCCATCGCCGCTTCCGGCGCGATCGCGCGCGACTGGCCGGTGGCGAGGTCGCAATAGGCGACGATCCGCGCCCCCTCGGGACCATGGCGATAGACGATCCCGGCGCTGTCGGTGGTGAAGCCCGCGCGCAGGCTGCGATCGACGATCAGCTTGGCGAGCCCGTCGCCCAGATAACGATCCGCCGCGGCATAGCGGGCTTCGATCGGCGCGTCCGTCTGCGCCGCGGCGAGGCAGGGCGCGAGCAGCGCCCAGGCCGCCAAGGCGCTGTTCCTCCCGAGCCGAGCTGATAGAAGCATGCGGAATTCCCCCTTGCGCGTGGTAGACCATGGCGGACGCAGCGGGTCAATAATGTTATACGGTATATGATGCCGTGCAGCTAAGCGCTTGACCCGCCGACACGGCCTCCGTAGATCGTATACGATTACTGAGGGGAAGAGCGATGCGGCGTACGCGACGGGAAATGCTGGCAAGCGCCGGAAGCGCCTTGCTCGTGGCGGGCGCAGGCGTTGCCCCCTCTTTTGCGCGCGCTGCGGACGTCGCGGCATTCCCGCCCAAATTGGCCCCGCTGCCGCTCACCGCGCTCAAGCTTGCGCCGTCGGACTATGCCACGGCGGTGCAGGTCAACCAGCTTTATCTGCTCCGGCTCGATCCCGATCGCCTGCTCCACAATTTCCGCCTCTATGCCGGACTGGAGCCCAAGGGCGCGATCTATGGCGGGTGGGAGAGCGATACGATCGCCGGCCATACGCTCGGGCATTATCTCTCGGCACTGGTGCTAAGCTGGCAGCAGACCGGCGACGGCGAACTCCGCCGCCGCGCCGACTATATCGTGGCCGAGCTGGCCGAGGCGCAGGCCAAGCGCGGCACCGGCTATGTCGGCGCCCTCGGTCGCAAGCGCGACGGCAAGATCACCGACGGCGAAGTGATCTTCCAGGAGATCATGCGCGGCGAGATCAAGTCGGGCGGGTTCGATCTCAACGGCTCCTGGTCGCCGCTCTATACGGTGCACAAGCTGTTCGCCGGGCTGCTCGACGTGCATGCCGGCTGGAACAATGCCCAGGCGCTGCAGGTCACGCTCGGGCTGGCCGCCTATTTCGAGCGGGTGTTCGCGGCGCTGAACGATGCGCAGATGCAGCAGATGCTCGGCTGCGAATATGGCGGGCTTAACGAGAGCTTCGCCGAGCTCTACGCCCGCACCCGCGACGCGCGCTGGATGGTGGTGGCGAAGCGGCTCTACGACGATCGCGTGCTCGATCCGCTCAAGGCGGGCGAGGACAAGCTCGCCAATTTCCACGCCAATACCCAGGTACCCAAGCTGATCGGGCTGGCGCGCATCCACGAGCTGACCGGCGACGCCGGCGACGCCAAGGCGGCGCGCTTCTTCTGGGAGCGGGTGACCCAGCACCACAGCTACGTCATCGGCGGCAACGCCGATCGCGAATATTTCGCCGCACCCGACAGCATCGCCCAGCACATCACCGAGCAGACCTGCGAGCATTGCAACACCTACAACATGCTCAAGCTGACCAGCCATCTCTACAGCTGGCAGCCCGACGGGGCGCTGTTCGACTTCTACGAGCGCGCGCACCTAAACCATGTGATGGCGCAGCAGGATCCCAAGACCGGCGGCTTCACCTATATGACGCCGCTGATGAGCGGCACCAGGCGCGAGTTCGCCGGGCCCGAAGCGGAGGAATTCTGGTGCTGCGTCGGCTCGGGGATGGAGAGCCACGCCAAGCATGGCGAGGCGGCGTTCTGGGAGGGCAAGGGCGCCTTCCTGGTCAATCTCTACATCCCCGCGACGATCGACTGGAAGGCCAAGGGCGCGCAGTTCGTGCTCGATACCGCCTATCCGTTCGCGGGGACCGCGACGCTGAAGCTTGCGCGGCTGGCGCGGGCCGGGCGCTTCACGGTGGCGCTGCGCGTGCCGGGCTGGGCCGCGGGCAAGGCAATCGTGACGGTGAACGGCGCGCCGGCCGGTGCCCGGTTCGAACGCGGCTATGCGCTGGTGTCGCGCAGCTGGAAGGCGGGCGATGCGCTGGCGATCACCCTGCCGATGGACCTCCGCCTCGAAGCGACGCCCGGCGACGACAGCGTCGTCGCGGTGCTGCGCGGGCCGATGGTGCTCGCGGGCGACCTGGGCGCGGCGGAGACGCCGTGGACGGGTGCCGATCCCGCGCTGGTCGGGCAGGACCTGCTCGCCAGCTTCGCGCCGACCGCCGAACCGGCGATCTTCGAGACGCGGGGCGTCGTGCGTCCCGGCGACCTGCGCTTCGTCCCCTTCTATCGCCAATATGAACGCCGCAGCGCGGTCTATTTCAAGCGCTTCAGCGAGGCGCAGTGGAAAGACGAGGAAGCCGCTTTCCTCGCCGAACAGGCGCGGCTCAAGGATGTCGCCGCCCGCTCGGTTGACGTGATGCACCTGGGCGAGATGCAGCCCGAGCGCGACCATGACCTGCGCACCGAGGGCGCGTCGTATCCGGTCGCCTATCGCGGGCGGCAGGGGCGCGATGCGCGCACCGGCAGCTGGTTCGACTTCACGATGAAGGTGAAGGACGGCCCGCTGCTGCTCCAGGCGACCTATTGGGGCGGCGAGCGCGACCGCGACTTCGACATCCTCGTCGATGGCCAGAAGATCGCGACCCAGCATCTTTCCGAGACGGATGCGCCGGGCAAGTTTTTCGACGTGACCTACAAACTCCCCGAGGCGCTGACCAAGGGCAAGAAGAGCGTCCGCGTCCGCTTCGTGCCGCACGATCGCAACACCGCCGGCCCCGTGTTCGGCGTCGTGCTGCTCACCGCCAAGCCGTGAGCGGCGTCGCGCTGACGCTGGACGAGGTCCGCGCACTCGCCCGTCGGGTGCTGCGCGCCGCGGGCCTCGCCGAGGATCATGCCGATGCGGTCGCCGAGACGATGGTCGCGGGCGAGCGCGATGGTTGTGCCTCGCACGGCATCTACCGGCTGCTCGTCGCGGCCAATACCATCGCCAAGGGCAAGGTGGTGCGCGATGCGGTGCCGCTGCTGTCCGAGCCGGCACGGGCGCTCGCGCGCGTCGACGGCAAGGGCGGGTTCGCGCAGCTGGCGTTCGCGGTCGGCAAACCCGCGCTGGTCGCCAAGGCGCGCGCCTGCGGCATCGCCGCGCTGGCGCTCAACAATATCGTTCACTTCGCCGCGCTCTGGCCCGAGGTGGAGGCGCTGGCCGAGGAGGGACTGGTCGCGCTGGCTTTCACCCCCAGCCATGCCTGGGTCGCACCCGCCGGGGGCACGCGTCCGGTGTTCGGGACCAACCCGATCGCCTTTGGCTGGCCACGTCCGAAGCCGGCGCCGCCCTTTGTCTTCGACTTCGCCACCAGCATGGTCGCGCGCGGCGAGATCGAGCTGCACCGCCGCGCTGGGAAGGTCGTGCCCGAGGACTGGGGCATCGACGCCGAAGGCCGCCCGACCACCGATCCCGCCGCGATCCTCGACGGTGCGATGCGCACCTTTGGCGGGCACAAGGGATCGGCGCTCGCGGCGATGGTCGAGCTGGTCGCCGGTCCGCTGATCGGCGACCTGACCAGCGCGGAATCGATCGCAGCAGACGGCGGGGCAGGGGCCTCGCCGCTCGGCGGCGAGCTGATCGTCGCGATCGATCCGGCGGGGTTCCTCGGCGATACGGTGCTCGAGCATCTCGCCCGCGCCGAGGCGATGTTCGACAGCATCGAGGCGCAGGGCGCGCGGTTGCCTTCGTCGCGCCGCTATGCCGCCCGTACCCGCAGCCTTGCCGAGGGGGTGCGCATCCCCGACAAGCTCTATGCCGACATTCTAGCGCTGGAAGCGAGCCTTACCCGATGAAGCCCATTCTTCTTCTCACCGCCGCCCTGCTCGCCACCGCCGCGGTGCCCGCGCCCAAGCCGGTCGGCGCCGATGCGCGGCTCAAGGCGCTGATCGACAGCGAATACAAGTGGCGGGTCGAGCAAGAAGGCCCCGGCGAGGACAATCCCGCGGCCAAGGGCGGCCTGCCCGATGTCGGCCCGGCAGCACAGGCGGCGCGGCTGGCGCGCTGGACCGCGACCGCGCAGGCGCTCGCCGCGATCGATCCGGCGAAGCTCAGCGCGAAGGGGCGGATCGACTATCTGGTCTACAAGGGCCAGATCGACGCGCTGCTCGCCGCCCAGCGCTTCCGCGACTATGAGAAGCCGCTCAATTCGGACAGCAGCTTCTGGAGCGACATCGCCGGATCGGCACGCGATACCTACGTCCGCGAGGACCAGTACCGCGCCTATATCAAGACGCTGCGCGACATGCCGCGCTATTTCGACCAGAACATCGTCAATATGCGCGCCGGTCTCGCGCGCGGCTTCACCCCGCCCAAGGTGACGCTCACCGGCCGCGACATCGGCGTGGCGCAGGTGGTCGAGGCGCCGCTCGAGGAGAATCTGTTCTACACGCCGTTCAAGAAATTTCCGGGCGCGATCCCCGCGGCGGTGCAGGCGGAGCTGCGCCGCGAGGGCCAGGCCGCGATCCGCGAGGCGGTGGTGCCGGCGCACCAGAAGCTGCTCACCTTCCTGCGCACCGAATACATCCCCGGCGCCCGCACCGATCTGGCGGCGACCACGCTGCCCGACGGCCAGGCCTATTACCGCTCGAAGATCCGCGAATATGTGACCCGCGACATGACCGCCGAGCAGGTCCATGCCGTCGGCCTGCGCGAGGTGGCAAAGATCCGCGCCGAGATGATGACGGTGAAGGCCGAGGCCAAGTTCGAGGGCGACCTGCCGGCCTTCCTCAACTTCCTGCGCACCGATCCGCAATTCTACGCCAAGACGCCGCGCGAGCTGCTCTACCACGCCGCCTGGGCGGCCAAGCAGTTCGACGGCAAGGCGGGGCAGTATTTCGGCCATCTGCCGCGCCGCCGCTTCGCGATCATTCCGGTGCCGGACGACCTCGCGCCCTTCTACACCGGCGGGCGCGGCGGCCCGGGCGTCTATCTGGTCAACACCTATGACCTCAAGTCGCGGCCCTTCTACCAGCTCACCGCGCTGACCCTGCACGAAAGCGCGCCGGGCCACGCCTTCCAGATGCCGCTGGCCAACGAGAACAAGGCGCTGCCGCCCTTCCGCCGCGACACCTATCTCTCGGCCTATGGCGAGGGCTGGGCGCTCTATTCGGAGAAGCTCGGCGTCGAGATGGGGATGTACGAGACGCCCTACGACCAGTTCGGCATGCTGAGCTACCAGATGTGGCGCGCGGCGCGGCTGGTGGTCGATACCGGCATCCATGCGATGGGCTGGACGCGCGAGCAGGCCCAGGCGTTCCTGCGCGACAACACCGCGCTCAGCAACCACGAGATCGAGACCGAGGTCGACCGCTACATCGCCTGGCCCGGCCAGGCGCTGAGCTACTACATGGGCGAGCTGGCGTTCCTCGATGCCCGCGCGCGCGCCGAAAAGGCGCTCGGCCCGAAGTTCAACATCCGCGCTTGGCACGATGCGATGTTGCAGCTCGGATCGGTGCCGCTGACCGTGATCGACCAGCGTACCGACCAGTTCATCCAGGAAGGCGGCAAGGGTCCCTATCCCGACGAGGAGCGGTAACGACCGCGACTCGCGAAAACGGTGTTGCTCCCCCAGCGTCATCCCGGCGAAAGCCGGGATCCATTGGGGGGGCCGTTTAGGCTCTTGCGAAAACCTAGAGGCGACTGGATCCCGGCTTCCGCCGGGATGACGGACGTTGGATGCCGGTGCGCCTCCCTCCGTGCCTCAGGGCTTGAACAGCGCCAGCGGCCCGCGCCCGGCGCTGCTCCAGGTCGACCAGTTGGGGAAGACATAGGGCAGGTCGGCGTCGGCGACGCCGTGCCAGCGCGCGATCGCGCCGAGATATTCCTCCTGCGCCACGCCCGGCACGAAGCGGCCTTCCTTGGTGATGTCGTCGGCGCCGCCCAGCACCGGATCGGGATAGCTGCCCAGCACCGCGCCGGGGGCGACGTCGCCGCCCATCACCAGATGGTTGCTGCCCCAGGCATGGTCGGTGCCGCCCTGGCCGTTGCCCAGATAGGTGCGGCCGAAGTCGCTCATCGTGAAGCTGGTGACGTTGCCCGCCAGCCCCAGCGAGCCCATCGCCTTGTGGAATCCCGCCATCGCCATGGCGAGGTCGCCGAGCAGGTTGGCATGCAGCCCCACCGCGGTATTGCCGGTCTGCACCTGCCCGGCATGGGTGTCGAACCCGCCCTGGCTGACGAGGAAATTTTGCCGCGTGTGCCCCAGCGTGCCGCGCGCCGCGATCATCCGCGCGACGACCATCAGCTGCCGGGCGAGATCGCTGGTCAGCGCCGCCCCGGTCGTCGGGTTGACGAAGAAGGCGTCGGTCGGCGCGGTGCCGACGAGGATGCCGTTGGCCGTCGCGGCCTGGTCGTAGTTGCGGGTCAGCGTCTGCGCCACGCCGTCGAGGACCGCGCTGCCGTCGCTATTGCCGCCGAGCGCGGTGATCGCGCTGTTCTTGGCGCTGCTGCCGGCGGTGAAGCCGCTGCGGCCGGGCAGGCCGCCGATGCTCGGCAGGATCAGCGGGGTGGTCTGGCGGCCGAGCACCGCGACGGTCGAGCCCGCCACCGACATCACCGGTGGCAGCGAGCCCCCCGGCATCTTGTCGGCGATGCGGCCGAGGAAGCCGTCGCGGCTGGTCTCGCGGGCGCGCAGGCCCTGCCAATGGTCCTGCTCGTCGGCATGGCTCATCAGATTGGCCGGGCGCAGATCGGTACGCGACTGGTAGGTCGCCTTGGTCAGCGGCGCGAACAGCGTACCGGCATTCAGCACCAATCCCAGCGATCCTTCGTCCCAGATCGGCCGCAGCGCCGCCATGGCGGGATGGAGCGCATAGGCGCTGTTGGTCAGCGGGGTCAGCGCCGCGCGCTGGATGCCGACGCTGCCGCGCGACGCCAGATAGGTGCTGTGCCGGGCATCGGTGGGGATCACCATGTTCCAGCCGTCATTGCCGCCGAACAGGAAGATGCCGACCATGGCGCGGTAGCTGCCGGTGGGCGCGGCGATGGCGGCGGTGCGGCCGAACTGGCCAAGGGCTGCGAGCGCGCCGGTGCCGGCGGTGAGGCGAACGAAATCGCGACGGGAAAGCGTCATGGGCAAATTCCTCAGCGATCGACCAGGAATATCGGGCTGGTCGCCGCGACATAGAGCATCATCTGTGCCCGCTTGCGGGCCTGCAGCTTGGGATCGGCATTGGTGATCGCCGTGCCTGCCGCCTTGAGTGCGTCGCGCTGGGTCTTGCTCAGCCCCTTGGCGAACAGCAGCAGGTCGATGCGGTCGACCATCGCGTCGACATTGTCGCCGATCGCTTCCCAATCGGCCCAGACGGGCGCGGTGCCCGAGGTGCCGGGCAGCGTCGCCACCGCGGCATATTCAGCGCGGCCGGCGTCGCCGCTCACCGTCCAGTCATAGACCAGATTGTGCAGCCGCAGCTGGTTGGCGCTGGTCAGCAGCTTGGAGGCGGGGCTGCGCAGCGTCGCGCTGCCGGGCAGCGGGAAGTCGTCCGGGTAGAAGTTGAACACCGAGGGTGCACGCATCACCGGCTGGCCGAAGGTCGTGTCGCGCACCTGGAAGACATAGCCGTCGGTGGTGAAGCCGATCGCGCGGGCCAGGCTGGTCATCGCCAGCACCGGTTCCTTGAGCTTGCCCGGCGTGGAGAGCTGCGGCCCGCGTGCCTCGGCATCGGTGAGGATCGCGCGGACCACCGCCTTGAGGTCGCCGCGCACGCCGCTGCCATTGTTGGCGAACACCGCCGCAACCCGGCCGATATAGGCGGGCGAGGGGTTGGGCGTGACGAGATGGGTGATCAGGTGCCGGGCGACGAAGGGCGGGGTGGAGGCGTTGTTGAACGCGGCGTCGACCACCGCCGTCACGCTCGCCTGCTGCGTGGCACCCGCGGGCACCACCGTGCCGAGGAAGCGCTTCTCGGCGCTGTCATAGCGGGTGGGCGAGGGGATCATCGGCTGGGCATAGGCGACCGCCTGCCCGTCGTTCGCCGCGGCGCTGCCGACCCGGGCATAGGTCCAGCCGGTCAGCGCGCGGGCGATCTCGCGGATGTCGTCCGCCGTATAGTTGGGGATAGGGCCGCCGCTCGAATCGCGCTGGAGGCTGCCGTCCATGCCGAGCTGGTCCGGCCCCATGGTGAACAGCTGGAGGAACTCGCGGGCATAGTTCTCGGAGGGCGTGCCCTTGCGGCTGTCCGCCATGTCGAGATAGTCGCCCATATAGGCGTTGAGCGTCACCCCGAGCAGCAGGTCGCGATAATTGCCGAAGGCGCCGGTGAGGAACAGCTGGTTGAACGCGGCGATGCCCGCGGTCGAGCGCACCCCCGCTTCCGACGCGACGATCATCTGCGAGAGCGCGAACGCGACGCGCTGGCGCAGCTGGTCCGGCGCGGTGATCGCATCGGCGTAGAAGCGCATCGCCACTGGGGTGCGGGTGAAGCGCTGGGTCGAGCAGGCGGTGTCGCCCGAGGCGCAGGAATCGGCGCGGACGTCGACCGCGAGGTCGCTATAGGTACTGCCGGTGGCGGCGAACTGCTCGTCTAGCCAGGCGTTGATGCCGAGCGCGCGGATGCGATCGACCAGCGCGACCGTGGGGCCGAAGCTCGCCTGCTGGGCAAGGCGTACCGAATCGTCGAGTGCCGTGGATACCACCGGCGCCGGTGCCGGGCTGGGCGGGGCGGAGACCAGTCCGCCGGAAGAACCGCCGCTGCTACCGCCGCCATCGCAAGCGGCCAGCATGGCCATCGCCACAGCGGCACCTGCCGCCAAGGCCCGTTTCGTTACGCTTGACACGCCCCCCGCTCCTTCGATCGCGCACTGGGAATGTCTTGGTTATTAAGGGGATAAGGTTAATTGCCGGCTCGCGCTTATGGTTAACCGGAGGTTAGCGGCGGCAGCCGGCAACCATCGCCGCGGCGCTTGCGGCGTCAAGCGCTTCGGCATGCGCGGCGCAGATCTGCGCATCGCGATCGAGGGCGAGGCTGAACGGCAGCCCGGCACTGCGATGTGCCACTTCGGCGGCAAGGCGGCGCTGGGTGCCGCGATCGGGCTGCCAGCGTTGCGCGGGCGGCACCCGTTCCAGCATCGCGCGGGTGGCGCGGCTGTCGTCGAACGGCACCACCAGCACGCGATAGGATTGCGCCCCACGACCGATCGCGTCGAGTCGGGCCAGCTCGCCATGACAAGGCGCGCACCAGGAAGCGACGAACAGCAGAATGCTTTCTGGCGGTCCGATCGGTGCCGGTGCGGCGCCGAATAGAAGCGGCAAGCACGCGATCCTGCCAAGTTGCTGGATCAAAATACGCATCTTGCTCGACAATTCCGCCGCATCATGATTGGAAGGCACTTCCTTTGGGGGAGGGGTAGCATAATGGCTTCGATGATTCTCGCGCTTTTGCTGGCCGGCGGGCAGCAGGCAGCAGCACCACAAGCATCCAGTGCCGCGCCGACGCTGCAGCAACTGTTCGACCAGGCGACCAAGGCGGGTGCCGAAGGCCAGTGCGCGGACGCGGTCAAGACGTTCGAGGAAATCGAGAAGAACACCAAGGCGATGGCCAACCCGACCGTCCGTGCGGCGGTGGACGTGCGCAAGGGCTATTGCCTGGCACAGCTCGAGCGTGCCGAGGAAGGCGAAGCGGCGATCCGCCGCGGGCTGCCGGTGCTCGCCACCAAGGGCGCCGGCTTTGCAGAGGAGGTGCGCCAGGCCCATCTCGCGCTCGGCCAGGTGGCGATGCTGCGCTTCGACTATAGCGGCGCGGCCGCCGAATATCGACTGGCGCTGGACATGGCGACTGGCGCCGAGCGAATCCGTCCGCTGATGGGGCTCAGCCAGGTGACGATGTTCGACCAGGACGGCGAGGCGCTGCGCTACGCGAGCGAGGCACGGAGCATCGCGCTGGCCGATGCGAGTTTCGACAAGAAGGCGCGGGCGTCGGTGCAGACCCAATATGCCCGCGCGCTGCTCAACGCCGGACGGGCGCCCGTGGCCTATGCCGAGCTCAAGGACAGCCTGCGCAAGCAGGGCGGGCTGACGATGAAGGTCGGCGTGTCCGACCTGGCGACGCGTTCGGACCTGGCGATCGCCGCCTGGCTCAACCATGACGCGGACTCGGCGCGCAACTATCTCGCCTATACCGGTGCCGGACGCTTCGAGAAGTCGCCGTTTGAGCGTGCCCGCGACATGACGCTGCCTGCCTGCGGTCCGGAAACTGGCTTGAAGCCCGAAGACATGGCCATCATCCAGTTCTCGCTTGCCGAGGACGGGCATGTCGCTGGCGTGCTGCCGATCTATGCGCCGGCGGGGCGCACCGCCGCGATCGCCTTTGCCCGCGAAGTGAGCGGCTGGTCCTGGGCGCCCGAAGAAGCCCGCGCCATTCCGCTGCTGTTCCGCATGACGACGCGCATCGAGATGCGCTGCACCAATGCCGGCGAGCGCCCCGACCTGACCCAGCCGCTCGCCGCCGCCGCCGAGGCGTGGCTGGAGAGCAAGGGCGTCGCGGATGCCGGCTGGCAGGCGCTGCCCGATGCCAAGGCGGCACCGCTCGAACGCGCCGCGCTCGCCGCAGCCCGTGCGAAGGACGATCGCCCGGGCATGACCGCGGCCGCACTTGCTTTGGTCGAAAACAGCGTGGTGCCCGAAGCCGAGCGGAAGACGCTGGCGGTCGAGGCCGCCGCATGGGGCGAAGCGCTGAGCGCACCGCCTGCGGCACGCGCCTATCTGGAACTGCAAAAGAGTGACCTGGCGGCCGGCCATCGCGGGCGCACGGCGGGGCGGCGCGCCCTGCTGGCACGGCCCGAATTCCAGAACGATCCCCTTGCGGCGGCGACGCTGCGCCTGCTGATCTCCATGCCCGGTTTCCGCACGTCCGCGCCGTCCGACGCCGACGCGCTGCTCGCAGCGGTGGTCGCGGCTCCCGGCTTGCCCGATCGCCACCCGCTCAAAGTGGCGGCGTTGCTTCAGCGCGCGAACCTGGCGGCGAAGAACGGCGATCTCGCCGCGGCCCAGCGTGCCTTCGAGCAGACCGGCCTCACCAGCCGCCAATGTGCGCTGCTGGGGCTCAAGCCGGCGGTCCGGAGCACCGGCGATCTGAACAGCGCCTTCCCCGAAAGCGCTCAGCGCCTCGGCTTCGAAGGTTGGGTGCGCGCCGAGTTCGACGTGGCGACCGACGGCAAGACGATCGCGCCGCGCGTGGTGAGTTCCTACCCCGCCTTCGTGTTCGACGATGCCGCAATCAGTATGGCAAAGGGGCTGCGCTACACCAGCAGCTACCGCCCGGAAGACGGCGTCGCCTGCTCCGCGCAAGACACGCCGATCAACTTCCGCCTGGGCCACTGAGGATGTGCACGGCCCGGCGCCTCACACTGCGCCGGTGCCGCCGTTCGCGCCGAACACGCTGCCGTCGGTATAGCTGAATTCGTTCGAGGCGAGCGCGACGTAGAGCGGCGCCAGCTCGGCGGGCTGGCCCGCGCGGCCCAGCGGGGTGTCCTGGCCGAACTTGCCCATCTCGCCCGGCAGCTGCCCACCGGCGACCTGCAGCGGCGTCCAGATTGGCCCCGGCGCGACGGCGTTCACGCGGATGCCCTTCTTCGCCATCTGCTTGGCCAGCGCCTTGGTGAAGATCGCGATGCCGCCCTTGGTGGTGGCATAGTCGAGCAGCTCCTTCTC
>Ga0068854_100002054_pt1 | contig 12331 bp, 12 predicted proteins | sample KBSCornC42_FD_66590 | JGI IMG/M metagenome (GOLD analysis project Ga0068854, IMG submission 66590) | Corn rhizosphere microbial communities from Kellogg Biological Station, Michigan, USA - KBS Corn C4-2 | ecosystem: Host-associated > Plants > Roots > Rhizosphere > Soil ... | reverse complement strand
GCCGCGGCCCAGCCCGAATAGCTGTTCAGCATCGAGATCACGACCGGCATGTCGGCGCCGCCGATCGGGATGATCAGCAGGAAGCCAATCGCAAAGCTAAGCCCCATCACGGTGAAGAAGACCCAAGGCGCCTGGTCCTGGGTGAAGTAAGCGATCAGGCCGAGGATCGCGGCAAGCGTGCCGAGATTGATCACGTGACGCAGCGGCAGCAGGATCGGCTTGCCGCTCATGTTGCCGTTGAGCTTGAGGAAGGCGATCACCGAACCGGAGAAGGTGATGGCGCCGATAGCGACGCCGAGGCCCATCTCGATCCGGCTCTGGGGGAAGATGCTGATGATCGACGGGCTGGCGATCGGGGTGATCCGCACCGCGATGCCGAAGGCCTCCGGATTGAGATAGGCCGCCGCTCCGACCAGCACCGCTGCCATGCCGACGAGACTGTGGAAGGCCGCAACCAGCTGCGGCATCGCCGTCATCTGGATCTTGCGGGCGGTGACGAGGCCAATCCCGCCGCCGATAACCATTGCGCCGATGATCTCCGGCAGTGAAGCAATCTCGCGAACGACCAGAGTGGTCGCAATGGCGATCGCCATGCCGATCATGCCGGTCGTATTTCCGCGCCGGCTGCTTTCAGGGCTCGACAAGCCCCTCAGCGCGAGGATGAAGCAGACGCCCGCGATTAGATAAGCGAGCAGAACCCATGACGGCTGCGCCGCCGCAGCCTCATGCATGAGTTTTTTCTCCCTGCGGGGCTTGGCGCTCCTTCTTCTTGTACATCGCGAGCATGCGCTGGGTGACAGCGAAGCCGCCGAAGATGTTCACGCTCGCCAGCGCGACCGCGACCAGGCCGAGCCACTTTGAGCTGGGGCTACCTGCCGCCGCAGCAGCGATCAGCGCACCGACCACGATGACCGAAGAGATTGCGTTGGTGACGCTCATCAACGGCGTGTGCAGCGCCGGAGTCACCGACCAGACGACATAATAGCCCACGAAACAGGCCAGAACGAAGATCGACAGGATCGAAATGAAGTCCATCGGTCCCTCTCAAACAGCGCTTAACTTCACTAATGTCACGAGGTCGGGCGCAAAAAGTGCGAACTTAAGGGCGCGAGGCCGGGTTGGTTTCGCGCCGCAAGTCCGGCAAAATTGGAATGCTCCCCACCCTCGCATCGAGCCTACCTTGGCACAGGTGCGGGGCAATAGGACAGAGGCTTTCGGGACGACGGCTGCGGCGCTGTTAATTCAGACTCGGTTAGCGAATTAATAACCTTTTCGCGCGTACGCGTGGGCAACCTGTTGGAAGGATGCCACGCGCAGTGTCGAAGCGCAGCGAAAAGGGCCTGGAAAAGAAGCCGTGGAAGCTGCTGCTGTGGACGGCAGTGGCCGGGCTCATCTTCGGCCTGATCGGCGCGGGCGAATATTTCGAGGACATGCTGCGCGTCGCGCGAAACAGTTTTCACGAGCATAACGCGAGCGGGCAAGTCGTCGTCATCAAGGTCGACGATGAATCGCTCCATGGGCAGGGCAACTGGCCGTGGCCACGAAGCAAGCAGGCGATGCTCGTCGACCGCCTGACTACCGCCGGCGCCAAGAGCATCATCTATGACATCAATTTCTCATTCGCCGCCAACCCGGCCGATGACCGCGCTTTCGCGCAGGCGATTCAGCGTTCGGGCCGCGTGGTCCTGCTGGCTCGTTCGCGGAACGGACCCAACGGCGGGAAGGCGATCGATTCACAGCCGCTCCCGGCATTCGCCCGGCACGCACGTCTTGGTCTCGCCAGCGTTCAGTACAATTGGGAGAATGCCGCTTGGCGCCTACCCTACGGAGCGACGATCGGGGGAAAGGCGGTTCCCTCTTTCGCGGCGATCGCCGCCGGCGTCGATGGCACTCCAAACGCCGACTTTTCGGTGGATTATTCGGTCAGGCTCAACACGATCCCGTCTTATTCCGCCGGTGATGTGCTGAGCGGACGCGTGGGCGCGAAAGAGCTTGCCGGAAAACAGGTGTTGATCGGCATCGCCTCCGAAATCCTTGGCGATGCCTTCTTCATTCCCGGCTATGGCCGGTCCTACGGTGTGTTCGTCCATGCCATCGGCGCGGAGACTCTGAAGCACGGACAGCCGATCGACCTCGGATGGATCCCCGGCTTCCTGGTTGCATTCGCAGCCGTCAGCATCGCCCTGTTGCGCAAGCGCTTCGTCGAAACGCTCGCCGCCTTCAGTGTCGCCTCAGGACTGCTGATCGTCGCGCCGGTCTTCATGGAGGCAAACCTCATCGTCGCCGACGTAACGCCCGGCCTGTTCGTGCTCCTGACCGTTGCGACTGTCCTCGGCTGGCGCCGGTACCGCGCCCGCGGCTGGGTCAACAGCATCTCGAACCTGCCGAACCTCAACGCGCTTCGTGCGAATAGCGCCGGCCGCAGCCAGGCGCTCGTTGCCGCGCGCATCCTCAACTATGAGGAGATTGTCGCAACGCTTTCGCCCGACCTTGAGCGCCAGCTGGTCGAGCAGATCGTCGCCCGTCTCAAGGTCGGCTCGCCGAACCGGATCCTCTATCAAGGCGACGCCGGAATCTTCGCCTGGTTCGAGGAGCCGCGACAGCCGTTCGGCAATCATCTTGAAGCGCTTCATGCGCTGTTCCGGAACCCGGCCCGGCTCGGCGGATTGTCGATCGACCTCACCATTTCGTTCGGCGTCGAGGTCGGCAGCGGGCGCTCGATTGCGAACCGCCTCGCCAGCGCGCTCGTCGCAGCGGATGAGGCGGCACACGACGGCTTGAAATGGAAATATCACGACCCGGAGACGCTGGAGACCGCATCGTGGCGCCTGTCGATGCTGAGCCAGCTCGACGAGGCCATCGACCGCGGCGAGGTCTGGGTCGCCTATCAGCCCAAGCTCGAGCTCGGGTCCAAGCGGATCACGGGCGCCGAGGCGCTCGCGCGCTGGACCCACCCTGAAAAGGGCCCGATCGCGGCCTCCGAGTTCGTGGCCGCCGCTGAGCAGCATAATCGCATCGGGAAGCTCACCGATTTCGTGCTCGAGCAGGCAGTCGCGGCCGCCGCGGCGATCAACAAGCGCGGCGTCGATTTCGAAATTGCGGTCAATCTTTCGGCCCGTCTGCTGACGGACAAGGGCTTCACGCTTCGGCTAGCCGCAATGCTCGCCCGCCACAGCCTGCCGGCCAGGCATTTGACCCTGGAACTAACCGAGACGGCGGCACTCACCGACAGCGGCGAGGGCCTCGAAATGATCGCGCGTATTCGCGATCTCGGCGTCAATATCGCGATCGACGATTATGGTACCGGCCTCTCCACGCTCGAATATCTGAAGAAGATCCCGGCCAACGAGATCAAGATCGACCAGAGCTTCGTCAAAGGCATTGCCGACAACCGCAGCGACCGTTTGATGGTCCAGTCGACCATCGGCCTCGCCCACTCGCTGGGCCGCAAGGTCGTTGCGGAAGGTGTCGAGCATCGCGAGATCCTCGAGCTGCTGGTCGAGATGGAGTGCGACATCGCGCAGGGTTTCGCCATCGGACGCCCGATGAGCCTCGACAGCCTCACCAAGCGCCTCGCTTCCGACCGCAAGCGCAGCGCCGCTTAAGTCCCCACAAGACTAACTGCTGTTTACCGCGCGAAAACTGCGCGTGGGTAAATCATGGTTACTGGTTTGCTAACCATAACGATTAAGGTTAATATCGCCCCAGCTGCCGAATCGCAGTGAACAACGGGGTACGAGTTATGAAGAAGACCAAAGCTGGACGTGGGCTCATCAGCTGGCTCATGGGTCATGGCTGGACCACGGCGGGCGGCAACGGCTAAAGGCCAATGCTGACCTGACGCAAGTCAGGCCACAAAATCAAAGAGTTAGAAAGCGCTCGCCGCAAGGTGGGCGCTTTTGCTTAGTGAGCTACCGCCTGGTAGATTTGCCCATGCTGGCGCCTTCGCCAAACGCGGGTTAGGCGGCGCCATGCTTCGCCAATCGAGCACCGTTCTCCCGATTCGCGCGGACCGTCCCGGGCTGACCGAATTCACCGGCAAAGTGCGTGAATTCCCATGCGAAAGCGGCATCCAGGAGGGTCTTCTGACCATATTTTGCCGGCATACTTCAGCCTCGCTGGTGATCCAGGAGAATGCCGCGCCGGCTTCCCGCCGGGACCTCGAAGCCTATTTCGAGCGGATCGCGCCCGAGGACGGGCCTTATGAACATGATGACGAGGGCCCGGACGACATGCCGGCGCATTTGCGCAGCGCGCTGACCGCGACCCAGCTGTCGATCCCAGTGCAGTCGGGCCAGCCGGTGCTCGGCACCTGGCAGGGCATCTTCCTGTTCGAGCACCGCCGCGCCACGCCGGAGCGCGAGATCGTGCTTCACCTGGTGGGCGAATGAGCGCCGAGTCCGTTCGCGCATGGTTGGCGGAGAATGCGCCCGAGCTGCGCTATATCGAAGCACACGACACGACGGCGACGGTGGAGACCGCCGCGCGGACGCTCGGCGTGGAGCCGGGGCAGATCGCCAAGACGCTGGCCGTGCGGGCGGGCGAGCACCTCTTCCTGCTCGTGGCGAGAGGCGACGCGCGGCTCGACAACCGAAAGTGCAAGGATGAGCTGGGCGCACGACCGCGAATGCTGGGCGCCGACGAGACGTTCGAGCTTACCGGTCATCCGGTTGGCGGGGTCTGTCCGTTCGGGCTCAAGAACCCGCTGCCGATCTACTTCGACCGCTCGCTGCAGGCGTTCGAGCTAGTCTATCCGGCGGGTGGATCGCTCAATACCTCGGTCGAGGTGCGGACGGAGCGGTTGTTCGGGCTGGTGGCGGACCGCTGGGTCGACCTATGCCGCCTGCCGGAGGAAGCGGGCGGGGCTGAGGTCGCCGGCTGAGACGTCGGGCACCGGCCACGGCGTGCCCGCGATCAGTGTTTCGACAATGCTCGCCATCGCGGGCGAGGTCTGCAGGCCGTAGCCGCCCTGCCCTGCCAGCCAGAAGAAGCCCTCGCCATCGGGCGCGAAGCCGACCGCGGGATGCTTGTCGGGCGTGAAGCTGCGAAGCCCGGCCCAGCGGCTATGGATGCGGTCCACCTTGACCGTGGTGCGCTCTTCCATGCGGTAGGCCGCGAGCGCGACCTCATATTCGTCCGGCCGGGCGTCGCAGGGATCGCTCGGCACCTCGTCCATCGGCGACGCGAAGAGCCGCCCGCTTTCGGGAGCGAAATAAAGCTCGTCGGGGATGGTCTTGGCGAAGGGCAGGCGATCGAGCGGCGTGCCGGATGGCGCGTCGAAGGTGATGATCGTCCGGCGTTTGGGCTCGAGGCCGATGGGCTGCACGCTCGCCATCTTCGCGAACGCATCCGCCCATGACCCGGCGGCATTTACGAGGATGGGCGCGCTGAAACGCCCGCCCCGCTCAGTGGTGACAGTCCAGGCAGCATTCTTCGTAATCGACGTAGCGCGAGCGTTCGTCACCAGCTCGCCGCCATTCATGCGTAGCTGCCGCAAATTGCCCTGGAGCAAAGCGTGAGCATCGAGCCGGATCCCCTGATGGTCGACGATGCCGTGTAAGGCGTCCGGTTTCAGGATCGGGCAAAGTTCGTGGACGCCTCGCTCGTCCAGCCGCTCGAGCTCGGCGAACTGGCGGATGTCGGCTTCGAGCTGGTCGAGTTCCGCGCGTTCGTCCTCGCGGGCGTGGATCAGGACCGGCATCGGATGACCGAGCGGGACGTCCGTGAAACCGAGCGGCGGTTCTTCGATGAACTTGCGGCTGGTGAGGGTCAACGCGCGGACCAGGCGGTCGCCGAGGAAATAGTGAAGCATCGTCGCGCTGCGGCCCGACGAGTGAAAGCCGGCCTGCTCCTCCGCCTCGAGGACGGTGACCTTCGCGTGGCGCGACAACGCAGCCGCTGCGGAGAGGCCGGCGATACCGCCTCCGATTACGAGAATGTCAGAATTAGCCACCGACGTCAGGCGGCGGTCAGCCGCTCGTTCACGACCTTGCCGCCTTGCGTCAGCCGGATGGCTTTGACGATCTCGTCATCGTCGGGGAGCACCGGCCGCCCCTGTTCCTTGTCCCAGAAGGCCGACAGGAAATTGTAGAGGTTGCGCGCGAACAGCGCCGAGGCATCCGCAGCAAGGCTGCGCGCGAGGTTCGATGCGCCGATGATCGTGACGCCGTGCTTCACGGCGTGCTCACCGGCCTTGGTGCCTTCGACATTGCCGCCGGCCTCCGCCGCGAGGTCGACGATGACGCTGCCCGGACGCATGCTCGCGATCTGCGCGTCGCTGATGAGGCGCGGCGCCGGGCGGCCGGGGATCAGCGCCGTGGTGATGACGATGTCCTGCTTGGCGATGTGGCCGGAGACGAGCTCGGCCTGCGCCTTTTGATATTCGGGCGACATTTCGGTCGCGTAGCCGCCGGCGCCCTCACCCTCGATACCGGCGACATTCTCGACGAAGATCGGCTTGGCACCGAGCGACAGGATCTGCTCCTTGGTCGCCGATCGGACGTCGGTCGCGCTGACCTGCGCGCCGAGCCTTTTGGCGGTCGCGATTGCCTGCAAGCCCGCGACGCCAACGCCCATGACGAAGACCTTCGCCGGGCTGACCGTCCCAGCCGCCGTCATCATCATCGGGAAGGCGCGGCCGTAAGCCGCGGCGCCGTCTATCACGGCCTTGTAGCCGGAGAGGTTCGATTGCGAGGAGAGGATATCCATCGACTGGGCGCGCGTGATTCGCGGCATCCACTCCATCGCCAGAGCCTCGAGTCCAGCCGACGCATAGCCGTCGATCGCGTCCCGGCGCTTGAGTGGATCGAGCGCCCCAACAAGGAGCGAGTCCTTCTCCGCGCCTTTCAACGTCGCCGGATCCGGCCCGTTGATCGCGAGAATGATGCCGGCGCCCTTCAGTGTGTCGGCGCGCGTGCCAAGCTTTGCGCCCGCGTCCGCAAAATCGCCGTCGGCGATCGAAGCGCCCTCGCCCGCGCCCTTCTCCACCGCCACTTCGGCGCCAAGCGCAATGAATTTCTTGACGGTCTCCGGGATGGCCGCGCAGCGCGTCTCGCCCACCGCTTCCTTTAGAACGGCGATTTTCAAGCCGGCTGCCTCACCAATAAGACTTGATGACGACGAGCGCGAGAAGCGCGATGATGAAGCAGGCCGCCGCGCCCCACTTCAGAAGCTTCGTAAACCGCGTGTAGTCGTCGACATGGACCGCGACGTCCTGCGTCGGCGGGTTCACCAGGATCGATTCATCTTCGGCCATCAAAAATTCCCCTCTTTCGAGATCCCTGCGTGGCAGCGTCCATAACAAGGCATTGGCCGCTTCGAAAACCCCCGCCGAGCGGAGCATCCCTTAAGCTGACCTTTACCCTCTCCCGCTATGACGGCGCGATGCGCGAAGAACCGACCCGTTCATTACTGCTGCTCGATGCGAATCCCGAGGAGCGTCGCCTGATCTCGGCCATTGCCGGACGGGCCGGCTGGAGCGTCGTCGGCGCCGCCGACGAAGAAATGGCGATCGCCCTGCTTCAGGGCCCGCACGGCCGCGAAGTGCTCTCTGTTCTGCTTGGGACCTGGGACGCGGAAAAAGGCCCGCAGCTTATTTCGGCCCTGCGCGAGGATCGCCCGAACCTGCCCGTCATCGTCCTTTCGCACGGCGATACCGTCTCGGTCGCCGTGGAAGCGATGCGCGCTGGCGCTTCCGACTTCCTGGTACGACCGGTGGCGCCGGAGCGTTTGCTCGAGGCACTGGCCGCCAATGCCGACCGCCGTCGCGCGGCTGGCGAGCTTGCGCCCTTGTCCGAAAAGCTCGCACCGCCACTGGCGCTCGAACAGCTGATCGGCGCCGCGCCGGAATTCCGCGCGGCACTTGCAGTCGCCGCCAAATCGGCGCGCAACCGCCTGCCCGTGATGATCGTCGGCGAGCCCGGCACCGGCAAGGAAACCGTCGCCCGCGCGATCCACAGCGCCAGCCTCCGCGCCAAGGGACCGTTACTGACCCTCGATTGCAAGGCGATCGCCGCCAATATCATCGACAGCGAATTGTTCGGTCATGAGAAAGGCGCTTTCCCGGGGGCGTTCTCCGCCAAGGTCGGAAAGCTGGTCCAGTCGGACGGCGGCACCCTGATCCTCGATGAGGTTTGCTGCCTTCCAGAACAGACCCAGGAAATGCTCGACCGCATGCTGGCGACCGGCGAAGTCCGCCCGGTCGGCCTCAACGGCAGCTATTCGGTCGACGTCCGCATCGTCGCTACCAGCAGCCGCGCGCTGCCGGAGGACTTCCACCCCGGCCTCGCCGAGCGGATCGGCGCAACCACGGTCAACCTGCCCCCGCTTCGCGAGCGAAGTGGGGATATCCCGGCGCTAGCCCGTCACCTGCTTCAGCGGATGTCCGAGCAGACAGGCATGAAAGCCCTGTCGATCGGCAATGACGCGCTCGCGATTCTGATGCGCTACGGCTGGCCCGGCAACGTCCGCCAGCTTGCCGGCGTGCTGTTCCGCGCTGCGCTGCAATGTGACGAGAGCTCGCTGACCGCCCAGCACTTCCCGCATATCGCGATCCAGTCGCGCTACACTGGGCGCCGTACGGACTTTGCGCCGACGATCACCCAGGCGAGCAGCGATGAAGCGATCGCCGCCGCGCCCGGCGTCACCCTCTACAGCAATGACGGGCATTTGCGGCCGCTCGACGACATCGAGGCCGACATCATCCGCCTCGCCATCGGCCACTATCGCGGCCGCATGACGGAAGTCGCGCGGCGTCTCGGGATCGGCCGCTCAACGCTTTATCGCAAACTCGGTGAACTGGGGATCGACACCGCCGCCTAAACGTGGGCGGCGCTAATGGCAGGTTTCAACCCATTGCGGACATAAGCCTGTGTGTTAGCCTGCTCCTGCCGGGGGGCGCCAAATGAACCCGTTCGAGTTCATCATTCTCTTCTTCTCGTTCATCTATACGCTGGCGCTGACTCATCTGCTCTTCACCTGGACGCGAATGGTGCGCCACCGCCGTCAGCTCACGTTCTCGTGGCCACATTTCCTGTGGATGATGGTCTCGCTGGGTAACCTGTCGGTCAATTGGCTCAGCCTATGGGATTTTCGAACTGACGGGTCGCTGGCGCTCGGCACGATTGTCGCGGGATTTCTCTTCGTTGTGATCAACTACTTCGTGTGCGCGCTGGTGAGCCCAGATTTCGAGGGCGGCGAAACCTACGACATGAAGCAGTTCCACGAATGCGAGGGTCCGACCTACATCGGGGTGACGTTAGTCCTGATCGCGACGTCGATCACCATCAACTTCCTGGCCGGTTCGCAGCTCGGGGTGAGCAATTGGTCGAACGAGAACAAGCTCGTCGTCACTTTCATTATCCCGCCGTTGCTTGCGCTCGCTGTAAAGCGACCATGGGCGCAGCTGGCAGCGCCAGTAGCGCTACTCACTGGCATCATCAGTTATGCGGTGATCTATTATCCTGTGCTAACGGCATAGGCCGCGGCCTCGTTAGGGTCAGCTTTCCACCCATTGCAGACACCCGCCGGGCGACATCAGACCCGTGGCGTCAGTGCTTGGTCATGCATGCCGCGCCAGATTCGGAGCGACTGCACGGTTTCGAACACGTCGTGGACGCGGAGGATCTGGGCGCCCTGATCCGCGGCCTTCATGGCGAAGGCGATGCTGCCGCCTAGGCGCTTGTCGGCCGGGGCCTCGTTCGACAATGCGCCGATCGTCCGCTTGCGGCTCGCGCCGACCACCAAAGGACAGCCGAGCGAGTGGAACAGCGCGAGGCCGTTCATTAGCTCGAGGTTATGGCCGACGTTCTTCCCGAAACCGAAGCCGGGATCGATAAGGATGCGATCGCGAGAGACGCCTGCCGCGACCGCGGCGGCGATGCGCTCCTCCAGCCACAGATAGATTTCGACGAGCACGTCATCGTAGCGCGGATCGTCCTGCATCACTTCGGGTGCGCCGCGGTGGTGCATCAGGACGACGGGGACGCTGAGCGACGCCGCGACTTCGGCAGAACGTTTGTCATAGGTCAGCGCCGATACGTCGTTGATTATCCGCGCGCCTGCCTCGACCGCCGGCGTCATGACGTCGGCCTTGCGCGTATCGACGGACACCGCGGCGCCGCCGGCCGCGAGCTGGCGGATCACCGGCACGACCCGCTCGATCTCATCGCCTTCCCAGATCGAGCGAGCGCCGGGGCGCGTGGATTCGCCGCCAACGTCGATGATTGCGGCGCCGTCGGCAGTCATTTTCGCGCCTGCTTCCGCTGCAGAGGCGGCGTCGGGAAACTGCCCGCCGTCGGAGAAACTGTCGGGCGTCGCGTTGACGATCCCCATCACCTGCGGCTGGTCCAGGCGGATGGTTCGCTCGCCGAGCTGCAGCGGTGGGCGCTGCGCCGTCAGCACGGCCCATTGCGCGGCCATATCGTCGTCAAAGCGGCCTTCGACTCCCTCGACCGGAACGAGCTCGCTGGAGGTGCGAGCGTTTCCATCGACGGCGATCAGCTCGACCATCGAGAACCAGCACATGCCGCCAGCAAGGCGCGCGACCTTGCCGTCGTGGCCGAAGGGGGAGTCGACGAAGCCGGTGGGCCGGAGGAGCGTGCGCGTCATGTCATGCCCTAGCTGCCCGTGCCGAACCTGCGCCACAGTTTCGGATACCTCGCAGCCAATTCCTTCGGGTCCTCAGAAAATTCCTGGCCTGACGGCGTTCCATAACCCGTCGGCTCGAAAAACGCTGAGATGTTTGGAATCTTCTCCCAACTTCTACCTGTTTTCGCGCTCCAAACGTCCGGTGCGATATGCGCAAGATCTTCGAAATCGAGCTGTTCTGGATCGGAAGGAGCAAATTCTGCCAACGTATCCGGGTCGGCCATCACCTGCTCGAAACGATTGTGACCCTGAGCGATTAACCAAAGGCGGAAATACTCGAAGGCATCCTCTGACGCACCGCCCATCGCGACATACGCCGCACCCCATAGATCCCACCGGTAACTTGCTCGCATGAGTTGATCGAGCCGCATGTTCCAAGCTGCGATTTCGTCTGGCCTCAAAGCAAACAGCTGTCGGCGAAGCGACGTTTTTTGCGCTTGTTGGTCCTGGTCCCGGGATTCATCCATGATCGCCCAAAAGCGCTCGTTGGGCATAGCGATGATCGTTGCTGCCCCTCTGGGCTTTGCGGAGGCGGCAATGGTCGGCACCACCAGCGCGACTGCGAAGCAGGCGAAGAGCAGCGATCGAAGACGCGCACTCATTTTGAAATTACCTACCGAGGCCCAGGACGGATTGGCCGACCGGATCGGAGGTCGTCTTGGGCTCGCGCTGCTCGAGCTGGCTGAGCCATTTCGCGGAATCGGCACCGGTGTTCACTTGGGGATTCGACGGGGTCAGCTTGTCGCGGTCCTCTGCGGCACCGATCAGGATTGCGGCTCGTCTCAGCTGCGCATCGAGCGGCAGCGGCTGGCGGAAGGCATGGTTGATCAGGGCGTCGCCGAAATAGGTCCAGTCGTTGCCCGCGCCGCAGCCGAACGACGAGCGATCCGCGGCAGCCGCGGTGACGACGATGCTGTTCGGATCCTTGAGCACGGGCACGAACTGTCCGGAGAAGCAGGCCTGGAGGATCAGCAGGCGATTCCGGATGCCAAGGCTCTTCAGATCGTCCGCCAGCCTGGCGGGACTGATGACGCCGGCTCCCCGCAGCAAGTCCTTATAGATCAAGCCCGAATTCGGCTCGCCGTGGCTGGTGCTGTAGAGGACGAGCACGTCCTCGTTCCGGTCCATCAGCTCCGCGACACGGGCGAGCGCAATCTCCAGCGATTGCGGTGAGCCAGGCGCGTCGCCCTTGCTTCCGCCCTCGTCGTTGGCAAGCACGACAGTCCGTCCCGCAGCATCGAAGCGGCTGGCCAGCACTCGCCCCGCCTCGCGGGCTTCGCGGTTGAATACGGGATCACCATCGAGCGCGACAACCACGACATAAGCGTCGACCGTACCGGGACGCTGCGGTTGGAGGCGATCGAGCGCCGCGTCCAGGCGCCGGTGCTCGGCGAGCTGCTCGGCCGGAGGCAACGGAAGCGCCATATATTCGGGCTGCTGCTCGCTGCCCGCCGGAGCGAGCGAGAGCGCGGCGCCGATCAACAGGTCGAGCCCGATCATGAAACCACAATCATCCGCTCGGCGCGGACGCGCAAGCCTCTCAAGCCTGATCCGACAAATGCTGCTGCCGCAAGGCGTCGAGCAGGGTCAGGGTTCCGCCCTCGACGACGTGCCAAAAGGTCCAACCGTTGCACGAGGGCGCGTTCTGCAGCGCGGCGCCGACCTTGTGGATCGAGCCGGCATG
>Ga0068854_100002051_pt1 | contig 12337 bp, 11 predicted proteins | sample KBSCornC42_FD_66590 | JGI IMG/M metagenome (GOLD analysis project Ga0068854, IMG submission 66590) | Corn rhizosphere microbial communities from Kellogg Biological Station, Michigan, USA - KBS Corn C4-2 | ecosystem: Host-associated > Plants > Roots > Rhizosphere > Soil ... | reverse complement strand
GTGGTCGACGTGTTCGAGGTGGTCGGCAAGTACGCTGCCGGCGCCTGCCCGCTGAGCCAGGTTCACGCTTTGGAGAAAGTCGCCTGCCCCGGCCACGGCGCGTGCGGCGGGCAGTACACCGCCAACACGATGGCCTGCGTCGGCGAGGCGATCGGGTTGTCGTTGCCCAACAGCAACATGGCGCCCGCACCCTACAAGTCGCGCGAGGAAGTGGCGGTCGCCGCGGGCAAGCAGGTGATGGAGCTGCTGGCGCGCAATTTGCGCCCGCGCGACGTCTGCACGCGGGCGGCCTTCGAGAACGCCGCGCGGGTCGTCGCCGCGACAGGCGGCTCGACCAACGCCGCGCTGCACCTGCCGGCGATGGCCAGCGAGTGCGGCATCGAATTCGACCTGTTCGACGTCGCCGAGATATTCAAATCGACGCCTTACATTGCCGACCTCAAGCCCGGCGGGAAGTACGTGGCCAAGGACATGTACGACGCCGGCGGGGTCTACATGGTGATGAAGACGCTGCTCGACGGCGGCTTCCTCGATCCCGAGCCGATCACGGTAAGCGGCAAAACGCTGGGCGAGAACATCGAGGAGATCACCTGGAACCCGGACCAGAAGGTGATCTATTCGTTCGACAATCCGCTCTCGCCGACCGGCGGAGTGGTTGGCCTGCGCGGCTCGCTCGCGCCCGACGGAGCGATCGTCAAGGTCGCGGGGATGCACCGCCTCCAGTTCACCGGCCCGGCGCGGGTGTTCGAGTGCGAGGAGGAGGCCTTCGCCGCGGTCGAACATCGCCAGATCAAAGAAGGCGAGGTCGTGGTGATCCGCTATGAAGGGCCCAAGGGCGGGCCCGGCATGCGCGAGATGCTCTCGACCACTGCCGCGCTCTATGGCCTTGGCATGGGCGAGAAGGTCGCGCTGATCACCGACGGGCGCTTTTCCGGCGCGACGCGCGGGTTCTGCATCGGCCACGTCGGCCCCGAGGCGGCCGAGGGCGGGCCGATCGCGCTGGTGCAAAACGGCGACACCATCGCGATCGACGCCGAGGCGGGGACGATCGACCTGCTGGTCGATGAGGCGGTGTTGGCCGAGCGCCGCAAGGCCTGGCGGCCGCGGGGCAACGACTACCAGGCGGGCGCGCTCTGGCGTTACGCGCAGAATGTCGGTCCGGCCTGGAAGGGCGCGCTGACCCACCCCGGCGCCCAGGCCGAGACGCATGTCTACGCGGATATCTAGCGCGGCTCTGGTGCTTGTTCTCGCGGCATGCGGCAAACCCGCGGCCGGGCCTCCAACCGGAGAGAGGATCGCCTGCGCGCTCGACGGTGCTCCCGAATTTGCGGACATCTGCACGCTCGAGCGGGTGGGCAATCAGCTGGTTATCCACCGGCCCAACGGAGCGTTCCGCCGGCTCGAGATCGTCAGCGATGGCGGCGTGGCGGCGCTCGATGGCGCCGACGAGGCGCGCGAGGAAGTGCTCGCCAATGGCCGGGTCGAAGTCACGATCGCAGGCGACCGCTACCGGTTCAAGCTCGAGGCCCCCGGCAGTGCCCGCCGCTGACCAAATCCTCACCGTCGCGCAGATGCGCGATGCCGAGCAGGCGCTGATCGACGCCGGGACGAGCGTCGAGGCGCTGATGCGGATCGCCGGGCGCGGCGCGGGTGAGTGGGTCTGGCGGATGAGCGGCGGGCGGCCGGTGACGGTGCTGTGCGGCCCCGGCAACAACGGCGGCGACGGCTGGGTGCTGGCCGAACTGATCCGCGAGCGCGGCGGCGACGTGGCGGTGATTTCTCCCAAGGAGCCCGCCACCGCCGCGGCCAAGGACGCGCGCTCGCGCTATCGCGGCCCGGTGCTCGACCAGCCGCGGCACGGCGAGGTCTTCGTCGATTGCCTGTTCGGCAGCGGCCTCAACCGGGCGTTGCCGGAGGAGCTGATGGCGCTGCTCGATCGGCTGGCACGCAGCCATCACGCCAGCGTCGCGGTCGATTTGCCCAGCGGCATCGAGAGCGACAGCGGCGCGCTGCTCAATCACAACCTGCCCCGCTTTGACCTGACCATCGCGCTCGGCGCGTGGAAGTTTGCGCACTGGAGCCTGCCGGCGATGGAGCGGATGGGCGCGCGCAAGCTGGTCGAGATCGGCTGCGCCCCGGTCGAAGGCGCGGCGCGGCTGGGGGCCCGGCCGAGCATGGTCTCGCCCGATGGCGAGGCGCACAAGTACAGCCGCGGCCTGCTCGGCATCGTCGCGGGGAACATGCCCGGCGCGGCGCTGCTTGCGGCGCGCGCGGCGATGCATGGCGGGGCCGGGTATGTGAAGCTGCTCGGCGATGCGCATACGCCGCCCGAGCTCGTTGCCGATGCGCGGCCTCTGGGCGAAGCGCTCGCCGATAGGCGCATGAGCGCGGTGCTGGTCGGGCCGGGGCTTGGGCGTGACAAGACCGCCCGCGAGCGGCTCGACGCGGTACTCGCGCACGAGCGCCCGGCGGTGCTCGATGCCGACGCGCTGACACTCTTGCGCCGCGAGGATGCGCCGCTGGAGCGTGCGGTGCTTACCCCCCACATGGGCGAACTCGCCGCGCTCGAGCGCGCCTTCGGGCTGGAAGGAGAAGCACCTCGCCGGCAACGCGCCTTGGCCGTGGCGCGGGCCACGGGCGCGGTGGTGTTGATCAAGGGCGCGGACAGCCTGATCGCAACGCCCGATGGCACGCTGGTGTGCGCGCCGGCGGCTTCGAGCTGGCTGTCGGTCGCGGGCAGCGGAGATGTGCTCGCCGGCATCCTCGCCAGCAGGCTCGCGGTGCATCGCGATCCGCTGCGCGCTGCCGAGGAGGCGCTGTGGCTTCATGGCGAGGCAGCGCGGCTGGCCGGGCCGGGGTTCACCGCCGCGCAACTCGGCGAGGCAGTGCAGGGAGCGCTCGCCGCGGCGCTGGCGTGAACGCGCCGGGCGAGATCGTCCGCGTCGCCGCCAAGGGCGACGGCGTCACCGCCGATGGCCGCCACGTCCCTCTGACCGCGCCGGGCGATGTGCTGGAACCCGACGGCATCGTCACCCCCGGCCCGCACCGCGCGATGCCGCCGTGCCGGCACTTCCCCGAGTGCGGCGGGTGCCAGCTCCAGCATCTCGACGAGGCTGCGCTGGCCGCTTTCGTCGGCGATCGTGTGGCCAACGCGGCGGCCGGGCAGGGAATTGCGCCGGAGCGGCTCGCCGAGCCGCGTCTCTCGCCCCCGCGCGCCCGCCGCCGCGCCACACTCCACGTCGAACGTCGCGGCGGCGCGGTCGCGCTGGGTTTCCGCGCGCAAGGCTCGCACCGCATCGTTGACATGCGCGAGTGCCACGTGCTGCGGCCTGAGCTGTTCGCGCTGGTCGCGCCGTTGCGCTCGCTGCTGGCGCGCTGGCCGGGCAAGCGGCTCGCGGGCGACGTCCATGTGGCGCTCGCCGATCAGGGCGTGTCGGCTGAGCTCTCGGGGCTAACGCTGGAGGGGTTGGCGCAGACCGAAGCCCTGCTCGACTTCGCGCGCGACAATCGCCTCGCCCGGCTGACGCTCGACCAGGGCTATGGCGCGGAGACGCTGTGGGAGCCCGATCCCGTTACCGTGACGTTGGGCGGCGTCCCGGTTGCGTTGCCGCCGGGCGGCTTTCTTCAAGCGACGGTGGATGGTGAAACCGCGCTGGTCGGCGCCGTCCGCGAATGGCTGGGCGGCGCGCCAACCGTCGCCGACCTGTTCGCCGGGCTCGGCACGTTCGCCTTCGCGCTCGCCGGACCGGGCAAAGTGCTCGCGGTCGAGGCCGCACAGGACACGCATCTCGCCTGCAAGGCGGCGGCGGGGCGTTCGGGCAAGCCGGTCCACGCGCTCCATCGCGACCTCTATCGCAACCCGCTGCGGACCGAGGAGCTCGACGGCTTCGCGGCGGTGGTGCTCGATCCGCCCCGCTCGGGCGCGCGCGAGCAAGTGGCGCAGCTCGCCGCTTCGAAAGTGCCGCGGATCGCGTACGTCAGCTGCAACCCGCAGAGCTGGGCCAAGGACGCCGCTATGCTCGTCGCCAGCGGCTACCGGCTCGCCGAGCTGCGCCCGGTCGGTCAGTTCCGCTGGTCGACCCACGTCGAGCTGGCGAGCCTGTTCGTGCGTTAGGTCAGAACACGGCGACCGCGGCGTGGACGATCAGCGCCATCAGCACCAGCGACGATAGAGCGAACACCAGGAAGCGCACCATCACCCGGTTGACCGTCGCCTGGACCAGGCTGTGAAGCACACGCAAGCCGACATAGACCCAGCCGAGAGTGGCGTTGAGCCCGTCGCCCTGGCCGATCACCGCCAGCACCAGCGCGATCGCGTAAAACACCGTCGGCGCTTCGTGGAGGTGGTTGTAGTTGTGCGCCTTCCACTGGACGTTGGGCTCGATCAGGTCGTCGAGGTTCTTGCCCGTCCCGCCGGTCAGGTTGGCGGTATCGATCTTGGCGCGGTTCATCGCCGGGATGCGCGTGGCGTACATCCACACCCACATCACCATCGTCCACGCCGCCAGCGCCACCACCGGCTTGAGGATTTCCATGCCGATCATTGCCTCAGGCTCCCGCTATGGTGGCAGGGCTGTGCAGCAGCGTGGCCATCAGCGCGTGGACGCCGAGCACGATCAGGCACGCACTCGAAAGGAAGAACAACATGAAGCGCACCGGGATACGGTTGACCGTCGCCTGCCAGACCGAATGGACGATGCGGATCGCGACGTAAGCCCAGGCCAGCAGCACGTCGAGCGCGCTCGGGCCCATGATCGCAAGGATTACGACAGCGGCGTAGAACAGCGTCGGCTGCTCGAGCAGGTGGCTGTAGTTGTGTGACTTCCACTGTACCTTGTCGGGCAGCACGCCCTCGAGGTTGACCCCGCGCCCGCCCGGCGGGGCGCTGGCGAGGTCGATGTTCGCCGCCTTGAGCGCGGGGAACCGCGTCAGCACCACCCACAGCATGACGATCAGCGTCCAGACCACGAGCGCCGCGGCCGGCGCGAGGATTTGCGCCTGCATCGAATTCTCCCCCCTCAACGACCCGATGGGAGAGTGCTGGCGAGGAGATAAATTGTCAAACGCAACCTAGTCGGCCGAGGCGAGCACTCGGGCGAACGCCTGCGGATCGGCGTTGCCGCCGCTGAGCGTAACCGCGGTGCGGCCGTCCGTAGGGAGTTTGCCGGCGAGGACCGCGGCCAGCGCCGCCGCGCCGCCGGGCTCGACCACGAGGTGTAGCTTGTCGAACGCATAGCGCTGCGCGGCGCGGACTTCCGCTTCGCCGACCCGCGCCCACGAGCGCACGCGTTCGCGCAGCACCGCGAAATTGATCGGCCGCGTCGCCGGGGTCTGCAAGGCATCACAGGCAGTCGGCGGCGCGTGGGCCAAATCGACGCGCTGGATTTCGCCGCTCTCCAGGCTGCGGCAGACGTCGTCCCAGCCCTCGGGCTCAACCGGCGCGACCTCCGCGTCGGGGCAGGCCAAGGCCAGCCCCGCGGTCAGCCCGCCGCCTCCGCAGCACGCGACGATTCGCGTCGGCGGGCCGCCGGCGCGCTCTGCCATCTGCGCGGCGATCTCCATGCCAATGGAGCCTTGGCCTTCGATCACCCAAGGGTCGCCGTAAGCATGGACCAAGACGCGGCCCTCGGCGCGGCACAGAGCCTCGGCGATCGCATCGCGGTCCTCGCCGCCGGGGCGGTCGTAGAGCACGACTTCGGCGCCGAGCGCGCGGGTGTTGGCGAGCTTCACCGCGGGTGCGTCGTTGGGCATGACGATCGTCGCGGGCACGCCGAGGCGCTTGGCGGCCCAGGCCACGCCTTGCGCGTGGTTGCCGCTCGAGACCCCGACCACGCCGCGCCTGCGCTCGTCGTCGGTGAGGTCCGTCAGCCGGTGCCAGGCCCCGCGGATCTTGAACGCGCCGATCGGTTGGAGCCCCTCGGCCTTGCACCACACGGTTGCGCCATCAGGCAGCTCGAGCGGGAGCAGCGGGGTCGGCGGCAGCAGCTCGGCGACCTTCCGCGCCGCTCGCAGCACGCCCTCGCGGGTCGGGGAACGGAGACTTGGAACGGTCATTGCCATCCTCTAGGAGCCTCGGCTCTTCCGTTCCACCGTAAGGAAACAAAATGTCCAAGGTACTCGTCATCGGCGCGGGCGGCGTCGGCTCGGTCGCGGTGCACAAGATGGCGATGAACCCGGAAATTTTCAGCGAGATTCACCTCGCCAGCCGGACGGAGAGCAAGTGCGACGCGATCGCCCAGAGCGTCAAGGAGCGGACGGGCCAGACGGTAACGACCTACCAGATCGACGCCGACGACGTCGCGGCACTGACCGATCTCATCAAGCGGATCGGGCCAAAACTGGTGGTGAACCTGGCGCTGCCGTACCAGGACCTGCACATCATGGACGCCTGCCTCGAAGCGGGCGTCGATTACCTCGACACCGCCAACTACGAGCCACGCGAGGAAGCCCACTTCGAGTATTCGTGGCAGTGGGCCTACCAGGACAAGTTCAAGGCGGCCGGGCTGATGGCGTTGCTCGGCAGCGGCTTCGATCCGGGCGTGACCAGCGTATTCGCGACCTGGCTCAAGAAGCACAAGCTCGACACGATCCGCACGCTCGACATCCTCGATTGCAACGGCGGCGACCACGGCCAGCACTTCGCCACCAACTTCAATCCCGAGATCAACATCCGCGAGGTGACCGCCCCGGCGCGGCATTACGAGAACGGCAAGTGGATCGAGACCCCTGCGCTGTCGACGAAGCAGAACTTCGCCTTCGAGGGCGTCGGGCCGAAGACCATGTACCTGATGTACCACGAGGAGCTCGAAAGCCTCGCCAGGCACCTGCCCGAGATCGAGCGCATCCGCTTCTGGATGACCTTCGGCGACGCCTACATCACCCACCTGACCGTGCTGCAGAACGTCGGCATGACCAGGATCGACCCGGTGACCTATGAGGGCAAGGAGATCATCCCGCTGCAGTTTTTGAAGGCGGTGCTGCCCGAGCCGGCCTCGCTTGGCTCGACCACCAAGGGCAAGACCAACATCGGCGACATCGCCACCGGCTTCAAGGACGGCGAGGAGCGGACGTTTTACATCTACCAGATCTGCGACCACGAGGAGGCATTTGCCGAAACCGGCAACCAGGCTGTCAGCTACACCACGGGCGTGCCCGCCATGGTCGGCGCAGCGATGATGCTGACCGGGGCGTGGAAGGGTGAGGGCGTGTTCAACATGGAGCAATTCGATCCCGACCCGTTCCTGGAAATGCTAGGGCGTCAGGGCCTGCCGTGGCAGGTCAAGGAACTCGGCGGGCCATTGCAGTTCTGATGAACCCTTCGGCTTTCCTTCCGCCCGCGCTTCTCGCGGCCTCGAACCTGTTTATGAACGTCGCGTGGTACGCGCATTTGAAGACTCCGCACCGCGCGCTGTGGCTGGCGGTGCTGGCAAGCTGGGGCATCGCTTTCTTCGAATATTGCCTCGCGGTTCCCGCCAACCGCATCGGCGTCGGCAGCTACTCGCTTGCCGAACTCAAGACGCTCCAGGAAGTCATGTCGCTGGCGACGTTCGTGCTGGTCGCCTGGTGGCTGTTCGGCACGCGGCCCGGACCGAGCACGATCGCCGGTTTCGTGCTGATCGGCGTCGGTGCGTTTCTGGTGTTCAAGGCTCCGCTCGGCTGATGGAAACGCGCGCCGGTGATCCGGGTGCCTTCGCCCACTTCGACCTCTCACGGGTCGATAGCCCCGCGTTCGTGGTCGACGCCGCGAAGCTGCGCGCCAATCTCGCCATCCTCGCCGAGGTGCGCGACCGCGCCGGGATCAAGCTGCTTTCGGCGCTCAAAGCGTTCTCGATGTGGCGGGTGGCGCCGGTTGTCGGACGATACCTTGACGGGGTCTGCACCTCGGGGCTGTGGGAGGCGCTGCTCGCCGCCGAGCACTATAGGGGCGAGATCGCAACCTACTGCGCGGCTTACAAGCCCGAGGACCTGCCGGAAATCTGCCGGCTGTCCGACCACGTCATCTTCAACTCCCCCGGCCAGATCGAGCGCTTCCTGCCGCAGCTCGCTCTGGCCCGCGCGGGTGGCTCGGAATTCGCCGTCGGCCTGCGGATCAATCCGCTCCACGCCGAGGGCGAGGTGCCGCGCTACGATCCCTGCGCGCCGCACAGCCGGCTGGGCTTACCCGTCGACCAGCTGACCGACGAGCACATGGAGGGCGTCGAGGGCCTGCACTTCCACACCCTGTGCGAGCAGGACTTCGCGCCGCTCCGGCGGACGTGGGAGGCGCTCAGGCCGCGCATCGAGCGCTGGCTGCCGCAGCTCAAGTGGCTCAACTTCGGCGGCGGGCACCACATCACCCGCGCCGACTACCAGCGCGACGAGCTGGTCGAATTTCTCCAGGCCGTGAAGGCCGACACCGGTTGCGAACTCTACCTCGAGCCGGGCGAGGCAGTGGCGCTCGACGCGGGCATTCTCGTCGGCACGGTGCTCGACAGCCACTGGAACGGGATGCCGCTGGCGATCACCGACGTCTCGGCGACCTGCCACATGCCCGATGTCATCGAGGCCCCCTATCGCCCGGCGATGCTTGGCGAACGCGACACGGGCCAGGAAACCCGCCTCGGCGGCCCATCGTGCCTGGCCGGCGACGTGATCGGCGACTACCGCTTGCCGTTCGCCGCCGAGCCGGGGGAGCGCTTCGCCTTCCTCGACCAGGCGCACTACTCGATGGTCAAGACAACCACCTTCAACGGGGTTCCACTGCCCTCGATTTGGCTGTGGGACAGCGAGACCGACTCGCTCGAACGCGTTCGCAAGTTCGGCTACGAGGACTTCCGCGACCGCCTGAGCTGAATGGGAAGCCGATGCCTGACACGCTGCTCGACGGAATTACCAGCGATCCGGCGGCGATGGGCTGGATGAAGGGCTTTCCCCCACCGCCCGAGAAGCGGATCGACGCCGCGCTCGGCAACCACATGCGGTTTCCCTACACGCGCTGGTCGTTCAGCCACATGCGCGAGTTCTGCCCGACGGTGCGGGTCTCACGCGGGGACGGGCCGGTGAGCCGGTTGCCCGTCGCCTTGCGCGACGACCTCGACGCGTTGCCGGTTCGCTTCGCCGACGCCAGCGCGATGACGTTCGGTGAGTCTCACGCACTCAATTTCACCGACGCGTTCCTGGTGCTGCACAAGGGCGTGGTCGTCTACGAGCGCTACTTCGGCGTGACCCGGCCCGACACGCGCCACATCGCGTTCTCGGTGACCAAGAGTTTCGTCGGCACGATCGTCGAGATGCTCATCGCGGAAGGCATGCTCGATCCCGCCGCGCCGATCGGTGAGCTGATTCCGGAACTAGCCGGCTCGGGCTACGCCGACGCCACGCTGCGCCAGGTTCTCGACATGACCACGGCGATCGACTTCTCCGAGACTTACGACGACGCGGCCTCGGGCATCGCCGAGTTCAGCCACGCGCTGGCGCTGACGCCGCGGCCGCCGGGCTATGCCGGTCCGGGCGACATGTACGCCTACCTGCCGTCCCTCAAGGCCAACGGAACGCATGGTGCCGCGTTCACCTACCGCACGATCAACACCGAGGTGCTCGGCTGGATTGTCGCGCGGACCGAAGGCAAGCGCGCCAACGAGGTGCTAGCCGAGCGCATCTGGCAGCCGCTCGGAATGGAGGCCGACGCCGACATGCTGATCGATCCGGCCGGCACGCCGTTTACCGGCGGCGGGCTCAACCCGGTGCTGCGCGACATGGCGCGGTTCGGCGAGGCGATCCGCAGTGATGGCCGGATTGCCGGTGCTCAGCTCCTGCCCGTCGCGCCGATCCGCGCGATCAAGGAAGGCGCGATCGGGGCGGGCGCCACCCGCTCGCCGCATCCGACGCTGCCAAACCTCGTCTACCGCAGCCAGTGGTGGTGCTTCGACAACGGCCGGCGAGTGCTCTCGGCGCGGGGAATCCATGGCCAGACGATCTACATCGATCCTGCGGCCGAGATGGTCATCGCCCGATTCGCCTCGCATCCGACCGCAGCGAACGTCGCGTTCGACCCCCACTCGCTGCCGATCTACCGCGCGCTCGGCGACCATCTTTCGGCGGCTTAGCGCAGACTCCCGCCACCCCGCCGCTGGCCTGCATTTCATTTTCGAGGAAGGGGTCCGTTTTCACTTGCAGTTCAGCCTCCGCGCTCTATTTGCACCCCCTCGCTGCCCCATGGGGACTTCCAAACCGCAAGGCAGCTTTGTGTCGTAGCTTGGCCGAAAGGCCTATTGGGGGTCCCTTGAATTGCACGTTTTCCAAGACGCATCGGCTGTAGTTCGCGCAACCGCGCCCGACCGCCCGGTCATTCTCAACCGCCCGCACGCCGCGCGGCGCGCCGCCCGCTTCTTCGTCGAGAAGTTTCCGGGCCGCACGCTCTATGCGGTCAAGGCCAATCCCTCCGCCGACCTGCTGCGGGTGCTGTGGAGTGCGGGGGTGACGCATTACGACGTCGCCTCGATTGCCGAGACGCGGCTGGTCCGCGCCACGCTGCCCGAGGCCGTGCTGTGTTTCATGCACCCGGTGAAGACCGCGTCCGCGATCCGCGAGGCCTACTTCGAGCACGGCTGCAAGGTGTTCAGCCTCGACAGCCTCGAAGAGCTCGACAAGATCGTCGAGGCCACCGCCGATGAAGCCGGAAAGACCGCCGAGGACCTGACGCTGTGCGTGCGCCTGCGCGTCTCGTCGGAGTATTCCGAGCTGAGCCTGGCCGCCAAGTTCGGCGCCGAGCTGGCCGATGCGCCCGCGCTGCTCCAGGCCGCGCGCCAGGCGGCGGATTCGCTCGGCGTGTGCTTCCACGTCGGCAGCCAGGCGATGACCCCGCACGCTTACGTCCAGGCGCTGGAAAAGGTTCGCGCGGCGATCGTCGACGCCTCGGTGCTGGTCGACGTGATCGACGTCGGCGGGGGCTTTCCCTCGATCTACCCGGGGATGGAGCCGCCGCCGCTCGAGGATTACTTCGCGATCATCGACCGCACCTACGAGTCGCTGCCGATCTCGTATTCGGCCGAACTGTGGTGCGAGCCCGGCCGCGCGCTGTGCGCCGAGTACAACTCGTTGATCGTGCGGGTCGAGAAGCGCCGTGGCGCGGAGCTCTACATCAACGACGGTGCGTACGGCGCGCTATTCGATGCGGCGCACGTCGGCTGGCGGTTCCCGGTTTCGCTGCTTCGTGATGATGCCACGGAGCGGACCGAGCCGTTCAGCTTCTACGGCCCGACCTGCGACGACCTCGACCACATGGAAGGGCCGTTCGAGCTCCCGGCCGACGCGCGCGCCGGCGACTGGATCGAGATCGGCATGCTCGGCGCTTATGGCGCGGCGATGAAGACCGGGTTCAACGGCTTTGGCGACGCCGAGGTCCACGAGGCCGCCGACGAGCCCATGGCCAGCCAGTACCGCGGCGACCGCAGGGACCCGCGGGTCAGCGACAACGTGGTCAGCTTGCGCTGAGCGAACTTGGCGGCGAGAGTAGGGCCTACTCCGCCGCCAGCAGCGCCTCGGCCCCTCCAAGGTCGACGCTGACCAGGCGGCTGACGCCTTTTTCGACCATCGTCACCCCGAACAGGCGGTGCATGCGGCTCATGGTCACCGCATTGTGGGTGACGATCAGGTAGCGGGTCTGGGTCTCGCCGACCATGGCGTCGAGCAGGTCGCAGAAGCGCTCGATGTTGGCGTCGTCGAGCGGCGCGTCGACCTCGTCGAGGACGCAGATCGGCGCGGGGTTGGTCAGGAACAGCGCGAAGATCAGCGCGACTGCGGTCAGCGCCTGCTCGCCGCCGGAAAGCAACGTCAACGACTGGAGGCGCTTGCCCGGGGGCTGGGCGTAGATCTCGAGCCCGGCCTCGAGCGGATCGTCGCTGTCGATCATCGCCAGATGCGCCTGGCCGCCGTCGAACAGGCGGGTGAACAGCCGCTGGAAATGGCCGTCGACTTCCTCGAACGCGGCGCGCAGTCGCTCGCGGCCCTCGCGGTTGAGGCTGCCGATCGAGCCGCGCAGGCGGTGGACGGCCTCGGTCAGCTCGGCCTGCTCGGCGGCGCTTTCGCCGTGACGGGCTTCGGCGGCGGCGAGCTCGTCGGCGGCGACGAGGTTGACCGGCCCGAGCCGCTCGCGGTCAGCGACGAGCTTATCCATCGCCTCGGATTCGGCGCCATGCTCGGCGACGCTCTCGGCGGCGAACTCGAAGCGGCCGGGGAGCAGCGGCGGCGGGCATTGGAAGCGTTCGCCCGAGATGCGCGCCATTTCCTCGCGCCGCGATTCCTGGTTCTCAGCGCGGGCGACCGCGCCCGCGCGGGCCTCGCGCGCCGCGGCGAGCGT